>Ga0247727_10001605_pt1 | contig 53236 bp, 57 predicted proteins | sample WisWelCaveWW1625_FD_202498 | JGI IMG/M metagenome (GOLD analysis project Ga0247727, IMG submission 202498) | Biofilm microbial communities from Wishing Well Cave, Virginia, United States - WW16-25 | ecosystem: Environmental > Aquatic > Deep subsurface > Groundwater > Cave microbial mat | place... | reverse complement strand
CAGCCACACAAAGAAAACTTGGTAATTCCTTGCGACGAGCCATCAACAAGGTTTCGCCAACCGATATACTTGGTTGGTTTGAACATTGTGGCTATTCCTATTCACGCAATTAGAAAACGCTGTAATTTACTCGCAGATCGATGATCAGCGATTACGGCTCGATTATTATCAACCGCCGAAGGCTTCACGCCCGTCGCCGTGTGTCATCGTCATTCACGGCGGCTCGTGGCGCAGCGGCGATAGCAAACAACTCGCGCCATTGAACCCGTATCTTGCAGCGCGAGGTTACGCCGTCGCCGCAATCAATTATCGTCTCGCGCCAGCCTCACGTTTTCCGGCGGCGCGCGATGATGTGATTGCCGCGTTCAATTATCTCAAATCAAATGCCGACTCGCTTCATCTCGATCCGCAGCGATTCGTTCTGCTCGGACGTTCCGCCGGTGGTGAGTTGGCGCTGCTTGTGGCTTACACGCAAAACGATCCGGCGATTCGCGGCGTCATTTCATTTTATGGGCCGACGGACATGTATTGGAGTTACGCCAATCCCGGCAATCCGCTGGTGATCGACACGCATGATATTTTGCACGCATATCTCGGCGGCAGTCCGAAAGACGTTCCGGAAAATTACGACGCGGCTTCGCCAATTCAATTCATCGATACCTCGACGCCGCCGACTTTGTTGATTCACGGCAACCGCGATGAGTTGGTGTCGGTGCGTCAAAGCGAGCGACTCGCCGAGCGTTTGGCGCAAGCCGGCGCGCCGCATTTTCTTCTGCACTTGCCGTGGGCCACTCATGCCGGAGATTTCAATTTCAGCGGGCCGTTCGGGCAGATCAGCACGTATGCAACCGAGCGTTTTCTCGTCGCAGTGATGGCAATAAATCCATAATCGAATTACTGCCGCTGCTCATCATCCTCGCGCCAAATTGGAGCTGGATCGTTTTTGCCAACGTTCTACTCGGCAGCAATCAAGGTTTGTGTTGGTCGACGACGGTGATTATGAAAATTGATTTGGTTGGCCCAAAACAGCGCGGCTTGGCGATGGGATTGAATGAGTTTGCGGATACGCTCGGCATCGTGGCAGCGATTGCAGCCGTTGCTACGCTCACATTTATTTCAGGCTTGATTGTAGCCGGTGCGATGTATGAGACATTGCCGCACGCACAAAAATAAAATAAGACTTTGTTCTTGATTCTTTCTGAAAAAGTGTTATACTTTTTAACCGTTATTTAATTTAATTAAGGAGAGTAACTATGGCAAACTACGCAAATCCCGATGTGCTGGTGTCGACCGATTGGGTCGATCAGCACAAAAACGATCCGAATATTGTGATCGCGGAAGTGGACGTCGATACCAACGCCTACAACGAAGGCCACGTTTCCGGCGCGATTGGCTGGAATTGGCAGACGCAGTTGTGCGATACCGTGCGCCGCGATGTGATCAGCAAAGCCGATCTGGAAAAACTGCTCGGCAGCAGCGGCATTGACAACAACACGATGGTGGTGTTGTACGGCGACAACAACAACTGGTTCGCGGCGTGGGCGTTATGGCAAATGAAAATGTACGGCCACAAAGATGTTCGCATCATGAACGGCGGCAGAAAGAAATGGCTCGCCGAAGGCCGCGAATTGTCGAAAGACGCGCCCTCGCCAACAGCAAAAACATATCGCGCTTCGGAGCGCAATGATTCGCTGCGGACTTATCTGCGGCAAGCGCAGGAGGCGATGAACTCGTCCGGCACCGTGATGGTGGATGTGCGCTCGCCCGATGAATTTAGCGGCAAGGTTCTTTCCCCTCCCGGATTGCCGGAAACCTGCCAGCGCGGCGGCCATATTCCCGGCGCGAAGAGCATTCCGTGGGGAAAAGCGTGCAATGAAGACGGCACTTTTAAAAGCGCCGACGAATTAGCTGCGCTTTATGGCGGGCAGAACGTCACCGCCGATAAAAACGTCATCGCTTATTGCCGCATCGGCGAGCGCTCGAGCCACTCGTGGTTTGTTCTGAAATATTTGCTGGGTTATCCGAACGTGACGAATTACGACGGCTCGTGGACCGAGTGGGGCAATCTCGTCAATGCGCCCGTCGAAAGAGGAGCGTAACGCATGCAAGCCGAGTCGTATCGCGTCGTCAATCAGGAAATTTTTGGCGTCGAGATTACCGTCACTTCCTATTGCATCGGTGAGCGCTTTTATTGCCACGTGGCGAATCGCGATCCCGGCGCCGTCATTGCGCGCGCCGAAGCCGCCTCGCGAGAAGAAGCCGAAAAAATGGCGATAGAGAAAGCGACGGAAAGATTGAAACCGAAAAAGGGTTGACAAAGTTATGTGTGGAGTAGCGCAGGCATCCTGCCTGCAGACAAGATGTCTGCGCTACGTTTCCCAATCTGCGGCATTACATCTCGGGGAAAATCTGCTTGACTTTCCATACCGGCTTGTGTATATTCCACCGCCATCTCTCCTTGAACCTCGACGCCAGTCCAATAGACAAAATCTTATTCTTCCACCAGAGTGTCTGCTTTTAAAGAGGGATGGCGTAAAACTCTCTTTCCATTCATTTTTTTTAAAATTTTAGAGGAGGAAATGCCATGCGTCGTTTTCGTTTCATTTCGTATGTGGCCACGGCCTTTTTTGCGATTGGGCTGTCAACTTCGTGCAACACGGTTGACAGGTCCGCCGAAAACCACAAGGCCATCGTCCAGAGGTTTTGGGATGAGGTCTGGAATAAGGGAAACTTGGCGGCGGCAGATGAGATTTGCGCCGCGAATTACACCGACCACGGTCCCGCCATTGCCGACGTTACGACCAGCCTCGAAGGCCTGAAGCAAGTCGTCACGAGATACCGCAATGCCTTTCCCGATCTCCAACTCACTATTGATGACGTGGTTGCAGTTGGGGATAAGGTCGTCACACGTTGGACAGGTCGCGGCACCCACAAAGGTGAGCTGATGGGCATCGCTCCGACTGAAAAGCAGGCCCAGGTGATGGGGATCAGCATCTATCGCCTCGCTGGCGGCAAAATCGAAGAGAGCTGGACGAGCTGGGATAGAATGGACTTGATGCAACAGCTCGGCGCTGCGCCACAGCAGCAAAGCCCCTCGGGTGATCCAAATTGACACGAGTTAAACTCGCAACAACCGTCCGGACGCTCCAAATCAGATGAGCGTGATAAAACTTCATCTCAGCTCATTTGAGCTAAAAAGTTCGGACGGTGGGTTAACAAATTGTTAGCTCGCTAATCGGAATCGATCATGAATATTATCAACTGGATTAAACGCGTTTTTCAAAAGACATCGATCAACCTAAACCCCTCATCAAGTCCTGCGTTAATACGGTTTCTAAAAAGCATGCATATTGGATACGCAGAATGGCATGATGGAGTTGGATACGATCTAAACGCACTGAAGGAATGTTTAGCAAGCAAAAATATTGATGTGAAACTTTTCGCCGCGAGGTATTTAAAAGAAAAGAATGTGGTGGATCGTCTTATACATAATTCCTAAAGATGTTGCCATGAAGAACCAAAAAAAATTGATGCTTTTTAGCGTAGCAGGTCTTTTAACCTTTCAGTCAGCTTTTACCCAAGAAGTCTCTCAAATAAATGCTCGTATTGATAGTTTAGAAATTGTAAGAAAAGCTGATGCTAAAACAAAGAGTAATACCTATTTACTATCGGAACCATCTCATCTTGCAACAAAAATCATCTTTATGCCTCAAAAATCTCATATAACAATTTTGGATTATGGTAACACTTTTTACAAGGCAATATACAACGATAAAGTTGGTTTTATTTGGGAATATTATGTTCAAAATGATAGCACATTAGAAGCATTTAAAAAGTTTAGAAGTAATGAAAACAAGAAAAAGCAAGTTGACAATGCTCCGACGGTTGAATTACCGTCAGCCTTTCATTCAGACACATTTTCCACATCTGATTCTTTTTTAGCTTTCACGGAAGCCAAAGGACAACCCGAGTATTCGCCATCAAATTTTGAATTTTCTCTATTCGGCTACGACTACTTAATTTCAAGTAATGGTCAAGGTCGGAGAAGCGGTGGTAGATCTACTCCATATGAATTTAACTTGCGATTTGTCGAGGACAATGAATTATTTCGTTTTTACTTCGCTCCTTATCAAAATGATATTTTACTCATTCTCGATATGCAGACTGGTCATGGTTCGCTCGGCTCCATTGTAAGATTGAACGGTAAAACCCTAAAATCGAAGTGGCACAGATCGATAGCGGGCAACATTGGAGAGGGCTTAATCGAAGGAGACAGTGTTTATTTGACTGGGTTTAGCTCTATTGCGAAGTGCAAATTAAAGACAGGCCAATACGTCTGGCAGCACAGTGACTTGTACAATGAGAAGGATGGGTCATTTAATTCCTTTAAATTGCCAAAAATTGAGGGTGGAACAGTAATTTTTGAAGAATATTCAGTTATTAAGAAACCTGTCAGTTCCGTTGTTGTCAATAAAATAACCGGACAGATTATACAGATTATCAAGAGCCGCACAACCTCGCTCCGTCGCGCTCGACGAGAATTTGCGCCGAGCCTAAAATATGCCCGGCCGGCAGAAACGTGAGGCGATAGCCGTCGAAATGAAATGGTTCATTGAAATTCGCCGCCGTCGCTTGCACTTTGCGAACGCGCCGTTTCATGAACTCGACCGTTGGCGGCGTGGCAAAAATCCGGCGATGCGTGCGAATATGATCGGTGTGTGCATGAGAAATACAGCAGGCTTCGCTATAATTGCGCGCGTCGAGCGTGAGGAGGGAGTCGAGCAGGCGGATGGATTTGTCGTATGTAAACAAGTTTAATGCTGCCGGTGGGAAATAAATTGTTGAATGAAGATTTATATTAAATGAGAACCTCGATTTGTTGCTCCGGCAATTTTTTCTTAGTCACAAATCGGCAATAAATTTCTTCCAAAATCCGGCTGAGTTGAACGCGATACAAACCAAGCTCGGGGACGTCGTAGTTTTCCTGCTCAACAGGCGGCTCTTTGCGTTTGACTTCGGCGAGTATGCGTTGGTAGGCTGCGGAAAAGGCGTCGAGCATAATGCTATCAAAAGCTCGGTTTGCGCCTTTAAGTCTCGCTGAACCGAACTTGTAGCGTCCCGGCTCGAGCTCCGGAAAAGAATCCGAATCAAATTCTGGAATCCAGATCTCGAGAAAATCGCGTTCGTCGAGGTCAACTTTAAGTTGATGCGTCATAGTAATCACCGTTAATGTTAGTCGACGTTCTTGAGATTGTAAACGCTCGCGCCTGCCAAAATTGCTCCCCGTACGATAGCCGATTCACAGCCAATCTTTAATTTTTCTGAATATAATCAGATTCAAGCTGCCATGCAAGCTGTTTCTCAAAAAGCCCGAACGCGATTTTAATTTTCCCCGGCATTCTCTTCGACTTTGATCCAACCGACATTGACTGCTTCACTGTCTTTTGGATTTGCATCGCTGAAGCGCAGAATCAATTTCCCCGTTGTCCATAATTGAGGGTTGTCAAGCGTAAAAGTATGTTCTCTCATAGAATTTCTTTCAATTGGATCTTCAGTGAGCAAAATGGTTTCACCAATTGCGACACGACAGGCGCCGCTGGCAAAAAATGCAAGCTTGACGCGTTTCGTCTGCGGCTGAATCGGAAAAGCGTAACTGAACCACTGCTCGCCCTCGACCACGCGGCTGTGATCATCGGCGTCAGGCAAGCTTGATATCCACGAGTCTTTTTCTTCACCCAGATAAGCTTCGTCATCATCGCCGCAATCGGCCAGCATAAAAGGCTGTGTTGCACCGGAATAAAATTCTTCGGCTTCGGTGGCAGCCGGCAATCTTTGCGTTTTGCCGCTCCGATTCCAGGTGATATAATATTGAAATCGCGTGCCGTCTCTTTTATAGCTCTCCGGCAGAGTTGCCGTCCAGGCCCGGTTGTCGGAATTGGCTTGAAACGGAACGGTTTGAAAAGCGGCGCGGCCGGATTTACCGGCGGGCTCGGGACGAAGATAAAGTTGGGCGGTGAAATCCGGCCGGGCGCCGGCAACCTTCAAATCGATCTGCCATGGCTTCGGCGAACGATTATAAAAATGTTCCGGCGGCAAATGCGTCGCGGCAGAAACTCGCTTCGCCGGCATATAGATGCTGCGTTTGAGCAGCACATCGGTGAAAGGTATGACGGCGCCGTCATTAATTTTAACGCGATATCGTCCCGGCTTGACCTCGAAAAATTTGACCCACACGCTCCGGCCCCAGCCCAGAGAAGACACCAGATTGAAACGAATCGAATCATTTTTGGCGCGCAGATTCTCGATCCAAACCGCATTGGCGCCGCCGGTGCCGGGTTTTTCACCCAAAAAAACGTAAGCATCGCCAGTGCGCTCGCGCAATAACTCGAACGTCGTGGCGGCGCTCCCCGTGCCCCAATCGAGGCCGGCAATTGTGCCGGGGCTGTCATCGCCGTTGGGCGCCCAATTCTCGTAACACATCGGCGAGTCGCGATGAAAGAGCGCAAATGTGGCGCGCATGGCCGCAATGGCACGTTCAAAATACGCGCGTTTGTTGGTTGCCTCAAAATAGTCCATCAACGTTTCGGCGATATAGGCCTGGCGCGCGTCGCTCCAGGCGGCGGCATTGTTTTGCGCGCCGAACCCGCCGAACAAATTGCGTGAGAAATACGGCGGACTCCACACTTGCTGATAGAGCAGCAGATAATCCAGCACGTGCCGGCCCAAATTCAAATACGCTTCATTCGCGGTAATTTGATGAAGCGCCAGATAAGCCTTCGCCGCTTGATGCATGGATGAGGTGCCTTGCGAAAATTGGCCGGTCATAGCATCAAAAGTTTCGGCAGATTGGCTGGAGTCGGTTATCAACGTTTCAAAATCGAGCCACTTGTTGCCGGGCAAAATTTCGCGCGTGATATAATCCATCGCTTTGGCGGCGGCCGCGAGATAACGCGGCTCTTTAACGCGATTATAAAACTCGGCAAGAAACAGCGCGGCCCCGGCGGTTTCAGCATTTTCGTTGAGCGCCATCGGTCGCATCAGATTGTCGGCGCGATGAAAGCGGCGCGGGATCGCTCCATTGAGCTGCTGGTGCTGCAGCAAAAAGTCGGCATATTGGCGGCAGAAAGCCAAAATTTTCTCAGGTCGTTTGTCCGTTGCCAACTGCGGACGGCGCGGCGATAAAAGATTAGCCCACTTCAATAACCAATAGCCGGTCCAGGCGGCGTCAACGATATTGGCCTCATCATCGCTCGTTTCACCGGTCCACTGTGGAGAAAATTTTTGGTTTGATAAATTTATCACCGCGGTTTTGAGCTGCGAATTGGGAGCCAGCGAGGACAAATAAAAAATCGACGGGAAAATTCCATTCTCGTTCGGCGCGGATAACGCCAGATTTAAAACTTTTTCGGCGCGCTGCATGAGCAAGATATCCTGGTTGCGCTTGCCAAACAAATACATGCCGTAAGCCGAGCGCAATGCCTGGGCGCGGCCTGTGAACCAAACGCCGTTGTTGCCTGCCGTCGGAAATTCGCCGGCGGCAGCCAGTGGGCCGTTTTTGACGCCGCCGATCGGCCTGCCATTCAAAGCCGTTTCAAACCAATTGTTGTCAGCATATTGTTTCCAGGCGCGCTGGGCGAGCGCGTCGAGTGTTGCCGGCAGCGGGCCGATGCTATTCTCGCGGTAGCGCGGCGAAAATTTTTCCCAAAAAAAATCCACGAGACGGCGAAAAGCATAGCTGTTGAGATTTTTGCTTTTTTCAAATCCCGGCCGCATGTAAGGAGCGGCGCGAGGCTCGAGCCACAAATAATACGCGTAGGAAATTTCGGTTTCTTGCAGTTTAGGCGCGCGAGTGGAATCCGGCTGATAATAACCCGGTTCGCGCGTTTTCCAGGGCCAGAATCCAAATGTGAGAACCGGCGCCGAAGATGTCCGGTCAATAACGGCGGAAACGGTCTGCTGCAGCGAATCTTTTTTTACTGAGGTAGAGTCGGGTTGGCGCAACGGCGGCAAGAGAAAATCCATCGCCATCGGCATCGCGCGATGCTTGACGAGATATTGCAAATCGGGAATGAGCGCGACAAAAATCGAATCTTTTTGCAGCATGATCGCCGGCGAGCGGAAGACGTGATCGGCAATAACATCGTTCAACTGCGGCCGCAGATTCGGCGTCCAGATAAAATCCAGCGGCCGCATGTCGGAATAACTTTTTCCGCGCGGCGAAAAATTGAATGAAGAAAGCAACGCCTCGACTTTTGCGGCAGGCCCAATGCGCCATTTATCGATCACGTACGCGGCGGGATAATCCGGCGCCAAACTGGTTTCCCGCATCAGCGAGACGTTTTTGTTGCCCCCGGAAAAACGCAGCGTGCGCGATCCTTTGGCCTGTTCGACGCTGGTAAAAAAAAACGGCTCATCTTTTCCCGAGAGACGGCTAAATAATTCCGGCCGCAGTGTATGTTTCCAGGCGGTATTCGTTTCACGCGGCGGGCCGGCGACCAAAACGTCGATGCCCGCCGGCGTTTGCAGTTTAAAAACAACTCGGGCACCCTGCTGCTCGGCGACGATTTTCAAATTTTTATTGGCGAGTTGCGCCACGTTTTGTGCAGTTGCCGCCGGCACTTGCAAAAACGCCGTCACGGCAAAAACCAGGCACGCATTTTTTTTCATCATGCACATCCCTTGAAAAAATTCATCCATGAAATACCTTCATAAAATAGCCAAATTCTGCAAGCAAAGCAAGCGCCAAAATTGACCCTTGCATTTTCAAAAAAAATCCTTTAATTTATGAGCGCAATAACAGCATATCGTTTTTGTAGGCAATTTGGTTTTCAACGGAAAGGGCGCTTCTGATGGAAAAAGGCAAAGTCAAGTGGTTCAACGAAGCCAAAGGCTATGGTTTCATCCAGCGTGATACCGGCGAAGATGTTTTCGTGCATTTCAAAGCCATTCTTGGCGAAGGCTTTAAAACGTTGAAAGAAGGCGAAGAAGTGCAGTTTGACGTCGAGCCGGGTGCGAAAGGATTGCAGGCCAAAAATGTCACTCGCACGGGCTTGATCGCGAATTAGCCCCAGAAATTCACCTTCAAGCGCGACTGCCCCGATTTCATAAAGTGGGATCGGGGCTTTTTATTTTGATTTCTCTCTGAAGTTATCTCACTGACGATTTGATGATAAAATGATTGCGCAAACGACGGCGCCGATTCCCCAAAAACTTATCATTCCCCGGCCCTCACTTGTCGTTCTCGTCGGGGTGAGCGGCAGCGGCAAATCGACCTGGGCGCGAAAAAATTTTTTGCCCACTGAAATCGTCAGCTCCGACGCTTGCCGCGCCATGATCAGTGATGATGAAAATAATCAGAACGTTTCGCCGCAGGCTTTTGGATTATTGCATTTGATCGTTGAAGAGCGGCTGCGGCTCGGTCGCTTGACCGTGGTCGATGCAACAAATGTGCAGAAAGAAGCGCGCCAACCGCTGCTGGCGCTGGCGCAGCAATATTACATTTTGCCGATCGCCGTCGTTTTTAATTTAAATGAAAGCATTTATGCCGCACGCAACGAGCAACGTTCCGACCGGCATCTCGAGCCGTATATGCAGCGCCGGCAAGCGCAAAATTTGCAAAGCTCGCTCGATCACCTGAAAGCAGAGGGCTTTGCCAGAGTGCAAATTTTCGAGAGCGTCGAGGCGGTGGCGCAGACGACTATTCAACGCGCGTCGCTGCGGTGTGATCGCCGCCACGAGACCGGGCCGTTCGATATTGTCGGCGACGTGCATGGCTGCGGGGACGAACTTGAATCGCTGTTGGAAAAACTCGGCTATCGTCGCGATGAAAAAAATATTTTTGCGCACGCTGCCGGCCGGCGCATTATTTTTCTCGGCGATCTGGTCGATCGCGGGCCCAATAGCGTTAAGGTGTTGCGGCTCGCATTTGATATGATTGAAACCGGCGGCGCCTTTTGGCTGCCCGGCAATCATGATGACAAATTCTATCGTTATCTCAAAGGCAATCCGGTTCACCTCAGCCACGGGCTTGCCGGTACGATTCAACAATTCGAGACGCTGCCGGAGAATGAACGGCGGGTGTTGAAAGAACGCTACATGCAGCACTATCGCCGTCTCGCGGATCATTTGCTTGTAGACGGCGGCGCGTTGGTAGCGGCGCACGGCGGCATGAAGGCTGAAATGCAGGGCCGCACCGGCGGCCGCGTGCGCAGCTTTGCGTTATATGGTGAGACGACCGGTGAAATAGACGAATTCGGTTTGCCGGTGCGGGCGAATTGGGCGGCGAATTATCACGGCAAAGCGCTGGTGGCTTATGGCCACACGCCGGTTCCTGAGGCGGAGTTCGTCAACAACACGATCAATCTCGATCAGGGCTGCGTGTTTGGCGGCAAGCTTTCCGCGCTGCGTTATCCGGAGCGCGAAATCATCAGCGTGCCGGCGCTGCAAACATATTATCAACCGGCGAAGCCATTTTTTGCCGGAGTCTGAAAAGATTAAGCCACCGAGGACTTGCTCGATCTCGAAGACGTAGTTGGCAAGCGCGCGATTGAGACAGAGCCGGTGGATCCACGGCTGTGGTAGTAGGGCGAGGCTGTAAAAAACAAATTTACGTGATATTTCTCCTCACTACTTGGGTTGATCGCAGTAAATATGCAAGCAATTCGACCGCGACAACCCGGTGGCGCCGATGCTGCTCAAAATCTTTCCAGACGGCAAATATTCCGACCTCACTCGCCTCGAGCGGACGAAAGAGCCGGATACGATCGAGCAGCTCGCCGTCCGCTTTGAAAGTCTGGGCACGACGCACACGTTGTAAGCTGTTGCCGCCGACCTGCGGGCAAAGATCAACGCCTCCCGCACGGCGCTGACCGCGTACCAAAACGCCATCCGCAATCACAAGCTCGCTAAAGCGGACGAAGAAATCGCCCAGGCCAATCTGCGGCAACAATATGAAATCAACTATCTGGAAGCACGGAAGACGCTCGGTCGCGCCGGCGCCGAACGCATATTCCCGCGTCACAGCAGCGGCAACACCGAGGAAACTCCTCCGGCACCCGGCGGCGGCCAAACGTTGGTAGTAGCCATAAAACGGTTCAACGTGGTGGCTGATCATGTTCAAGACCGCCATGAAAAGTTTGTGACGAACGATGGCGCTGCCTTTTTTTGCAGTGAACCTGACCGCTTCGTCACGATGCCCGAAAGGTTGACGGTCGGATTCATGCCAAAATAGGCGACCAGTTTTTCGGCCTCAGCGAAACGCGCCAAGTCGCCAATATGTGCTTCCAGGGCAATAGCAGTTTCCAGACCGATGCCCGGAATGGTCGCCAGGAGGCTGGGCTGTTCTTTGACATCTTGATAGAGCTGGGTGAGGTGCGTTTTCAGCGTCGTCACCATCTGTTGCTGCTGCAAAAACTGATCGACCAGCGCCTGCACCACCAGCCCGGCTCCCGGCCCGGTTTTGTAAGCAATGCTGTTCTGCGCCAACCAATTGATCATTTAATTCTTCGGGAGAGACAACGACCGGAGAAATGATTCGTGATACCTTAGAATGATCATTTCAGGCTGAAACTTATCAACGATTAAGTCTTGCATAAGCAAAAGCCCATCTGTAATGGGCTTAGGGAAATACTCAATGCTGGCAAGTTTTGGATTTTTCCTGTCCATGAAAATTATGCTCGTAGTTTTTAAAAATGGGGGGAAAGGCGTTCGTATTGGCACGCACGTTCGCGAAGCCAGTGAAAACTATAGCGAGTTCACACCGTCATCGCTGAGACGAACTCGCTTCAAATCTCTGGCGTAGATAGCCAGCTTGTCTACACGTTTTGCCAATATTTTATGCCTCTACCATAAGAAGTTCTTCTGGGGTGGTAATAATCGGTGGTTCATAATCTTCATCGCGAATCACTCTCTCTATTTTGGGTCGCATTTGAATAATAATCTGCGGTAATAATCCGCCATTGGTTACGCGGGTTTTTATATTAGGATCGTTTGACCATTGGGCGTGACAAAGCCATGCCCATGATATAGTCAAATGTTTGATATGCTTCATTTCCCCATAAACAAAACACGACCTTTTCCAAACCGGTTTTGCCGCGCAAATATTCAATCGTCACGGTGAGCATCACCTGCGCGCAGCGATCAACCGGATAACCGAAAATGCCGGTCGAAATCGCCGGAAAGGCGATGCTCTTCAATTGGTGTTGATCGGCGAGTTGGAGCGAATTGAGTGTGGCATCGCGCAGCTTGCGATCTTCGTCACCTTCGCCCATTTGCGGGCCAACAGCGTGAATGACGTGCTTCGCTTTCAAATTGCCGCCGGTAGTGATCACCGCCGTGCCGACCGGTGTGCCGCCGATTCTATCGCATTCTTCCTGAATCTTCGGCCCGCCTGCTCGGCGAATCGCGCCGGCCACACCGCCGCCGAGGATTAATTCCGAATTGGCGGGATTAACGATGGCGTCGGTAGTTTGCTCGGTGATGTCGCCATCGACGAGCACGAGTTCGGTTTGGTGAATGGTGGTTGTCATGATAAAGTCCTTCATCTCTTACTCCTGCTCGTACTCATACTCTTACTCGCTTTAAAATCTTCAACGACGAGTAAGAGCAAGAGAATGAGTAAGAGTGCGAGTTAAAAACCAACCGCCGCCCCATCCGGCTCACGAGGATCGGCGGCGCCCATTCGCAAACCTGTTTTAGGATCGATCATAATTCCCACCGCCCTTCCAATACTACGTGAAGAGTTCTTATAAATTTCAATACGATGCCCCATCATTTCCAAAAGTCGTTGCGAGTCATTTGTGATGCCAAATTTTTCAATGCGCAATACATTGGGCAACCATTGATGATGGATACGAGGAGCAGCTATAGCTTCCGAAATGTCCATATCAAAATCAATGACATTTACGATCAATTGCAAAACCGTGTTAATAATCCTAGGACCTCCTGGCGAGCCGATAAGCAAATAGGGCTTGCCATTCTTCGCCACAATGGTCGGCGTCATCGACGAGATCATGCGCTTGCCCGGTGCGACAACATTGGGTGCCGTGCCGATCATGCCGGTTGAATCGGTGTGACCCGGCCGCGGATTGAAATCGCTCATTTCATTGTTCAGAAGAAACCCCGTACCTTCGGCAACGATCTTTGAACCGTACCTATCCTGCAGTGTATAGGTGACCATCACCGCATTGCCGGCCGGATCAACCACGGAATAATGCGTCGTCTCCGTGCTTTCATACGCCTCGCTCATCGCCACCGGATCGCTCGGCGACACGTGATTCAAACTGATGCTGCGCCGCACTTGCTCGGCATAAGATTTTGAGATGAGCCGTGCAATCGGCATGTCGGGATTGAAATCGGGATCGCCGAGATAGCGCGCGCGGTCGGCAAACGCGCGGCGCATCGCTTCCGACATGAGATGCAAATGCTGCGCAGAGCTATGCCCGTATTCCCGCAAATTAAATCCTTCGAGAATATTGAGCATTTCCACCAGCGCCGTGCCGCCGGAGCTGGGCGGACACATCGAGTGAATATCATAACCACGATAGGTGCCGTGAATCGGTTGCCGCTCTTTAGCTTGATAATTGGCAAGGTCTTCTTCCGTAATCAACCCGCCGTTCTTGCGCATATCTGCCGCGAGCAGACGCGCCGTCTCTCCTTTATAGAAGCCATCGCGGCCGTTTTTCTGAATGCGGCGCAGCGTCTTTGCCAAATCGGGTTGTCGCCAAATTTCATTTGGCTCATACAACACGGTGTCGCGTTTAAAAAAAACTTTCGCACTGGCCGGATATTTTTTAAAAGCCGACGCGAGCCATTTGAAATCATCATATAAATCCCAGGAAAGCGGAAAACCTTTTTCGGCAAGTTGAATCGCGGGCGCGATGAGCTCCCGCATCGGCTTGCTGCCGAGTTTTTCATGCGCCAAAAAAAATCCCGCCACCGTGCCCGGAACGCCGACGGCGAGATAGCCTTCGTGATTCAAATCATCAATATATTGGCCATTCGCATCAAGATACATTTTCTCGTGCGCGGCCGCCGGCGCCTTCTCGCGAAAATCAAATGCAGTTATGCGACCGTCGCTCATGTGCACAATCATAAATCCGCCCCCGCCAATATTGCCAGCCGAAGGATGCGTTACGGCCAGCGCGAATCCGGTGGCAATCGCTGCGTCAATGGCGTTGCCGCCTTTTTTCAAGATTTCAACGCCGGCTTGCGAAGCAAGATAATGCGATGAGACCACCATGCCCTGTTTGGCCCGCTCGGGATATTTTGACGCGCCAGCCCTGCCGTTGTTAAATTGTGAAAACAACAGCACCGCGACAACGGTGAGGCTCAAGCTTGCGAAAATGATTCGTTTCATCCAGCCCTCGGAAGTTAGATGATAACTGTGGAACCATCACTTCTTAAAAAAGAGCCGCGCTTTCAATAGCGCATCAATTCTTGAAGGATCACGATGTGATTTTGATCCAACTCGTCTTTTCTTTTTAGTCAATGTTTTCATCTCGACACTCCAATATGGTTGGTTGCTTTTATAACTGCGTTTAAAATTACTTTTTTTTCGCGGATGATGCAAGAAGAATTTCGAAATAAAAATCCCCTCTATTCTGTGTCAACCACAAAACCGAGGGGATGCCTGCATTGGAGTCTTCCTCCAGCCGCTTCGTTTAGCGAAACGCGCCGGAAGAAGCGCTATAGAAGGAGGAGGAATGTCGAATCAAACTTATTTACTTCGCGGCTGGCGCTTCGGCAAACGTCGCGAGATAATGAAAATCGTTGTAACGCAGCGTGATGGGCTCTTGCGGATTCATCCACGCCGGCAGGAGCACGATGCCTTGATGAACGTCGCCGTCGGTCACTACACCGCCGAATTTGGCGTTGTCATCCAGCGGCAGAATATGCACGGCGTCGGAATTTTTTTCGGGATGCCAGATGCGGCCGCGCTGCTCGAAACGCAGCTTCGCCGGATCAAACTCGACATGGCGATTCGGAAACGTTGACACCGAGAAAACCAGCGGCGTCACTTTCTGGCCGTACATCTTTTGGATCGCGGCGGCCAACTCGGCTTTATAAGCCACCAGCATCGAAAGCTGAATGCGCTTGCTGTCATTGGCGCGCACGAAGAACGAGGTGATCTTGTCGGTTTCCATTTTTTTCAGATTCACCACTGGAATGCGATCAACCGGCCTCGCCAACTCGCTGCCACGTCTGGGCGTCTTCGGCTCATTGGCCGGTGTGGCGAGGTTGAGATTCGCTGCAACCAACGTCGGGGTTGAAGCGATTGCTTTCGCGCCCTCTCCCTGCATGGCGTTTGCCGTTTGGAAAGAGAACGTTGCTGCGATTGCCAAAACCCAACCGTTGATTACTGCACGCCGAAAAATTGTCCGCGTTTTCATAGTTGCATCTCCTTGATGTTTTTGCAAGCTTCCGTGCCGAACCGCTCACAGTTTTTAAACTGCGTTGATTAGGAAGTAAAATGCGTCCGGACAACTGCCTATTCTTCGTGCAACGACTGTGCCATGAGAAGTGGATTGCTGCGCGAGCAATTTATTCGATACGTTTTTCAGCGAGTTACAGCAGCGCGTGTTGCACTCGGTGGTGTACAGACTTGCGCAAAGTTTTGTCACTCGTGCGAACACCGTCTCACCTGGAAACGAGACAGGGAGTCGGCAAGCTGCAAGAGAAAATGAATTTAAGGAAGGGTGTCGTTTTTGTGATACATCTGTAAAACTCCGATGTGGCATTGACAAGAAAAATTATATTGACAAGAAAAATTATAATGAATACTTGACTTTCGTTCATCGGCGATTATCTTTTTTGTATTGTGATTATCGAATTCCACAAAACTCGCATTCATGCTGTTTTGGAAGAAGCCGTCGCCATCGCTCGCGCCAACACCGAGGGGCAACTGGCTTCCTATATTCCTGAATTGGCCGCCGTGTCGCCGGAGTTGACCAGCGCCGCAATTATTTTGTGCGATGGCCAGCGCATTTTAGCCGGTGATTATGCGCAGCATCGTTTCACCATGCAAAGCGTCGCGAAAATTATTTTGCTCGCAGGCTTTCTCGAAGAAGTTGGCGAGCAAAAAGTTTTTTCGTGGATCAACGCCGAGCCCTCCGGATTGCCATTTTCATCCGCAACGCAGCTTGATATTTTCGGCCCGACGCCGGCGAACCCGCTGATCAACGCTGGCGCGATTTTGTTGTGCAGCAATATAAAAGGAAATCAGCAGGACAAAAGAGCCTGGCTCGAACATTGGGGCGAGCGCCTGTTAGGTTCCAAAGTCACCGCAAATCAACGGGTGTTTCGTTCTGAATTGGAAACCGGCGACCGCAATCGCGCGCTGGCCTATTTAATGAAAAGCAACGGCGTCATTCAAGGCGATATTGAAACGATTCTCGAAACGTATTTCTATTTGTGCTCGCTGGAAGTGGATGTTTCACAAGCGGCACACATGGGAATGATTTTGGCGAATGCGGGAAAATCCGCCGAAGGTGAAATTATCTTAGCTGAACGAACCGTCGCGAACGCCGTCTCGGTTATGTCGACCAGCGGCTTGTACGATGAATCCGGCACGCATCTTCTGCGCACCGGCTTGCCGGCCAAAAGCGGCGTTTCCGGCTTGATCGTCGCGGTTGCAACCGGCTGCGGAGGAATTGCCGTGTGCAGTCCACGCGTCAATCCAAAAGGCGGCAGCGTGCGCGGGCATATTATATTGGAACATATTTCCCGGCAATTGGGTTGGCACTTTGCGTTCCATCAGGAACGGAAAGAGTTGTGCAAGCCGTTTTGAGCGATTAGCTTTTTACCACCAACGATGGATGAATACCAACGAATGAAAACCAAAAAGCATTTATCCGTTGGTCTTCATCTATCCGTTGAGCTGGTTTTTCAGCTCGACATAAAATAATGCTCACCTCTGGAAAAGTATTTGCAAAAGCAAAAGAGAAACATTATATTAGAATCATGTGTCGGGTTTATTCTAAAAACTTTTTCATCCTCGCGCTTTGCTTGCTGCAATTTAGCGCGCCGGTCATTGGCATCACCGCAGAATTGGCTTGCAAAGAAAAACCAGCCAGAGCTTGCGAGACCGCGCCATGCTGCCAACAGCAAAATGAGTCGCGCCTGACGTGCTGCGATCAGACCGCGCCCGCCAAAAGCGGATCTCCCGCGGCAGCCATATTGAACCCGGCGCGAGTTTATCTCGATCTTTTCACGCCGATTCCATTTGCCGAAACCGGCTGCGATTTCAAACCGGCTGTAAGATCTGACCAAACTTTTTCTTCTTTCAATTCTCATCTCGCCGGCAATCAACGTTACAAACTGCTCGCTACTTTTCTCATTTAATCCCACCAGCGAGGGCGTAGTGCGCCCTTTTTTACTTTTTAAAAAGTTTCGTAGTGATGCCTTCAGGCATTGTATGTTGATGTAGGATGAGGCGTCAATCCTTTGTCGCGCTTCGGGCGATGTTCGTTCGATGTGCAGGCGACAACCGTTTGCATCAGGTGCGAAGATGAAATCATTTTTAATTTTGGCGATTGGTTTATTAAGCTGCGCTCCAATCTTTTCTCAAACCAGCAACCAGACAACGATCACGCTCGACGAGCTCGTTCACGAAGCGCTGCAAAACAATCCGGAGCTGCAAGCGTTTGCTGAAAACCGTTCGGTGATTCGCGGCCGCATTCCGCAAATGAGCAGCCTCGACAATCCCATGTTCGAGATCGAAATTGAAGAAGCGCCGAGCTCGGATTTATTCAACACCTCGCAATGGAAATTCATCAATGTCGGTCTCCGGCAAATGCTGCCGTTTCCCGGCAAGCTGGCCAAAGCCAAAAAGCTGGCCGAGATCGACGCCGAGCACGCGCATCATGATTACGAAGAAAAAATTTTGGAGATCACGCAAAAAGTCAAAATGGCTTATTACGAGCTGTACATGATTCAGCGCGGCCTCGAGATCAATCAAGAGAACCTCAATCTCATGAATCAATTTTTGAACATCGCCAAAGTCCGTTATGCCGTCGGCCAGGTGATGAATCAGGACGTGCTGAAATCGAATGTCGAGTTGGCGAAACTGTCGAACGAGCAAATTACGCTGCAACAGCGGGAAGAGACCGCGAAAGCAATGCTCAACGTGCTGATCAATCGCTCGCCGCAATCACCCATCGGCACTACGTTTTTGCCGGAAAGAAAAACGCCGAGTTTCGATCTGGAGAAATTACAGCAATACGCGCTCGCGCATCGTCCGATGATTCATCACGAGGCATTGAGCGTCGAGCAGAGCCGCGTCGCCAATGAGCTGGCCAAAAGACAATATTGGCCGGATTTTGATTTGTCGCTGCGATATGTCACTTCGCCGCTCGAAGGCTTTCGCGGCTGGACGGCGATGGCGGGTGTGACTTTGCCGTTCTCGTTATGGTCGATTAAAATGCAGCGCGGCATGGTCCAAGAAACGGCGGCGGAAATTCGCATGAAAGAAGCGATGCTGAATAACTCGCGCAACATGGTGAAGTTCATGGTGCGAGACGCCGTGGTGAATGCGAGCAGCGCGCAACGCATGGTGGAGCTGTATCGCTCGACTGTCTTGCCGCAATCCGAACAATCGCTTCAAGCCACGGTCGCCAATTATCAAACGCGGCAAACCGATTTTCTCATGCTGCTCGACAGCTATCGCATGTTGCAGATGTTCAAAATGGAATATTATGAAGCGCTGGCGAAACGCGAGATGAGCCTGGCGGAGCTGGAGCGCGCGGTGGGGAAAAAGCTGGATGAATAAAAAGTAATTAGTCGCTCACGGAATTGGAACAGCTCACGGAAATGAAATCATGAAATTTTTTACTTCCGTGAGAGTTCTATTCCGTGACCCAGTTTTTTGCGAGGTTTCACTTTAAAAAATCTAATTCACCGTTCAAACATAACACAAGGAGATTTTATCATGAAGCAGATTTTATTGGCCGTGTTCCTCAGTTGGGCGCTTATCGCTTGCAACAAATCCGAGCAGGAAAAAGCTGATGGAGCAAACTCAAACGGCAATTCAGTTACTCAAGTTGAAATCAAAGTTCCGACGATTCAATGCAACAGTTGCGTTGCCCATGTCGAAGCAGCATTAAAAGAGGTGGAAGGCGTGAGCGCGACCAAAATCAATTTGGAAAGCAAAATCGCGCAAGTTAGTTTCGACCCCGCCATGACGAATTTAGCGGCCATGGAAAAAGCCATTACGATGGCCGGTTATGACGCCAATGAGGCTAAAAGCGATTCCGTCGCCTATGCCGAGCTTGATGCTTGCTGCAAAATACCGGAAAGTCACGGCGGCAAATAAGGCGATAGTTGCGGGCAGATTATCACATTAACGGGAGCTGAAAATATGGCGCTACCAAAATTGACTTTGCCGATTCTATTCTCTGCGGTAATAATTTTTGGATGCCGGACTTCTGAAAGCGGCAAGAATTCTGCGCCGGCTCTTCAGCAGCTCGAATCTCCTGCTGCAACAAAAAGCCAGACGCCTAATCTCTTCGCGGCGGCGGACGGCAAAATTTATCTGTCGTGGATAGAAGCGCTTGGCGAGGATCACCATGCGCTGAAATTCAGTGTCATGGAAAAAAATGGCTGGACGGACGCGAGAACGATTGCACACGGCGACAACTGGTTCGTGAACTGGGCGGATTTTTCCTCCCTCAGTGTTTTGAATAATGGCGCGCTCGCTGCCCATTGGCTCGCCATGACGGGAGACGAAAAATATGCCTATGCGGTGAATATTTCTTTTTCACCGGATGCCGGAAATTCTTGGAAAGCGCCGATCGTGCCGCACACCGATGGCACGCCGACGGAGCACGGCTTCGTCTCGCTGCTGCCGTGGGAAAATGACCGCGCGCTCGCGGCCTGGTTGGATGGCCGCGCGATGTGGAGCAAATCACAGAAGCATGGAGAAAATAACGAGCACGGCTTCATGAGCCTTCGATCTGCCATGATCGACATGGAGGGAAATCTTTATAACGAAGCGATGCTGGATGAACGCGTCTGCGACTGCTGTCAAACCGGCGCCGGACTCACATCGCACGGCGCGCTTGTCGCTTATCGCGATCGCTCGGAAAAAGAGATGCGTGATATTTCCATCGTCCGCTTTGAGAATGGTAAATGGTCACAACCGGAAACATTATTCAACGACGGCTGGGAAATAAACGGCTGTCCGGTTAATGGCCCCTCCGTCGCAACACGGGGCAATGAAGTTGCCATCGCCTGGTACACCGAGGCGAATGACACCTCCAAAGTCAAAGTCATTTTCTCGCGTGATGGCGGCAAAACTTTCGGCCAACCCATTCGCGTTGATGACGGCGATCCGATGGGGCGGGTCTCGGTGATTTTACTTTCAACCGGTGAGGCGTTGGTTTGTTGGATGGAGATGATAGAATCGAATGCCGAGGTGCGGATTCGACGCGTTCGACCGGACGGCAACGTTGGCAAGTCCATCACCGTCACGCCCACTAGCGCCACGCGCGCCAGCGGCTTTCCGCGTCTGGCGCATAACGGTGATGAACTTGTCTTCGCCTGGACGAAATTAGAGGACGAGCGCAGCGTGCACACGGCGAAAATGAAATTGAGCACGTTACCATAAATGACAAAATGAAAATGAAGAGTTGACTGATGGCTATCGATCCCATTTGCGGCATGGCGGTGGATGAGGCGACCGGCCTGCGCGCTGAACGCGACGGGCAGACGTTTTATTTTTGCTGCGAGTATTGCCGCAAAAAATTTCTCGCGCAGCCCGCAACGATTGTCTCAACGCCGCAGCCGATTGGGATTCATAAGTATCAGCCGGAAGCGAAAACCGCGGCTGTCGCGCCACTCAAACATGAAGCGCATTTTGCAAATGGCGCCGTCTCAGAAGTGAAGCCCTCGTCTGCGGCAAAATATTTTTGCCCAATGTGCGAAGGCGTCGAAAGTGACGAGCCCGGCGATTGCCCGAAATGCGGCATGGCGTTGGAAAAAAATCCCGCGTGGAAGCCGCAGAGCAAAGTCATCTACACTTGCCCGATGCATCCGCAAATCGAGCAGGATCATCCCGGTGATTGCCCGATCTGCGGCATGGCGCTCGAACCGAAAACGATTGCTGCAAATACCGAGGAAGAAAACGTCGAGCTGCGCGACATGACGCGCCGCTTCTGGATTGGCGCGGCGCTCACGTTGCCGGTCTTTCTGCTGGCGATGGTTCATCTTGTGCCCGGCTTGCGCCTCGACGCCGTGATCTCCGAGGACGTTTCGCGTTGGGTGCAATTCATTCTCAGCACACCGGTGGTGTTGTGGGCGGGCCGGCCGTTCTTCAAACGCGGCTGGCGCTCGCTCAAAACGATGCAATTGAATATGTTCACGCTCATTGCCATCGGCGTCGGCGCAGCCTACGTTTACAGCGCGATAGCGATGTTGTTTCCCAATTTATTTCCCCATGCCATGCAGCACGGCGGCAAAATTGGAATTTACTTCGAAGCCGCGGCAGTGATCGTCGTGCTGGTGCTGCTCGGCCAGGTGCTCGAATTGCGCGCGCGCAGCCGCACCGGCAGCGCCATTCGCGCGCTGCTCGATCTCGCGCCGCCGGTCGCTCGCCTCATTCGCAACGGCGAGGAAAAAGAAGTGCCGTTGGAAATGGTGAAAGTTGATGATCGTTTGCGCGTGCGTCCCGGCGAAAAAATTCCGGTTGACGGCGTCGTCGTCGAAGGCCGCAGCAGCGTCGATGAAGCGATGATTACCGGCGAACCGATGCCGGTGGAAAAAAATGCGGGCGACAAAATCACCGGCGGCACGGTTAACGGCACCGGTAGTTTTGTGATGCAGGCCACGCGCGTCGGCAGCGATACGTTGCTCGCGCAGATTGTTGACATGGTCGCGGCGGCGCAGCGCAGTCGCGCGCCGATTCAAGGTCTGGCCGACAAGATTGCCAGTTACTTCGTTCCCTCCGTCGTCGCGATTGCGGTGCTCACTTCTATTTTGTGGTTACTGTTTGGTCCGGAGCCGCGTTTAGCTTATGCCATCGTCAACGCGGTTGCAGTGTTGATCATCGCTTGCCCCTGCGCATTGGGTTTGGCCACGCCAATGTCGGTGATGGTGGGCGTCGGTCGCGGCGCGCGGGCGGGCGTGCTCATTCGCAAAGCCGAGGCCATCGAAGTGATGGAGAAAGTCGATACGCTGGTCGTTGATAAAACCGGCACGCTCACCGAAGGCAAGCCGCGTCTCGTTGCGGTGTTGGCGGCAAAAGATTTTAATGAGAATGAATTACTCTCGGCTGCTGCCTCGGTCGAACAAAACAGCGAACACCCGCTGGCCGCTGCAATCATGCAAGGCGCGAAAGAACGCGGCGTGAAGCCACAAGCGATTTCCGATTTCGCTTCGATCACCGGCGGAGGCGTGACGGGCAAACTTAATGAAAAAGAAATTGTCGCGGGGAAAATTGATTTCTTAAAACAACGCGACGTGTCCGATCTCGCCGCTCTCGAATCACGCGCGGCGCAATTGCAATCCGAAGGCAACACGGTGATCTTCATCGCGATCAACGGCAGAGCAGCGGGCCTGCTCGCGGTTGCCGATCCTATCAAAGCTTCGACGCCTGCTGCAATCGATGAATTGCATCGGCTCGGCTTGAAAATCATCATGCTCACCGGCGATAATCAAAGGACGGCGGAGGCGGTGGCGAAGAAGCTCGGTCTCGACGAAGTGGAAGCCGGCGTCGAGCCGAAAGACAAACATGAACGCATCAAGCAATTGCGGCAGCAGGGCCGCATCGTGGCAATGGCCGGTGATGGCGTCAACGACGCGCCGGCATTGGCCGCAGCGCACGTCGGCATCGCGATGGGCACGGGCACGGATGTGGCAATGGAAAGCGCCGGCATTACGCTCGTTAAAGGCGACCTGCGCGGCATCACGCAAGCTTTCGCGTTGAGCCGCGCGATGATGCGCAATATTCGCCAAAATCTTTTTTTCGCGTTCATTTACAATGCGCTCGGCATTCCCATCGCCGCCGGCGCGCTCTTTCCGTTCTTCGGCGTGTTGCTCAGCCCGATGATTGCGGGCGCGGCGATGAGCTTCAGCTCGGTTTCGGTGATCGCCAATGCGCTGCGGTTGCGAAAGCAGAAACTGGAGTGATGGAGTGATGAAATGATGGATTGTTGTCATTCTGGAAGAATCCTTTTCATTAACTGGCACGACTCGACTGAGACTTCGGCGTGAGCTCAGTCGAACGTTTGCCAAAATGCGTGCTAGAAATGGAAGAAGATTCCTGTGGAATGACATTGCGATGTAAAAATATTTAGTGAGTGCGATCATGAATAAAAAATTATTTCTCCTCTTCGCCGGCTTGGCAGCGCTCGCCGTCGTAGCGATTTTTGTTTATCCAAAAATTTTTCCACCTGCGGCTCAAGCGCCGCCGGAATCATCGGCACACACCAATCATGTGGAAGAAGAATATTACACCTGCCCGATGCATCCTTCGGTGCGCAGCGACAGGCCCGGCGTTTGTCCGGTGTGCAACATGGCGTTGGTGAAAAAAACAGCGCCGGCAGATATGGCCGCCGGCAATCTTAAAACATTGGAAGCGGTGCGCCTTTCGCCGACGCAGCGCGTTCTTGCCAATGTCGCTACGACAGTCATCGAGCGCCGCGCATTGAATCGAGAAATCAATGCTGTCGGCATTGTCGAAGTGGCCGAGCCAAATTTCAAGCGCATCAGCTCGCGTTTTCCCGGACGTTTGGAAAAACTTTATCTTTCATATACCGGACAAAAAGTGAAAACCGGCGATCCGGTGGCGGAAGTTTATAGCCCGGAGGCCATTTCGGCGCAGCAGGAATTTTTGCTCGCGCTGCAAGCCCACGAATCCAGCCAAACGGCGACGCCCGGCATCGCAAGCTCGACCAAAACTTTCTTGGAACAGGCGGAACAGAAACTCGTGTTGTCGGGTCTCGAACGCCTCATCAACGAATTGAAGCAAACGCGAAAAGTCCGCGAGATCGTCACGATTTACTCGCCGGTGAGCGGCACGGTTTTAACGAAGCGCGTTGACCCGCAACATTACACAACGACGGGTGAAGCGATTTACGACGTCGCCGATCTTTCGACGGTGTGGATGTATCTCGATATTTATGAGAAAGACATTCGCTTTATTAAAATCGGCCAAAGCGTGCGCATCAGCAGCGAAGCTTATCCCAACGAAATTTTCACCGGCAAGGTGACGTTCATCGACGCCGTGATGAATAACGAGACGCGAACGGTTCGCGTGCGCACCGAATTTGCCAACCGCGGCGACAAGCTCAAGCTCGGCATGTATGTGAAAGCGCAGATTCAGCTTCCCGGCGGCGAAACATTTATGCTGCCGGCTTCGGCGGTGTTGGTGACCGGCAAGCGTAAAGTGGTTTGGGTGGAAGCGCAGGAAAATATTTTTGAGCCGCGCGAAGTCGTGCTTGGCGCGCAAGCGGGAAATTATTACGAAGTGATCAGCGGTTTGCAGGAGGGCGAGAAGATTGTCATCACCGGCGGCTTTCTGCTCGATTCGGAAAGTCAATTACAGCAGCCGGTTCGACAGTAAGATAGTCATTTATGGTCATTGGTCATTTGTGGTCATTGGTCAATTAACGCAAATTGTTCTCTGGCGTGCATAATATCTTTTCGCGTGGCGGCACGCAACGCTGTCGCCGGCACGGAAACGACGGGAACCGTTTCGCCGTTGCCGGCAAAAAATTCGACTTCATATCCTTCGGGATAATCCCGCGAAGCGGGATGATGCTCGACCACAACGCCCATGTCGCCGGCAACGAGATTTTCATCGGGAAAGTCTTCCGTGAGAATGACGCGGGAAAAGAGTTCGAAGTTCATTGTTTCTCCGAGTAAAAGCAAAGCCGGCTATCAGCCATGTCATTTCGAAAGGAATCTTACAATCTAAATGATAAGCGTGCAAAATTTAGGAACTAACTTAATAAAACAATTTTTGCTGACCAAAGCAATCAACTTTTTGAGAAGATTAAAAATTTTCTAATATAATACAAAATTTTTCATCTGCGATTTCGCCGGAGTTCACCATGATCGAAAAAATTATCGACTATTGCGCGCGCAATAAATTTATCGTTATTCTCGCGTATGCGCTGATCATCGGCTGGGGCATTTGGGCGGTGCAAAACACGCCGCTCGATGCGATTCCCGACCTTTCGGAAAATCAAGTGATCGTCTTCACCGAATGGATGGGCCGCTCGCCGCAATTGGTGGAAGATCAAATCACTTTTCCGCTGGTGACGGCGCTGCAAGGCGTGCCGCAGGTGCATGCGATCCGCGCGCAGTCGATGTTCGGCATGTCGTTCGTCTACATTATTTTTGAAGAGACGACGGAATTGTATTGGGCGCGCAGCCGCGTGTTGGAAAAACTTTCCACCGTGCAAACGCTGCTGCCGCAGGGCGCGAAAATGCAACTCGGCCCGGACGGCACTGGCGTCGGACATGTTTACTGGTACACGGTTGAAGGCAAGCACGATTTGGGCATGTTGCGCGCGATTCAGGATTGGTACGTCAAATTGCATTTGCAGGGCGTTGCCGGCGTGGCGGAAGTGGCGTCGGTCGGCGGGTACATCCGGCAATATCAGGTCGACGTCGATCCGAGCCAAATGAAGGGCTACAATCTCACGCTCGCCGATGTGCGCAACGCCGTCATGCGCTCCAACAACGATGTCGGCGGAAGAATTTTGGAAATTTCCGACGCCGAATATTTCGTGCGCGGACAAGGTTATATTCGCTCGCTGCGCGATATTGAAAACATCGTGGTTGGCGCGGGGCCGAACGGCACGCCGGTGTTCATCAAAAATATCGGCGCGGTGCAAATGGGCGGCGACCAGCGCCGCGGCGCGCTCGAGAAAAATGGCGAGGGCCAAGTCGTCGGCGGCATCGTCGTCATGCGCTACGGCGAAAATGCCAAAGCGGTGATTGACCGCATCAAGAAAAAAATCGTTGAGATCACCCCCGGCTTGCCCGCCGGCGTGGAAATTAAAACCGCCTATGACCGCAGCGATTTGATCATGGCGGCAATTGGCACGCTCAAACAGGCTTTGATCGAAGAAGCCATCGTCGTGAGCTTGATGGTGTTGATCTTTCTGCTGCACGTGCGCAGCGTGTTGCGCGTGATCATCGAAATTCCAGTGGCGGTGTTGATCGCGTTCATCGGCATGAAACACTTCGGCATCACCTCGAACATCATGTCGCTGGGCGGCATCGCCATTGCGATTGGCGTGATCGTTGATGCTTCGATTGTTTTGGTAGAAAATGCCTATCGCAACGTCGCGCGCGCACAGGAAGAGAAAGGCGAATTGACGACAGAAGATTATATTAACATTTCCATTCTTTCGGCGAAACAAGTCGGGCCGGCAATTTTTTATTCGGTGGCGATTATGGTCGTTTCATTCCTGCCAGTATTTTTATTGGAAGGCCAGGAAGGAAAACTTTTTCGCCCGCTCGCTTTCACTAAAACTTTTGTGCTGGCCGGCTCTGCAATCATTGCGATCACGCTGGTGCCGGCGCTGATGACGATGCTTACGCGCGGCAAATTTCGCAGTGAAAATCAAAATCCTGTTACCCGTTTTTTAAACCGGCTGTATGCGCCGGTGATTCATTGGGTGATGCAACATCGCAAAACCACCATCGCGCTCAACATCATCGCGTTGCTGATCACGATTCCGATGATGATGAGCACGGGCTCGGAATTTATGCCACCGCTCGATGAAGGCAGCTTGCTGTTTATGCCGGTGACGCTGCCCTCGGCTTCGATCACCGAAGTGAGTCGCGTGATGCAAGTGCAGGATGCCATCATTAAATCTATTCCCGAAGTCGATCAAGTTTTGGGCAAGCTGGGCAAGGCGGAAACTTCGACTGATCCCGCGCCGGTGAGCATGATCGAAACGATCATTTTGTTGAAACCGAAAGGGCAATGGCGTCCCGGCATCACGAAGGATGATATTATCGCCGAGCTCGACGCGAAATTGCAAATTCCCGGCGTGCGCAACGGCTGGACGCAGCCGATCATCAATCGCATCAACATGCTTTCCACCGGCGTGCGCACGGATTTGGGCGTGAAAATTTTTGGCGCGAATCTCGACACGCTGGAGCATTTGGCCATCGACGCCGAGCAAATTCTCAGAAAAGTGTCCGGCGCCGCGGATTTGTACGCTGAACGCACGCAGGGCGGCTTGTTTCTCGATATCATGATTGACCGCGAGGCCGTGGCGCGTTACGGCATCAACATCGGCAACGTGCAGGACATTATCGAGACGGCCATCGGCGGCGAGAATCTTGGCGTGGTTGTCGCCGGTCGCGAACGTTTCCCCATTCGCGTGCGCTACGAGCGGGAATGGCGCGACAATATCGAAGCGCTCAAAAATTTGCTCGTGCCGGTCAATTTATCGATGAATGGAGGATCGAAGATGGAGGATCGCGGCACTGGAACAATGAACGAGCAAGCCCCGGCTGTAGAAATGAGCATGAATTCATCCAACGGCGAACCTCGAACTTCAATTCTCAATTCTCGATCATCCACCTTCAATCCTCAATCCTCGAGCTTCTCCCGCAGCTACATCCCGCTCAGCCAATTGGCAGAAATCGAGATCGTCCCCGGCCCGCCGATGATTTCGAGCGAGAATGCGCAACTGCGCTCAATCGTATTTTTGAACGTGCGCGGCCGCGACATGGGCGGCTTTGTCGAAGAAGCTAAAAAAGTTTTGACTCGCGAGCTCAAACTGCCGCAGGGTTACACGCTGCAATGGAGCGGGCAATGGGAAAATCAAATTCGCGCCAAACAGCGATTGCAAATTTTAATGCCGATGGTTTTTCTCATTATCTTCGTGATGCTGTATTTCACCACGAAAGATTTCACCGAGGCGTTCGTCGTGATGCTCTCCGTTCCCTTCGCGCTGATTGGCGGCGTGTATTTGATTTATATTTTAGGATACAATTTTTCCGTCGCAGTGTGGATCGGATTTATCGCGCTCTACGGTGTTGCGGTACAGACCGGCGTGGTGATGGTGGTGTATTTGCACGAAGCATTGGACAAACGCTTGCGCGATTATGCGCGGGGAAAACGCGGGCCGATTGGGAAAGATGATATTGAAGCAGCAACTATCGAAGGCTCGGTGTTGCGCTTGCGCCCCAAAGTGATGACGGTGAGCACGGCGCTCATCGGCCTGTTGCCCATCATGTGGAGCACGGGCGCCGGCGCCGACGTGATGCAGCCGATTGCCGCGCCGATGATCGGCGGCTTGATCACTTCGACGATTCACGTGTTGATCGTGACGCCGATTTTATTCAGCTATATGAAAGAGCATGCGTTGAAAAAAGGAAGGCTGAAAATGTCGAAGATGGCGGGTTGGATGAAGGAAGGGTGAAATAAATTTATTGAGGCTTTGCTGAGCTGGGTTGAATTCAGACATTCTGTAATGGCTTCAATAGATTTCCGCGTTACTTTTGGCCAGCACGAGCCTTGAACTCTCTCTCCTGCTTGCGGGCATGATAGAGGAGAAATGCGGCAATAAATGAAAGCATCAAAACTGCAACAGCGGATAAGATAACAAAATTAACCATGATCTGCTTTACTTTTGGTCGGCGCGCTTTTTATATTCCTTTAACTGTTTATCGGCGTGACGACCCAGTATGACAGCAGTCATGATAGAGATCAAAGCGACGAAGGCGTCCCCGATAAGAAATTCAGTCATGGCTTGCTTCCTCAATTTTCTTAAGCCCGTGTTACTTTTTTCCGGAACGCATTTTGTATTCTTTCTCTTGCTTACGAGCGTGATATAAAAAAAATACGGTAACAATAGTTGAGAGAATGGCGACAACGCCTGCTCCGAACAAGAATTCATTCATGATTCATCTCCTTATCTTTTTTAAGATGATAAGCTTTTTGAATGAGCGCTAGACCTCCGGCCATCGGAACGACACTAAATATTATACCGGCAAGAACTACCCACGATGAAATCGTCTCTTTGGTAAAAAATTTGCCAACCAATGCAGCAATCAAAATCGCTTGTCCGACACCTAATAAAGTCTTGCCCAATTCGCTATAAACCTCACTAACAAACTTCATCTCCTTCCTCCAAACGTTTTCACAAAGAAAAGTTAGCGAAACAAACCATGATTGTCAATAGCCAAATTGGGGAAATAGATGAACAAGATGATCGAGCTACTTTATCGACATGACAAATCTGATTGAGAACTTCGGCTATCTCGGCTTGCTGTTATTCTGTTTTTTCGCGGCGACGATTTTGCCGGTAAGCTCGGAGGCCGCGTTGGCCGCGGCGCTGGCAATGAAGATGCCTGCGATACCGGCGCTGACCTTTGCGACGGTCGGCAACTGCGCCGGTATGGTTTGCAATTACTGGGTGGGATCGAAAGTCGAAGAGAAATTATTGCACCAACATTTGCAGAAGAGAGCCTTGGCGCGAGCGTATTCAATCATGCAGCGCTGGGGCAAATGGGCGCTTCTGCTCTCGTGGCTGCCGGTGATTGGCGATCCGATTACGTATCTCGCCGGCGTCCTGCGGATGAATTTCTATTTATTTTTTGCGGCCGCTGCGGTTTTGCGATTTCTACGGTATTTGGTGATTGCCGGTTTTTTCTGATCAGATTTTATATTTCCCCAAATCAATTAGAATGACGCCGTTCCTTTCTTTTTTAAAATCTTTCGTAAAGCCTGATTTGGAAATGATTATTTTTTGAATAGCGCCACGTGTAAGCGTCGTAAATAGCAAAACCTTTTTTTCTAAGGCGTGCAAAACCTCTCTGCCGACCGCGGATTCCGTCCATTTAATTTCACCCACGATGGTGTTGCCATCTTGTGTGAACCCACAGATATCGATTTCAACTTGATTATCCCAATGACGACCGAGGCGCTCGAATTTCAGCCCCAGATTAAAAAAATCCATTTGCAGAAGCTGACGAATGATTCTTTCGCAAACACTCGACATAAATTGATTGAAAGTCGGACGAATGATTTTATTCATGATTTGCTCTCGCCCGCCGGTCTCCAACTCAGCTAAGTGCGGAAAAACATAGTGGAACCAAAAGTTCATGAAATAGTCGTTGAGAAGATAGAGCCCTTTCTTGGATTTGGCCGGCTTCGTTTCGGTGACCGGAATTTCACGATGAATCAACTTCAAGCTCTCCAAAATAGAAAGATACTTTGTCAAATTGGCGCGGTCGTATCCCGTCTTCGAGGAGATTTCGCCGAACTTTGCGCTTCCGGTGGCAATAGCTTTGAGAATCGGAAAATAACTGCGCGGATTGCGAAATTCGCCGCGCAACACGAATTCGACTTCATCAAAAAGCGCTTCGCCATAAGTCAACACCTCGTGAAAGACGGCATTCAACGGCGTCTCATGTCGAGAAAGAATTTTGGAATAATAAGGAACGCCGCCGGCAATCGCATACCATTCAATGCATTGAATGAGCGAAGTGTTGGCGAAAAATTTGTTGTTCTCAATCGGGTCGAATGGATCGACGAACCATTGTCCCGTGCGCCGGCCATAAAGCGGCGCTTTGCTTTCCAACGTTTCTTTTTCCATCATGGAAAGAGCGGAACCGTTCAACACCAGAAAAGCATTTTTGTTGGAACTGTAATATTCATCCCAGTACTTTTGCAAGATCGTACTGAGCCCCGGCTGCGCTTCCAACAGATAGGGATATTCGTCAATGATGATGGCCGTGCGGTTCTGCAGGCGTTGATGCAAATACAAAAAAAGTTCATCCCAACTGGAAAACGGGCGCATGGCCGGCAACGGATCGGTAAAGTAACGGCTAATGGCTTGCGAGAAACTCTGTAATTGATCTTGAACCGAGGTGACGGTGGCGAGCAAATACAGCCCGTTGGCTTGTCGGCAAAATTCCTTCAAAAGAAAAGTTTTTCCAATGCGGCGGCGGCCCCGAAAGATCAATAGTTCCGGTTGCTTGGATCGAAATTTTTTGCGCAGAAAATCCAATTCTTCTGCGCGATTGAGAAAGGCGGTGGGCATTATGGGTATCCTGATTATAATACTTTAGCTACCCATAAAATAAATGATTACATGAGTAATTGCAAGATAAAAATGCGGGGATATTGGAAAGCGCAATAAATACGATTCGCCGCGCAATTATAAAACCTCGGCGGCGAATACCTGAAAGCGCTGATCGGAGGATTAAAATGATTCGCCGATAATCAGTTTCTCCAACTCGTTCGTGCGCTGTTTGTAGGATTTTTGCGGGGGCACGACGACGGCGAGAATGACTTGCTGGCCGAACGCATTAAAAAAACGAAAAACGATTTTGCGGCGATTTTCTCCTTCGATAATCACTTCGCGCAACCGTGAAATGCCGCCCATTACCGAGGCCAGACGCCGCACATCGTGAAATAGAATCGACAATTCCGCAATACGGTCGCGATCCACCTCCTGGCCGTTCGCATTGGACGCCTGCGCAATCGGCAAGCCTTCATCGCTGAACAAATAGGCCGCCTCGTAAGTTCCGAGCCCGAGAATCTCGGTCATCTTATTTTCAATAGAAATCTGCGGCGCCTTAACTGACGTCTCTGTCGTTGCTCCATTCCCTGCTGCAACATCTTCAGAATACATAACCTTCCTCTTTTATTAATTTTTTAAATCACTTTTTGAACATTTCCGACAACGCCTTGAATGGCGGTTTTAAGCGTTTCTAAAACTCCCACGCCGCGCGAAGCCACCGCCTCGACAACCGGCGTGCGGTGAAAATTCAATTTTGCGTTTAATTCACTGACCGGCAGCACTTTCGGCAAATCGCGTTTGTTATATTGCAGCACCCATGGAAAGTTGTCCAGCGAAAACCCGTTTTCAATCAAATTCTGCTCGAGATCCATGAGTGAATCCAAATTTTCCGTCATGCGATCGGGCTGCGAATCCGCGACGAACACAATGCCGTCAACGCCGCGCAAAATGATTTTACGGCTGTAAGAATAATACACCTGCCCCGGAATCGTGTAGAGATTAAATTTGGGCTTCATCCCTTTGATGCGCCCGACTTCGAGCTGCAAAAAATCAAAATACAGCGTGCGCTCCTCGCGTGTTTTCAAAGTGATGAGATCGCCGCGCAAGGAAGGATCGATCTTGTGATAGATATATTCAAGGTTGGTCGTTTTGCCGCTGAGACCCGGCCCGTAGTAAACGATTTTCAGATTGACTTCCTGCAATGCCCAATTTACAAACATAAACGCAGCATCCTATTCGAGATTTTTGGCTCCGATTTTTCCAGCCCGAGGTTTCATAAGATGGCGAGCGTATCGCATGCAGACTAAAGACTGAATGACTTATCGAGTTCTTTGCCCAGCAATAAACCGAACTCCGAATCGATAAAATCCGAGGCCTTCTTTTCAGCTTGCGAGGCTTTTTCAAGCACGCCCTTCAAGCTTTCCACGGCTTTATTTGTAAAAATACGCACGAGGCCGAGCGCCACGGCTTTATCGAAAATAATCGCCAATAGAAAATTAAAACCGACATTACAAAGATAAAGATTGCGGCGCTCACCTTCCTGAAAAATAAATTTAAACCCTTCTTTCTCGCCGATCACACGCGCCATCTCCGAAGTGGCGGCAAAATTCCCGGCGGCCAGCGCCGCCAATCCGGAAAGATTAACGACGTGTTGCTTGCCGTGATGCGTAATCGGGTTGCCGTTGGCGTCACAAAACAGCGCAAAATCCGAGCGCGTGCTCGCAACCAATTCCCGCAAAATTTCGTTGACCTGATTAAACGTTTCCGTCGACAGCATGAACTGCTCCGCCGGCTTTTCAGCTAACTGCATCATAAAACCTCCTGATCTTCAATCCCTCAAACACACTTGCATCCCTACTTTTATTTCGTGCGGCGCCTTGATTGTGAATAAAAAACCTTTTTATCCTTGTTTGCTTTTTATCTTTTTTGCCTCTCTCCTATTGTCCGGCAGCCAGACGATCCGCCAAAAACGTCGGTAAGGCGCCGGTAGAACGAATCTTGTTTTGCGTTGTCGCCACATCGTACGGCACTCGTTTCAATATATAACGCAGCGGTTCAGTATCCAAAATACCGAATGCCGCGTCCGGATTGCGATCGCGCGGCTGGCCAACGCTGCCAATATTGATCAAATACCGACAATTGTCCTCAATTGCGAGCGGATAATTGTGCAAAACCCGCATGCGGCCATCCGGCTGCAAGGGAATTACCCACGGCGTGTGTGAATGGCCGATAAAACAAATTCGTTCGGTGAACGCTCCAAACCCATGCGCCGCCTCTTCGAGATTGAGAATGTAATTCCAACGGCGCGGGTCGTCCGGCGAAGCATGTACAATCATAAACTCGCCGTAACTTTTGGTGTACGGCAACGACTGTAAAAATCGTTTGGATTCCTGGGAAAGCTGATCGGTCGTCCATTCAATCGCCTGCCGTGCCATATAATTGAAGAGATCGAGATCGACACGACCGAGCGAGGCCTCGTCATGATTGCCGATCAAACAAATGGCCGCACGCTGCTGAATCAAGGAGACGCATTCATTGGGATTCGGGCCATAGCCGATGACGTCACCGAGACAAAGAATTTGGTCGACCGACTCTTTTTGCAGGTCGGCGAGCACAGCCTCTAAAGCCTCGAGGTTGGCGTGAATGTCTGATATCAAACCATAGCGCATGATGATCTGCGGTTGCGAGTTATCCCAACAAAAAGTTTCATAGCAAGCAGGACGGAGCCATTTTAAAACTCAAAAATTAAGTGTGTAAAATATAACACTTCACAAGAAAGTTTGCAAGTTTATTCTTTTTATTATAACCGCGCCAGGGTAAAATCATAATAATTTTTTGCAATACTGCAACAATTATTTTATGTTTATTGGATCGGTTAAATCGGATGACTGGCCAATATCACGTATGCGACAGGACTACAACATGCTGATCGGATCGACATCGACAATCATCCGCGCGCGGCTATTCCGATTGGCTTTGTGAAAGAACTGCGCGACACGATTGAGCGTGGCGCGCGTTTGATGCGCCGACGGATCTTTCTCCATATCGCTTTTGATGAGCACCTGCCAGCGAAATTCATTTTGAATGCGCTCCAGTGGCGAAGGCGTCGGGCCAAAGACTCGAAACGGCCCGCCGATTTTTTTGAGCAGCGCGGCAAAATCCTGCGCGATGCCGCGAATGCGCTCGTTGTCGCGATGGCGAAACAACACGAGCGCCAGCCGGCTGAACGGCGGAAAATGCAGCGCCTCGCGCTCGCGAATTTCATGCTCGTAAAATTTTTTGAAATCGTGCTCGCGCGCGCAAACCATACAAACATCATCCGGAGAATAAGTTTGCACGATCACCTCGCCCGGCAACTGTCTGCGGCCGGCGCGGCCGGCAACCTGGGTGAGCAATTGAAACGTTCTTTCTCCGGCGCGAAAATCGGGCCGCAGCAAACCGGTATCGGCCGATATGACGCCGACGAGCGTCACTTTATGAAAATCCAGGCCCTTGGCGATCATCTGCGTGCCGAGCAAAATATCGTGTTGGTGCTCTTCAAATTCGCGCAGAATGCGGTCATGCGCCAGCTTGCCGCGTGTCGTATCCAAATCCATGCGCACGACACGCGCTGGTGGAAAAAGTTCTTTCAATGCCAGCTCGACTTTTTGCGTGCCGATGCCTTTAAAAATAATGTCGAGCCCCTGGCATTGCGGACATTTATCCGGCGCGCGCTCGTGAGCATTGCAATAATGACAACGCAGCAGATTGCCGCGCCTGTGATACGTCATCGGAATATTGCAAGCATCGCAATAACGCACGAACCCGCAATTGACGCAGCGAATCAATGGCGCAAAGCCGCGGCGATTTTGCAGAAGAATGATTTGTTCTTTTTTTTCTAATTTTTCGTTGATTTTTTCAAAGAGAATGCGAGAGAAAATTCCCTCGTGATCCGGCGCGGTTTTTCGCCACCTCATCATATCCAGAATCCGCACCGACGGCAGCGGCACATGGTCGATGCGATGGGTCAATTCGAGCAGCGTATATTTCCCGCGCTGCGCATTAGAATAAGATTCGATTGACGGCGTTGCCGAGCCGAGCAAAACCACGGCGTTGCTCCTTTTCGCGCGCACGATAGCCACATCACGGGCATGATAGCGCGGGGCGGGATCGGCTTGTTTGTAAGTGGTTTCCTGCTCTTCGTCGACCACAATCAAGCCGAGATTTTTTAGCGGCGCGAAGACCGCCGAACGAGCCCCGACAACGACTCTCGCTTCGCCGCGATGAACGCGACGCCAGGCATCATATCGCTCACCCGTGCTCATGCGGCTGTGCAACACCGCCACCAGTTTGCCAAAATTTCCCTGAAAGCGCGCGACCGCTTGCGGCGTCAATGAAATTTCCGGCACGAGCACGATGGCATCTTTGCCTTGCGCAACGGCATCGCGAATCGCTTCGATATAAACCTGCGTCTTGCCGCTGCCGGTGATGCCGTGCAATAAAAATACTTCAAAGCGGTTTTGCCGCATTGAGTCGATCACCCGCTGCACGGCCAATGCTTGTTCCGAATTTACAATGATGGCTGGAACAGCAGGATCAAGCTTTGCGGCTGATTGAATTGGAGAAGGATTAAAATAGGGATTGCGCTCGACCTCACGCTCGAGGAGCTGAACCAATTCGCGCTGCACCAATGATTGCAATGAGGAACTGCCGAGGCCGCTGCGCTTACAAAACAATGCGCGCGGCATTTCCCCGCGTTTGGCGAGTAATTGCAGTCCTTCGTATTGATTTGTCGTTAGTTTTCTAACATTGCTTTTTTTATTTGACTCATCACTCTCCCCTTTCGCTCTTCGCCCGTCGCTCTTCGCCCGTCGCTCTTCGCCCGTCTTCAACAATTCTTTCCCCGCTTCGGTAATTTGGACAAAAAACATTCTTTGAATTTGTGCATTGGCCTCTTGCATTCGTTGACTCACTTCAACGAGACCCAATGTTATCAATTGCCGCAAGCTGCTGCGCACGCCTTCATAACGCAAATGCCTGGCGAAAAATCGGACTTTATAGCCTTCTTTGCCAATCAATGCGCGCACGATTTCCGCCTGTCGCGGCGCGCGAGTTTCCAATTGCGCTAACTCTTCTTCCGGCGGCGTGCGCGCGAGTCGCACGTATTGATGGCTCTCTTTTTCCAGGCCGGGCGGCAACATCGTGCGCAGCACTTCGCCGAGACTGCAAAGATAATAATCCGCAATCCATTGCGCCAATTCCATTCGCGAGGCGTCAAAAAGCGGCGACTCATCGAGCACATCCAAAATATCGCGCAGCTTTTCCGGCGCAAAATCTATCTTATCTGTCCGCCGAACGATGAAGCCGGTGGCAACGCGCTTTCCGAGCGGCACCAGCGCGCGACAACCGATTTGCGCGAATGTACCAAAATTTTCCGGCACGCGATAAGTATAGCCGCGAGAGAGAGGCAGGGCGAAGTGGATTTCAGCAAAGGGGAATGACATTCAGGATGTGTTACACGGGAGATGATAAGGACAAAATACATTCAATAAAATCATGCCCACCTTCACAGCAGGTGGGCATGATTCAACTTTTGTTAAGCCATCGCTTCCCGTTCCGTCACCCAACAAGCGCAGCCGCGCTTTTCTTCGGCTTTCCCTTTGATCTGATTTTGGGAAAGATTGAAACCAAAACACGAAGAGTGGCATTGACACTCTCTGAATCGGGAAAAAACTCAACTAAATCCGGTTCGATGACAACGATATTGGTGCCTTCGGCATATTTCTTCGCGTATTTATTGGGACGAGCATTGGAAAAATCGTATTCCTTTCGCATCTCCCAATTATTGATTGCGCCTTTCTTCATATTGTTCCCTTTCGGTTTTTGTCGCACGGCGCGAGCTGATAATACGAATAGCATCATTGCGCTCCGTAAACACGACAACCAGTATCCGAAATTTTTTTGACATCCCAATGATGATGTATCGTTCTTCGCTTTCGGAGTGCTCAGGATCGTCCTTAATACCTGCCAGAGGATCGGCAAATACGGTGGACGCTTCAGAAAAAGTTACATCATGATCCTTGAGATTAGTAGCAGCTTTGTTAGGATCCCAATCAAAGCGTAAACCCATTAAGCTCCTCTTCAATGTCTCTTATTTCGGCACCCGCGATCTTAGAAATCTCAAAGCCGTGTTGCAAAGCCACACGAAGATTGCCTTCTATAGCGTCTCGGAGATTATTGCGTGCTTCTTCAAAGTTTTCGCCTTGCGAAAAAAAGCCGGAAATATTCGGAACGGAGGCCACCACGACACCGTCTTCATCCTTTTCATACTCCGCCATTTTTAAAGCCTGTTCGATATAAGCGGATAAAGAAAAAGATTTGGCTTTTTTGTTAATCTTATTCATAACTACTTCTCAAATATAGTTGACAAAATTTACTGATCCGATTTGATAACTGCAAGCGAATTTTTGCCGCCTCACGTTTTATGCCTTACGTTTTATTCGTTACGTTTCACGCCCTTCACCGCTCTCTCGCCTCCACCGGATACCTCGGCACGATCTTGCCATTCTCGTCGAATTTCAGCGTCAGCTTTTTTTGCCATTCTTCTAACAAAGTTTTGGGGTCGCCTTGCAGCGGCGGCGCGTTGGGAATATCGAAGCGCAGGGTGTCAATACGGATGGCGTTACCGGTGGTACGGACGGCGATTTGCATTTGATTCCACGATGGATTGAGAAAACGATAAGTGCCGGGTGGCGCGGAGATTGTGCCAGCCGCGCAGCGTGGCAAAAAAGTCATCGCGGTAGGAATAATTAAACAGGCGGTCAATTTCATCAAACAAGAGCAACACCGGCGCCTCGACTGGCGCCAGAAAGGTTTAAGAAAATTAAGCAAGCGGTGGTTGAATTGCAAACGAAAATTTTAACAAGGCAAAACGACTACGTCCGTCGAATTTTGGGCAAAACTATGGCGGGACTTGCATCTCTGTTTCTTTTTCCATATAATAAAAATCGAGCGTTCGCGCTCGAAATAAAAAAATTTTTGCTTATGGGCCGTTTGGTGTATTCAAGGAGTGAAGCTCTAAAATGACGCTGAATAAAATACGTCGCAAACACATCATGGCGTGGGCAATGCTGGTTCTGCTCGCGGCTGGTTGTTCCGAAAATCCCGTGACGCCCAAAGATGAGAATTCGCCGAAAGACCTGGACACATTCGCGCAAAATGCCCGATTGGGAAGAGGCATAAACCTGGGCAACGCGCTGGAAGCGCCGAATGAAGGCGATTGGGGTGTAACCCTCACCAGTGGATATTTTGATCTGATAAAAAGCGCAGGATTTACCTCCGTGCGCCTTCCGATTCGCTGGTCGGCACATGCAGCGACGAGTGCTCCGTATGTCGTCGCCAGCAGTTTTCTGCAACGCGTCGATTGGGCCGTTGAACAGACGCTTACGAGAAAACTGGCGGTGGTGATCAATATGCATCATTATCATGAAATGATGATTGAGCCGGCTTCGCACAAAGCGAGATTCTTAGCGATCTGGAATCAGCTTGCAAAACATTATCAAAATCATTCCGGCGATCTTTTTTTCGAGTTGCTCAATGAGCCGAATGGCTTGCTGAACAGCGAGCTTTGGAATCAATATTTGCAAGAAGCGATCATGACTATTCGCCAAACCAATCCCGGCAGAATACTGATCGTGGGGCCAACGAATTGGTATTACTTCGGCTCGCTGAGAACGCTCGAGCTTCCGGCCAATGACAGAAGCTTGATTGTGGCGGTGCACTATTACAATCCTTTTTCATTCACACATCAGGGCGCCGAATGGGTGCCCGGCAGCGATGTTTGGCTTGGCACCACATGGGCTGGCACCCCGGCGGAGCGGCAAGCGATTCTGCAAGATTTTTCCGAAGCCGCCGGTTGGGGCGCAACTCACAACCGGCCCATGAACATTGGTGAATTTGGCGCTTATAGCAAAGCCGATATGTCATCGCGCGCGCTGTGGACCGAATTTGTTGCCCGCACCGCTGAGGCCAACGGCATGAGCTGGCACTATTGGGAATTTATTGCCGGCTTCGGTGTTTACAACAGCGCCGCCAACAATTGGAATTATCCGCTGCTCAATGCCCTGATTCCCAACGTTCGTAGTTACGCCTTCAGGCGTCGGGCATTCGCTGACTGATGATGCCTGAAGGCAAATACTACGAACCTTGCGTTATTCACGCACATACCTCGGATACTTTTTCTTCGCCGCTTCCGCCTCTTGCAAATTCACTTCAAGCGTAATAATCGGATCATCAAAAGAAGTGACGCCGAGCACCTCACCTTCCGGCGAAATGATCGCGCCGGCGCCGCCAAAATGCACACCGCTCGGGCCGAGGCCGACACGGTTCGAAGAAATCACAAACGCGCCGGAAACGATAGCGGTCATGCGCAGCGCAATCAACCAGCGTTCGACCGAAGTTTTCTCCGTGGCACGCGGAACGGCGATCATGTGACAGCCTTTTCTACCGTAATAACGCGCCCATTCGTTGAACATCAATTCAGTGCAAATGAGAAAACCGATTTTGAGATTGCCTAAAACGTAAGGTGTAAAATCTCGCGGCGTGGGATGAAACCATTTTGCTTCGAAGAAGCCAGGCTCGTCGGGGAAATAAGTTTTATGGTGTACCGGTTGATAGCCGAGTCTCTCATTCCACACAAAAGCTTCATTCAAACGTTTTTGGTTTTGTTCAATAGGTCGCGTCGCCAGCACGGAGGCTGGCGCGAGTGAGGTCAATTCGCGGACGAGCTGGTCATGATCTTCCAGCGCATATTGCCAGAATTTCGCATCGAAATGCGCGTCCGCCGCGAACCACGGGCTTGCGGGCATCTCCGGCAGCAGTACGAGATCGCTGCGCTGATTGTAGACGTAAGGGGCCATCGCCTTCCAATCCTGCGACAACGCGCTCGGATCGTCGGAAAATTCACAGATAGTGAGTTTCATTTTGATTCGACAAAGTCCTTTAATTTTTTCAAGACAAACTGCTCGATTTTTTCCGCTGCTTCGATGGCTTCTTTCGCTTCTTTTGGACCAATTGACTCATAGGGTAAATCACCCGGATAACGACCTTCGGTGATATAGCGGTTCAATATATCGGTTTCAGGAAAGAGTTCGTTAAAATGGTGTTATAAGGAGAAAATTCGGCCTCCATGCCCGCTTTGGCATAAAGCAAATTTTCTCCCGCAAAAGCCAACCAATCATTAAGCAACTTCTGCAACTCAGGTGCTCTGTTCATATAAGATCTTTCCATCTTTGAAGATATGATAGATATAGAAAGGATTTTGGGCGCGAAAATTCCATTCGACTTCAGACGGTTTTCGGACTCTAAGATCAAGAGAAAATAGCCTGCCATTAAACAGTCGATCAACTTTTCGTTCTAACATTCGACTCGACTCGTTACTCTCTTTGATAATAAAAAGATCGAGATCACTGTTTTTACGAAAATCACCGCGGGCGTATGAACCGTAGAGAATAATTTTTTTCGGTTGAATTTCGCGGACAATTTTCTCGACAATATAATCGCTCAATTCCGACGTGATTTTTTCGGTTCGCAATTTTTCGTCGATTAGCATGACGATTCTCCTTATAATCACTACATCTATTTTTCAGGCCGTACAAAATCCCCACTGCGTCCACCGCTTTTCTTGATCAAACGAATATCACTGATCACCATCATTTTGTCAACGGCCTTGCACATATCGTAAAGCGTCAACGCCGCCACACTCACGGCAGTGAGCGCTTCCATTTCGACGCCGGTTTGGCCGTGACAGCGCGCGGTGGCTTGAATGTCCAAACCAGTTTCTCTCGGCGTGATTTGCACATCGATGAAATCCAAACCGAGCGAATGGCAGAGCGGAATCAATTCGGCGGTGCGCTTGGCGGCCATGATACCGGCTAAACGCGCCGCTTCGAGAGCATTTCCTTTCGGTAACGCGTTTTGTTGCAGCAGCTTCAGTGTTGCCTTTTGCAATGCAATAAAACCGCTTGCCACCGCTTCCCGCCGGGTCACAGGTTTCTCGCCAACATCCACCATCGTGGCATGCCCCTCGGCGTTGATATGACTCAATCCTTTTAGCGAAGACATAAAATTTTGTGCCGCTAAAATTAACGTCGCATTCAATATGCGTAAAATTATTTCACTCCCAAAATGTACAGAAAGCGCGCGGGATTGTCAACGCTTTTTTGAATATTGCCCCCCAAACATAAGGTGTTGCAAAAATTCATTTGCTTCTTTCGAAACTAATTTTTAACTTTCGGAGGTTTAAATCACCTAATGATGCGGCTGTTTGAGAAGCGCATTGACTTACAAAGGAGCGCGCCATGAAATCTCAGGACACCTCCAAATCACTCGGCTATTTGATGACCCACGCCGATCAGATCATTGCTGAAATGTATTCAACGCGGCAACCCGTCGTCATCACCCGCAACGGCGAGCCCTGCGCCGTGATCCAGGATTTCGAAAGCTACGAGCGCCAGCATGATGCGCTGATCATGCTGCAACTGTTTGCCCGCTGGAAAAACGTGCCCGCAAGCAGGAAGAATGAAAATGAGAATGAAAAGGAAATGACGCCGAAAAGAGAAATGGCGAAAGCGGAATCCAAGCTGCGAAAATTCCGGAAGGCCGGCTGAGGAACTATCAGAAGCAAGAAAATGATTGCACAAAAAACAATTAATGCGCCGGATTGGCTTGAAGAAAAAGAACTTCTCGCCTTGTTGCTTTCTCATGCAACAACCAAACATGAATACCACGCCAGCCGAGCCCGCGCTTTTGCAGCAAAGTATGGCTGTGATTATGAAACTTTCAAAAGACGTGTGGAAGAAGCAAACGACGAAGCTTTGACGGAATGGGATGATTTGACAGCGTGGGAAGCTTTTGACGCGGCTTCTCACGAATGGCAATCGCGTTACGAGGGGTTTGCAAGCATGGTTTACATCGTAAACGCGTTACGCCGCAGTCCGGCTGTAAAACAAATACAGGAAAGCGATACGGTGCACGAAAGTCCTCGCGTTACGATTGATGAAGTATTAGCAGAGATTGAAAATCGTTTAAAGAATCTCCAATTACTTTGATCACCTCACCACCAATTTAAATCCCCTCCCGTGCACATTCATAATTTCCACAGTTTGATCTTCCTGCAAATATTTCCGCAGCTTTGAGATGAACACATCCATACTGCGGCCATTGAAATAACTGTCCTCGCCCCAAACCATCTTCAAAGCCAGCTCGCGTTCCAGCGTGTCGTTGCGATGAAGGCAAAGAAGCTTCAGCAACTCCGACTCTTTTGAAGTCAATTTCTGCCGTTTATTTCCAATCGCGAGACTTTGTTGCTCGTAATCAAAAGAATACTTGCCAATCGTAAAAACCGATTTGGTTTTATTCTCAACCGGCTTGCTTCTTTTCAGCACGGCTTGTATGCGCAGCACCAGCTCTTCCATGCTAAACGGCTTCGTCATATAATCGTCCCCGCCGATTTTAAATCCCTCGATACGATCATCTTTCAAAGATTTTGCGGTGAGAAAAATAATCGGAATACCCTGATTGGTTTTCCGAATCTCGCGCGCCAGCGTAAAGCCGTCCTTCTTCGGCAGCATGACATCGACAAGACACAAATCGAATTGCTCGCGATGATAAGCCGCCAAGCTCTGCTCGCCGTCCGTGCAGAGCTTTACAGCAAAGCCTTGCAATTCAAGATTCTCGTGCAGGATGAAGCCCAGATTGGGGTCGTCCTCGATTAATAGAATTTTGTGGCGTTGCATTTTTATCTCTGTAAAACAATTATTCCAACGGATTTTGTTTTGGGTTATCCGTTGGTCGTTTTTAATCCGTTGGGCATGCGCTTTCTAAGTTTTGCTCTGCAGCAATGGCAAAACAATCTCAAACTCACTTCCCTTTTTCAATTCACTCTTCACCGCAATCGTGCCGCCGTGCGCTTCGACCATGAGCTTGACGTAACTCAACCCCAATCCAAAACCTTTTACATCGTGAACATTGCCGGTGGGCACGCGATAATATTTTTCAAAAACGTGTTTCTGATCTTCCGAGCGCAAGCCGATGCCGTTGTCGGCAATACGAATGTTCAAGCTGCCGTTGGCATTAACGGTGGTAATCGTAATTTTAGGCGTTTCCGGCGAATACTTGTTGGCGTTGTCCAACAGATTATGAATGATGTTCGTCAAATGAACTTCATCCGCTTCGATCACCGGCGTTGGCGCTTTGAGCTGGCAGTTTATCTTGCCGCCTCGTTTCTCAACTTGCAGCGTGATATTTTGCACGGCCTCATCGATCACTTGATGAACATTGACCGGCGTCATATTCAGCTCATAATCGCCTTCTTCAAGCGCGGCCATTTCGAGAATTTTTTCGACCTGATTGCGCATGCGCGTGTTCTCGTCGCGAATAATACGCCCGTAACGCTGCAAACGATTTTCATCTTTGCCGATCTCCGGATTGATCAGCGCCTCGCTCGCCAGCGCAATCGTTGAAATCGGCGTTTTAAATTCGTGCGTCATGTTGTTGATGAAATCCGTCATCAAGCCTGCAAATTGCCTTTGCTTGTAAATCGTGCGCACGGTATAAACAAAGCCAAAGACAACGATGCCGAGCAGTATAAATGATGAAGACAACAATCCCACCATCTGTTTGAGCAAATAAATATTTTGCTCTGGAAAATACAACACCAAATCATCCTCCGCCGCAAAAATATCATTGGGAAATAATCGGCTGCGAAATTCCGAACGCTTCAAATCGCCGGTAAATTTTTCGGGTTTGGCAAAATACAACGAATCACGCGGTATCGAAACAATGCCATACGCATAAGTCGTGGCGATGCCTTTCGCATTCAGCGTCGAGTCGAGCAGCGAATCCAAAAACGCCGGTTTTACTCTCGCTTCAAATGGAACGAATCTGGCGGTGGTCATGTCATCCACAACTTTTCGAATAATCAATTGTCTTTTCTCGCGCGAAATCGGCGGCGGAATGATTTCGCCGGTTTTTTCTCCGCTCATCTTGGTTACGAACGAAGTGCTGTCCGTTGTAAAACTGAGAAACACAGCGCCCTTTTTGAGAGAGTATGCTTTTAATTCATGCTCGTGCATGCCCGCCGGTTTAAATTCATTAATAAGCGGAATAGATTTTTGTCCGAGCGAATCCAACAGCATGATTCGCACATGTTGCGGCGTCGGCAAATTGTACCAAACCCGATTGCCGTCAATCTTGAACTGCGGTTGATCATTGATTAAGAATCGTCCCGTGACGCGAAGGCTGTCGGAATAAAGCAGGCTGTCACGATCAACATGCATGCCGGCAACGGCCATTTGATGGCGCGGCAAAACATTGACAGCGACATCAAAAACTTTCGTCGCCATCTCTTTGGTTTCTAGCTGCTGCACGATGCTGCTGAGCGCGGTATTGACGTTTTGGTGAAACGCCTGCTTCTTTAGCTCCATCGCATGATCGAGCAAATAAAGCTGTACGGCGATCAAACCGAGCAGCGCGAGCGACATCAGGCCAACGATCACGCCGATAATTTTCTTTGACAATTTCACGGAATAAATATGGCTATTGACCGGTCGCTCGATTTAGATAAAAGAAGAACTTTTAATAGCGATCGGTCAATGATCTTCATTAAAAGTTTTCTGCGTTTATAATTTACGAGATTATCAGGAAAAATGCTCGTGATTTAACATTTTTTAACACTCCCTAACATTCTTTAACTATCCGAAATCAAACTTCCGCCGTATATTGAATCGTCATAATTAAAAAGCGTTGGCCGGTTGACGGTTTGCCCGTTTGCCGGTTGGCCTGTTGAAGAATACTATTCCCGCTCAATTTCACAAGGAGGAATTATGCAGCGCGTCTTTGCAACAATCGTTTTGATGATCATCGCTATGACAACAGCAAATGCCCAAGTTTTTATGAGCCGCACCGACTCCTCGTCCGACAGAATTGTCGGCGAGCCTTTCAGCCTCGGCGAGGTCGGCGCCGTTATCATGGATACCGGCAAAGAAATTAAATTTCTTCACGTCATGCCGGCGGACAATCGCCTGAAAGCTTACAAGGATGTTGATATCAAAGACGGCGACGAGATTTTGATGTGCAACGGCAAGCGCATCAAAATGCTGAAAGAGTTGGAAACAACTTATAAAGAATTAGCCGTCAGCGCGGAATTTAAAATGGGCGTTAAACGCAACAACGAGCGCTTCATCGTTTCATTTCAGAAAGCCGATCCGAAAGATTTGCCAAAAATGGAGATGTCGATTGTAACGAGGGATGGCCCGAATTCCGGCGGCGATGGAACGCCGCAAGTGCGACGAATGACAATTGGCGGTGGGCAAGGCTCCGGCGACATCGCGCCATTGTTTGGACTCGGCCTCATTATCGGCAAAAAAGATAATGTCTTCAAAGTCATCGGCTTGGCGCCCAGCGCCGCGACAGCATTGGCCGGCGTTGATATCAAACCAGACGATATTATCGAAAGCTTCAACGGCGAGAAAATTAAATCCACGCAGCAGCTTTCAGAAATGTATGAAAAGCTCGCCGTCGGCGCGAAAATCGAATTGCAATACAAGCGCGGCGACAAAACGATGCAAGCTTTATTGACCAAACCGGAAGCGCAGGGCAGGGTAATAATAAATAGATGAAATGCTTCTCACTTGTACTCTTACTTTTACTAGCCCTCAATGAGTGAGCATGGAATAAGCAGGTTTTAAAAAATTGCCCAACGGATGACATCGTCAATTTCCCACCGATTGAAGAATGCCACCGATGATGTTTTATCAGCGGATTCTTCAATCGGTGGGGAACTATTAACGAACTATAAGCCATGATGAATAATTTTTCTCGCCAATCAATTGTTATCAGAAATGCTTTGCTGGCGTTCACGCTCGGAAGCATTTTGTTGGCACAGAAGACAGCGGCGCAGGTTAATTATAACCAGCGCGACGATCAATATCGCCTGCTCGGCCTCAAGCGCGCCAAAGAAGCGTACGAATATTCTCGCGCCGAGTTTGAGCAGAAACAAAAACTCTTCGAGAAAAATCTTATTTCCAAGCTTGAGCTGGATCGCAGCCGCAATCTTCTCGCTGATGCCGAAGTCAATTTTCAGCAATCGTTGCTCGCTGTTTTATTTGAAAAGCAATACGTCGCCGTTGTCAAAGCCGTGAAATACCAGCACCAACACGGACGCAAGCACGTGCGGCTGCGTTTGGAAAATACTTCCGGCGGCGGCGCGGAGTTTAAAAAGCTCATCAACATCGATGACGAGCTGTTCCGCTCGCTGCAGCCCGACGTCATCAATGATGTTTATGTTTCGTTGTTGAATGATGGCAACGCCATCATCAGCCAACCTTACGAAGCCAAAATCGAGCAGCTCCGTTTCGGCGAGCCGGTCGAGTTGGATTTCGCGCTGTTGCAAGATGTCGACGCGGTAATGGTCAATATCGTTTACGGCAACGGCAGCCAGCGCACGCCGAAAATTTATTTGCAAAAAGACGCCAGCGTCAACAAAGTGCTCGTGCAAGCCGAGCAGTTTTCGCAGGAAGCGGAGCTTGGCGGTTCCGCGACGTTTGATTTGACCCTCGAGCTTTTCAGCGGCACGGCCAATACGTTTAAATTGGAAGTGGTCAATTTGCCGCCGCAAATCAATCGTTATTTCAGTGATCCGGCAACGCGAGCGCGGTTGAGCCAATTCAAATTTACCGAGAGCACCAACACGCGCCGCGCCGCGCTGCAAATTTTTCTGCCGGATCGTCCCATACCGGAAGTGACCATCGACAAAGCGATGCCGTTTTATATTTTAGTGATTCCGCACGAGCAAGCGGAAACGCTCGGCGATTTGCGAGGGAAGCAATGGACGCAAAATGAAATCGCCGCATTGAATGTCGGTTATGTCAAATTGGAGTTGCTGGCGCGCGGCCTCGGCAAATTGCTCGTGCGCGCGCCGCAGCTTTTTTATTCGATCAAACCGGATGAAGCGGTCGCTGCCAACCTCGAAGTTGTCAACGAAGGCACGCGCCGCATGGATAACGTCGCCATCGAAGTCGATCCGCCGCTCAATTGGAGCAAACAAATCGAGCCGGCGGTGATCAACGCACTCGACATCGGCGAAGAAAAAAGAGTGCAGCTCAAATTCACGCCGCCCGCCGACGTTTCCGCTGGTCGTTACGAATTTCGCATTCGCACCACCGCGCTGTCCGAAGACAGCCCCATCACCGGCGAAGATAAAACCGTCACCGTCGAAGTGCAATCCGAAGCCAACATTTGGGGTATGGCGTTCGTCATCACCTCGATTTTGGCAGTGGTGGTGGGGATTGTGATTTTTGGTATTCGGTTATCAAGACGATGAAATCTGGAGTATTGGATTGATGGATCGCTGGATTAATGGAAGAGCAATTGTTCCAATGTTCCAGCAAATCCAAAAATCCATTAATCCAAAAATCCAACAATCCATTTCTCCGAGGAAACCAATGATCATACAAAATTCTTCTAATGGCCATCCGTTGCTCGAAGCCGAGAATTTAACCAAGCGCTATGAAGACGGCGTGCTGGCGCTCGATCATGTTTCATTTTCCGTGCAGCCGCGCCAAATCTATGCGATGCTCGGCGCGAATGGCGCGGGCAAAACGACGGCCATCAATCTCTTTCTTAATTTCATTGAGCCAACAGAAGGCGAAGCGAGAATTGACGGCATCATTACTCACAAAGAACCTTTGCAAGCGAAACAGAAAGTCGCGTTCGTCTCCGAGAATGTAATGCTCTATCCGAATTTCACCGCGATGCAAAATCTCGATTTTTTCGCGCGGCTCGGCGGCAAAACCAATTACACCAAAGATGATTATCATCACGTGCTATCGCGCGTCGGATTGCAGGAGGAAGCGCACAACAAACGACTCAAAGGTTTTTCCAAAGGCATGCGACAAAAAAGCGGCATCGCCATTGCCATCCTTAAAGACGCGCCCGCAATTCTGCTCGACGAGCCAACCTCCGGCCTCGATCCTAAAGCCGGTTTCGAGTTCATTCAGCTTTTGCATTCATTACGCGAAGAGGGCAAAGCGATTCTTATGTCCACGCATGATATTTTCCGCGCCAAAGAAATCGCCGACGTCGTTGGCATCATGAAACAAGGCCAGCTCGTCATGCAACGCACGCGCGAAGAGCTGGCCGGCGAAAGTCTCGAAAAATTGTACATGGAATACATGGGAAAAGCCTAAAAAAGATAAAAAGAAAAAGGATAAAATGATAGATCGATATCCGCGAAATCCGTTGTTAAGTAAATCGAGGCTTCTATGTTCAAATTGATTGTTGAAAAAGAACTCCGCGAGATCATCGGCTCGACGAAATTTGCGCTCACTTTCGGTGTGTGCGCCGTTCTTATTTTGCTCACGTTTTATGCCGGCGCGCGCAATTATCAAGTGAGCCAAAAGCAATATGAAGCCGCGTTGGCGGAAAATCTGCGCCAAATGGAGGGATTGACCGATTGGATGACTGTGCGGAATCATCGCATTTTTCTGCCGCCGCAGCCGCTGTCCGCGCTGGTCACCGGCATCTCGAACGACATCGGGCGCAATGTCGAAGTGCGCGGCCGCGGCGAAATCGGCGCGGAAGACAGCCGCTACGGTGACGATCCCATCTTTGCCGTCTTCCGTTTTCTCGATTTGGATTTTGTTTTTCAAATCGTGCTTTCGTTGTTTGCGATTCTGTTTGCTTACGATGCAATCAACGGCGAAAAGGAACGCGGCACCCTGCGTCTGTCATTTGCGAATGCGATTCCGCGCGACAAATACATTCTCGGAAAAATCATCGGCGCATTTCTCGCGCTCGCCGTGCCGTTGCTCATTCCGATTCTGCTCGGCTGTTTCATTTTGCCGCTGCTCGGCGTGCCGATGACCGGCAATGACTGGCTGCGATTGGCGCTCGTCATTTTCGCGGGTTTCCTTTATTTCGGCGTTTTTCTTACGTTAGCCGTTTTTATCTCAGCGCTCACCGAGCGTTCTTCCAGCTCATTTTTAATGTTGTTAGTCGTATGGATTTTTGCGGTGTTAATCGTGCCGCGTACTTCGGTGCTGCTGGCCGGACGCGCCGTGAAAGTCCCTTCACTTGATGAACATGCTTCACAACGCAGCCGGTTGGCCGCTCAACTCTGGAGCGAAGATCGGAATAAAATGGCTGATTTCAAATTAGAGAAAAGCGCAGACCCCGAAAAAATGTTGAGCCAATTCAACTCTTTCATGCAAAAGCTTGCTGATGATCGCGAGCAGAAAATGCAAGCATTATCCAAACGACTCAATGAAGAACGCCGCAATCGCGAAGCCGTGCGTGAACGCGTCGCGTTTGGTCTGTCGCGGATTTCTCCGGCGGCGACATTTTCATTAGCCACTACTAATTTAGCCGGAACCTCGTTGGATTTGAAAGAACACTATCTCAATGCGGCGACGGATTATCAACAAGCTTATGCCAAATTCATGAAAGAAAAAACCGGCATGCTGCTCGGCGGTTTTCGCGTCATGGCATTTCGCAACACTGACGGCGAAGAGCCGAAGAAAACACCGATCAACCCGCACGAGATTCCGCCGTTTGTTTATCAACCGATGCCGTTGAAAGATGTGTTCAACGCGGCGCTGCTGGATTTGGGAATTTTGCTTTTGTTCAATTTAATATTCTTTGCCGGTGCGTATGCAGCATTTCTGCGATATGATGTGCGGTGAAGCGTTTGCCGGTTAAACTGGTATTCATGAAAAAGCTAAAAAATTCCCAACGGATAGATTAAGCCCAACGGAAAAAACCCGTTGGGCTTAATTTCATCCGTTGGAGAGAATTTCGTTGCGGTTGCTTGCATAATTTGTTTGAAAGGAATTACGATGCTTGGAATTTTGATCCAAAAAGAATTAAAATCAATTCTGCTCAGCCCCAAATTTGTTGCGACTTTTGCGACCTGCGCGAGTTTAATTCTGTTGAGCGTCTTTGTCGGCATTCAGGAATATCGCGCTGCCGTCAAACAGTATGATGCCGCCACTCAATTAGTGGAGCAGGATTTGCGCGAAGCTTCATCGTGGATGGGACTCAACAACAAAGTTTATCGCCGGCCCGATCCGATGCAGATTTTCGTTTCCGGCGTCAACAACGATGTCGGACGGCTTTCATCCATCAGCAGCTTTGATACGATCAAATTGCGGAGCAGCATTTATTCGACCGACACGATCTTCGCGGTTTTCCGCTACATCGATTTTGTCTTCATCGTGCAGGTCGTGCTGTCGTTGTTTGCGATTTTGTTTACGTATGATGCGGTTAACGGCGAGCGCGAAGGCGGCACGTTGCAATTAACTTTTTCCAATGCCGTGCCGCGAGCGCAATATATTTTTGCAAAATTTATTGGCTCATGGCTGGGCCTGGTGATTCCACTGCTGATTCCGGTTATGCTGGGCTTGTTGCTCGTGTTGTTGTATCGCGTTCCGCTCGCGAGCGCGCATTGGGCAAAATTAAGCTCGCTGCTCGGCGTGTCGATTTTATTTTTCACTTTTTTCATGGCGTTTGGAATTTTGGTTTCGACATTAACGCGCCAATCCGCTGTTTCATTTTTGATCTCATTAGTGGCGTGGGTTGCTTTTGTGTTAATTATACCGCGCGCCGGCGTGATGGCCGCAGGACAATTCGTGGCCGTGCCGACAGTGGCGGAAATCGAAGGGCAACAAGATGGTTTTGAAAAAGATCAGTGGGAGAACCATCGCCATGATATGGAAGAACGTTGGCGCAAACGCGAGGCCGCCATGCAAGGCATGAATGAGAAAGAACGCGAGGCCTATCGTGATGAGCATGAATGGGAATGGCTGGAAGAGGAAGATAAAGAACGCAAGCAGTTGCAAAAAAACCTCAATGCCTTTGCGCAGCAACTGACGGAAGATTCACGCAATCGCAAAGCCGGACAGGAACGCCTCGCTTTTACGCTATCGCGATTTTCACCGGTCTCGGCGTATCAGCTTGCGGCGTTGAATCTGGCCGGCACCGATGCGGGATTGAAAACGCGCTACGAAGATGCGATGAATAATTATCGCACGGCGTTTACCGAATTTGCCGAGAAGAAACAAAAAGAATCCGGCGGCGCCGGCGGGCTTCGAATAGAAGTCAACACCGACACCGGCATCAAGATCAACAGCGACCGCGACAAAGGCACGCTTGATTTGTCCGGCATGCCGAAATTCACCCCGCCGGAACACACCTACGCCACAGCCATCGCGCCGACGTTGATCGATTTTGGCTTGTTGGGATTATACACCCTCGCTGCGTTTGCAGGGGCGTTTGTGAGATTTTTGCGGTATGATGTGAGGTGAGATCTATGCTAAATTTTAATCATCAAATCTGGCATTAAGCAGTTCTCGTTTTTTGAAGAGTTGTCTTTGAATATCGCCTTGCAAATCAGCGCGCTATTTCGTATCTTTGGGTAATTACAGCGGTTTTCGCCGGAATGACACAGTATGATATGCATAAAAAGCCCGTAAATATTGAGTAAAATTGCAACTGAACCTGTGCATTCAAATGAAAACCGCTGTAAGTCAGGTGCCAAATGATGTGATAGGAGATGATGATGTCCACTACTGTTCAATTGCGCCGGAAAAAGGTGCTCGCTCCTGAATCAAGAAAACGGGCCACTCGCCTGATTCGGGAGTTATCGGAAGATAAAATCAAAACCGCTTTCCCTTTTTTAGAATTTCTAAAATTTCTCGATCAAGGTGATAATGGCAAAGAATTCGACTTGACTGATTCTATCAAACAAGGAATCATGGAAATGTCGCAACTCAAGGCCGGAAAACGCAACCCCAAATCCTTCGAGGCGCTCCTTGATGAATTATGAGGTGATTCCGTTGCCGGAGTTTGAGCGGCAGGTCAAGCGGCTTCAAAAGAAATATCGTCACCTCAAAGAAGATCTCATCGCATTACAGCAAGTCTTGCTTGCCAATCCACGGGCGGGAAATGCCATACCGGGATTGCATAACAAAGTTTAAAAATTACGTCTGGCGAGTTCCGATTTTGCGCGCGGAAAAAGCGGCGGCTTCCGAGTTATAAACCTGTTATTAGAGGCACCCGCATAACGGTTGAAATTATCTTAAAAAAAATGGCGCAAAACATTTCGATTGACGAGATTCTGGTCGACTACCCTCGACTTACCCGCGAGGATATTCAAGCCGCTATTGCTTACGCCGCCACTGCTTTGAGCACCGATGAAGTGTTGCCACTGGAGGCCGTCGCCGTATGAATTTTTTGGCTGACGAAGATGTTGAGAAGCCCGTCGTTGAAATGCTGCGACATGAAGGCCACGACGTGCTTTATATGTGTGAGATAGCGACTCGCATTATAGATGAAAAACTCTTGGAACAGGCCAATGCCGAAGCACGTATTTTGCCCACCAATGACAAGGATTATGGGGAACTGGTATTTCTTCAGAAGAAAGTTTCGGCTGGTATTATTTTAATGCGCTTCGTCTCTGAAAAGAGCTGGGTCAAAGTTCACTTTATGCAAACCCTTTTGAAAACTTACGGGAATAGTTTGCAAGGTTATTTTACCGTCATTCGTGAGGGAAAAATTCGCCGACGGCCTTTATGATGCTCGCAAAAACGTCAACACCTTCACGATTCACCATTTTCTTTTTATCATTTTTCTCTTTTTTGCATTCTTTTCAAATCCGCCTCCGCCGCAATATATCCAAACGCCGCCCAATATTTTCCCTTGATCACCTTCTCAAAGATTTCTTTCGCCTTTTCGATTTGTCCATTATAAAAATACCAATTCCCCACGCCGTAGCCCTGTGTGGCGACATCGAGATCACTACTGTCTTGGGGATTTAACAAAGAATCCGGCGCAACGACGCCTTTGTACATCAGCAAGCGTTTGTGATACAAAAAGTTCTCAAGAATTTTCATGTTCTCATGAATTAGCTCAAGAATTTTTTTAGCATCGTCAACGCGGTCCATCCGACGCAGCGTCATATAAAGCCAATCGCTGGTGGCGCAGAGCATGTCGTCGTTGATTTGAGAAAATTTCATGCACTCGAGATAACAGCGCAACGCATTTTTAAAATCGCCTTTGAGATAATAAGCGAGTCCGAGATGATACCAAATGTTGGAATGCGACGTGCTGGTCGGAATATTGTGCTTGTTCGGCGCGCCGTCCGGCTCGATTTCGTCGTGCAAGCCTTGAATCAGTTTCGCGGCTTTTTCGAGATCGGCAATGGCCATATC
>Ga0247727_10001604_pt1 | contig 53255 bp, 31 predicted proteins | sample WisWelCaveWW1625_FD_202498 | JGI IMG/M metagenome (GOLD analysis project Ga0247727, IMG submission 202498) | Biofilm microbial communities from Wishing Well Cave, Virginia, United States - WW16-25 | ecosystem: Environmental > Aquatic > Deep subsurface > Groundwater > Cave microbial mat | place... | reverse complement strand
TAGCGCGCGCGCGACACCTTTCCGGCGGCGCGGGACGGATGGATGCACGCCCCGAACAGCGCCTCGTTCGCATAGATGTTGCCGACGCCGACGACGACGCGGGAGTTCATCAGGAAGTTCTTGATCGCCACGCTGCGGCCGCGCGACTTCTCGAACAGGTAGGCGCCGCTGAATCGGATTCCTGCTCCAGGGTCGCGCGCCCCTGCCTTCGCCGGGCACGGCTGCAAGCCCTCGTCGCAGTCGCGGACCACCTGCGGGCTCGAGAGATTTCGGGAAGGCCTCTCGGGCAGCGGCTCCGGTCCCAGGTTCTTGAGCAGCGAGTGCAGTTCCGGCGGCCCCGTCCACCACAGGAAGCAGCCGAATCTTCGCGGATCCTTGAATCGGAGACACCGACCATCGTCGAGGACGAGATCCAGATGCTCGTGCACGTCGTGCGGGGAGCCGGCATCGACGATGCGCAGCGAGCCGGACATTCCAAGATGGGCGATCACGGTGCCGTTCTCGAAATGGACGAGGAGATACTTTGCGCGACGTCCGACCCCGAGGACTCGGCGGCCCGGGAGCTGTTCCGCAAGCTCTCCCGGGACCGGCCAGCGCAGCCGCCTTTCGCGCACGACGACCTCAGCGATCTTCCGGCCCACGAGATGCCGCTGCAGGCCGCGCCGCGTCGTCTCCACCTCGGGAAGCTCGGGCATCGCCGGAACCTCTCCTTTGTCGCAATGTTTCCACTGGTGTTTTATCCCTGCTCGTGACCCGGCGCCTGCTCCTGTTCTCCCTGCCCGCCTCGAGATGCCATCGCAAGCAGACTTGAGGCAACGAGTTGCGAAAGGCTGGCCATGATGTTCATAGCTCATCCGGCGCGACGGGTCGCGGTTCCGGGCATGATGGTCCGCCGGGACGACGATGGGTGCACGAGTACGGCTGAACGATGCTTTTCTGGTGAGCGGGGAATGCCGCGCGCGGCTGCCCTTCCGCTTCGGTGTCGCCACCATGACCTGGGCGCCGCACCTCCTTTTGTGCGCACGGGTGGAGGTCGACGGCCAGAAGGTCGAGGGCTTTGCCGCGGATCTGCTGGTACCAAAATGGTTCGACAAGGATCCCGGGAAGTCGTTCGAGCAGAACATCGAGGACCTGAAGGGCAGCACCAACGCCGCGGTCCGGGCGTTCCAGCTGCAAGGCACCTTGCCGTTGTTCGAGCTGTGGCGCCGGACGTATGACGCGCGCGTGGGTCTCGGGGCCGAGGACGCGCCGGATTGCCTCACCCGCGGATTTGGCGTCGCGATCGTCGAGCGCGCGCTGATCGACGCGACCTGCCGCGCCGCCCAACGGTCGTTTTTCGAGGCGTTGCGAGCCGACCTCTTCGAGATCGACCCGGCCGCGGTATGCCCCGAGCTTGCCGGCTGGTCGGTGGCTGGGAGCCTGCCGGAGCGGCCCGCGATCGGCATCAAGGTGCGCCATACCGTCGGCCTCGCCGACCCGATCCGCGCCGCGGACATCGGGCCACAGGAGCGCGTACGCGACGGCCTGCCCCAGTCTCTCGACGACGTCATCGCCTATTACGGCGTCAACGCCTTCAAGGTCAAGCTTTGCGGCGATCCGGAGCGCGATGTGCCGCGCTGCGAGGCGATCGGTGCGCTGCTCGCGGATCGCGCCGTGCAAGATCCGTTGATCACGGTCGACGGCAACGAGCAGTTCGAGGATCTGGAGGTGTTGCTCGCGGAGCTTCAGGCGCTGCGGCGGAGCGACGCGGGCAACGGTTTCCTCTGTGCACTGCGCCTGATCGAGCAGCCGCTCAAGCGCAGCCGGTCGTTCGACCGCGCGGTCACGGCGCGCCTGCCCTCGCTCACCGAGATTGCGCCGGTGATCATCGACGAGGCGGACTACGGCGTGAGCGCGTTCCCGCGCGCCGTCGAATGCGGCTACCGCGGCGTCTCGGTCAAGAACTGCAAGGGCGTGTTCCGGGCGCTGCTCAACCGCGGGCTGTGCATCCGATACCGCGAACAGAGCGGAGCGGAGTATCTGCAGAGCGCCGAGGACCTGACCAATCTGCCGGTGGTCGCCCTGCAGCAGGACCTTGCGACGGTCGCCGCGCTGGGATTCGAGCACGTGGAGCGCAACGGCCACCACTACTTTCGTGGCCTCGACCATCTCCCCAAGGAAGAGCAGGCGGCGGCGCTGGAGAGCCACCCCGATCTGTATGAGCAAAGCCAGGGCTCGGTGTTCCTGAAGATCCGGGAAGGCCGGCTTGCCTTCGAGTCTCTGCAGATCCCCGGCTACGGTCACAATCATCAACCCTTGTTCGGCCGCCGCCGTTCGCGAGCACGGCGCTGACCTCAGTGACCCTCGATTCGCCACGGATGGGTGGTCCATGAAATACACGACGCCCGGGCAGCACCGCTCGGTGGCGGAGTTCCGTGAACATCTGCTGTCGATCGACGCGCGCCTCGACTGTGCCACCAGCGTGGATGCAGATGGCGCGCTGCGCCGGCCATGCAGGGTGTTCGGAATGAACGTGGGCAATCGCTTTGCGGTGCAGCCGATGGAGGGATGGGACGGCGAGACCAGCGGGCTGCCGTCGCCGGACACTCTGCGACGCTGGCGGCGTTTCGGCAGGAGCGGTGCGAAGCTGGTGTGGGGCGGCGAGGCGTTCGCCGTGCAGGAGGACGGCCGCGCCAATCCCAATCAGCTCTACCTCAATCCCGCGGTCGAGGTGAGGGCCGGCCTTTCGCGGCTGCGCGAAAGTCTTCTGGAAGGTCACCGCGAGCAGGGCGAGAGCACCGACGACCTGTGCATCGGTCTGCAGCTCACGCACTCGGGGAGGTTTGCCCGACCGATGGGTGCGCCCGCACCTCGAACGGCGTTCTTCCACCCGGTGCTGGCGCGCAAGCTCGGCGCGTCGCCGCCGCCCCTCACCGACGCCGAGCTCGAGGGAATCGGCGAGAGCTTCGTGCGCGCGGCCAGGCTCGCGCGGGAGCTGGGCTATCACTTCGTCGACGTCAAGTGCTGCCACGGTTATCTGCTGCACGAGCTCCTGGGCGCCAAGACCCGGGAGGGGCCGTACGGCGGCACTCTCGAGAATCGAACCCGGCTGCTCGGTCGCATCGTGCGGGCCATCCAGAACGATTGTCCCGGCCTTGGCGTCGGAGTGCGCGTGTCGCTGCTCGACACCTATCCGTATTTCATGAACGCCCAGACTCGCGAAGGCGAGCCGCGCGACTTCGAGGCACACCTTCCCTACCGGTTCGGCTTTGGAATGCGGGAGGACGACCCCAGACAGCCCGACTTCGACGAGCCGCGCCGGCTGCTCGCCCGGCTCCTCGAGCTCGGCGTTCATGCAGTCAACGTCAGCCTCGGCTCGCCCTACTACACGCCTCACTGGATCCGGCCGGCCGCCTATCCGCCTTCCGACGGCTATCAGCCTCCGGAGGATCCGCTCGCCGGAGTGGCGCGTCACCTTGAGGCCGTGCGCTGGGCGAAGCGGGAGTTCCCGGGCCTCACGATCGTCGGCAGCGGCTACAGCTATCTCCAGGAATACGTGGCGCAGGTCGCGCAGCATGAAGTTGAAGAAGGCCACGTCGACTTCGTCGGGCTGGGGCGGATGATGCTGGCGTATCCGGAGCTGCCGTTCGACGTCCTGCACGGGCGGCCCCTTCAGCGCGCCCGTTTCTGCCGCACGTTCAGCGACTGCACGACCGCGCCGCGCAACGGCATGGTGTCGGGTTGCTATCCGCTGGACCCGCATTACAAGAATCGTCCGGAGTTCCTGAAGGTGCGCGAAGTCAAGTCCAAGGCCGAGGCGTTGCGCCGCAGGAGCTGAGGGATGATCATCGATCCGGGAATGAAGATCCTGTCGAAGCTGATCCTTCCGTCCCTGCTGGTGGCCACGAATGATCCGGGCTAGGCCCGGGCTAGGCCCAATACCATTCACTTTGCGCGCGCCTGCCGTCCGTGAAACTGGATTCCCGCGCTTTCGCGGGAATGACAAGGCGTCTGGGGCCTGGATTCCCGCTTTCGCGGGAATGACGGCGAGCCCCAAAGTGAGTGGCATTGGGGCTAGGCCGGTTCACCGGCACTTTTGTCCCCCCGAGGGTGACTCGCAAATTGCCTTGAGTCTTGCCAGCGCCTTGGGCCACGTCTTCATCATGTAATCCTTGAACTCTGGCATCACCTCCACTGCGACGTTGATTTCGGTGGATGAACCAACGTCGGAGAAGGTGTAGCTCTCGAAGGATGGTGCCCAGCTCCGCACTTCTTCGCTTTCAGTGTCTTCAACGCCGTTCTTGATGTACCCAAGATGCTTGATCGAAATGAACTCATGCGATCGATTCTCGTCGATGACTGACGTCATTCCACTTCCATCGGGTGCCAAGAAGCGGATGCGATCTCCCTTGTTCCAGGAGCCTTCGAAGTACGAGCCTTCACAAAACTCGGCAGTCCAGAGCTCATACGTCTCCGGGCCGAGCATCGCGTCCCATACTGCCTGGCGCGTGGCGTTCCGCGAATACGTCAGGAGAACCCAAAAAAATCTCCCGCCGAATTCTGCGTCCCGGAGGCAAGCTGATTCAAGCCGTTCAGGGGGCGTACAGGGCGCATGGCATCCGACAATCCGTAGGTGATCGCAAGCCATGCGACGCAGCCGCCGACCCGCGCGATGACGCTGGCCAGACTTCAAGGGTCGGCGCAGGCTGCGGAAGTAAGCCTTGGACTGCCTATCCCACTCCGTTGCCCCCCTCGTGTCCTCCTACTGAAGGAATCTTCGATGCACCGTCCCAAACCCCGATCTCTGAATGCAGTCTGGGGGCGTCTGCTCCGGCCCGCGGCCCTCGCGCTGGCCGCAGTGACCGCCTGCACATTCTCAGCGCAGGCTGCGTACGCCCAGTCCGGCGCCAGGGCCGCCAGGCCGCCCAACATCCTCGTCATCTGGGGCGACGACATCGGCACCTGGAACATCAGCCACAACAACCGCGGCATGATGGGCTACCAGACGCCGAACATCGATCGCATCGCCAGGGAGGGCGTGGGGTTCACCGACTACTACGCCCAGCAGAGCTGCACGGCGGGACGCTGCGCGTTCATCGGCGGCGTCGTGCCCGTCCGCACCGGCATGACCAAGGTGGGCATCCCCAGCGCCAAGGAAGGCTGGCAGAAGGTCGACGTGACCATGGCCACGGTCCTCAAGAGTCAGGGCTACGCCACCGGTCAGTTCGGCAAGAACCACCAGGGGGACCGGGACGAGCATCTGCCCACGATGCACGGTTTCGACGAGTTCCTCGGCAACCTCTATCACCTCAACGCGGAGGAGGAGCCCGAGAACGAGGACTATCCGAAGGACCCGGAGTTCCGGAAAAAGTTCGGCCCGCGCGGCGTGCTGAAGTGCAAGGCCGACGGCAAGGGCGGTCAGACCGTCGAGGACACCGGCCCGCTCACCAAGAAGCGCATGGAGACGATCGATGACGAGACGGTCGCCGCCGCCAAGGAGTTCATCACCCGCCAGGCGAAGGCCGGGAAACCGTTCTTCTGCTGGTGGAACGGCACGCGCATGCACTTCCGCACCCATGTGAAGGCCGAGCACCGCGGCATCTCCGGGCAGGACGAGTACAGCGACGGCATGGTCGAGCACGACATGCACGTGGGCGAGCTGCTCAAGCTGATCGACGATCTCGGACTCGCGAGCGACACCATTGTCCAGTATTCCACCGACAACGGCCCACACTTCAACACCTGGCCGGACGCCGCCAACACTCCGTTCCGCAGCGAGAAGAATTCGAACTGGGAGGGCGCCTACCGCGTGCCGGCTTTCGTGCGCTGGCCCGGGCATTTCCCGGCGGGCACGTCGCTCAACGGAATCGTCGCACACGAGGACTGGCTCCCGACGTTCGCCGCCGCCGCGGGCGCGCCCGATGTGAAGGAGAAGCTCCTCAAGGGCGTCGAGCTGAACGGCCGCACCTACCGGAACCACCTCGACGGCTACAACCTGCTCGACTACCTGAGCGGCAAGGCGAAGTCCTCGCCGCGCAACGAGTTCATCTACGTCAACGACGACGGTCAGATCGTCGCCATGCGCGTGAACGACTGGAAAGCCGTGTTTCTCGAAAACCGCGGCGTGGCGTTCGGCGTGTGGCGCGAGCCGTTCACCGAGCTGCGCATTCCGCTGCTCTTCAATCTGCGCCGCGATCCGTTCGAGCGGGCCCAGCACAACTCGAACACCTACCACGACTGGTTCCTGGACCGTCCGTTCGTGGTCGTGCCGCTCCAGAAGATGGCCGGGGAGTTTCTCATGACCATGAAGGAGTACCCGCCCAGCCAGACGGCGGGCTCGTTCAATCTGGAGAAGATCCAGAAGATGATCGAGGCGGGCGCCGGCGGCAAGTGATGCCGCACTGAAGGAAACGCTGATCCAGCCAACCGGGCCGCACCAGTACCAACCGCGTGCGGCCAACTTGGACCGCGGTTCATTCGCTCGTTGAAGCGGGATGAATCAACGGTCTACCGCAGCGCCCGCCACCGCCCGGAGGGTGGGCGCTGCCGCCGATCAACTCCCGCATGTCACGCGAAACACTCACTCGACGCGAGTTCGTTGCTGGCTCAGCGGTCGCCGGCGCGACGCTGCTCCTGCCCGGGGCACTCTCCGCGGCGCCGGTTGGGAAGAAGACTGGCTCTCGTAGCCAAGAACAAACAGGGTCAGCCCCTTACGTCGAGGGTCGAGGCACTCAAAGACCCGCGCAACAACTCGCCCTACCTGCTGCCGCCTCCGGGCACGATGGACAAGCACAGCGTCGCCACCGCGGCAGCGAAAGACGCTGGCCGCGAGATCAAGGAGTGGCAGGCGATCATGGACTACCTTCGCGCCCTCCCGGTCAAGAGCCCGAATGAACTGCCCACGATTCCTGTCGACGAACGTGCCGCCGAAGTGCGGGCGATCAAAGTGGCCTGATCGGGTGCACGGAGTTCGCGGAGTACTTCCCAGAGCAATTCCTCCACAATTCGGCTGTATCGCAGGCATGGAGCTCTGCACGTCACTTCCGCTCGCCGCAATGCTCCGCCTGAATCTGCGTTGAGTGCAGTGGGGCGGCGGGGACGGTGGGCCTCGTTCATGTCGATCGTCGGACATGCTGGTGATGCAGACCGGGGAGTCTTTGGGCCTCGGCCATGGACAGGCGAGCGGAGTGGCTCCAGTCGAGGCACTGGCGGCACACCGGCTTGCCGGGCACCCAGGACGGAACGAGGGAATGCAGCGTCGCGCCGGCTCCGGCAGGGAGGGCGGACTCGGTCGTGACCGCATCGAAGGTCGGTAGGTTGCACACCGTGCAGAGGATGGCGCCGGAGATGTGAGGCCCGGCGGCCGGCGGGTGCATCGCAAAGTATGCGAGGCGCTGGTGCGTGGGTGCCTCGTCGGCGGCGAGCAACTCGAAGCTCTCCCGCGCGCGCTCGCCCAGCATCGGAAAAGCCTCGAGGAAGCGGCGCAGCGACCGCTCGAGCTCGGACGGTGGCGTACGGCCGCGACGGGCGTTTCTTCCTGCGACGGTCGCGTCCCACGCCGCGCTGTAGCGATCGACGACGAGCTGGCGCCAGGCGCCCTCGACCTCCGATCCGGGCCAGGACGGGTCGTAGCCGAACTCCGGATCGAGCATGTCGTCGATGCACTGAAGATCGCGGCTGAGGAGCAGCGACAAGGCCGTCGGATCGAGCAGCGTCTCGACGCGCAGGCGAACGACGAGCGTCTTCACCGGCGGCTCGTTGCCGGTCGGTGCGACGAACAGCTCTGCTCCCTCGGCGCGCGGGCTCGTCACGCGGCGGACGATGGCGCGCGCCACAACCCTCGCGACCCGCGCGCAGGTGCGCAGAGCGGCGATGAGCGGCGCGTCGAGCTCGATCTCTCGGAACAGATTCGCCGCGGCCGCTGCGAATGCCGCGTCGCGCTGGCCGGCGTCCGTGATCGTGTACAGCCGTTCCCGCTCTCGAGCCAGGGCGCAGCGCCTTTCGTTCGAGAGTGGCGCGCGCAGCACCGCCTCCTCGACGAGCTCTTGATCGAATTCGAATGCGAAGTCGGCGCTGCTCATCTCAGTCGCGCTGCTCCTCGGACCGCCCCGCGAGAGGGCAGTCGCCGCACGCCATCGGCGTGTCGTCAGGGGCCGGATCGCGGAGCTTGAGGTGCGCCGGTCCGACCACCACGTCGAGCCGCGTACAGTCCGCGCGCAGCACCTCCTCGAGCACGGCGCCGAGTGCACCGTGGAATCCGTCGGGATCGGCTGCGGCGAGCCGGCGCGCGAACGCGATCCCGAAGCGCGCGAGGTGATCCGTCAGGAAGGCTCGCTCGGCGAGTCGTGTCGTCTGAAGCATCTCCACGTCGCCGTGCTCGAGCGCATGACCCTCCTTGCGCGCGAGGAACATCATGAGCTCGCACTCGCACGCCACATGGTCGATGCGCTCGTGCGCCAGCTCGTCGGATTGGAGGCCGAAGGCGCGGACGAATCCGCCGACATCCGCGAGCTCGTGCATCTTCTGGAACAGCTCGTCCTCTCCCCACTCCGTCTCGTAGGGAGGCACTTCTCCGCGCGCGGTGTGGCCGAAGAGACGGAAGTACGACTGCTCAAGCCGGTCCGGCTCCTCTTCGCCGACCTGCCGCAGCCGGCGCACGCGCTCAAGAAGCTCTGTGCCCGCGGCGGCGTCGACACTGCTCGCGGCGTCGGCGAGGGCCGCGTTCCCCATCCGGGACCTTAGTGCACGCCGCATCTCCCGGCCCGGCGGACGGAGCCCCATTGCGAGCGCCCCGTAGAAAGCCGTCCGGCAGAACGAAAGGTCGATCTCGATCTGCTGCGTCTGGTAGCGGTTTGTTCGGACCTTCATCGGCTCCTCGTCGATCATCAGATGGAATTTGCGTGTTTCGGGTCGCGAACGTGCAAGGGCTCCTCGACGGTCGTGCGGAACAGCTCCTTGCCGTCGTGCCCGAACGCGATCACGACGTCGTTGTAGAGCTCGCGCACGATGCCATTCGATTCCGCTTCCCATACTTTTGCGCCCGGCTCGATGGCGTAGCGGTCAATGATCTGGTTCGAGCGTCGGAAGAGCTGCAGCACCGCGAGGAGCTCGCGGTCGGGGTTGCTGTAGCGCTCGATCGCCTCGTCCACGCCCGGCCCGAACATCTGCCGCAGGTACGGCCGCGGCGCCCAGCGCGGTGGAATGTAGAAGCCGTTCGGCCCCGTTCCGAGCTGGGGATAGAGGGGCAACGCCACCTTCGCGACGTGCACGAGGTAGTAAAGCGGGTGGTAGCGATCCTCGGCCCAGGTTCCGTCGGAGTTGAGCTTCACGAGTCCCTGCATGCGCACGTGTCCGATGCACGCCGCCATGCAGCGCGTCTCGAGCGGCCGGCCGCCGCTCTCGGGGTCGCGCCCCTCGACGCGCGGGTAGCAGGCGACACACTTTTCCGACACGCGAGTGTTGCCGCGATACATCGACTTCTTGTACGGGCACGCCTCGACGCACTTGCGATAGCCGCGGCACTCCTGCTGGTTGATGAGGACGATGCCGTCCTCCGGACGCTTGTAGATCGCCTGCCGCGGGCAGGCCGCGAGGCAGGCCGGATAGCTGCAGTGGTTGCAGATGCGGGCGAGGTAGAAGAACCAGGTGTTGTGGGTGGGTAGTCGCTCGCCGGTGGGATGGAACTCGCCCTTCCTGCCTTTCTCGCCGACGGGGTTGTCCTCGTAGAGGTTGGGGGAGTTCCACTCCTCGTCGGACGGCAGGTAGCCGAGAACCCGCGCGCTGTCGGGTTTGAGCGTCCGCTTCGCTGCCTCGAAGATCGTCTTTCCCGCGAACCGGCCGTACGGAGACTTCGGGTGGCCCACGCCTTCCTTGTCCCACGCCTGACCCTCCGGGTCGGCCTCGTCAAGCATCTTTAGAATCTTCATGTCCCAGTGCTGGGGATAGCCGCCGAAGGGCTTCGTCTCGACGTTCGCCCACCACATCTGCTCCTGGCCCTTGCTGAAGGTCCAGGTCGACTTGCAGGCCATCGTGCACGACTGGCAGGCGATGCAGCGATTGATGTTGAAGACGAAGGCGAACTGTTGCCGCGGATAGGCTCCCTCATAGGGGTAGTCCATCTCGCGACCAAGCTGCCAGTTCCAGACGTTGGGCACGTTCGTTCCTCCTCAGCCGCAACCGTGGCAGCGGCTTGCAACATCGGGCGGACAGCAAGGGTGCGGGGCCTGGTCCGCTTCGATGTTGCGGACGCGCACGCCGACCGTGCTCACCGCCTCCTCCACGATCTGTACCACCTCTGCCTCGCCCAGGTCGAGCAGGGCGCGATGGGCGCCGCTGTAGAAGGGATTGTGGAAGACGCTCAGCAGCTCCCCGCGCCCGAAGCCCATGCGGGCGTACTCCTCGGCGAAAACGACCGCCATGCGCCGGATTGCGCCCGCGTCGGCGGGCACGAACACGCCTTCGAGCGTCATCGGGTCGTCCGGCTCGGCTTCATTCCACGGCATTTGTCTCGACTCCTTACTCACGCTGTCGCGTCAGGTTTCCCGCGAGGTAGCGCTTCATGAACTCGCTCTCGTTGTCGGGTGTGAAACCAGTGAGCGCGGTCTTCCAGATTCCCTTGCCTCCGAGCCCGCCGTCTTCCGCCTTGGTGATGCGGACGAGCGTCTCCTTGGGCACCGTGTTCACCGCGTGGTTGTCGGCCTCTCCGCCGAAGATGAAGGACGTCGCCACTTTCGCCTTGTGGAACAAGGTGTCGGTCTGGTGCATCGGCATGTGCCAGTTGCGCGTGATCGACTGCTGCGACCCGTACCGGAGGTTCGACTGGTATCCGGTGTTCTCCGAGAGGGCGCGGCCGTCCGGTCGCGTCTCGTGGGCTCGCACACTCTTCTCCGTCGCGATGAACGGCGCGTGCTTCATCATCACGATGTCGTAGGGATACGCATGGTTGTATTTCACGCGCAGCATGCACCGCGCGACCTTGTAGAACGGATCATCGGGACGCGAGCCGAAGTAGGGGCGGTCGGCCGGATTGGCGTCAACCCAGACGTAGTCGCCGTCGTTGATCAAGAGGTCGCGCGCGGCCTGCGGGTTGATGTGGAGCTGGTGCTCCCCGACGGATGGCGCGCGTCGATCGATCCGGTACGGGTCACCGAAGTTGGAGTCGAACAGCATGTGCCAGTCGACGTTCGACCACGAGCTGTGCACGCGATGCCTTGTCTTGGGCGTGAGGCACCAGAAGCGGAAGCCCTTCGCCCAGAGGAAGTTTCTGGTCTTCTTCACCTCGCTCCACGGCAGCTTGACGTTGCGCACCGTGCGGTCGTCCCAGTGCTCGGCGTCGATCGGGATTCCGTAGTCGTCCGGACGGACGTGCGGGTTGGTGGAGACGATGACGTTTGGAAGATAGGGCGTGCCTTCCGGACCCTCGCGGTGAACGACGAGGTTCTCGCCGTACTCGATCGCCTCCGGCACGTCGGCATAGGCGTGCATCCGGCCCGTGTCGGTGAAGAACGGCAGGTCGTCGTGCACCTGCTCCCAGAACGGAATGCGCGGGTAGGTGCGGAAGTTGAGAAGCGCGCCCCCCGGCGGTCCGTACTTCCCGGCCATCACATCGGCGAGCTTGTAACCGCGGGTCGTGCTGCACGCGTCGAGCAGACGCTGCAGGTAAATCTCGCGCTTTCCCTCGAGCTCGAACTTGAAACAGTCCTCGAAGCGCCGATCACCCGTCGCGCGCGCCAGTCCCTTGGCGATGTTCGCGAGGATCGTGAGGTCGTCCTTGCTTTCGAACACCGGAGGAATCCCCCCCTTCCAGATCTGCAGGAAGGGGTTCGAGCAGGACGCCGTGACCTCGAGCCCCTCGAACTCGAGCCACGAGTTCGCCGGGAGCGCAAGGTCGGAGTACTCGATCGACGCCGTCATCTGGATGTCGATCGAGACGATCATCTCCACGTTGGGATTGACGTTCTTGATGACGCCGTAGGCCCACTTGGCATTGTTGATGAGGTTCACGTTCGTGAACACCATCGCCTTGGTGGGCGTGGGCATGTGCGTATTGCCCGTGAAGCACTTGCGGCCGTACTTCGGCGTGTCGACGATCAGCGCGAGGTCGCCGTGGTTCCAGTAGGCCGGCTCCTCGTCCTTGGTGTAGGCGTGGGCGGAGACCTCCTTCCCGTCGGCGTCTGGATCGAGATTGAGGTGGAAGGGGTCTTCTGCGACCCAGCCCTTGAACCCGGGCCCCGACCACGGCGTCCCCTGGAACAGGGCGGCCTTGTAATTCCCCGCCCAAGTGTGGCAACCGGCGCCCGGCTGGCCGATGTTTCCGGTCAGCATCAGCGGCAGGTAGGCTGCGCGGTTCATCTCGGTGGCGTGGAACCAGTGGTTGATCCCCTCGCCCTGATGGATCGCGGCCGGCCGGATGGTGGCGAGGTCGTGGGCGAGCCGCTCGATCAGGTCGCGGGGCGCCTGCGTGATCTCGCAGACCGTGTCGAGGTCGTAGTCCTTGAGGTGCTCCTCGTAGAGCGACCAGAGTGTCCAGACCTCGACCTCCGTGCCGTCGGCGAGCTTGAGGCGCCACTTCCCTTTCAGGGCCGGACGCACCTCCTTCCTCGCCATGCGCCCGCCGACGTCATCGCGTGTGAGCGCACGCGGCCCGCCGCCCGCCTCGTCCCAGATGACGTAGTCGCCAAGTTTCTCGTGGTGTTCCTTCTTGAACCCTTGCAGCAGCATCGACGGGCCGTCCGGCGCGAGGTCGGACTGGTAGCCCGGGAAGAGCTCGTGCGCGCGCAGGCGCCGCAGATTGTCGGTGCGCACGAGCAGCGGGAAGTCGGTGAATCCCTTGATGAACTTCTCGTCGTACTTCCCGCGCTCCATCATCAGCCGGGTGATACCGAGGAAGAGTGCGGCGTCGGTCGCGGGCCGGATCGGGATCCAGTAGTCGGCTTTCGTCGAGGGCGGGCCGTACTCCGGGCTGATCACGACGATCTTGCCGCCGCGCTCCATGCACTCGATGAACCAGTGCGAATCGGTCAGCTTGTTCTCGACCAGGTTCTTGCCGTCCATCACGAGCAACTTCGAGAACCGCAGGTCGTTGAAGTCGCAGTCCGAAGCCTGCAGTCCGTGCACCCACGGGTGGCCGGGCGCCTGGTCACCGTGCCAGGTGTAGTTGGACCAGGCCCTGCCGGCGAGCGCGTGCTCCGGATCGACGCCGCGGATTCTCTCGTCGAGCAGTGCGAGTGAGTTGCACAGACGGTACATCCCGTACTTGCCGAGCACGCCCAGGAGGCCCATCCCGCCGCGCATCTTGATGCAACGCGTGCCGGCGCCGCCGGTGGCTTCGACCATCTCGGGCTGGTAACCCTGCGCGATCAGCCGCTGCTTTCCTTCCTCCCCGCTGTAGCGGTGGGCGATCGCGACGAGTCCGCGCGCGATCATGTTGTAGGCGTCTTCCCACGAGCATTGCACGAAGGTGTCGTCGCCGCGCGCGTCGAACTTGTATTGGGTGCGCAGCTCGAGGTTGAGCTCAGGAAAGCCGGCCTCCGCCCAATCGCGCCAGCCCTTGCGCACGATCGGGTGACGAAGCCGGTAGGGGCCGTAGAGCACGCGGTGGAACGTGTATCCCTTGGCGCACTGCCGCGGGTTCCAGTTTGCGGTCGCTCGGTTGCCGTAGAGGTCCTTGTAGTTCTGGTAGTCGTAGGTCTCGCCCAGCCGGGTCACGATCCCGTTGCGAACGTAGGCCCTTACCCGGCAGGCGTGCGTGTCATTCGGCGAGCAGACCCAGTCGAACTTGCGGTCATAGCGGTACTGCTCGCGGTAGACGCTCTCCCACGCGCGGTCCACAGTGCCAGCGAGCGGGTTGCTGCTCGCGAGCGCGGGCCTGAGAAACCTCATGGGCAGGCCTGCGGTTGTCGCCGTGCCTCCCGCGACGGCCATCCAGCCCAGGAATTGGCGCCGGGAGAACCCGGAAGGAGCGTTGGGTGCGTCGTTGCTCATCTCGCTCTCCATGCCGCGGTCGCCCGCGAGCCCTCAGTCCTCGAACCTGAGCTCCTGCCAGATGGTCACCGACTTCTTGCCGTCTCGGTCGCCTGCGGCGCCATTCCAGACGGCGAATGCGACCGAGATCGTGTCCCTCGGCTTCAGATCGATCGCATCGTTTCCGGAGCCTCGCAGCGAGCGCCGCAGCGCGACCCGATAGGTTCCTGTGGTATGTACGCCCACCGCCTCGACCGTCTGGTCCGCGGCAGGCCTTGCGCGCAGGGTGCCCTGACCTTGCGCCACGAGGTTCTCGACGGGCGTCTTCCGGGTGGGATCGGCGACGATATTCCCGGCGGCCCACGCGGTGACGAACTCCCGGTCGGACTCGAGCGTGAGCGCGTGGCGCAGCGGCTGTTCATAGGGAGCGCGCGTCAAGTTGGGATAGGAGTCGATCCCGATGTTCGGGTAAACCGCTTCGAGGTCGCGAAACGGTGCGTCGAGGTCCGACTGCCGCTCGGATTTCCACATCCAGATGTTGACGAGCTTGAGCTCTTCTCCCATGCCGAAGAAGGGCGGGTCGGGATCGGCGGAGAGTTCGATCGCGCAGGCGTCGCGGAAGTCCTGCGGCCTCATCGACGTGTCGTCGTGCGTCTCGTCCGACCACTGCAGCAGGAAGGCGATCTGCCTGGCGTCGCGAAGCGCGCGCACCGTCAGGAGCTCGGGCCGGTCGTCGCGCCACCACAGCGGCATCAGGTGGAGGTTCACGGGCGGGGCTTCTCGCCAGCGTCCGTCGTCCGGGTGACTCGGCGCCTCCTCGGTGAGCGGAACGCGGACCACGAAGCGGCGCATCTCGTTCTTTTCGCGCTGTTCCTCGCTGGTGAGCGCGAGCACCCAGCGGGTGAGGATCCAGGCGTCGTCGCCGTGCAGATAACTGCTCGTCGGCATCGGAGAACCGGGCAGGCCGATCACGATGCGGCGATAGACCGCCTCGGCGTCAGGCAGCCCCTTGAAGATGCCGCGCGTGAGATCGCGCGGGCGAGTCGGGAAGCCCTTGTCATCTTCCTGCTTCTGTTGTCCGTCGCCCTTTCCGGTCGATCCGTGGCACGGTGCGCAGGATTTGGCGAAGATCTCAGTGGCCCTCCCGCGCGCGACCTCGTCCATCGGCGGCTCGGGCGGAACGACGAGGATTCCTTCGCCTTGCTGTCCGGGTGGCGAGGCCACCGTCGGCGGAATCGTCCACGGCCTCTTGGCGAGCGACTTGACGTAGTGAACGAGCCCCCAGCGCGTCTCCTCCGGAAGATGCGACCAGGAAGGCATCGCCGATCCGGGCATGCCGCGCGAGATCGTGACGAACAAGTCCTCGTCGGTCGGCACCCGGTCCCAGGTGGAGACGAGCCGGTAGCGGGCGGCGACAAGGTCGCGCGGCCGCGGATAAAGCAGCCACGCGACCGCCCCCTCGCCGCCTCCGTCTTCGCCGTGACACGGTGCGCAGTGCCGCACGAAAGTCCTGCGGCCGAGATCGACCAGCTCCGGAGTTGCCGCCTGCGATTGCGTCGGCCTTACCGACGGAGGTGACTCGACTCCCCGGAATGCGACATCGGAATCGCGTACGCCCCTACCATCGTCCCGTCCGCAGGTCGGGAGCAAGGCAAGGATTACCGACACGAACCACGGACGAACGCTCAAGCGGTCGATTGATTCCGGCATGGATGCGGTTCTCCGGCGACTCTACGCAGGGATCACGGCGAGCTGGATTCCCCACCGCTTCTCGCGCGTGTCTGGCCGGCGATCCTCGGCAAGTCTCATTCCTGTGCCGGCGATCACCTCGGTTCTCGGGGCATCCCGAACGACGGCGCAGCCGAGCTCCGGGTGGAGCGAGGAAATGCGGGGAATCCTCGCCCGCCACACGGGAATACGTCCCCGAAGCGCCACACCCACACGGCCCGCGGGCTGAGCAATCACGCCACATCGGACACGGCATTTCGAAGCGCTCTCTCAACGAAGATCTGAAAAGTCATCCTCCAGACCCTGCATCGTGGATTGCCGTCGCCTGCACAGCAGGCGGATCGGGAATCAGCTCGACCTCGACTCGGAGGAGATCCTGATAAAAGCGGGCGAGATCGGCGTCGGTGAACTCGTCCCAGCCCAGGCACGTGTCACGGTCGATCATCTGCGCGTCACAGCTCAGCGGCACGTCGAGCGCCTCCTGGCGCGCCCGTTTGTACCGGTCGATGACGTCCTCGAGCTCTGCGCGCGTCAGATTGCGGCGCGAACCCGCGATCCAGTAGAACTTTTCCTTCAGCTCCGTGTCACTGAAGCGACGGAAGCCCCTGCAGAAGATGCCGTGGCGAGCAGCCACGGTGCACAACGAGTGCTCCTCGTCCACGAGCTTGAGGAAGTGCTCGCGAAGATGTTCGATCGCCTGAGTCCGCGTGATGGTCTTCATGACCGACTCCTTGCGCGGATCCTTTTTGAAACCGCTTCAACCGCCGCTTCCGCCGCGATCGGCACGGAGCAGCTTCCGGAATCAGTGGATCCGGCGAGAGTCTTTCCAAGCGAACGAAGCGCCAATGACTGGAACCGACTTTCGCGCGCTCTCGCGACGAACCAACCTTTGAAACCGGGTTCATGTCATGGGCGCATCGTTCACGGGTGGAAAGACAGACTCGCCGCGGGCAGAAGCTACCGTGCGTGGGTAGCTTCGCCCACGCGGACGCTCGCTTGAGTCTGCGTGATGGATTTCCCTTCTATTGAACGACGTCGATCCGCACCGGCGTCGACGCGAAGTCCATCGGCTGGAGCAGCGGGTAGGCGAAGTAGAAACTGAGCTGGTTCTCGAAACCGGCGAGCGCTCCCGGCGGCACGTAGAACGTGGCTGTCGATCGGCCGGAGCCGTCGAGGGCGCCGGCGAAGTTCTGGAAGAAGGTCGTGTTGGCGAGCTGAAGCACGACCCTTGTGAACACGTCCCAGTTCACCGGCAGCACCGGGCCGCCGGGAAGCGGAATCCCCGGACTCGTTCCAGAGACGCTGCCGAAGATGGCGTAGGAGCGAAGGGACTCCTCGGGTCCGGCCGAGAGGAAGAGGTCGATCGTGCCGCCGCTCGACGCGGACAGGCTGGCGGCGGAGACGGAGAGGGACAACGGTCCGCCGAGCTCCGCGACCGCCGCCATGTTCACCTGGACCGCCTGTGTCATGCAGTCGAGATTGAGCGTGTCGATCGTGTCGCCGCTCGTGTGGTAGTAGGGCGTGTTCTCGTTCCCGCCGTTGTGCGCGTCCCAGCAGTCCATGAGGCTCACCGCCGCGATTCCGAGGTCGGTGAAGGAGATGTGATCGTCCCTGCACATCCCGCTCAGGTGCTTGGAGGCGGGAATCCCGACGTACCGGTCGCAGGCGGAGATCACCTTGTTGGCGAGCCATTGCGACACCGGCTCGTACACAACGTCGAGATCGCGTGCCCATCCGGTTGGCCAGTAGCCGATCATGTCGCTGTTGACGACCGCGTAGACGGTTTTCCCGGCCGCGACGTAGTCGGCGGCGAGGGCGCGGCTGCCGCGGCGGATCTGCTCTTCAGCGTTGAAGCACCAGAACTCCACGGTCCGTTCGAACTGGTAGTTCCGGAAGATCCACGCCGCTTCCAGCACCGCCGAGATGCCGCTCGCGTCGTCGTCGGCCCCCGGAGCCAGGGTGTAGGGCTGCTCCGACGTGGAGTCGAAGTGCGCAGAGATTCCCACGATCTCATCGGGAAGCGTGCGCCCGCGGATCCGTGCGACGATGTTGTCCTCGGTGTGGGTGCTCCAAGTGAAGCGGTGGCGCTCCACCTCGAGCCCCAGGTTCGAGAAGTAGTCGTACAGCCAGTTGCCCGCGTCGGTGTTCCCTTGTGTGTACGTGAAGCGGGTCTGGAAGCTCTGGAGCGCGAGCACGGTGGACGTGAGCCGGTCCTTGGAGACCTCGCGCACCATCCTCTCCACCAGCGGATCGGTCCCGGCCCAAGCCATGCCGGACAGGGAGCAGAGAGCGACGGAAGCTGCAACCCGTCGAGTGATACTTCTCATGGGTTTCCTCCCTCGTGAAGACTTGCGCTGCGAGAACGAGCGCAGGAACGGTCGATGTCAGGGGAAGCCGACGCAAGACGCGGGGATTGCTGCTCAGAGCCCCGCGGTCCGAAGCGCCAGGAGTCTGCGAACAGGCTCATTGCACATGCACATGTCGTGCCTCGGAAGCAGCCGATTCTTTGGTGATGGACTCGAGGGAACGACGAAACCTGCAGAGCCGGCGAACGAACGACGGGACGGGCAATCGTTCTCGGTTTCCTGGAAAGACCTCGCGAGCATTGCGGAAGACTTCGCAGAAACAGATTCAGCACGATGAACCGTCGCGCTTCGATCGGCTGCGCAGGAGACGCTTTCGGTCATCTCTGGTGAGAACCCACCACGGCGGTGACGATCTCCCATCGCGTAGCTCTGCTCGAACGAGGAATCGAACACTCCTCGAGAACGGGCGGAGTCGATGCACTCGCGGGACAATTCGACCTCTCCCGGATTCATCGTGTCTCAGCGCGATTGAGCAGAGCAGCCTGATCCTGCTGTTTGTCGTCGGCAGGGTTCAAACGTCGAGGTCGCCGGGAGGGCGGTCAAGGCGCTGGGCTCAGCGCAATGACCTGGGAGTCTTGCTGGCGGTCAGGACGTGCGGCACCTCCCAGGATCCGCGACCCTGCGTCGCGACGATGAGACGGTGGCGCAATGGGTCGAGCAGCAGATCGATCACTGCCGCGTGTGGAAGTCCCTGGCCGTACCTGCGCCAGGAATGGCCGTTGTCCTCCGACCGGAACAGGCCACAGTCCGTTCCGGCGTAGATCACGGGGAAGTCGCGCGTGTCGGCGACGATCACGTTGACCGGCACGTCGGGCAGATCGCCGTCCAGCGTCTCGAAGGTGAGCCCCGCGTCGCGGCTGCGGCGCACCTGGTCCGCTCCAAAGGAAGCCGTCGCAAGATACAGCGACTGTGCGTCGAGCGGGTCGACGAACAGCTCCCGCGTGACCCGCGGCCAGCCAGGATGGTCGGAAAAGATCGTGCGAAAGGAGCCGGCGCCGTTGGTGGAGACCAGCACGATGCCGTCGTTGGTCGAGAGGTAGATCACATTCGGATCCGTCGTTCCGACTGCGAGCGAGCGGATCGCTCCCGACCCTTTGGTGAGGTCACCCGTGATGCTCGTCCAGCTCGCTCCGCCGTTCAGGCTGCGGTAGAGGCGGTGGGTGCCGTAGTACATGCGCATGGAGTCGCCGGGAACGATCAGATACGGCGGAAGGAAGCAATTGCGGTCGGAGCTGTTGATGCCGCTCCCCGACCACGAAAAGCCGCCGCCCGCGGAGACGTACAGATTTCCCGTTCCCTGGAACTCCGCGAACTTCCGTCTTGGATCGAGCGGATCGATCTGCGTGAACCCGCCGTCGCCGCCCAGCACGACGTCCCAGGCGCTCCGCGAATCCGAGGTGCGCAGATGGGTCCCGTTGTCCTGGGCTCCGGCAAGGACCGGGACGTCCGTCCGGGGATCGATCGACACGCCCGCATAGAACTGCACAAGACCCAGGCCCTGGTTCAGCGCCGACCAGGAGTCGCCCAGGTTGGAGCTTCGATGCACGCCGCCGTCGTCGCCCGCGATCAGCCGTGCCGAGGCATCGAACTGGAGCGCGTGCAGATCGACGTGGGGAAGGTAAAGAGTGCTCCAGGAGCTGCCCGAGTTCCTGGAGCGGTGGAGGTCGAGCCCGCCCATGAAGACGATGTTTGCATCCGTGGGATGCACGCGCACGACGGACAGGTACCAGCCGTAGCTCGACTGGTAGACGTCGTCCGGCAGCGCGGTCCAGCTCGACCCGCCATTGTCGGTGCGGTAGGCGCCGATGGTGTAGGCGCTCCCGCCGCTCGAGGACGCGGCCTCCGTGAACAGAGCGTACAAGCGCGATGGGTTGGTCGTCGCGATGTCGAGGCTGATTCGTCCCACGTCGCTCGAAGGCAGCCCGCTCGTCAGCTTGATCCAGGTGCTCCCGCCGTCCGTGGTCTTGTAGATGCCGTTCAGGCTGTTTCCGAAGATGTGTCCGATCGCTGCGAAGAGAGTCGCCGGAGTCTGCGGATCCATGCACAGATCCGTGGCCGAGAGCGCCGGCAGACCCGATTTGAGATGCTGCCAGGTGAGGCCGCCATCGAGCGAGCGAAACACTCCCACGGGCCCGGTCGCACGCGGGTGACCCTTGGCCGCAGCCATCTCCGGGAAACCACCCGCGCGGGTGATTGCGGCGTACAGCCGGTTCGGCGCGGTGGGATCGACCACGATGCGCGAGAAGCAGCGGCCGGCGAATTCCTTTCGCCCGAGGATGCTCCACGTGCTTCCGCCATCCGTGGACTTGTACAGCCCGAAACCGTAGCGGCTGTGGTTGGCGAAGTTGGCCTCGCCGCTCCCCGCGTACAGCACCTTTTCGTCGGTGGGGTCGATCGCGATGGCGCCGATCGCAAGAGAGGGCAGTGATTCCGTGAGTGCGGTGAAGGTCACTCCGCCGTCCACGGTCTTCCAGACTCCGCCGTCCGCGCCGCCGACGTAGTAGAGATTTGCGTTGGTGCGGCTGGTGGCGATCGCGGAAACGCGCCCGGTATACGACCAGGAGTTGGGCGCGGGCCCGAGCTCCCTGGCGAGAGGACCGCCCGACCCGAGGGTCAGTGCGGCAAGAAGCGGCTGCAGCAGCAGCAGCACAGGATTCATCAGCGGCCTCCCGCTGCTGGAACGAAGAACACGAGCGAATGGGAGGCATGAACCCATTCCGCGGCCGCATCTCTTCGCGCCGCTCGGATCGCCGAGAACTCCACCTGCCAGACGCCGGGCCGATCGAGCTTCACTCGGGCGAATCCTTCAGAGTCGCTGAAAAGCTCCTGCGCCTGCTCCTGTCCATCACTTCCCGCGCGCAGCTTCACGAGCGGCATGGGCTCTCCCTTGACGTAGAGGCGCAGGGGAAGGTCTCCGCCCACGCGAATCGAGGTGGGGTCGGCATACAAACGCACCGAGGCGGAGAACGAAGACTTCTTGAGGGAGACGGCGCCCAGACCTGGCTGCCCGATGGAGAACAGCGCACAGGCGCTGCGAGTGCATCGCACGCTCGGGGGGCTGGAAGAGGCGCGAAGCTTCGTCAGGAGCTCCGGGTCGCGCGAGATCGCGCTCGCGATGGACTCGAGCCTCTCCACCGGGAAATCGATCACTCGTGAAACACCCTCGCATCCGAACAGTGCGCCGCCGGTGACGCCTGGCTTCAACGCCAACCAGCCTTCGGCATCGACTCCGTGGAGATCGAGCAGGTTCGCCGACGTGCCTTCCGTGAACAGGACCGCGGATTCCACGTTCTCGGTGAAGGAGAGACGATCGGAAAGAAGGCCGAGGCACGCAAAGCGAACGGGGCTCCCGGGCTCCACCGCGAAGCGTTCCGGAATCAGATGGAACCGCGGAGGAAGGAGTTCCTCTGCACTCTGAAGGGGACTCGGAAGCGCCGGGGAGGGTAGTGAGGCGCCTAGGAAGATCGCGAACGGAAGCAGCATCTCGAGAATCATCCGGCACCCTCCGGGGAGGTCAGGAGCTCGACCTCTTTATAGGCTTCGTCGCTTGGGACGCAACGCGCTCACGGCGGGGGAGGGGGCATCGAACGAGCACGACCATCCACCATCGTCATGCTCTGGCGATCCGGTCGACCTGCTCGAAGGAGCGTGCGATGTGCTCGCGCGGTCGATGCGCTGTGCGTCGCAGGCGAGCGGCACCGCAAGCACTCTCTGACGCGCACGAAACGATCCCCCCTGACACCCGACCGGGTCTCGTTTTTTTGCCGACGCGTACGCCAGCCCGGGTACAACGGTCCCTATGAATCCCCCGGGGCGGCGGCGGGCATTGAAGGCAGTGCATGGGCGCGATCTTGTCCTCTTCCGAGTTCGATCCGGCGCAGCTCGTTGCGCACCGTGACTTCGTGCGGGCGCTCGCGCGGCGGCTCGTGCTCGGGGACGAGGCGGCCGACGAGCTCACCCAGCAGACGATGGCGGCGGCGCTCGTGGCGCGGCCGGAGCCGGGCTCGAAGCTGCGCGGCTGGCTCGCGAAGGTGTTGCTGCGGTTGCGCGATCGCGGGCGGCGCGACGACGAGCGGCGAGTGCGGCGCGAACGCGGTGCGGCGGCGCCCGAATGGCTGACCTCGACGGTCGACCTCGCCTCCCGGATCGAGACGGAGCAGCGCGTCGGCGCCGCATTCGGCCGTCTTGCAGAGCCGTACCGATCGACGCTGTTCCTCCGCTACTGGCACGACCTCGCGCCGCGCGAGATCGCGGCGCAGCTCGACGTGCCGGTGGCGACGGTCAAGACGCGGCTGCGGCGTGGGCTTGCTCGGATGCGCACGGAACTCGACGCAGCGCACGAGGGAAGGCGCGATTCGTGGGCGGGGCTCCTGCTGCCGCTCGCGCCGCCGCCGCGGATCTTGGAAGGACTGATCATGGGAACGAAGGCGAAGTTCGCGGTCGCGGCGGTGGTCGTGCTCGTGGCGGGCGCGACGTGGTGGGGTGTCGAGAACGAATGGCCCGCAGGCGAAAGCTCGGCAAGCAACGACACCGATCGTCCGAGTCCCGCCGCGGAAGTCGCGGCTGCCAAACCCGCGGAAACAGCCGCAACCGATGCCGAGGTGACGCGCGTGGCCGCGTTGCCGCAGCTTCCTTTCGCCACGGGGTTCGTCGTCGATCCCGACGACCGGCCGCTCGCCGACGTGCTGGTGGTGCCGCTCTTCCTCGATCGGCGCGAGAAGCGCAACGTCCATGCGAAGCCGTTCATCTTCGACGAGGCGGAGGCGCGGTCGATCACGCGTACCGACGCGGCGGGCGCCTTCCGCGTCAGCGACATGCCGGGCGACGCCTCGACGCTCGCGCTGGTGAAGGACGGCTGGGAAGTCTTCGAGTGGAATGGCTTCTCGCCCAATCACGACGAGAACCAGGGCCACAAGATCGTGCTCCGGCCGGCCCGCGAGATCCGCGGCATCGTGCGCGACTGCGCGGGAGCGCCGGTCGAGCGGGCGATGGTGTGGTGGTTCGTCCCGTACGGAACGTCGGAGTCGCTGGTCGCGAGCCACCTTGCGGACGCGCCATCGTTCCACCCGGCGCGCTCGACGACGCAGCGGTTCGCCTACAGCGACGCGAGCGGGAGCTTCCGTGTACCCTCGCTCGCCGCGGATCACGGCCGCCTCTGGATCTTCGCGCACGGCTACGCGTTCTTCGATCACAGCGAGGACGAGTTGGCGCCAGGCTTCGAAGTCTCGTTGCGGCGCAACCATGTGATCTTCGACGTGAGAGAGGCGACGGGCGACACGCCGATCGAAGCGACCGGTGTGGTTCTCGACGCCACGACGGGCGCTCTGATCAGTGACCTTCACGCTTCCTACCTCGACGAGCTTCCCGATCACCAGCGGCGGATGAAGGTGCCTGGGCGAATCGTCCTGCATGTCGGGAGCGGCGGCATGGACGCTTTCGCGTGGTGGCTCACCCCAGAGAATTCGCCGCATTCTCTGGTCGCCTGGATCGACGCACCCGGCCATCTCGCGAGCGACGTGACCCTCCAGATCGACCGCGACCACGAACCACCTGCTCTAGTCGTGCGGCTCGCGGAAGGCGAGGACGTGCCGTCGCTCGCCGGCAAGGTCGTGGGTGGGAGTGAGGGCCACATCGAGGTCCGTCCCGTCATCACCCGGACGTCCGGCAGCGAGATCAAGATCGATCTCGAGCGCGATCCGCCGCTTGCCGTCGCAACCAGCGGTGCCGACGGCCACTTTGCGATCGGCGGACTGCCGGCCGGACGCTACCGGATCGACGCAACCGCGCGCGGCTACGCTCCGATCACCGCGAGGGTCGACGCGCCCGACCTCGACGTCACGCTTGCGTTCGAGGCGGCCGGCGCCCTCGAGATCGCCGTGGTCGATCGCGCCGGCAAGCCGGTGCCCCGCGTCGACGTGCACCTCCAGCTCGCCGATGGATCGCGCGCCTGGAACGGCCGGACGAACGACGAGGGAACACTCGTCGCCGAGTCGCTTCCGGCCGGCGACTTTCTGGTCGGTGCCTTTCCAAAGGGGCTGCGCTACACGATCTACGACGACGACCGGCGACCCTTCGCCTTGCGCCGTGACCTCTTCCTCGACGACGAGCGCGTCACCCTCGCGGTCGGCGAGCGGCGCCGCTTCGAGGTCGCGCTGCCGGAGCCGACCGCCTTCCTCTTCCGCGTCGTAGACCAACACGAAACGCCGCTTGCCGGCGCGACCTTGACCATCTGGCCGCAGGGGGGGCTCGTGACGCGAATTGAGGGCGAGGACGATCGCATCCGAGCGCTCGAACCTCGCACCGACACCGCGGGCGAAGCGCGCGTCGACCTGTTGTCCGGCCGTCATTGGGTCACGGCAACATTCGAAGGGATCAAGGCGCAGCTCGATGTGGAGGTGCCGCGCGCGGCAGAGGGAAGTTTCACGATCACCGTGCCGGTCTACGACGAGTTCGGCGTGGTCGAGGGACGTCTCTTCGAGCTCGGCTCGGAGACTCCCCTCGTCGGACGGCCCGTCGCCGCCTACTTGGAAGTCCAAGGTAAAGAAGATGCCGAAATCGCCTCGGGCACGACCGACGCGGACGGCTGCTTCTGCTTCGAGCGCGTGCCGGCCGGCGCGGTCCGCGTCGTGGCGTGGGGCAATAGCGGAGCCGATCGCAGGCACGACGCCGGGAGCCCGTGGCACTCGACCAGCCTGAAGGTCCGCGTCACCGCCGGAAAGACGACCTGCATCGATGTCCCGATCGCTCGCGTCGCGCCGTTCGACCCGTCGCTGAAGGCGATCACGCTCGACGCACTCGTTCGCGACGCTGCCACGGGTGCGCCGCTCGCCGGCACGGGGATCCTGGTCCAGGGCCATCTCGGCGAAGCGCGACTTGCTCTCGGGAGTGTGGGTACCGGCCCCGACGGCCGCGCCACGCTGCTCGTGCCACACTGCGAGCGATACGAGGTTCGCGTCGCGAGCCCGCGACGTGCACCCGACCACGCGGCGACTCACGAAGACCTGAAACTCTCCCTCGAATCGCGCGCCGGCCGGCTGGAGATCGACGCCTTGTTGAAGTCTCTTGCCTCGGCCCGCTGACGAATCGATCAAACTGATCTCCGACCCCTACCGCCGCTTCGGAATCGAGAAGTAGCCCACCGTACGATCGCTGTGGGAAGCCAAGGCCGCGGGCCGGACCGGTTCAACGGTTCGGGTGCTCGTCAAGGAATTCGAACGTGCCGACGCCGTGGGTCGTGTGCGGGCCGTCGAAGAACTCGATCCGGCCGCGACGAATTCGTCGGGGGCCACTCCGTCGAAGTGGCCGCGCTCGACCATGAACGGGCCGGCGCGATCAGCGCTGCCATCTCGGCGTAGTTGAACGTGGTGCCGAGATTCAATAGAGCGCGGCCCGTCTGCGTTGCCTGGGTTCTTCAGAAGTCCTCATCGAGATATCCCAGCGCACGCAGGCTCTCGGCCTCGGATTCGGTGATCGAGATACTGCCATTGCCCGAGTCACCGACCCTGGACCGAAGCTCCGACGCGTGCACTTGCTCCTGTTCCAGCGTTCGGAGCAGGAACTCTGCGTGGGGCGGGACCATTCCAGCCGTCAGCAGGTTGAGACGCTCTCCCGGATCCTCGCACAGGTTGTAAAGCTCTCGACCTGCGCCAGTAGTGAGCAGCTTCCAGGTGGCAGTGCGAAGGCCCTGATGACCCTTCTCGTCGACCAGAAGCACATGACGGCGGTCCGCGGTGTCCTGCTCGCCGTCGATCAACGCTCGCAGGCTCCGACCCTGCATGTCGGGGATCGGCGTGATCCCGCAGAGCTCGAGAATCGTCGGCGCGAGATCCACTAGACCGACCAGGGTGGGGAGGGAGCACGCGGAACCTCTCCCCGGCGCACGAAAGAGAAGTGGCACACGCATGCACTCGTCATAGAACTGCGTATGGAGAACCTTGCCGTGCTCCAGGAATTCCTCTCCATGGTCGGAGGTCAACACCACGATCGTGTTGTCCAGGAGTCCCCGGTCCTCCAGTTGCCTGAAGAGTTCGCCCAGAGCGCGATCAAGGCTTCGCAAACCGGCGTCGTACAAATCAACCAGGTAGCGACGGTCCTCCTCCGACAGGGTGGCACCTGCCTGATTCATCCACCACAGAAGATCCGTCCCGCGTCGACCCCCGCTTTCACTGACCTTGAAGTCCCTACGGAGTGTTCCCGTGAGCTCTGTTCTGTCCATTGGATCGGACTGATAGGGAAGCTCGCCACGGTCGGAGTGCGCGTCGTAGTAATGCAGGAACAGGAAGAAACGCTCGACCTTCAGGTCGTCGAGGAGGACTTTCACGAGCCGGTTTCGCGAGCGGGCGTCGTCGTAGAATCGGCGGTAGATGTGGAAACCACGGTCGAATCCGAAGCGCTCCTCCATCCAGATCAGGTCGAACACGTACCCCGCCGCCAGATAGCCGGCATCCGTCAGAATCTGCGCGAGGGTGAGGACCCGTGGTGGCAGGCCATGCTCGGCATTCACTCCGTGCACGTCCGGCTGGAGCGAGGTGAGCATCGTCATGTGGGACGTCAGCGTCCAGGGCTGGGGAGCAAAGGCGGCCTCGAACCGAATCGACCCCTTGGAGAAGAAGCGATCGATCTCAGGCGTGGTCGCCCGGGAATGGCCATAGCAGCCAAGATGGTCAGCGCGCACCGTATCGAGCGAGATCAGGATCACGTTCGGGCGAGCCTCTCCGGACGGTCCCGTGCGATCGGAGCTCGAGATCGACATGAGCAGCGCGCCGGCAGCGATCGTCGTCAAACCTGCGGCGCCCCCGACCACCGAACGGACGACGGCTGTCCCTAGACGATCGCCTACTGCAAAAAGCACCGCGATCGTGATCGCACAAAGACCCGCCGCGGTGTGCGCAAGCTGTCCACGCATCGTTCGGGCGTCCGGGGCGTGCATCGGCAGAGAAGGCACCAGTCCGGCGATGAACAAGTAGGCGACCAGCGCCGTCACGCAAGCCCCGGCGACAACTCCTGCTCCGAGGCGATCCCGCGAGCGGGAGAACCACAACTCGAGCACCAGCCCCGCGATCACGCACAGCCCGAGACCTTCGAAGAAATGACGCGAAGCACTGTGCAGAGCCAGGGCGTACAACCCGATGGCGGCGTATCCATCCTTGGTCCCGAACAGGACGGCCCGTGCCGCCGACATGAGTACGGCCGCGGCGAGCGCTGTCGTCCAGAAGTAGCCCCGAGCTCGTCGAACACCTCGCACGGCGCAAGCATAGCTGCGGGTCCGGAGATTCCGTCCTCACCTGTCGACAACGATCGCATGCAGAATGCGATACCTGTGAGGAGTCAGCCGGCGATTTCTTGTGAAGGGAGAAAGAAGTCGTGAGCCCCGGTGGTTTGGTGATCTGCGCACTGGCATGCGAATGCCCGTCGTCCGACATCGTTGTGGCGTGGATCGACGGCAAGCCGGTCGAGGTCTCGGCAAGGGCGATCGACGGCGAGGTCGCGACATGGGCGGAGCTCGTACCAGGCCGGGCCGATGGGGAGGTGGCCTTCGGCTTCGAGTGGCAGGAGGCGCGCGCGGTGCACGGACTCCTGGTGAAGTTCATTGCCATCAACGGTCACGACTATTGCGGCCGGCCGGATGCGCAGCATCTGGAGATCAACGACGGTCGGAATTGGCACAAGGTGGAGTCCGTTCTGGGCGTGGATTTCGGCGAAAGGACTTCTTTCGCGCGCCATCAGGCATTCGGTTTCGTCACCTGGGATTGGCGTTGTTCATCCGCGGAAGCCCACGGGGTAAGGGTGGTGTTGAGCGGCACGCAATCGAGTGTTCCCTGGCATGCGCGTTACGTCGTGAGCGAGATCGGGCTTCGCCCGCGTGGACACGACGGAGACCCCGGCAACCCTGGCGAAGAGAGGCCACCACAGGAGTTTCAAGAAAGCTCGGAAGTCATCGAGGAACCGCCGGAATGGACGACCTTGCATGGTGAGCAGGGAGCGGACCTGTTCTGCACGAGACCGATGCTGGTGAACTGCATCGAGATCCACGGTCCTCGAGGCGCCGGAGACGTGAGCATGCCCTCCTGGGTGATCGAGCGGTGGGACGGCCGGGGATTCAGACCTCTGGAAGCGGCGATCGAGAAAGAGCAACGCTCGGACCGGGATGTCTGGGTGGCGAGGTTTGCGCCGACGGTGGTTCGCAGGCTGAGAGTAGGCGGCCTCACCGAATCGATGAGAGTGGTTCCAATCCTCGACTCGAGAGCGATGCAGTATTTCTCCCAGGTGCAGCAGGGTCGAACGGATCTTCTGATGCAACGCCTGAAGTCTCCGCCGGGCGATCCCGATTACGCGTCGGCCGCGAGTCTTCTGCTGCCGCTCGACTTCCAGGTGGCGGTGTGCGGGCGGCCGTTCGACCCCGCCGAGTGCATCGTTCGATGGAACGGAACATTCTCCGAGATCGAGCACGCGGACGAGGGATGGTGGATCGCCGGCGCGCAGACTTCCGCCGGCAGTCGCATCGCGTGGGTCGACCGCTGGTTCGGGTTCACTGCGGAGGAGGAGTTGTTCGGCACTCGACCGGAGGCGGCTGAACGAACTTTGATCGACGGGTACCTGCCCGGCGTCGTGACGCGATATCGGAAGAACGGCGTCGAGTACTCGGCCGAGGTGCTCACGACGTCGCCGGACGACGAGGCGTATGCAATCGTCGTGAAGTTATCCGCGCTGAACCAGTGCGACGGCGGGCGCGAGGCGCGCTGTGCACTGATCATGGGACGTCGGCGAAGCCATCACAGTGGCCAGTCCTGGGAATCCGGGCAGGCACCCGGCCCGATGAGGTACGTGCCGCTGACGACCGGATACGGATGGAGCGCCGCGGACCATACGCTTCGCGATGACGGGGGCAATGTCGTGCTCGTCGCCGACGAGGACGGAGTGTTCGGCGGAGGCGACCTCGAGCCGAGTCTCTCGTACGAGTGGAGCCTTGAGTCCGGCGAGTCGCATGCCGTCCACTTCCTGATCCCGTCGGTAAACGGGCCGGTGCGTTCTCTCGACCCGCTTCGCGGAGTGGACGCCGGGAACCGCCGGAGCCGGTACCAGAGGTTCTGGACGGAGCTGCTCGGTCGCGTGGAGGTGGAGATCCCGGAGGCTCCGTTGAATGATCTGTGGAAGTCACTCGTCGCGCAGTCGCTGATCGTCCTTTTCGACGAGGACCGCCTGAAGTACGGTGCCTACGTCTACGAGGACTACTTCGGAATCGAGGAGGGCTGGCCGCTGCACGCGCTCGCGCAGTTCGGGCAGGCAGAAGCGGCGCAGCGGGGCATCGAGACCATGCTGTCTCAGGAGCTGCTCGACAAGTCGAACTACCACCATCAGTACCGAACGGGCCTTGCACCGATGTATGCATCCCAGGTTTACCGGCTGACGCGCGACCGGGGATTCCTCGGGCGCATCCGGCCGCGGCTCCTCGACTGCGCGCGCTGGATCGTCGAGTCGAGGCACGACGATCAGGGCAAACCCGAGTCCTGCAAAGGGCTCCTCCCTCGCCACGCCTACGGCGGCGACATCACCGCCAAGGCGTTCAGCCTCTACTCCAACGCGACCTGCTGGCGCGGATTGACGGAGATCGCGTTCCTCCTGCGGGAGCTCGGGGATACAGAGCTTGCGCAGGCCTATCGCCGGGACGCGAATGATTATCGGTCGACGATTCTCGAAATCGCGCGCCGGCACGCGGACCGCAATGCTTCCCCGCCGTTCGTGCCGCTGGCGTTCGAGATCGAGGGAGTCGGCGCCGTGGAGCGCGCCTACGAATTCCTTCCCGAGGACGATCTCGGCAACTACTGGAACCTGTTCGCGCCGCTGGCCCTCGAGACCGGGACCTTCGCGGCGGACGGCGACGTGGCTTCGTGGATGCGCGGCACGATGGAGCAGCACGGCGGCCTGCTGTGCGGGCTCGCTCGCTTTCACGGCGGCATCGACCCGATCTACGGGTTCGGGTACCCGATGCAGCTCGCCGAGTGCGGTGCGCGCGAGCAATTCCTGGCGGCGGCCTACGGATTCCTGGCCCTCGCGCTGGCGCGCGACTCGTTCACCGGCGGCGAGGTGACCGGGATGTTTCCGCTGCGCACGGACAACGAGGTGTGGCGCGACCGCATGATTGCATCCATGTGGGAGTGGAATCAGTACGCGACGGCGTTCTCGAGCAAGGGATTCTCGCTCGCGCTCGGCTCCGAGCCGTTGAGCGCCTCCGCCGGAGTTGCGCTGCAATTGATCCGCCGCATGCTCGTGCACGAGAAGACCGACGAGAACCTCGACTTCACCGGCACACTCGAGCTGCTCCCCCTGGCGCCGGAGCACTGGCTCGAGGACGGCAGCTCGATCGTGCTGAAAGGAATGCCGACCGCCTTCGGACCCTTCGATCTACGGGTGCGCTCGCGACTTGCACAGGACCAAATCGAAGTCGAATGGAAGGCGCCGACCCGAAACCCGCCGTTCGAGGTCAGGCTGCACCTGTGGATGCCGGGGTCGCGGAAGATTCACGCCGCGCTCGATGAACAGGGGGGGAAAGTCCCATTCCACGTGAACCAGGTCCTGCTGCCCAGCGCCGGCGCCGCGAACGTGAGACTCGAACTTGCCCCGAGGTGATCGGTCCGATTCATGAGAGTCTCGCACCATCGGGCGAGCCGTGGGCGTCGGCCTCCGCTTCGGCGTGCACTCGTCGGGAAAAAAGGTGCGCGACGTAGGCCAGAACCCAGAGGGCCGACGTCACCCAGTGGGTCCAGCGCCACATCGCCTGCCAGGCGGGCGTTTCCGAGATCTGCAGGAGATAGCCCGATGCCGCCATCGGCACCACCTGGGCGAGCAGCAGGATCCCGCTTCGGCGGCGCGCGGAAATCCCCGAGCGCAGCTTGGGCAGAACGTGCGAATCGAGGACCCAGCCGAGCGCGAACAGCAGCCACGGCGCGAACAGCACGTGCAGCTCGTGCATGGTCGGTTCGAGCGGATGGCTCACCACCGAGTACGGGTCGTCGTTCTCGAACCCATGGTGCAGGAACCACCAGAGAATGCCCGTCCCGCCGACCAGCAGGTTGGATCCGTGCAGCATGACCGCCTGGAGGCGCGTGATCACCTTGAGTCCGGCCGCTTGTTCAGCACTTCGTGCAGCGCGAGCACCCGCCTGACAGCCGCCGTCGTCGCGGTGGTCGTCAAGGTCGCGCCGGTCACACCGCGGATCGACCGCTTGAGGCTGAGCTCCGCGTCGAGCTTTCGTCCTGTGAACTGGCCGTACCAGGCGCTCTTGGGCACGTAGTTCTTCGGTTCGCCGAACGCGAGCAGCTCGACCCGCTGCACGCAGTCCTTGTCGTCGACGACGACCATCACGGTCTCCTTCATCGTGCGCACGACATGCGTGTCGAGATAGGCTGTGCCGATGCGCCGTCCGTCCCGGAAGGCCGAGTAGGGGTGCACCGTGTGAACGTACGGCGCAGAGCCGGCGCGCTCCTCGATCCGTTTGACCTGCCCTTCGTCGAGGTAGATCGTGCCGCGTTCGACCTTGGCGTCGCCGAACGCGAGCTTGAGCGCCTCCTCGAGCGTCAGGAACTCCTTCCCGGAAGCCGCGGCGACGGGTTGAGCCGCGGGAACGAACGAGCACACGACGAAAAGGACGGCGAACAGGATCGCTTCGCGTCCGATCGGGCTCGGCGCCGTCGTGTCCTGGCATGGATTCTGGGTTTTCATGCTGGCTCCAGAGGGCGGATTCGATGCGGCTGGGTGGCGGCGCCCGATCAAAAGAGGTACCCGATCGCGAGGTTGAACTGATCGACTCCCGTGTCCGCGCGGTTGTCGAAGTCCTCGTAGTCCACTTTGAGGACGATCGACGGGATCGGCTGCCACGAACATCCGAAGGTCCACACCTGGGAGTCGCTGGCCGGGTCGCTCGAGAACCCGTTCGGGACCTTGGACTGGGTGTCGAGAGATTCGAAGCGCGCGAACGGAGTCAGCGACGGGCGCTGCTCCGGAGCGAGCCAGGCGAGAAGGTCATACCCGAGCTCGACGTACCAGCCGTCGAGCTCGCGGCCGACCGAGCTCTGTCCGGTCAATCCCTTGAACGCGTTCAGGTCCGCTACTTCGTCCAGCTCCGCGTGCGACGCGAGGGCTCTCGCCCGGAGCCCGCGCCACCTCCATTCAAGGTGCAGCTCCTGGATCTCCGTGTCGACGTCGGCGCCCGGGATCTGATCCTGTCCGGACTTGCCAAAGTACACCGATCCGCCGACGGTGATGCCGGGCGCTCCGGCCCAGTCGACCCGCGTCACCCAGGCAAGGTCCTCGGCCACCGCCTGGCTTCCCTTCTGCCGGCCGCCGCGCAGTCCGCTGGAAGAGAAGCCTTCGGCATCGAAGCCGTTGATCACGTAGCTGCGGTAGGCGAAGTCGCCGAGCTCGCCGTGAACTCCAGCTCCGTTCTCGCGCCAGGTGCTGGGCAGGATCAGCGTCTCCGTCTGGGGCCTTCGCGCCGACAGGAAGGTGGTCGGCTCGTGCAGCTCGCTCAGGAATCCCATCGGAACCAGCAGCAGCCCGGCGCGGAACGACAGCGCCGGATGCATCAGGTAATCGAGCGTGCCGAACTCGAGGAAGACCTCGTCGGCGTGCTCGATCTCGAGCTCGGTGTTGAGCACCCAGTGCTCGTCGAACTTGTATCCGAAGTAGAACACCGCCCGCAGGAAGTCGAGGCTGTCGCTCTTGCCGGACGGCGCTCCGGAATCGTCGTCGTCGTCGAAGTTCTGGTGGAGAGCCTCCCCGTAGCCGCCGATCGACAGGCCCTGCTCGATGCCGTACACCTTGGAGGCGGCAGGGCCCAGGCCGTGCTCGCTCTCGCCGATCGGCGGGACGAGGTCGCCGAGCGTGAAACGCTCGAAGTCGCCGGCCAGGACGTCCAGGCGCCGCTCGAGCTCGGCGTTGCGCTGCTCCAGTCTCTCGATCCGCTGCTTCGGAGTCAGCTCCTCTTCCTGTTCCGGAGCCGGCTCCTGGAATGCGCCAAAGGTCGTCGAGCTGCAGGCGATCAGGACGAGCCCGGCGCGGAGCTCGCGGAAAAAGCCAGGGGAATCGCGGCCGAAGACGCGATCCCGGCGAGCGACGGCGGGTGCATGATTCAAGTCTCTTCTCATGGTGATGATGGGGATGGTGGTGATGTCTCTGAAAAGCGCGAGGGACCTGCCGGACTGGCCGAAGATCAATCCTTTGGCCGCCCCGGAAAGCACGACAGTTCGACGCGCGGGTCGAGGATCTCGATCGAACCCGCCAGAGTTCCGGTGGCGCGTGCATGCAGCCGGCCGTCGGACTGCGGTTCGAGCACGAGGACGTCGACGTCGGTGCGCGCAGCCGCGAAGTCGAGGGCGGACTCGGGTCCGAGCACATACAGACCCGTCGACAGACAGTCCGCGGCGGTCGCGTCCTTTGCGTGCACGGTCAAGCTGCCAAAGTCGGTGCAGGGCTCACCCGTGCGCGGGTCGAAGAGGTGCGATCGGCGCCGGCCGCCGACGACGATGGCGCGCTCGGAGTTGCCCGAAGTGGCGAGGGAGCCACGAGCGATGCGCACGAGCAGTACCGTGTGATCGCGTTCTGCGGGGTCGGCTACCGCAAAACACGCGTTTGCATCGTCGCCCAGCAGCGCGAGCTGTCCGCCGAGGTCGAACACGGCGCGACGGACCGGGCGGTCACCAATCGCAGCGATGGCCGCATCCAGACCGATTCCCTTGCCAAAGCCGCCTTCCTCGATGCGCAAGGCCGGGTGGCACCGCACGGCGCGAAGGCCGTCGAGCGTCAGCGCCCTGAACCCTCCGCTGGAGCGCGCGATCGCGATCTCCTCCGGTGTCGGATCGCGACCGCCCTGGCGGACACCGTAGGCGTCCAGCAGTGCGCCGATGCCAGGGTCGAAGGCACCTTGCGTCTTCTGCCACCAATGCCGGGCCCGTTCGAGGTCTTGTGCGAGAGCACTCGAAAGCTCGCGGACCTCTCCGACCGGAGCGCGGTTGAGGCGCGAGAGCTCGCTGTCCTCCCTCCAGGTCGACAAACGTTGCTCGACCCTGCGTACCGCGCTGATGGCTGCTTCGCTGGCGGCCAGCGCCTCGTCTCGAGAGGCGGCTTCGACGGTGAGCCTGAGGAGCGTCCCCATCGAGTCGACCTGCCGCTCGATCTGCTCCAGGGCGCCCGAAGGGAGGGAGGGACCCTGGGTCCCAAGACCCTTCCATCGCAGGAATCCAACCCCCGACATTGCGACCGCCGCACTAAGCAAGGCGCACAAATTGATTTTGAGAACTAATCTCATAAATCGAAGGCTAGGCGAATCAGAGCCCCCTGTCAACTCAGAGTCGGCGCGCCTGGCGGCAGCAGGCCCGGCGCTCCGTCAGGCTCGGTCGGACCAATGGGGACAGGCACTTTGAGCTGCGTGCCAAAGGCCGGAACGGCGACACGCTCCGCTTCGTGCGCACCGATTCAGGCGGTGGGCAAACTCCGCTCGCGAGCGACCGAGTCACTTGTTGCTCTGCATTCCGGATGACTTCTGCTCGCAATCGGCTGCGTGGTGCGGCAAGTCAGAACCGCAGCGTCTGCGCGAGCAGGTTGCAATGTTTGAAGAACTCCGGGTGCTTGGCGCGAGTCTTTCGACCGCTGCATCCCTTTGAGACCAGGTCCGTCCCTGCTGCCTCTCCCGCGCTCCTGCTATCTTCACCGTCAATCGCAAACAACGAGTCTTTCGACGCCAGAAGGGTTTCCCATGTACGACGAGCTCCTCGCAGTGCTGATCGCCGCCTTCCCGGTGTCGGTCCAAGCTCAGTCGGAGTCTTCGGCGGCGAGTGCCACGGCGCTCCTTGCACAGGACGACGCGGCCGCCGAGGACGCGCGCCTGATCGCGATGTTGAAGCGCTCGATACCCCAGACGATGCGCCGCCACGGCACCCCGGGGCTGAACATCGCGCTCGCAAGGCACGGCAAGGTGATCTGGGAGGAGGGATTCGGTCTCGCCGACCTCGACGCCGGGAAGCCGATGACCAAGGACACCGTCCTGCGCTCGGGATCGATGGGAAAGACGTACACGGCAACGGCGGTGATGAGGCTCAGCGACCAGGGTCTGATCGAGATCGTGGACCCGATCAACGACTACCTGAAGGGATTCCAGGTCGTGAACCCGCTGGGCGAGCGTGAGGTCACGTTCCTCGACCTCTTGACGCACCGATCAGGACTCGGCGGAAACGCAGCGGGGTGCAGCTTCTCGCGCCCCAAACCTCTGGGCGAGCATCTGACCCTGGAGTACCCGAAGAAGTTCTTCTGGAGCTACGGAGAATTGACTCTTCCCCGGTGGACTTCGCGCGCCGGCGAGCGATTCATGTACTCCAACTTCGGGATGGCCACACTGGGCTACCTCGTGGAGGCGATCAACGAGGATGGACTGACCTTCTCCGAGTACGTGCAGGAAAACATCCTCGACCCTCTCGGGATGAGCTCCAGTCAGTACCCTCCGGTCCAGGACGAGGAGCACATCCGGCCGGAGATCTTCGAGCGCCTTTCGAAAGGGTACGCGCGCTTCGGCCGCTTCTACCTGCCGACGCCGACCATCTACTTCTCGGACTACCCGGCCGGCGCCATGGTCACGACTCCCGGAGACCACATCCGACTTCTCCTGGCGTATCACGAAGGAGGAACCTTCGATGGCTACAAGCTGCTCGAGGAAAGCACCGTCAAGAAGATGTTGTCGCCGAAGGCAGATCCCTTCCTCGGGCTGGTCTGGTTCCTGGAGAACGTCGGCCAGTGGAACTCCAGCTTCGGGCACGGTGGCGCGCACATGTATGGCTGGATGAATCACTTCGCGTGCTATCCGAAGCAGGACTTCGCGGTCGTCGTCGCGACCAATCAATGGGTGATGCACGGAGGCCGATCCTCCGAGGTCACCGAGATCCCCGGAATGATCTCGAAGTTTCTGTCGAACCCCGATCGGGTACAGCCTTCCACCGACGAACCCCTGGCGCCCGTGCCGACTTATGTCTGCTGCGACGTGAAAACCTCCGTCCCCGGATCCCCTTCCTGGAAGCGCAGCTATGTCGTCGGCCTGGTCGTGGCCGAACGCCTGAAAGGGAGCCTGGGGATCAAGGACTCTCTGGACGCGGCGATGGTCCAGAAGATGGCCGGTGGCGTGCGAGTGCGCACCGAGCCGGGCGAGGAGGCGCTCGAGTGGGACCCGGACGGGTTTCGTGCCGGCGTGAACGACATGCTGTCCGCCGAGATGACCCCGACCGCAATCGCCGCCTTTCTCGCCTCCGACCGCGTGCGAGTCAACCAGAAAGAAATGCAGAGCATCGGCCGCGAGCTCGGCGGCGACGGCGCACCACGCTTCGGCGTCATCCAGTAGCGGGGGTTGGAGAAAGACGAAATCTACCCGACGGACCGCTGCGGCCGCGGGTGATTTCGAGTACGGCGACGTCTGCGATCGTGCTGTGCCCTGCCTCGAGGCAACGGCGACGAAGTCGTGATCACCCCGGTCCGAGTCTGCGCACCGTTGACGGCTCTTTCAACGATCACCAAGCCTGGAGCGTCCCTGAGGAGAGACTCCGGCAGTCTTCAGGAGCTCTGCTATTCTTCAGCGCCGACTGACCGGGCATCAACCCGTGGGGATACCGATGGAAAACGAATTCACGGCGATCGTCGAGAAGGACGGAAAGTGGTTCATCGCCTACTGTCCTGAGATCCCCGGAGCGAACGGCCAGGGCAGAACCAAGAAGGAGGCCATCGCGAGCCTCGCCGACGCGATCGCTCTCATTCTTGAAGATCGGCGCCAGGATTCCATGCGTGGCCTGCCGCCCGGGGCCGTTCGCGAGACGGTGAGAGTCAAGTGAAGCGAAGTGCGCTGGTTCGACACTTGCGCAGATTTGGTTGCTATTTGAAACGGGAAGGTCGCTCCCATTCGTTGTGGACCAATCCACGCACGGGAGCCATGGAAGCATTGCCACGGCACAACGAAATACCGGATCTTCTCGCAAGAAAGATCTGTCGGTGTCTGTCCATTCCAGAGATTGACAAGAATTGATGGCAGAATAGTGAAGGTGAACGGTGAACGCGGGATGCAGTCGCTCGTGACCTGTCATCAAGCAAGCTGGTGAAACAGTCGACGCACGGGGAGACGCTCGGTAGCGAATAGTCGCCCCCCGCGGGATCGAGGCGTGGAATACCGCGGACCGGGGATGACTCCCGGCGATCCGACGAGATCGTCCGCGTACTCGTCGCCGTAGAGATCGCTGAATGCACCGACGCTCGTGCCGAGGTTGTAAATGCCTCCTCCCGTCCCGGAGGAGTTTCCTGCGATCGTCGAGCTCTCGAAGCTCGCCAAGTAGGGAGTGCGACGTGTTGTCGGATTGCACGACCGGGTCAAGCGAGGCCTTCAGTGCCGATAAGGGTGCCGGGCGCGTCGCCTGGATGGGATGAGCGATCGCAGTTTGTTCGGTGATCGACGGGCTTCGGGTAATCTCCCGCGGCTCTGTCGGGGACTTGGGCCCGCAAGTGGAGGATTCGAGGGCGGTCGAGCGGACAGAGGTCAGCCGCGAAAAGCGGTCGGAGAAATGGAATCCAAGGTTCGACCCGTTGGCACGCGGTTCGACATCGAAAGGTTTCGCGAAAGTACCCGGACCGATCCGGCCGAGAAGAGTGGTTCGACCGTGGCCGCCTCGGCGAGGAGCGTGCTTCTCTTGCAGGTGGTCATGAGACGCGGCGTAGAGCTGCTGGAATCGGCCGCCAGTGCCGGGAAACAAGTCGACCTCCCATCGGGCAGCGACCCGCCGGCAGTTGCACGTGTGGCGCCAAGCCACGGATGACGACCGCCGTCCCAGAGGGTCACTCCCTTGGGATGTCGCAGCGGGTCGGGCGCAGCGGCGGTTGAGAAGACAGTGGAAGGAACCAGGAAGGAATGGAGAACCGAGCGACAGCGACGCTGCCCGACAGCCGGGTGGAAGCATTCGTGGAGATCGACCACGAGCACTGCCACCAGCTCGAATTGATCCTGACCCGGGAGTGGCTCGAGACCGACGGGCGCGGCGGCTATGCCTCCTCGACCGCGCTGATGTGCGCGACCCGCCGCTACCACGGCTTGCTGGTCGCCCCGTACCCCGGCAACCTCAAACGCCACGTGTTCCTGTCGCGCTTCGAGGAGACTCTGCAGGGCGGTGGTCGCTCGTTCCCGATCTCGATCGCCCGCTACCCGGGGCTGTGGTCGCCGCTCGGTCACACGACGCTCGAATCCTTCCGCCTCATTCCCTATCCATCGTTCGTGTACCACATCGGCGGCGCCGAGATCCTGCGCGAGATCATGATGGTGCAGGGCGCGCCCCTGGTGATCACCCGCTATCGAGTCACCGGCCAGCAGAGCGAAGTCACTCTCGCCCTCCGTCCGATGCTCGCCTACCGCGACGCCGACAAGCTGACCTGCGAGAACATCGACCTCAACCCGCGCGTCGAGCGCCTCAAGACCGGCATTCGCCTCCAGCCATACCTCGGGCTGCCGGCGCTCTCGATCACCACGAATCACCGGCGCTCTCGCTTCGACGCCGACCCGCTCTGGTACCGGCGGGTCGAGTACCAGAAGGATCTCGCCCGCGGCTACGACGGCCACGAGGACCAGTTCAGCCCCGGCACCCTGCTCGTGCCCCTCGAAGAAGGGCAGGACGTATTCGTCGCCGCCACGATCGAGGACCCGGCCGATTCACCTGACGAGCTCTTCGCGCGCGAGTCCGAGCGCCGCCGCCGAAGGTTTCAGAGCACCGGGCGCCACGTTCCGGGAACACTGCGGCGCGCTGCGGACGATTACCTCTACCGGGCGCCGAGCCGCCTCACTCCCACGGGCGAGCGTTTGGGCGTGATCGCCGGCTACCACTGGTTCGGCGAATGGGGACGGGACTCTTTCATCTCGCTGCCCGGGCTGCTGCTCGCGCGCGGCAACCTCCACCACTACGAGGAGGCGCTGCTCGGAGCGCTGCCCTATCTCAAGTCCGGGTTGATGCCCAACATCTTCGGGCTCGACCAGCAAGACAGTCACTACGGCGCCGCCGACGCAGCGCTGTGGTTCGCGCGTGCGGTGCAGCTCTACGATGCCGAGCTGGAATCCAAGGATCGGATCGTCGAGCTGTTCCTGCCGGCGCTCATCGAGATCGCCGAGAGCTATCTGCGCGGCACCTCCCTCGAGCTCTTCTGTGACCCGACCGGTCTGCTGCACGCGGGCCGGGAGGACCAGAACGTCACCTGGATGGACGCGCGCACCCGCAAAGGTCCGGTCACTCCGCGTGACGGCTATCCGGTCGAGATCAACGCGCTGTGGTACTCGCTGCTGCGCCACCTCGAGCGTCTGCTGCTCGTCAAGCGCGACGAGGGCGCGGCCCGGCGCTGGCTGAAGCGCCGCAAACAGACCGGGAAGAGCTTCATCTCCGCCTTCTGGCTGGAGAAGGAACGCCACCTCGCCGATCGGGTGAAGAACGGCGATAAGGACAAGAGCATCCGCCCCAACATGGTGATCGCCGCGGCCCTGGAATTCAGCCCCCTGTCCCGAGGCAAGCGCACCGACATCGTCAAGTGCGCCGAAGCCTCCCTGCTCACGCCCCGGGGGCTCAGGACGCTCGCGCCCCAGCACGCCGACTACAAGGGCCGCTACCACGGAAACCAGGAAGAACGCGACCTCGCCTACCACCAGGGCTCGGTGTGGCCGTGGCTCCTTGGGTTCTACTGTGAGGCATACTTGCGGGCCTACGGCTTCCGCGAACCGAAACGAGTCGACTCCATCCGCCATCTGCTGGAGGACGGGTTTGATCACCACCTCTTGACTCACGGCATGGGACAGATCTCGGAGGTGTTCGACGGAGACCCGCCGCACCGGCCCGGCGGGACGATCGCGCAGGCATGGAATGTCGCCGAGCTGCTGCGCGCCTTCCGGCTGCTGGAGGCGCCTCCCTTATGAGAGTTCTGATGCTCGGTTGGGAGTTTCCACCTCACATCTCCGGAGGCCTAGGCACGGCGTGCCAGGGGATGACGCAGGGTCTAGCGCACCAAGGCGTCGAAGTGCTGTTCGTCATCCCCAGAGCAATGGGCGACGAGGACAAACGGTCCGCGCAGGTGCTGGGATGCAACGAAGTTCCGATCGCCCGGTTCCGGCGCCCGTCCAAGGCGGCCCGCGGCGCGGTCGATGGCCGCAGAACGAGCCAGGGCGTCCATGCGGACGGAACGACCGTTGTCGAGAAGGTCGTCACGCGCAAGGCCGGTGCGAAGGGGTCGAAGACGATCGCCCCGGATGTTCCGGTCGAGACACTGCTCGAGCTGCTCGAGATCGACAGCCCGCTGCGTCCGTATCTCGATGCCGAGATCTACGAGAAGGTGGTGACCGAGCTCAAGAGCACGTCGAAGACGCAGGAGGCGGCGTCGGAACAGCCTTCGGAGGAGACCAGGATCTCCAGCGAGACGATGGAGGCGGTGCGTGAGCTGCGCGCCTTGCTCCAGCCCGATCTCGCCTCGTCCGTCGACGCCGCTTCGCCCTCGACCCCGCAGGGAGCGCAGTACCTGAGCTTTTCGGGCCAGTACGGACCCGATCTGTTTGCCGAGGTGGCGCGCTATGCCATCGTCGTCGGCGAGATCGCCCGCCGCGAGAAGTTCGACGTCATCCACGCGCACGACTGGATGACCTTTCCGGCGGGCATCGTCGCCTCCCGCATCTCGAAGAAGCCGCTGGTGTGCCACGTGCACGCCTGCGAGTACGACCGGAGCGGTGAGAACATCGACACCCGCATCCGCGGGCTCGAGCAGCTGGGCGTCGACTACGCCGACCGCATCGTTCCCGTCAGCCACTACACCGCCTCGGTCCTGAGGCGCCGCTACGGGGCGCCGTCCGACAAGCTGCGCGTCGTGCACAACGCCGTCACCCACAACGAGCAGATCGAGGAGATTCGCTGGCAGAAGAACATCGAGGAGCCGATCGTCCTGTTCCTCGGGAGGGTCACGTTCCAGAAGGGGCCGGACTACTTCATCGAGGCCGCCGCGCGCGTCCTCAAGGTCGAGCCCAACGTCAAGTTCGTGATGAGCGGGTCGGGCGACATGCTGCCCAGGATGATCGAGCGCGCCGCGCGCCTCGGGATCGCGCGCAGCATCCACTTCACCGGCTTCCTGCGCGGCCCGGACGTCGAGCGCATGTACGCGATGGCCGACCTGTACGTGATGCCGTCGGTGTCCGAGCCGTTCGGCATCTCGCCGCTGGAGGCGATGGCCCTCGACGTTCCCGTCATCGTCTCGCGCCAGAGCGGAGTCTCCGAGATCCTGAAGAGCGCCCTCAAGGTCGACTTCTGGGACGTCGACGACCTGGCGAACAAGATCCTGGGCCTTCTGCGATACCCGGCCCTGAGCGAGCAGCTTTCCGAGGAGGGCCGCGACGAGGTCCGGCGCATCCGCTGGGAGGCGAGCGGCCAGGCACTCAAGCAGGTGTACGCGGAGCTGGTCCCATGAACTTCGTGGTGTTCTACTTCGAGGTGCACCAGCCCAGCCGCCTGCGCCGCTACACGTTCTTCGACATTGGCGTGCGCGACCAGTACTTCGACGACACCGAGAACGCGCGCATCGTCCGGCGGGTGGCGGAGAAGTGCTATCTGCCGATGAACGACCTGCTGCTCGAGGTGATCGCGCGCTACAAGGGCAGGTTCCGCTGCGCGTTCTCGATCAGCGGAATCGCCCTCGACCAGATGCAGCAATGGTGCCCGGAGGCGCTCGAGAGCTTCGTCCGCCTCTCGAAGACCGGCTGCGTGGAGTTCCTGGCGGAGACCACCCACCATTCGCTCGCCTCGCTGTTCGACGGCGAGGAGTTCGACCTGCAGGTGAAGCGCCACTCTCAGCGCATCGAGAAGCTGTTCGGCCGGCGGCCGACGGTGTTCCGCAACACCGAGCTCCTGCTCAGCAACGAGATTGCGCGCCGCGTCGAGGAGCTCGGCTTCGAGGGGATCCTGGGCGAGGGCGCCGATCATCTGCTGGGCTGGCGCAGCCCGCATCTTCTCTACCGGCCCGAACACTGTGAAAGCATCCGCGTCCTGCTGCGCTCGTACCGTCTGTCCGATGACCTGTCGTTCCGGTTCGGCGACCAGGGCTGGAGCGAATGGCCGCTGACCGCCGAGAAGTTCGCCTCGTGGCTGCACGCACTGCGGGCCTCCGACCCCCTGATCGGACTGTTCATGGATTACGAGACCTTCGGAGAGCACCACGCCCGGGACACGGGCATCTTCGAATTCATGCGCCATCTTCCGGCCGCCGTCCTCAAGAACCGGCGGTTCCGGTTTGCGACGCCGTCGGAAGTTCTTTCCGAGCTCGACCCGATCGCGCGCCTGGACATCCCGCACCCGGTGTCCTGGGCGGACCACGAGCGCGACCTGAGCGCGTGGCTGGGCAACCACATGCAGCGCTCGGCCAATGAAGCCCTTTACTCGCTCGTGCCCTTCGTCCGAAAAGCGGAGTCGGAAGGTCATTCCGAGCTGGCGTCACGCTGGAGGAAGCTCACGACGTCCGATCATCTCTACTACATGAGCACGAAGTGGCTCTCGGACGGCGCCGTCCACAAGTACTTCAGCCCCTACGCGAGCCCGCACGACGCGTTCATCGCCTTCATGAACGTCGTCGATGACCTGCATCGCCGGCTGAAACGCGCGGCTCCCTCCCGGCCCGTGCTCGTGAGCTAAAGGACATCCGTGGCCAGGGCCATCCATCATCTTTTCGAGGTGAGCTGGGAGGTCTGCAACAAGGTCGGCGGCATCCACACGGTCGTCTCCAGCAAGGCGAAGACTCTTCTCGACCGGTTCGAGGACCGCTACGTCGCGGTCGGACCCTGGCTGCTCTCGCAGGAGAAGGAGCCGCCGCTCGTCGACGAGACCGCGCAGTTCTCGACCTTCGCCGAGGTGTGCCGCGAGCAGGGGCTCGCCGTCCGGGTGGGGCGCTGGAAGATCCCCGGGAACCCTCGCACCATCCTGGTCGAGTTCTCGCGTCTGTTCTCTGCCAAGGACGCGGTGCTCACCGGGATGTGGGAGAGGTTCAAGGTCGACTCGCTGTTCGGCGGCTGGGACTACGTCGAGCCGGTGGTGTTCGGTTACGCGGCCGGGATGGTGATCGAGCGCTGGTGGCAGATGCACATCGCGCCGCGCCACGAGCGCGCCGTCGTCCAGTGCCATGAATGGCTGACGGGATCGACCCTCCTTTACTTGAAGGAGCGGATCCAAGGCATCGGAACCGTGTTCACCACCCACGCGACGATGCTCGGCCGCTCGATCGCCAGCCGCGGCCAGTCACCGCTCGAGGGCCTCTCCGGCCGCACGCCGGAGGAGATGGCCGGCAGCTTCGGAGTGCGCGCCAAGCATTCCCTCGAGGGAGTGTGCGCGCGCGAGGCGGACGTGTTCACCACGGTGAGCCAGGTCACCGCCGACGAGGCCTCGGTGTTCCACGGCCGCAAGGCCGAGCCATTGCTGCCCAACGGGATCGACCTGTCGGTGATGGATGCGGTCGCGGGCGACGTGCCGCGCGAGGCCGCGCGCCGGAAGCTCCTCGAGCTCGCGCATCGATTCCTCGGCGAACCGCTGGAGGACGAATTCCTCCTGTGCATCTCGGGCCGGTACGAGCCGCACAACAAGGGCCTCGACCTGCTGCTCGATGCGCTCGCGCTGCTGCACTCGAGGCCGGGCCGGCCGATCCTCCTGTTCGTGCTCGTGCCCGCGGGCAACTCCGGCATCTCCAAGGTCATGCAGGAGCGCCTCAAGCAGCCGCTCGCGGAGATCCACGGTCCGTGCGGGATCTCGACCCACAACGTATTCGAGCCCGACCGCGACCCGATCCAGCAGCAGTGCGCCCGCCTCGCGATCGACAATCGACCCGGCTCGCGGGTGCGCGTGATCCACATCCCGATCTACCTCGACGGCAAGGACGAGATGCTCGCGCTGCCGCACGAGGGAGCGATGCGCGCCGTCGACCTGACGTGCTTTCCTTCGTTCTACGAGCCCTGGGGATACACGCCCGAGGAGAGTCTCGCCGTCGGCGTTCCGACCGTGACGACCGACTACGCCGGCTTCGGGCGATTCGCGCTCGAGCAGAATCTCACGCCCGAGGACGGCGTGCACGTGCTGCGCCGCATGAACGTGCCCTTCAAGGATGCGTGCAGCAGCCTCGCGCAGATCATCGACGGAGAGGTCAGCGCGCGGCGCGATCCTGCGACCGTGCAGGACGTGTGCCGCAGGACGGCGATGAGGACTGCGTGGTCGGACCTGGTCGCTTCGTACTACAAGGCGTTCGACGTCGCCCTCGCCAAGGCGCACGAGCGCGCCGGAATGAACGGCGCCGCCGTGATCGCACCGCGCCCCAAGGTCGAGGTGGCGCTCGCTCCGGCGCACGAGTCGGCGCTCCCGAGGCTTCGCAAGTTCGAGGTCTCCGCGGCGCTGGACGGGCCGCTGAAGGCCCTCGAGGAGATCGCCCGCAACTACTGGTGGTCATGGGATCCGGAAGGTTCCTCGCTGTTCGAGGAGATCTCACCCCAGCGCTGGGAGATCTGCCGTCACAATCCGGTCCGGTTCCTGCACGAGGTGTTCGCCCGCGACCTGCGGGTGAAATCGGAGGATGCCCGGTACCTCGAGAAGCTTGCCCGAGTCCATCGGCGCTTCCAGAAGTACATGGCGGAGAAATCGACCGAGAAGACGCTCGGCGAGGGAGCGGTGCTGTCCGCAAGGAATCCGGTCGGCTACTTGTGCGCCGAGTACGGAATCCATGAGTCGCTCAGGATCTACAGCGGGGGCCTGGGCGTGCTGTCCGGCGACCACCTGAAGTCGGCGAGCGATCTCAACCTGCCTCTGGTCGCGGTCGGCCTCTTCTACCGCAAGGGATACTTGAGCCAGCGCATCTCGGCGCAGGGCGAGCAGATCGCGATGCCGATCGAGAACGACCCGCGCCTGCTGCCGATGGAGCTTGCGCGCGACGCGCAGGGGCAGCCGCTCGAGATCGTCCTGCAGCTTCCAGGGAGCCGCCTGCTGCTCCACGCCTGGAAGGTCGCGGTCGGCAGGACGGATCTCTATCTGCTCGACTCCAACGTCGAGGGGAACCGATCGGAAGACCAGGGCATCACCGCGCAGCTCTACGGCGGCGACTCCGAGAACCGGCTGCGCCAGGAGATCATCCTGGGACGCGGCGGCATGCGCCTGCTGTTCAAGCTCGGCCTCGACCCCGCGGTGATCCACATGAACGAGGGCCACGCGGCGTTCGCGGCCCTGGAGCGGATCTCCGTCCTGATCAAGCAGGAGGGGATGACGTTCGACGAGGCACGCGAATGGGTGCGCGCGACGACCGCGTTCACGACCCACACACCGGTGCCGGCGGGGCACGACCGGTTCCACGAGGATCTGATCCGCCGGTACTTCTCGGACGCGCCTTCGTGGGTCGGGCTCCCCTGGGACAAGTTCTACGGCCTTGGAATCGTCGGCGCCGAGTCCGGATTCAACATGACCTACCTCGCGCTGCAGTGCTCGTCGTTCGTCAACGGCGTGAGCGAGCTGCACGCGGACGTCACCAAGAAGCTCCTGCATCCGTTCTGGCCGCAGCTCCTCAGGCCCGAGGTCCCGGTCAAGGCCGTCACCAACGGCATTCACCTCGCCACCTGGGCGAATCCCGAGATCGCGCGAGTCCTGGGCGTCGAGGGCCGAGGGATCAACGGCGACGACTATCGGGCCTCCGACCTCTCTCTCGAGCGACTCTGGGAGGTGAAGTGCTCGCTGCGCAGGCGTCTGCTCAAACGCGCGGCGGAGAACCTGCGTGCCGCGTTCATGCAGCGCAACGACAACGCCTGGACGCTGTCGCGCATGGTGGAAGAGCTCGAGCACGAGCCGATGGTGATCGGATTCGCCCGCAGGTTTGCGCCGTACAAGAGAGCGCACCTCCTGTTCGCCGACCAAAGGAGGCTCGGCCAGCTCCTCTCCAGCAAGGAGCGGCCGGTGATCCTGTTGTTCGCCGGCAAGGCGCATCCCCACGACGGCCATGGGAAGGAGATCCTGCGCCAGGTGTTCGAGCTTTCGCGCAACGAGCCGTTCCTCGGCAGGCTGTTCTTCCTCGAGGATTACGACCTCGACCTCGCGCGCATGCTGGTCCAGGGCGTCGACCTGTGGCTCAACACGCCGATGAGGCCTCTCGAGGCGAGCGGCACGTCGGGCATGAAGGTGGCGGCGAACGGCGGCCTCAACCTGTCGGTGCTCGACGGCTGGTGGGCGGAAGGGTTCGACGGGATCAACGGCTGGACGGTGGGAGACGGCCGCGAGTACGAGAGCAAGGAGCTGCAGGACCAGCTCGACGGCGCCGACCTGCTGCGCAAGCTCGAAGAGGAGGTGATCCCGCTGTACTACGAGCGCGACGAGCGAGGCCTGCCCTTGCGCTGGCTCAAGCGCATCGCGCACAACCTCGCGACGCTCCCGGAGGTGTTCAACACCGACCGGATGGTCGGCGAATACTGCGAGCAGGCGTACGCGCCGCTGTCACGCAAGTACTTCTCCATGACGCTGTTCAAGCACGATCCGGCTCGCGAGCGGGCGCGGAGGGCGCAGCGCCTGCGAAGAGAGTTCACGGAGATGAAGCTCGTCACCGTCTCCGTATCGGAGATGCGTGAGCTCAAGGTCGGCGACGCGCTCGAGGTGCTGGTCGAGCTCTTGCCCGGTCCGGTCGATCCTGCCGATCTGGTGGTCGAGATGGTCTTGGGCCACGCCAACGGCGACAAGGACCTGCACAACATGCACGTGGTCGAGCTCAGGCGCGTCGAGTCAGCGTCCGCAAGCCTCCTCCGATTCACGAACTCCACCTGCGTCGAGCGCTCCGGCACCTACTCTTACGGCATTCGCATCCGCGCTCGTGCGCAGGACTCCCTCGATCTCTCGGTGAAGGATCTGGTTCTCTGGGCGTGATCCGGTGCAACAGCACCTCGTCGAACGAGAGCGGGTGGGAGACGGAACCGAGGATGCCGATCCTCCGGGGAGGAGCGTGATGGTCCCTCCCCGGAGAATCCGTCCCGATCAGTCGTCGTCTTCGCCGTGCTCGATCTCGACTACCTTGCCGTCGGCGGTGACCTCGACCTCGCAGGCCTCACCGTTGGCGGTGCCTTCGAGGCAGTAGATCAGCGTCCCCTCCTCGGTCTCTTTCTCAGCCCCCGTCAGCACCAGCCCGGGGACGGCAGCGAGAGCGGCGTTCTTGATGGCGTCGGATACTTCGTCGAGGCCGATGTCCACGTCCTCACCGTCGTCACCATCCTCATCATCGGCCTCATCGACCGCCATCACATGAGCGCCCGGAGTGGTGTTTCCCGCGGATTTGTCCGGCGTCCCGGTGCAAGCGATCATGAACAGCATGCTCGACAGGCCGAGAATCCAAAGTGTGCACTTCATCGTCTTTCCTCCTCGATCGATGCTTGGCCGGCGTCGGATCAAGGGCGGTTGGACTGATCCTGCGACCGGCCAGGCCTCTCCTAGTTTGCTTGCCGCCCCACATCAAGCCTGGATGATAGATCGGACAACCTTAAGGGCACCTGAAGATGTGCTAGCGCTACACCCCGAAAGTGACGCCGAAGGATCGCCGGGCGGATCGGAACTTTCGGGGTGTGCGATTAGCAATTAGCGCGGATGATGCGTCGATGATCCGGCCGCGCTCGCACGCACCCCGGCTGGCGACGAGGAGTCTGCGAGGCAGGGGCGGCCGGGGCTGGTTGCATGCTCTGGCCCAGTTCTTTACGAATCGTGGTATGACTGCTGCAAATGAGTCCTGATCACGGATCGTTCGGAGAAGGAAGCGTTCTGGTCTGAGAATCGAGCTTTGGATTGATTTGAACAGCGACGATTCGCTGCACGATTTTTCACCGGTTCAACGGCGATCGGCGGCCGCGAGAGGATCTCCCGAGCATCCCTCGCACGCGGAGACGTTGTTCGTCGAGTTCGTCCATCGCTTGGGTGATTCGTCCCAGGAACAGTTGAAGCAGGCGTTCCAGGTCCTGCTGCATGAGAATGCCTCGCTCTCGGTTGCGCTGATCAGCCTCTACGAGAACTACGAACGCGCTCAGTGCCTGCTCAGTCCGATCCAGAAACCGTCTCGTGATCGATCTTCCAGCTTCGAACGGTACGCGGAAAGAGTGCGTCTTGCTCCTCTGGACCGGATCGGACTCTCCGCGCTGATCGAACAACTCAAGGCTCCCCGCGCTCACGAGACCTATGAGCTCAAGGAGGTGATTGCCCGCGGAGGAATGAGCGTCGTGTACCGCGCGTTCGACCTCCGGCTGCACCGTTGGATCGCGATGAAGATCCTCCCGGTGAACTGCAACACCGGGCATCTCAGTGATGTCCTGGCGCGGCGGATCGGCCGGTTCTTCGAAGAAGCGCAGATCGCCGCGCAGCTGGACCATCCTTCCATCCTGCCGCTGTACGACTGCGGCATCGATGGCGAAGGTCGGGCCTACCTGGCGATGCCGCTCGTGGAAGGGGCCGATCTTGGCGCGGTGACCGAGAAGTTGCGCAAAGAAGTCGAAGGGTGGAACCTGCCTCGCGCGCTCTCGGTCCTGCTGCGAGTCGCGGAGGCGCTGTCGTACGCGCACAGCCGCGGAGTCGTGCATCGCGATCTCAAGCCGTCGAACGTGCTCGTGGGCCGGTTTGGAGAGGCCTACGTCATGGATTGGGGTCTTGCCTGCGTCCAGGGCTTTCATGAGCCTGGTCGGATGGATGCGCTGGACACGTTGCGATCTCGGTTTTCGAGCTCGGAACCCGGCTCACCCTGGCTGACGATGGATGGGGACGTCGTCGGGACGCCGGCATACATGGCCCCGGAGCAGGCCAATGGCGAAACGGAACGCATCGGACCGCAGACGGACGTGTACGCAGTGGGTGCCTTGCTGTACCACCTGTTGACGGGCGTGCCTCCTCATGGGAGGGAGGGACTCACGCTTCGTGAGGTCATTGAGGACGTGCGCACCCGGCCCCCTGCTCCGATTCATCCCCTGGATCCAAGGGCTCCCGCGGAGCTGGTGGCGATCTGTGAACGTGCGATGGCGTTCGATCCGGCAGCGCGGTATCGCGATTGTGAAGAGCTCCGGGACGACCTCCGTGCCTACCTCGAACAAAGAGTGGTCAAAGCCTATCGAACCGGGGTTCTCGCGGAGCTTGGAACGTGGTATCGCCGCAACCGAAGATTCGCCCAGGCCGTGTTCGGCCTGATCGTCACCGTGGTCATCGGAGTCGTGCTCGCGGCGTTCCTTCGCCTCGAGAATCTCAGTCTGCTCAAGAGATCGAATGTCGACCTGACCCAAGCCAACCGGTCGCTCGAGGGCGCCCGGAAGGAGAGCGAGAGCCGACTCGAGGAACTGCGCAGGAGTCAGTACCTCAGCGACATCACCGTGGCTGCCTTACACCTCGAGTCGTCACAGCCGGCGGGCGTCCGGGAACTGCTGGACGAGTGTCCAGTGGACCTGCGGAACTGGGAGTGGCAGTTCCTGGACAAACGACTCGACTCGAGCACCCACACCTTCCGGGGACATTCGGGCGTCGTCTCCTGCGTCGTCGTCTCGAACGACGGGACCTGGTTCGCGAGCCTGGGCTACGACGGCACGGTGCGCTTCTGGGATCTGAAGACGCGGACCGAGCGTCTCTGCGTTCGTGTCGACGTCGACACTAAAGAGCCAGTCGAACTCTGCATCAGTCCCGATCAGTCGATGGTGCTCGTCGGGGCGACGAACCGGGTGCTGTTCCTGAACCGGCTCACCGGAGAAACGCTGCGTGAGCTGGGAGGGCACAAGGGCCTCGTGGAGTCCATCGATTTCTCCAGCGACCGACGGTGGCTTGCGACCGCGGCGATGGACAAAACCGTTCTCGTCCGGGAGGGTCCGGATTACGAGAGAGAGGTGTTCCAGGTAAGTGCCACTCGTCCCAGTTGCAGGTTCAGTCCGGACTCTCAGCACCTCTGTGTGTCGACGTACGGGTCGGTGTCGATCTACGAAACCGGCTCATGGCTGCTTCGGGGAACCGTCGCCGCCGACGGTGGTCTGATGAGATGCTCCTTCAGCAGCGACAGCGACTCCCTTGTGCTCGGTTCGTGCAACTCTGCCAATCTCTTCCTGATCGATCTCGAGACGCCGGCCATGCGCCGCGTGATCCATACCCGCCGCGTGACGTGGTGCAATTCGAGCTTCTGGATGAACGACCGGCTTCTGGTCTCCGCGGAAGACACCGTGCTTTCGTTCTACGACTCAGAGACCGGTCAGGCCTTTCCTCAACTCTTCGGCCATCGCCAACGCATCGGACGATTGGTGCTGTTGCCCGATGGCCTGTCCATGCTCTCGGCGTCCGCCGACGGGACGATCAAGCTGTGGGACCTGACCGGCTGGCCGCTTCACTACTCGCTCGGTTCTACACTCGGACATGTGCGTGACGTGGAATTGTTCGGCGGGGACTCGTGGGTCGCTGCCGTTTCCGACCGGGAGACGAAGGTCCGCCTCTGGTCGCTCGATCCCGCAGTCGCCGATCGGGAGATTCCGCTCCAGGGAGCCGGCTTCGACGTCGACATCGCTCCGGACGAAGGGGAAATCGCCGTCTCGTGCAAGGACGGGATGGTCCGCACCTTTGCCCTGGCGGACGGCACTGCGGTGCGGAGCTTCCGGCTGGGAACCGGAACCTCCTGGTGCGTCGACTATTCCGGCGACGGTCGCTGGCTCGCGGCGGGAAAGCCCGGCGGTGGCATCTTCGTGCTCGAGCGCCTTACCGGCGTCGTTCGCGACCTTCAAACCGGTGCTCCACCGATGGACCTGCGCTTCGATCCCAAGGGCGAGCTCCTCTTGGCGGGCTGCATGGACGGCGGGGTCGATGTGTTCGGAGTGGACGGATGGGAGCGCCGCCACCACTTCAAGGAGAGCGGAGAGATTCGCGCCGTCGCCTGGTCGCCGAACGACTCTTCGATCGTCTACTCGGTGAATTTCAGCTCCCCGGAGCTGCGGCGCGTGGACCTCAAGACGGGTAAGACCCGCTGGGTCTTTCACCTTCAGGAAGGCATGGTAAACGACATGGAATTCAGTCCGGACGGCCACCGCCTGATCACGGTCAGCGCCGACGGGGGTTCGCGCGTCGTGGACTTTGAGTCCGGACAGTCAGTTCTCAGCCTGTTCGCGTACCACAAGCCGATCAGCGCCCTGTGCATCTCCGCGGACGGGATGATCGCCGCGAGGGGAGGGGAGGAGGGAACGGTGGCGTGTCTTCTCAATCCCCGCTTTCCCCCGCGTCACGCTTCGACATTGAAATGAAGCACACCGTGCCGTGCCGGCCCCGACTGATCAGTGACGTCCCGGTGATCCAAGTCGAGAGACTGGGGCTCCACGCCGCGCGAGACTTCAGCGGCTGAGCGGGATGCTGGAGCCGCAGGCGCGCTGGGGGCGCAGCTTTTCGTAAACCTCGGGAGGGACGGAGGGGCCGGGATGTTGGCAGTGCTGGTCGAAGGCCGCCGCGAGGTTCGAGGCGAGATCGACGTCGGTCATGCGCTCGATGTGGCGCCGTTCCAGCGTGTGCGCGAGCTTGCCGTCCTTGAACAGCGCGACGCACGGCGAGGAAGGCGCAACGCCCTTCATGTACGTGCGCGCACGGTCGGTGGCGGAGCGATCGACACCCGCGAACACGGTCACCATCTCGTCGGGGATCAGCTTGTTCTGCAGGGCGCGCATCACGCCCGGCCTCGCCGCGCCGGCGGCGCAGCCGCAGACCGAGTTGACGACGACCAGCACCGTACCATGGGACCTGGTTAGCACGGCGTCGACCTCCGCGGGGGTCGCCAGCGAGCGCACCTTGACGTCGTTCAGCTCCCTGGCCATCGGAGCCACTGCAGCCCGGTCGTAAATGGATTCATCCATGGTGTCTGGCTTCTCCTGTGATTGATTCTTCGGGAATCACGACGGATCAGGCGTTGCCAGTCTACCAGCGAAGCACTCGGTTGCCGTGGTGGGCGGTCCAGGAATCTCCGCGGGCCCGCAACCTGCTCCGGAGGGGTTCGCTCCAAATTCCTTTTCGATTGCTGTTCGTCTCCGGCGGATGCAGAGATGGCTGCGGGCTCGCTGTGATTCCAGCGGTCGCGGAAGGATGGGGTGCATGCTCTGGGTAGGTCGACGGCCTGGATTCCCGCTTTCACGGGAATGACGGTTTCCTTTCGCGGGAAAGACGGCGAACCCCGAGGTGCCCCAATGCCGTTCACTTTGTCACTCCGAAGGGTTTTGGAAAGGAGCGTGCATGCTGGGAGGAGCAAGAGGAGGAGACGGAGGGGGATCTGAGGGAAAGAGGAGAACTGGGAGAGGCAGAGCCAGGAGGTAGAGAGAGGTTCGGTCACTCGCTTCCAAGTGCTCGAGATCAGTTTTCAAACCGCTCCCTCCAGCTCCACCCCTCCCTCCATCTCCTTCTCCTGCTCACTCGCTCTCACTCTCACTCCTGCTCCCTCCGCCCCGCTCCTCTCACTACGGTTAAGTGAACGGCATTGGGGCTAGCCCGGGGCTAGCCCGAATTGTTCATGAATGAAAGGAACAGTCCGACGCAACTCGTTGCCTCAAGGTCGCTAGGAATCGGTTTCGGAAGCAAGAGCAAGAGGAGGAGACGGAGGGGGATCTGAGGGAAGGAGGAGGACGGGGAGAGGCAGAGCCAGGAGGTAGAGAGAGGTTCGGCCACTCGCTTCCAAGTGCTCGAAATCAGTTTTCAAACCGCTCCCTCCAACTCCACCTCTCCCTCCATCTCCTTCTCCTGCTCACTCGCTCTCACTCTCACTCCTGCTCCCTCCGCCCCGCTCCTCTCACTACGGTCGGGCTAGTGGTCTGATGCAGAGATAAGGTGCCTTTTCCGCCGAGAGATTCGGACCGCAGGCGAGGCGCGCTGCCGATGCAGGTTGAAGAGAAACCTGCTGAGAAGGCGCAACGAAGCCTGCGGTTCGAAAATCCGGCGCAAAAGGTGCCGTATCTCTGCATCAGACCACTAGCCCAACTTCCGCAGTTCGCGACCGAGAGCCCTAGAGCCACGGGGCCTCGAGGGGTCGAGTTGGCACTACATTTTGGGTAGTGGCACGGTCTTGGGAACCCGAAGTCGTCGAGGGAGTTCCAGCCCCAGCCGGTCGAGGATCTGGGCTTGGTCGTTCCCTGGGCGCACGACGCATCGCAGGCGGAGCTCCCTCCCGTCC
>Ga0247727_10001603_pt1 | contig 53270 bp, 106 predicted proteins | sample WisWelCaveWW1625_FD_202498 | JGI IMG/M metagenome (GOLD analysis project Ga0247727, IMG submission 202498) | Biofilm microbial communities from Wishing Well Cave, Virginia, United States - WW16-25 | ecosystem: Environmental > Aquatic > Deep subsurface > Groundwater > Cave microbial mat... | reverse complement strand
ATAACGGGTATGTGGCCGTTCTAAATATACAGGCCAACGCGCTGTTATTCCCCATTCAGGGTTTGTAATCCACAACGCTTGTGTTGGCAATTCAAAATCATAATTAAATTGAAACGCCAATTCATCATATCCTTTTAAAGCGCCATTAACAATAATACCTTTAAAGAATAAAAGTTGATGCCAATGTCCCATAACCATATAATCGTATGGCTGATCTGTTGCAATTGACCTCTTTCTCTTTCTCGCGTCTCCTAACATTAGTGGAGATAAAGCTCCCGCTATCCCAGTCCCTCCTTTAAATTGATCTCCATGTGTTAGCAAATATCTTGTATCATATAGTTTATAATATAAATCCGCGCCATCTGAGATATTAAAATGAACCCTATTGTCATCTTTATAGTGCCTCATTAAAAATTGATAGAGTAGCCATTCATGGTTTTCAAATGCGCGATTCTTAAACCTTGGCTTTCTATCCCATCTTCCATGATTTCCAACCACACAATTTATTAAAATTTTTGGAAAGTATGGCAATAAAAAATCTATTCCACCTATTAGTAAATCAACACCATATAGAATTATTTGAGAAACTGGCTGTTCATTAGTCTCTCTTAATTCTTCATGTATGTTTCCTGAAATTATATCCCCACCCAAATTAATCGTTAAATACTCGTACTTGGGTTTTGCCATGTGGTTAATAAGCAAATCCGCCGTCTTAGTAAATAACTGCTTAGCGCGCTTAGTTGAAATTTCCATATTAAAGGCATTGACACCATTAACTTGAGATGGCTGTACTACCTCTCCTAAATGCCAATCAGAGCAAAATAATGTAGGTATTCCTGTATTTTCCCCAGCCGTCTTTGATATTAACCATTTTGGCGGAGTAGGAGGCTTATCACAACCATGAATTATTTCTTTTATTTTTGAAACGTCGAATATTTGATTCAACAAGTCGGTATTTGCGGACCTTAACTCACTGACCTCTCTAACTAATTTTTCTCGTTCAACATCAGCTGTTGACTTTTCCTTTTCAAATTTAACATTTGGAATTAACTTATAAAATTTAGCTGTCGCTAATCTACCAGTAAATGTATTTCTATTCATTCCTACCGATAATGCCGCAGCGGTTACTACTTTATTCGCCTTATAATAAGCGTCTAATGCTTCTTGCGCAAGTTCGCGGGATAACTTAGCTGACATAAAATCCTCCAAAAAAATGGCTATAGTTATAATAGATTATATTATAGCCATAGCCATTGAATCATCAATATTTAGCGCGGAAAATAATAACATCAATTATTGATTATAAGAATGCCATTGACAATAATTCCAGGTTTATAGACAACTTTTTTATTTTGGAGGATCGAAGTCAATATCTCTTTTCTATTCCCATTCTTTTTAAACGACACATGCACCCACCCAGAACCTGTAATTTCTGGATTATAGAATTCTAAAATAACTTGATCGTACTCACAGTTATTAACAATCCACTCTATTAGCTCTTGATTCGTAATCCCTAAAATTTCAATATCCGCAGCTTCTCCCTTGCAATGTTGACTATCTGTAGACCCGCCTAATTTTTTATTTACTATACGGGATCGATAAACGGAATTTAGAATGATTGGACCAAACTGATCATAGATTTTATCAAGGATATTTCTACACAATACTTGCAGCCGCTCAATATCCACATCTGTTGGAGAATTATCCAATAGTAATCTTGTTGCGATATCACTACGAGTTAATTCCAATAGTTCAAAGTACCTAGATATTTTCATTTTGCGTCCATTACAACAAGGCCAATAAGACCAATAAGACCTAATGTCGCAATTCCACCAACTCCAACTGTTTTGACTGGCGATGAAAATATACCAACTGTTTTATAAACCACATAATACCCGTAGACTTTATTTACATACGCTTGGTTTACATATATTCCACTTGAAGTTTTTCTTGGAGAACCAGCATTGTACGCTGAAATTGAATCAGCAACATTTCCATTATATTTATCCAACAAATAACGAATATATTTAGTTCCCGCAGAAAGATTAACTTCTGGCTGGATTAATTTGGAAATTGTCAATGACGAATCACCTAAAATCCATTTACCTGTCGACAATAAAATCTGCATTAAACCCCATGAAGTATCGTTCAAATGAGCTTCATATCTGCTAGCATTAATATCCCAATTACTCTCTACTGTAATAAATGCGCGCATCAAAGCAGGCTCAACGCCATATTGAAATGAAATTTTTTCCATTAACGGTAGAAGCGACTCTGTGGTTACTTTTACAGCGCCAAGCATAATTACACCTTTAGTTTTTGAATACGAGAAAAAATATCTTTTCCAATACTTATCATCGCCTCCATCCCATCAAACATTTCATTAATATGTTGTATTGCTTGAGGTTGTTGTTGATTACATAACTGAATAATAGGTTGTGGCGATTGAGCCTGTACTATTGGTTTTGATCCAATATGTTGATGAACATATTCTGAATATGGATTCATATCATCAGAAACATACGCGTCACCAACCTTTTTCATATCGATAGTAATCATGACATAGGTCCTTTAACAATTGGTTGTTCGCTGGATTTAAACGTACCTCTTGAAACCGCATCAGCTAATGCTTCTGAGTACCCAAAAACTAAATCCATTGCAACGTTCAATAAAAGTTTTGCCGCGTCTCTAGGAGCAAGCTGTGTATTTAATTGTAATTGCATTTGATCGTTAATTGTTAACGCCAATATTTCTTTCGCAATTGGATTAATAATTCTACTGTCTCTTGGAACTCCCTTTAACATGATCCCTCCTCTTTATTACTTCTTTAGAAATGTAAATAATAGAATAGCGCCACCACCTAAAAGTAACGGTAAACCCCAATTATCCAAAAATCCAGTAGCTGGTTGTCTATATTGCGCTGGACCTTGTTGAGGCGGATAACCTGGTTGAAGCGGGTAACCGGGTTGAGGCGCGTACTGTCTAACCTGTTGAAGCGCTTGTTGAGACACCTGAGTTTGCTGTTTTGATTGGGTTAAATTTTGGATATTACTATAAATATTGAATCCTGCTTGAACACCAGTTTTAGCAAGATCAACAATACTTGAAAATAACGACGGTTGATTAGGAGTAGGGGCTTGTCCTACTCCATCAAGATGATGCGTATACATTATTCATCCTCACTTTCTTAGCATAAAGTATGCAACTGCTCCAATACCTAATGCACCTAAAATAAACGGAAAAGCATCTCCAATAGGTCCAGTTGGAACATACGGGCGTAAATATGTTTGAAGTTGAGCCGCTGCGGTTTGTGCTTTAAGTTCTTCGCGTTTTTGCAATTCCCCAGTCACTGTTCCAACAATTTCCCGTGCTCCAGTTGCAGCATACTTTAAACCAGTAATCATATTATCAAGAAATCCTGTCGCGGATCTAGACGTTGTCGTGGATACTGATGTTGCAGGAGGTGCCTGCCCCAATTCTTCCATGGTTGGAATGTCGGTAAAATATGCCCCAAGTCTTTCAGTATTTCTCATTTTTGCAACTCTATTCCATACTGGCTGATATTTATGTAAAACACCATCATGCCAAAATGGTTGCAATTTACTTACAGCTGTTAAAGGCCCAACTGCTGTATCTTGAAAAAACCATGGTTGTGATTTCACTTTTGTTGCAAATCTAACAACCGGTGCATTTTCAAAACTGTATCCGGGCCGATATAATTCATCAGACATAAAAACCTCCTTATCGTCTCTTTACTATCGTTGAACCAGCATCTGAAAACAGATAAACAATCAAAGACACTCCAGCTACAGCTAATACTGGCTTTGGAATAGACATTAAAGCTCCAAGTAATCCAGGTGTTCCTTGTGCAGCCTCGCCTTCAGCCATCGCGGCCTCTGCACTAACATATCCTCCACCACCTCCTCCTCCACCTCCACTAAAACCTCCACCTGGGGTCGCATAATATTGACCAACTGGAAGTAATGATTGATCACCTTGATAAAGTGGTTGCCCATAAGTTGTGGCATATGGACCAGGCGCCCCACCACCTTGAATAATTGGAATTTGAATATATGGCGCAACTTCTTGTACAGGTCCTAGTTGTGCACCTCCTCCACCACCAACAAGTGCACCCATAATCTCTGACGCTGGTTTTAGAATTTGAGGAGCGGCTTTTAAAGTTTCATATGCCGCCGTCCCAACACTTTTAAGTACTGATCCAGCTGAACTAATATATGATGGAAATGTTCCAGTCAATGATGATACTAAAGGCGCGCCACTAGGGGTTGGGCCAATGGCTGAAGTGTACATCGTACTACCAGTTGTACCGGTTCCGCCACCCATCAGTTTATATCCACCCCATCCAGCTAATGCAGCGGCACCAGCAGCTTCAATTCCAGCTCCAATATTCCCAATGGTTCTCATTGTATTTGAACCAAAGAATTTATCCGTATTTACTAATCCTAATGTTGCAACGTTTGCCACGCCTTGCATTGCATTACGAACTTGACCGCCGGTAAATGGAACATAAAATCTATTTTTTCTTGGATCATACATTCCTAAAGAATATGATTGAACTATACCTGATCCAAATCTTTTTAACGTATCAAAAAATCCACCTAATCCACTCATTTCAACACGTCTTGAATTATCGTATGGATGCAATAATTGGCCTCTACCATATCGGCCATGAACAACCATGCGAATTGGAATTCTATTAGCCTGCTCTAATTGAAACATAGTGGCCTCACTTCTTTTTATGCAACTTTTGAGCTTCTTTCAATTCTTCTAATTCTTTTAGAACACCATCTGCATAATTTTTTGGCAGACTCCATCCACTACGAAAACCTTCGCCATATAAATAATTTAACACGGCATTCATACGGTACTGTTCAAGTTCAATACTATCAAGTTTATCATACACTGCAGAAACATCTTCTTTTAATCCAGCTACATCATTACTGATTGTAACAAAACCAGTCGTTATTCCAACTACTAATGTTCCAATCGTAATCAATTCGCCTAACGTTAATTTCATGGGTATGTTAAGCATCACTACCTCCTACAATTCAAATATCTTAAGAGGCAATGACGCGTTTGCAACTGCCCATAACTGCAAGTTTTCACGCAAGAAAAACTTTTGACTCTGGCCATTCAATAACGGAAAACCAGACGCAGTTGTAACTTCTGCACCACCAAGAAAAATTGTCTGCGAAATTCCCGCGCTTGTCCCAATTAAACCGTTCTTCAAAACGAATCCAACAGAGAAGGTCACGCTACCTCCTCCTCCACCAACTGACCATGAAACTCTTATATCTGTTGGTGTTCCAAGTGCATCAACAAATGCATATGTCGTATCAACAAGAATCGCACCAGTTACAAGGTCTTGAACATCAGCAAATTGGCCTGATGCTGGGTCTAATGCTTGCAATGTCACTGTTAAGGTTGCCGGTGCGACTCTCGCTGAAATATCAACAAAATAGTGTGCACCTAAAAAGTTTGCAACACCTAATGTAGAGGAAAATCCTGATGCTCCTCCAACTTGCAGTGACGACGCCAATAATGTTCCAGCAGATGTCGCACCAGCTAATTCATTAGGATTTAGTAAAATATATCCTCTAAGAAATTCAGCTGTAATAATTCTTTGAGGTGTCGTTGTTACCGTCACAGTTCTACCAATTAATCCTCGATTAAGGACAATAGTAGAAGAAATCATCCCCGTATCTTCAGCAATTTGTCGAAGATACATTTCTAATGGTGATAAACCAACAGATGCTGGTGAGATTGTCCCATCTGGATTTCTCTGATACTCTTGAATTAATCTTGGATGTAAATCAATTGGCAACACATCGTATGAAACTGACGCCGGCCCATGCGATATTTCATGAACATCTACTGCTTGCCCTAAACCATTAAAATTTCGTCGTCCATTATCAATTAAATTTCTAATTTTCTTCGGACGCAAATCCGCGGGAATAAGACCTTCTGGCAATGGAGAAGGCCCATTTCGTCTCCCATAATTTTTAACGGGCCACATTGTACTCATAACTATATCTCCTTATTGTTAGTACAACTTTTCTCCACTAAATGTTAAATTCAAAATATTCGATGCCGCTGAAAGGTCTTGTACAGTAACGTTAATAACCGAGCCTCTCCATATAAATCTTGGGGCCGGTAAAATATTTGGGAATTGCGAATTTCCAAATAAATTATCAATGTGAATTGAAGTGTTCATCCATTGACGCTCAGTTGCCGCATCCTTAATAGAAATTAATGCGGCGCCAGTTCTTGTTGCTGTTAATCGACGAACTAAAAAATGTGAATCAATATTAATATTGATATTAACACTTCCAGTCTGATTAGCCGGTAATACTAACCGTGCAGTATAATCAAAATATGGTGTTGCTTTCCATTCGGCATCCCATGGAGCTTTTCCTGCTCTAACCTTCGCTCCATGCAATGCATGACGAATTGAATTGCCGGCGCCAGAAAAATCCGCAAAAGCTGCAGTAAATGATGTCGCAGCTCTAATAAGATACGGGCGCGTTAAGATATAAGGTAAAAAGTTATTATCAGAGATACCAACTTGTACAACGCCTGATGCGAACAAAATTGTTCCACTCACCGTTCTCAAATCAATTGGTGAATTTTGTAAGAAACGTCCAAATGCATCATCTTGATAACGAACATATAATCTGCTATCAGTCGCAATATGCGAACGTTTCATAACTTCAAAATCTGCGTCTGTATCAAATCGCGTATTAATTTCTGTAAATGACTGCACGCTTGGAGCGCCATTTAATGTCCCAGCTGGAATTGCTGTATTTGTAAAATCATAAACATAATATTCTTTCCAACCCATGGTAATTTCCTCCTATTGCCTCACTCGCAGAGGCCAACTTCTATTTGCAAGAAGCCGATAAAGGTTATTTAATAGACACAAGCTCTATCCAATTAATTGACTCTATAGTCTCATTTCTTAACATCCACCATCTTTCTTCACCAACAATACGAAATTCCCAATGTGAATAATCCCCTCCAATATGCCTTGTTTCTATTTGCTTTCTTTTATCCCCTCCATAATCAATTAAATAGAAAGCTTCAATATATGGAAATTTCCCGATTAAAAATTTTTCAACGACTGCAGAACCTGGCGCATCAACACGATCTGTTATTTTCCCAGTAACTTTTGGTTCACGCTCTTTTTGGATCTTCTTTATAATACCAATTGCTTCACCGGCAATCTTTAAGCCTGTTAATACCATCATTAAAATTGGAAACATAAAACCTCACATATTTAAGCCTGGTTTTTTACGGAAACCAGGCAAAACCGTCAGGCAGATCCTGAATATAAATACAACTCCAACCTCTATTAGGTTGGTCTCCGCATATACGCATGCAACATAATGTAAATGTCCATGGTCACGGAAATCGGGGGAGAGTTATCTGCATTCAACTGCACTGTGAAATTCTCGTACGGATTGATGGTGATCGGAATCGGGAACTTGTACATCGGTACATTCTGACCTCCGCCACCAGCGGTCGCAACCTGAGCAGTCGTTGTCAATGACGTAATAGGATTCAATTCCGGAATCGTAATTAACGGCAGGAAAATGATATCCTTATCAACGATACGGAACTGCAGGAATGAACCACCGCGAATAATTTCGCGATCGGTCGCAACAGCAGCCGCATCAGGGTCGGCATGAAGGAATCCAATAGATACACCAACAATCTTAAACATCTTGGTCGGTACGACGTTTGAGTTCTCGATGTTAGTATCCCTAAAGCTTTTTACCTTCGAAGCCGCTGTCCATACACCAGCTGCAACTGTGCTCAGTAATGTTGCTGACTGTCCACGAGAAGTAGAGAAAAACCCAAGCGCGCTGGTACCCGCAGCCGGGTAATTTACGCGATCATAAAGCGGCTGCCACAAATCTTCAGGCAATTCAGCACGCTGTGTACGATACGCTTGCGCCTTCATAGGATCGCCATGAGCTACAACTCCATTAGCCATAGTAAAACTCCTTAAATAAAAGTTAGGCTACAATAAAGAGCCCAAATAACAATGCCTTTAATTAGGTCATTGTTTCATACGAACCGTACTGACCGTCGTACGGATACGAACCTAGCGGAAATGCTTGCACACCTCCGTAGTCAGGATACGCTCCTACTTGATTAGGAAACGCATTCACCTGTGAGTCGCCTTGCTCTTCATAGCCAGGATACTCATATCCAACGCCACTCAATGCAAGCTGCGGGAAGAATTGAGATAGCACATACTTCTTAAGAACGTCGTATGCAACCAAGCTCGTTCCTACCACTGCCCACACTCCACCATGCTCTTTATCAACGAATTGACCAATGAGTACACCGCCACCAAATGCGATAGCAAGCTTCGCACCGTAGTTCATCCACTCACCAGTTAATCCGAACATTGGCGGAATAGAAGCATTGGCCACTGCAGACAGAGCACCAGTCAGCGCCAGCGGTGCCCACTTCTGCACGTCCATTGCTCCCCGAACACCTACTCCAAGTTGTGGAGCATTTCTACGATGAAAATAATTCATAGGATTACCTCCAACTGTTATTAAAGTTTCACCGATTGGATTTGACTGTCTTTGCTTATTTGAACCTAACAAACCAATTGCACGTTTTCCTACGCGCAAGTTCTTGGGTGGGTTAATTAAAAACGGCTCTTTCATGATGGTCCTCCATTAATAATCAAACAATTTCCATAAACGCCTACCTCGCGAAGAACGAATCACGAGGTCACCAGCCTTCAATTTAACGGTTCCACCCTTGCTGACACCAAGCACTTTGGCTCCTTTCTTAAACGTGTGTTTAAACGGCGCATTAGGCCACATCGAATTTGGACCCTTACGCGCTAACACTTCCTCGACGTTTTCATAAATCTCGACAAGGCGAGGTTCTCGACGAGACTTTCGTTTGCGACGTGACATTACTTCACCTTTAATTTACGCGCATATTGCTTCATTGAATGTTGAACCTGTCTTTCATATTTAAGTAATGACTTACGATAAGGACTAGGCAAAGATTTTTTTAATGTATGTTTCATTCACCTTCCTCCTCCTCTTCAATCCATTCTTGTAACCACTTTTCCATACCACTAGATAAATTGGCTGTTGACCTAGCACATTTAACCCAATAATCATATTCAGCGCCTGACGCTACGCCTTTTCTCGTATATACTTCATATTCTTTTGCGATCACTGCCAAAACGTCGTGTGGTGCATGTTGACGTATAATGGCAAGTAATGACCCATTAATTTTTTTTGATTTCCTTGCCATAATAATCACCTATTTAATATACATAACCAACCAAACAATAAATCAAATATTGTATTTAGTTTATTGTTATTGTCAAATTTCCAGGTGGATTTACAGTTGAACAAGCAGGATCGCCTGAAACGTTTTTTGTAGCTGACGCAGAACCAGTACGGACACTTTCAAAATTTGTTGCATTTGTATTAGATGCAGATGCCTGTGCTGTTACTACCGTGCTTCCGCAAACAGGCGGATCATTTACTGAAAATGTTCTATTAACTAACGCGCCACCATTTGGATTTGACGCAGGAACAGTAATTTTTTGCTCTAATCCACCATCTTGTTTCCAATAAATGGTCGTTTCCTTAAGGTTTGTTAATAGATTTCCTGCTGCATTTGTTGATGGCTCTTGATAAATAACAGTTACATTTGTTGCGGCAAACACAACCGAAACAAAACTAACAAACAAAAATAAACTAACTACTAAACCAATCAATGGCCTCATTATAACCTCCAATATGAATAATGTAAATTGCAAAATAATGCCACGTGTTTTTGCCGGCTACGTGGCCAGAGCCGGGAGGGTTCCAGCGCAATTTATCCGCCCACATTGGACGGCCCTCCCGCTGGATAGAGGGGGGAATAATATCAATGTCTACGCCTACGCCTACGTCTTTGGCTCTTATTTTTTGAAATAATCACATCTGTCGCTTCTTCAAGAAGCTTTTCTTTATGTTCCTGGCAAATACCATGGGAAACAAACTCTTCCGAACCCCCAACTTCTCCTAACAATGTCTCAACTCCTTCTCTTTCACACCATGCACAAATGACTTTCATGTTATAACCATTGCGAATTATTTAATGTCCATTTTATTGTTTTTTCTAACGACGCCTCAAAATGTACTGGTGCAATCCATCCCATTGAAGCGAGTTTACTACCATTAAGTGCATACCGTAAATCATGACCAGGTCGAGATGAATGAAAATCAACCAATTCATATTTTAATGGTTTTTCAATAAGATCAGCAATCATTTGTGCAAGAGTCAAATTATCTACTTCTTTCATTCCAACAATATTATATTTTTCTTGCGCTACACCATGTTCCAATACAAACAATACAGCATCAGCAACATTACGAGCATGAATATAAAAACGACTTCCTGCTTTAGTGCGCTCTTTATTTGCATGAATAGAAACAATTTCACCATTTAAAACTTTCCCGACTACCAATGGAATAAACTTTTCCTTATGTTGCCGTTCTCCAAACACATTCATGCAATGACTGATTCTTATATCAAGCCCATATGTATTCGCAAACGCTAGACATAATTCCTCACCACCGGCTTTTGAAGCGGAATAAGGGTTTGTTGAATGATATCTATCCCACTCCTTAAATGCTTCACCCTCTTTTGCTGGCCCAAAAACCTCATCAGTTGAAAAATATATCAGTATGGACTTAGGTGCAAATTGTTTCATCCACCATAAAATATTCGCAGTCCCAACCACATTATCATAAACAAAACTAATAGGATCATCGATTGATCGATCCACATGGGTAGACGCGCCCAAATGAAAGATTGCATCAACATGCCCGATAGCTTTGTTGGCATACTCATTAATCGGCGCTTTAAAATCATGATATACCCAACTAACTCTTCGACATTGACTTTCGCTAGCATTTTGCATAACCTCATGTAATCTATGTAACGAACCGCTTATATCTAATCGATCAAGAATCACTAATTCATATTTTGTCATTCGTAAACAATGTTCAATTAAATGATGACCAATAAACCCGGCCCCACCTGTAACTAATACCCTCATAATACCTCCTTCTATCTTACAATAGCCTCATTATCTATAGAATCAATAATTGGTTTCTTTCTCAAGAGAAAATAAATGTCATCAACAACATTAACATAATGTCTTGCAGCCCATTGCTGAGCTTCTAAAGATCGCGATGCCCATTCATCATTCAAAATAAATTTCCTCGCTACAACCTCAAAGTTACATTTTCCGGTGTAATGATCAACTTTCATTTCTTTTGATTTCTCTTGGCTGAAATATAAAAATGTAATGTCGGTAATTCCACGAACATGCGTTGGATCTTGCCATGCACGAACTGATGTATAAAATGGAGCAAAGATTTCTATCGTTCCATCTGGCATTAAACAACGATAAACCTCTTCCATAAATCTAACAAGATCAGGGCAATGTTCAACATAATGAGAACAGAAAAACTCATAGACACTATTATCTTCAAATGGCCAAGGAAATTTATTAAGGTCATGAACAATGTCAACATTAGTTTCTGCAATTCGATCTATACCTATATATCCTGATTTCTTACTCTGACCACAAGCAAGATCAACGCGTTTTAATTCTTTCTTCTCATCTAACGAAAAATCACTATCAGCCGTAATCATCTGTGAAGCTGTTCCAAATTCCACCCTCTCCTCCAATGCCATAATCTTTCCCCCTTCTATTGTTAATATATCATCCCACTTTTTACATCAAAATGTGCGACTCTTACTCCAGTATGAACCCCAATTTTTGCGCCTAATTTTTTTGCTTTCCCATAAAACCACGTATCCTCTGTATGGCAAATAACCGATTCATTTGATGCATATGGTTCAATTTCTTTAGGAATATTTCCACGCAATGATGGACCTGTTCTAAACCAATCTACTCCATCATTCATCTGTTCTAATAATGACACGCGTATAAGAGTAAAGTCTAGTCCCGTCAAATCAACCCATATCACATCACCAACCTTAAAGTCTCGACCAGGAATAAGTCTTCCAATATGATCATTTCGCCATGTTAATGGAGTAGGTGGTTCACCTTTCAAATAATACAACCCAGTTAAACAATCCCATTTATTATTAATTGCCTCTTCATAGAGCTTAACAAACCCATCCCATGGCGCGATCATATCATCACCAAGAAAAAATAACCATTCTGGTTGTTCGTTCTTTGGCATTGCCATAATAAACTTTACGGCATCATTGCGTGCATCACCAACTTCTTTTCCTTTAATGATATGTTGAAATACTTGACCATTAATCGGCATTTGCATACGACCAAAACTTAGTACAAATTCAATTGGCACAGTTCCTAATGTAAGAATCGTACACATGATATGACAGCGTTGATGACTCCCCAAATCTATATCTTCTATCTTTGTTTCCTTCGGCATCCTCATTTACCCTCCTCTCAAAGAACCAAATTAATGTATAACCTTATTTTCCCACCATAAATAGCCACCATTAAATAATTCTTTAACGCCATCTTCAGTTTCAGATGGCACATAATCAATTAATTCTTTATATGATTGAGAGCGTTTAAATATACCTATTATTACTCCTTTTTCACCGCTTCCCTCTTCATCATACATCAATATCAATACATGAACTTTCTTTTTCATGGTTCCCCCGATTACTTTGCAGTTGCCAATAAATATACAACCAATCCAACAACTAGCCCAAACATAATAACATTTGGTGTCATTTCCAATCCATACATTCCAATAGGACCAGCTAGTTGCTGGCGCGTTAATTTAGACTCCAACAAATCGATTCGATCTCTCATTTCTTTCATCTTACGGTCACTTGACTCCCTCTCTTCCATTTCTTCCCTTGCAAAAATCTCTGGCAATAAATGTTCCATAGGCCAACTGGACATTGGAGTCCTCCAATTACTTCTTTGGTTCTTCTCTTTTCGCTTTTCTTAAGGTAACATCAAGATCACTTACAGTATTTACTTCATGTTGAATAACATGTTGACGGTATTCTTCACTTCTCATACCTAATTCATTGCCAATAACATAGCCCCAAGAAAAATCAAAATCACATTTAAGATCATAACATCCATGTGTCAACTTATTTGTGTCTCTAAAATTCTTATTAAAATACAAAAAAGAATCTTCACAAATTGGTGGCCATTCATGAGTAAAATCTTGTACTGATCGTTTTGACGACCAATATGGTACAATGAATCTTGCTCTAGCTTCCCATATCATAATACGATAAAGCTCATCCATAAACTTTCCACGTAAATTACCAGGCACATGTTCGAAAAAATGGGAACTATGAACTTCTTCAACAGACCCATCTTTAAATGGCCATGGAAAAACGAATAAGTCATGCACAATATCAACAGTATCTAAACTCGCTTTATCAACGCCGGTAAAACCTTCCGCCTTATTCTGTCCACAACCAAGATCAAGTTTCAAGAGCTGTGGTGCAACTTTACGCTTCTTAATTTTATATCCCATTCCCTCTTCCTCCCTCTATTAATTAATAAATTTTGTCATTCTGATAATCATAATGACCAACAGCGACATTTGTATTACATGCAATTCTATATCCTAATTTAAACGCATCTTCAAAGAAATATAAATCTTGTGTATATGCGGAAATTCCAACTCCTGGAACAAATGATTGCTGTGTCTTAAACCATGGTCGCCTTAATTTTTTATCATTAAACATTTCAGTTTTAAACAATGTAAATCCCATCCCTAATCCACAGGCTAATTGAACTGAATTTGGTATCGGCAATTGTGGCCTAAAAGATAATGGTGTTTCCATAGGATTGCCATAAATCATTGGCATTCCACCATAACCTTTCGTAAAATATAGGCCACCAACAATATCAAACTTATCCATATTTTCGAGTAACTTAATCAACCCATCTGGGGGTGGCATATTATCTGTCTCTAATGTCAATATATATTTCCATGTCTTTAATTCTGGATGATTCAAAACAAATTCAATACCAGCATTATACGCAGCACCAACTTCCATATTTTCAATAATAATATGGATAAACTTTTGATTCATTGGGGACATTAAATTCCTCCATGACAATACAACTTTTGGAGGAATTGGCCCAGCCGCTGGAGTAATACAAATTGTCGATAGATCACGATATGCTTGACTTTTTTCAATTCGATGAACAGTCTTTTGCAAATCTTTATTATAGCTTGCGTTGAGATCACAAATTATCTGAGGCTCCCTCATTTATACATTCCCTCCATTATGCTGTAAAATTAGCAAAATTCATTACACATTGAGATTTAGTACTATTGCCTGTTCCTCCAATCCCAGTAATATGTGAAAAAGCTATTGAACTTGGAATTGACGATGATGTAAAACTTGCGTGCCCCCAACCCGGAAGTACTTGATATGTATTATTTGTTGCAGACAAAAGTGGCGTAACTTGCGCCGTATTGTCTTGTGAACATAACATTAAAGACCCAGTAAACCAATTTGCATTGGTTGTACTCGTACGAGACATAATTGCGATCCAATAATCTCCCGGTGTCATGGTCGCAGCAAGTGGAGCAGAAATATAACGTAACCCAGTCAGCACAGAAAAACTATTACTACTAGTATTTGTCCATTGAAAAGTCTGACTTGCTGAAGTTGCAAGACTTAATGTTGAACCATTACGAGTATAGATACCTACATGAAAACTAATATTCCCAACATGGGACGAATTGCTACTTGAAGATAAAGATAAGCTTATTTGCAATCTTGCTTGACTAATAATTAAATTACCTTCAAGTAAAGCGGGATATACTGAAATAGAGGCATTACCTAAAACACCAACTGTTGTTTCATGGCTGTTTATTACTCGAGGAACCCAAATTGAATTTGTTCCTCCACCTCCACCGCCAGCTGCTCCACTTATTGTCACTGTCGCCGAACTTCCGTTAATACTTTGACTCAATGTAATATTCGCACCACCGGCCAATATCATTTGCAATGCTGGACCACTAATAACACCGGACGTTCCAGATGTATTTCCAAGATTAGATATCCCAAACGTATTCGATTGAGACGTTTGATTAAACGCACTTATTGTCAATGTCGCAGATGAAGCATTAATACTCTGGCTAATAGTAATATTATTACCACCAACTATAATCATTCTTAATTGATTGCCACTAATTACACCTGATGTCCCACTCGTATTACCGAGGTTTGACATTCCAAAAGTATTTGATTCTTGAGATTGATTAAATGCACTAATTGTAATTGTTGCTGACGATGCGTTTATACTCTGACTTAATGTAATATTATTTCCACCTGCTAATATAAATTGTAGCTGATTGCCACTAATAACTCCACTTGTCCCAGACGTATTTCCAAGATTCGACATTCCAAGAGTATTTGACTCTTGTGTCTGGTTGAATGCGCTTATCGTAATCGTCGCAGATGAAGCATTAATACTTTGGCTTAATGTAATGTTATTGCCACCAGCAAGGATAAATTGTAATGCTGATCCACTAATAACTCCAGACGTCCCACTCGTATTTCCAAGATTGGACATTCCAAGAGTATTAGATCCAGCCGCTCCTCCCGCTCCTCCACTTATCGTCACACTATTTGCGTTTTGCGATAAAGTAATGTTCGCGCCACCTGCCAGAAGAAACGTTCCCGTCCTTATATTGGCAGTAGCTCCAGCAGTATTCCCGCCAATTTGTACGACAATAGGTGGATACGTAATAGGCATTATGGCGTTAACTCCGTCATTCTTGCCGCACCAGCAGCATCCGCTGCCCAAATTCCATCAATTATTCCTGTGTATCTTTTTGGAATTTCAAAATACCCATCAGGAAATACTTTTGCAGTAAAACTTGAAGAAGACGCTGCCGCGCCAAATTTTACAAATAACGTTTCAGTCGAATCATTATAAATCGTTGCGCCCAACCTACTTGCATTTGACGCGAGTAATGTTGTACTTACGGCAGTATCACTCACATTTGTTAATGTCGATGTCGCTGCTCCAATCTCAAATGAACGAGTCACTAATCCTGATGATGTCGCAGATGGGTTACTTGAGATACTAGAATTTATTCTATCCCATGTTGCGCCATTATATCCATACAAAAATGTATGAATGACCGATGCAACTTGATTTGCAATACCATCTGCTGATGTAAATGTTGGTGGTAAACAAGCTGTTGATCCACCAGCTGCTACACAACGTAATGTAGATCCAAGAGTATATTCAGTTCCACCACCAGAGTCCACATCATAGACTCTCGCGCCTTGCATATTTGTGCCGTCATTATATCCAGCCGCTGTCCCTGTCGCTGGAAATGCCGCACCGAAAGTAGAACTTGTTCCTGCTGCAGCTCCTACTGTTGATCTAAGTGTACCAGCCAAATCAGTTGAACAAGGTACAAGCGCGCCTTCAGTATAAACCGGCGCAACTGCAGTCGCAACGCATGTAAGCGCCGGTAGCTTTACAGTTGGATTTGTAGAATTATCTGCTTTTCCATCAACCCTTAATGTTGGTGTAAATGATGACGTCGCGGCTGGGTCCCTCAAATTTAGCAGCATATCATCTGCATGGGCTGGGAGAACCAATGCGAGAATGACCACAACTGTAAATAAAAAGTTTCGCATTATAGACCCATATCTAAAATATAAACATTTATTGGACTAACGGCGATTCCCCAAACCTCAGTATTCTCACCAACACCAATAGCAAGTCTTTCACCAGACGTAATTGGAAACCCTTTTCCTACCACAACCTCTTGGTTTGGCCCAATAAAAATTGGTGTATTATTTGGATCATTAATGCTCGAAATAATATATGCCTTAGGTCGATCCGCTCTAAGTAATCGCTGTGCAACATTTGCCACCAATTCTACAGTGTATGTAAAAAAGGTGCGTTGAAGAATAACAAGTGGATCGATAGCTTTATATCGTGACAAATCCATTGCAACATGTGATCCACCCATAAATTACTCCTTATTATCCCCCTGGCTCGGAGTCTCTCAAAGACTTTTCAGCGTCTCCAACTTCACGCAACTTATCTTTAAGTTTATTAATCGCAACCCCATACTTTTTTATTTTCTTTTCTATTTTTATTCCTCTTTTATCAACCCTTGCAACTTTCTTCCTCCAATTTTTATGCGTCATTAGCCACTCCTTATAAAACACCATTGTCATATAATTTGGTCGGATCAACTTTCTCCAAATATCCATCACGATTAAATGTCAACATAAACTTTTCACAAACATAATTGCGTTTAAAGCTAGGATTATCAAGCATCCAATCAGAAATCATTGGTACAAGTTCTATACATGGATACGTATCCTCAATGATTAATGCGCTTCCAACTGTTACAAATGTCGCATATAATTCTAATTCTTTCTTTACATGATCAACTGTATGTAAGCTGTCTAACACAACCATTACACGTTTTGGTTTATATGATGCAATATGAGCTTTTACATATGCAATTGCTTCATCACCAATTGACGACCCATGAAAGAATGAAAGCCCAACGTTACGATCAATAAGATCACGGACTTCTTTATGGATTGACACGGCGTCAACATCTATTGTAATGATACGCGTTGGTAGTTCCATTAACCGGCAAATATTATGCATATAATATGCACTACCACCAAATAATGTCCCCGTCTCAATAATCAAATCTGGCTTAATTTCGTAAATTAACTCTTGATATACCCATAAGTCTGTCACAGCTTTTGTAACGTATACGCCTCTCCATTTCGTAACACCCCAAGTTTGCTTCGACATATCATAATATAGCTTAACAAACCTTTTTATTATATTCGAAAACTCCGTCTTTTCTTCTGGACTATATTGATTTTTTATTGCTTCCCTCAATACAACCTCTAATCCCATTCTCCCTCCTACTCCTCATAATGTGACGCAATAGAGTTTACAGTTGACTGAATTTTAAGACTAACACGCCTCCATAACTTTACTTCATTTTCAAACGGTGTCTTTTCCGCAATAACATCAGCGAGACCTTGCATTGTTAACAAATCATGAATAAACTGAATTACAAGATCTCTATGTGTAAACTTACCTTCACTTGGATTATGTCGTCGACGCCTTTGCATTTGTCACCTGTACAACGTGTTCCGAAATCAATTTTCCAAATATATCTAATAACTCAAGATTTGGATTAAAATAGCGATCTTCGCCACAATCCATTACAATAACCTTCTCTCGAAACTTCTCAGAAATCTTTTCAACAAACATGGGCTGCACAACAATAATAACTTCCGCCCACTTACATAAATACATCAGAGTGTCTTCAGCATTTCCTTCCCATCCACATGCAAGAGCGTCAAACCTGTAGCGATCTTTAAGCAAATACGCTAAATGCACAGATCGACTATTACCACCTTGACAGACACAAAGAATTTTTTGTTTTTTCCCGTTCATTTTACCTCAATTAGTGCCCGATCGGGTACGAAATTTCTAGCTCCCCGATATTCGGCTTGTCACCTGGCCGCTCACTTTGGCTTATCGGGCGAATACAATTATCGAATAATGCTATGAGCTACAACCGCTGTCACACTCAACAGAGGCGAACTCTGTGAACCAGAACCAAACAATGAAACGTTTGTTGCATCAGCATTCCACAATGGAATAACACCAGAAGCGGTTGTTGCAGCACCTGATCCAGCAATAATCACAAAATCAGGCGCCGAAGGCAAACCGTGTGCAAATGACGCTGAAGCGTTAGATGCAAATGATGCCACAGTTCTCTGATCAATATACCGTCCAAGTAATGCCATAGATATTTCCTCCTAATAATAATAGATAATAAAGCACTAATACTAACAACTATTTGGCCGCACCCCTCGTGCACTCTATGGCATGGGCTATGCCCATCGAGGACGACCATGTGACCGCCCATCTTATCTTTTTGGCCAGATAAGATCGCGTTATCGACTTAACACCCACAATAATCCCAATCCAACAATCCCAACAGTTGCATATGGTAAAGCCCGTGCAGTGGCTGGAATTGCAACCCCAGTTTTAAATGCCTCGCTCTCCAACTTTTCGACATCCTTTAAATGAGCAAGCAAACTCCAAGCTGCGTTACTAACTTGATACATATCACCAAATGTCCACGCACCAGATTGAAACTTTGCGACATTTGCTTGAGCTGGGCCAAGTTCAGTTTCAATTTGCTTTTGCTTCACTAACAACCCATTTGCCCTCGCTTGAATAGATACAGATGGATGGACCGCTAGACGCCTTAGTTTTGCCTCTGCTGATAAGAACTCACCAACTTTAGTTTTAATAACTGCTTGCTCAGCTTCAAATGCATTCAATGTTCCAAGTGCTTCCATAACAACCTCCTAATATACGTCATCTAATCTTTGCTTAACTATCTCGACAATATCATGATATAAATAATAGCGATCATGTTCATACGGATATTTTTTTGCAATCCTAGATGCAAGAGCCTTAATCTTCTTTGTAGTCTGCCTTCCTAACAGATTAGACGCCGCATAGAGCTGGTCTCCAATTCCGCCTTGATATTTTGGATTTATTAGACGCTTTGCCATATAATCTCCTAAAAACCCCATTTACTAGCTAAACGCGCCGCCTTATCTATAAGTGAATCCAACGACTCAGCCCTTCGTAACTTTCTAGCGTCATCTGCAGAAATAACCCCACCCTCTTCTTTTTCCAATTCAATATACATTACTTCATCAGCTAACAAATCAGAAGCTCCGGCTAATATATCCGCAATCTTTCCCATATTGCCTCCTACACTCCGGACTCTAATGCAGCTTGTTTTGCCTTTTTAAGGTGGTGAGCAAGAGCAACTAATCGTTTTAAACGCTTACGAGCTCCATTCGTTCTATCTTGACCTTCATCTATCGCCATCTCCAATACCGCGCCTTCAGTTTCAACATCTTCAATAATCGCGTCTAAGGCTTTATGAATTGTCGCCATTATACACCCTACTTCTTTGTGGTCATATACATAAATCCAAGATATCCAACGATTCCAACAACAGCTAATGTCCCGACATTTGTTCCAACACCAGTTAAAATATTTGCAAAGACGCCTTCTTTAGGCCGTGAAGCAACTAAAATATCCGCGGCTTGTCCTGATGCCAATTTTCCTTCTATAACAGCTTGCGTAAGCGTCTGCTTTGTAATATAATCTTGATATAATGCCATCCCTGTTGTTACCACATATGCAAGTCCAGCCATTGCTGCAGGCGCGAGTATAAACGCTAATGGAAGAATACCAAGTCCTTGCACGCCTCCTCCACCAAACCACCCTTTGATCCATCCTGTAATCTCTTGACTCAACGTTGGCGCAACATACGCGGGAGGCATAGTTGTTGGTCGAGCAGTAAGTTCAGATGGATCAACAGCTATCCCAGTCGGAGATACAATAATTGGCGCCCCAGAAACTTTTACTGCCGCGTCTTGTTTAACCCAATCTGGTAGATACTTATCGATATAGCCTTTAACTTTCCAAGCTTTAGCAATATCATCATTTACTTTACGAATTTCATCTTGCAATGTGGCAATAACGTCTTGACGACCAGCCTTTTCCATTCTAGATACCGCAAGACCAAGCTTCATTGCATGATTTGTAGTCCAAGTTGGAAGATTGCGTAAATCGGCAATTTTATCTTTAATAGCTGCCCAATAGCTAGAAAATTGGAAGCTATCAATTCCATCTAATGATGCAGATAGTCGTTGTTCAGAATACATAACTACCTCGTATATTATACGGTTTTTCCATTATCCGTTGACACACCACCAACAACTGTCGGTCCAGCAAATACAAGCCCTAATACTTCCACCCATTGTACATTATCAAAATTACAACCGGCTTGCTGTAACACCAACAAGGCTGCAGCTGATAATGCTCCACCTGTTACAATTCCACCAATGGTTGTCTTAGGATTATGCACAAAACGGTCCCAAAAATTAAGCAATAATTTTAACATGATACCTCCAATAAATTATTATTTTCGAAGCAATAAAAATGCAAGTAATCCAGCACCAGCTGCAATCATAATATTGCCAACATTAACAACTGTCTCACGGCCTGGCCGAACTGCCGATGTTGGCGCTGTCGCTGTTGGTGTTACAACTGGTCCAACAATTGGTGCAGCAGTTGTCGGAGCCTGTTGAGATGCTTGTTCACGTCTCATTAACTCCTCAACATTTACCCCAAACTCTTGCCCAACTCCACCAACAAATGAAGTTTCTAAATCTAAATTATCAATATCATTAAGAAAGGCCATACAACCTCCTACGGGCGCTTTATCAAAAATCTATATATCAGCCACGATCCAATGCCAAACGCTACCATAATCTTCATTGGTGTTTCTTTATGCAACTCAACAATACGATCTCTTTCCTCTGCAACTGACGCAAAAACTTCGGCTTTTCTTTGAGCTTCGGCATATAAAGAATCACCACCCTCATTATCATCATTTAAAAAGGCCATAAAGCTCCTTATATCTCTGAGCCTTCTGTAAATATACGCGTGCATTTGTAAGATAGCTTAATAGATCACTAAGATCATACTCCCACCTCAAATACTTTGCGAATATTTGGCGCTTCCCAACTAATCCATTTATCTGGGCGGACAGTATCAGTCGGTATCCATTGACCGTTAACATAGACCATTCCATACACATGCGAAAATACCGGTCCATAGCCAACTGTTTTAATCACAACCGGAAATCCAACTGATTTCATGAGTGATAATGTTAATGTTGTCATATCATCGCAATCACCAATTGGTCGTGGTCCTTCACCTCTCAAAGACTCTGCAATGCCAGCAAGCAATAATGGCGGGGTTTGTATATATTCCCATCCATGAGGATCACGAGTATAGCGAACATTATCGCGAACAAAATTATGGATTGCGGTTGCCTCATTTGTCTTATTATTAACCTGAATACCATCAAGAATATTGCGTGCCCACTCCCGAACTTTAGGATTTTTAGACGATTCACTAATAATTTTCCGCATCTCTTGCACGGTTCGAAAGATTGCGCGTTCACCCTTCCCAATATCTTGCTCAACTATAGGCTGATCATGTAACGTTCGATAATTTGGAGGTGTTATATGAGGCATAATTATCCTGCAATTTTTATAGAAAATAACGTTTTAAACAACCAAGCAGCAATCACTGTCCCAACAGCAATACCAACACCTATATATACGGCTTCTTCTATTTTACCTGCAGCCGTTCGTATAACTGTTGGAGGAGTTGCAAATGGCGATGCTGTTTCTAAAAACGGCGTATCTCCAAGAAATGCCATAGTTCACCTATCGCCTAATATTGATCCCTCGACGATCATCATGCCGTGTCTGTCAGACGACTCTATCGGGTGAGGGATTATTATCACTATTTAATTACTTTCCAAACGTTGCTTCGACATCAGCTTTTACTGCATCAATCAATGACTTGACAATACTATAGACGCTAGATCCAGCATCAATGCCTTTCTTCGCAACGTCAGTAGCAAAATCAACGGCTTTCAAACCATCGGCTTTAAGTGTGTCGACGGTATTTGCACAGCCTGACAGCGTCAAAGCAATGACTGCGATACCTAACATACTCATTACTGATTTCATAGAACCTCCTATATGTTATGGATGAACACAAACTCCACCCTTTAACGCAAGGGCAGAAGGAATGACATCTAGTTCCACTGTAATTCTCGCCTTACAGCGCGGGCATTGAAACTTCAATGTGCATGCTCCTTCAATATGCCACACTAATTGTTTATGACATCGAAAACAACGAAATGGCCGCTCACCTTCCATCTCCGGTGTTAAACGATATTGTGACATAATTCCCTCAGGTTTTTCTTGCCTTATCCAAAATTATAATAGAAGAGTCTGGTTGTATAATACAAAGAATATGTTTTACCGGCACATAGGCCTCATCATTTTTATCGTATGGTATTTCTTTTGTTGTCATATATACAGTCGCTATCTCATGTTCAATGAATACAAAATACCATCCAAAATCTCCCGGCACACAAAACCGAAAATAATCATGGTCTGCACGGACACTCCCACCTACGGTTAATAGTGTCACTAAAAACAAGCAACTGGCAACTATTAAACGCATAACCTACCTCCTAACAACCTCTTTTCGTGATACCATGAAACTACGAATTTTTGCGGCTTGCAATGGTGTCATTGCTTGTGATGGTACTTGTTCAACAACTCGTGCAAGTAATCCTCGCGGATGTACTGGTGCAACAGAGCGCGATTCCGCCCTTGTTATTGGTGATGGATGATGCGGTTGAGTCATACGTGAAAATGCCGGCATAGAATGTGCAAGGCGTGCCCATGGCCTCTGTGCTTCACCAAGAAAACCTCTTTGATACGCCGGAAGTCGAATAAGTTCAGGCGCATCAACTACATCATATGGAACCAATTTAGCAAAATCTACAAGTTCAAGTGGTGTAGAAATGCCGTTGATTGATACATGCTCTTCTAATGGCCAATCATAATCCATAATACGCTGAGGACCAAACCCACTATCTGGGGAATAATATGCAATGGCAATAAGATCGGCGTCGACGTTCGAGTCCACTTCAGGTAACCAATCTGGAAAACCGCCTGGTGCAACGTTAACAGCATCAGGTGCCTCTCCCAAATATGACAACCCATTGCGATTTATATGTGAATACATATGGACCTCCTAATAATCAACATGCCAAAGAATATTACGTGCTTCACTAACAAGCTTGAACGCTTTTTCAAGATCGGAAATCAACGCAGATTCATATTCTGGGTGCCGAGTTGAAACCACTTCTTCAATTTCATCCAGTAATTTATCCGCCAGCTGTATTGTAGGTAAACTTGGATATTTTTTCTTCTTTCTTCGAACCATTAGAGACCTCTCCGTATTGTCACTTGAGATGGAACCATTTCAGTCATCATATAGCGTTCCAGCACCTCTGATAATTCAGCCTTTGCATCAGAATACGACGTATCTATTCCTTGCCGCATCAGCTGTAAAAAATGACGCATAGCCTCTGCTTTTGATGTACCAACATAAACATGTACAATTTCAAGCGTCTTTGCATCCATTATCACAATGATCGGTGGTTTACGTTGGTTGCTTCTCATTGTGGGTGCCTCTTAATACAAGCATGCCATTACATGTCTGCCCCACTCCCGTCTCAATATTGCAAAGCTTATTTGTACTATTAAAATGGCCTAACGACTCAAACGTATGTTGTGCTGTACATTTTTCACATGCAGCAATAACAGTACCATTCTCATTCTCTTTTATCCATACAATAAAACCAGCGACATATTTGTCTAACTTTTCTACAAATGTTGGGTGATTATACAGCGGCCCACCAGAACCCTGTAAATCCATAACCATCATCTCTTGAGTTACCAACCCAGCTTTAATACCATCCAACATTATACGAGACTCTGGATATTTTGCCAACGTGTCAAACAATGCTGGATATGCATCAACAATATTCTCTTGTACTAATACAGAAAGTTGCTGCAACAGCGGAGGCATTTCAAACGGTTGTTCAACAACTGGTTGTGGCACACTGGCTGGTTGTTCACCAGACTCCCTGATCGAAGCAGTTGCTTGGGGCTCAGGTGCCACAGGTTGTGGTTGTTTAGCTTTACGTGCAGTCGCAAAACTCCCAGAATCAAAGATCATATTTTCTTCGCGCCCATCAGCTGATCTTTCTGACGGACGCTCGTTAAAATTTTGACTAAATGGATCCATATCTTGAGGCCGCTCATCAAAAGCATCTGATGCACTCATTCTCGGTTGTGGACCAATCGGTTGCCCATACCGTGTCATTGGCCGCACTTCCTCAGGTTTCACTGCAGCCATTGCCCTTTGTTGAGCCATCATTTCAGCTCTCGAACGAATTTCCATTGTCTTTGCTAGCGCAGCATTATCGGTAATCGTTCTCAAATCTGAAACCATCTTTGGTACGTGTGGAGCAAGCGCATCAATAAGCTTCTCTAAAATTCCAGGACGCTCTACTTTAGCACTTCCACTCGGAACCAAATCAGTTACTGTACCCATAATAGTCTTCAATTTTGCTAACATATCAATTGCATCTTCTTTCTTAAATGGGTCAATTCCCAACAATTTAAGATCTGCAATTTGCTCTGTTAATGTCTTTGGACCATTAGAAGAATTTCCAACAACACCAAAACCCTTCAACACCTCTAACATTTTCGCAAGATTATCTTCTATATTTCGTTGCTCACCAACTGGCTGGCGACCAACAAGCGCCAAATCTTTCATCGACGTCATCATGGTTGTCATCATTGTCATCATTAACTGCATCATCAGCTGATCATTATCTTTTTTATCCCCTTTTCCCTGCGCAAATGCATTTGCAATTGCTTGAAATTGGATATTTGGATCAGCTGCAGCTGGCATAATACCTTTAACTGCACTCAACATATTTCCCAAAGCTTGCAATTGTTCATTTGCAGCCTCTAATGGATCAACTTTCCCAGCATGAATATTAGCCGACGCATCCTCCGAATCACCGGCGTCAACAATAACATCAATGGGTGGATATTTATTCGCTTCTCTAATTCCACCGCTCTTCCAAATAACGATACGGTATAATCCAGAACCCCACTTCTTTGAACCAAACTTTCGTGTCATTGCTTTGACTCGTTCGGCAATTTCCAACTCAAGATCCGTCCATGTATCGTATTGATTAATCTGTTCCTTTAACTCCCATTTTCCAGGCATAATCTCACGATATAGCTTGAGATAATAACCTTGGTTCTTTGGAAGTGATGAAAGTAGCTCATCAATAACAAGCTGATCCTTATCAGCCATTGTTCGACGAAATGCGGACGGACCATGAGCAAAATTAAGATCGCGATTAGGATCAAACTCATCATCTATCCCACCTTGATCTCTTTTTGCTTCTTCAGCTTCAGCGCGAATAACATCTGCAAGCGGTACATTGACCGGCTTTTCTTTCCCCTTGAACGCCATACATCCTCCTATAAATTATTATTATTATCCTCTATCTCTCCTGTATCGTAGTTTTTCGCCTCTCTTCAATCTTCTCCTCTAAACCTCTTATAAACTCTTGTGCTTTCTCCTCTGTCTCAAACGGCCCAAACATTTTTTTTCTTTTTCTTCGCAATAAAGTTTTCTTCGCAGGCTCATATGCTAATTTGGTTAAACTAATCTGGCCACGCTTTCCAACCGCCACAAACCAAACTTTAGGCTCTGGGTCAAACGTACTAGAATACTTTACTCTGCGTGATAACTCTCTACGCCATTTTGGCCGCGTCTTTTTGGATCGTTTAAAATCTCTGCGACTTTCAAATCTTCCCTCAAACCTCTCTAATGGATCTTTAACATTCCAAACTTTTATTGCCGCAGGAATATGGCGCTTTAGAACGTCTTTCTTAATTTGACGTTGAAGTTTCTTCACAACAACATTTAATGAGCGCGCGCGTATAGTACCCTTAACCAGCGCTCTACTAACGCCTACTCGATGTATAGTATACCGGAATACTGCCTTAGCCATATTAACATCCTACCTTATAAACCATCTTTAGTGGTAGTAAAACTCTGTTTTGGTTTCACGGCGCCTTCAATAAATTTACAGACAACGTCAAAATTCTGATATAAAATAAAATTAGGGTCATCAGTTCCCATACCATCCACAATTCTCTGTAACCCTTCATAACAATCTTTATATTCAACATAATAACCAACGGTCTTTGGGCTTGGATGATAAACAACGATTTTACCAGATACATCGACCCCAACTAAAGGCGTAAGAAAAATGAGTATGAGCAGCCACATGGCCATCTCCTTTATGTTTATTGCTCTTTTCCTCTTATCTAAAACCCATATTTTCCCATCTCAGTTAAAAGCTTTTTAATTGCTTTATACGCCTGTTGCTCTGACATAAGAAGACCGCTCTTTAATAAATTGACACCATCCCAAACCGCCATCTCAACAGCTTGACGAATGTCTTCAATGGCATCATCTATTTCAAATATCATCTCTCGTTTTTTACTTATTGCTTTAAAGCGTTTTGCCATAGCTATCCACCCTATTTCTTATCTCTTAATAGAAATAAAACTGCACCAACTAGTACAATAGCGCTACCAACATATATAGAACGTTCAACATCTTCTGGTCCTGATAATCCACCATATACCAATTGTTTTCCCACTACCTTCTGTGGACCAGTGACTGATGTTGGAGCTTTCATAACAATTGGGCTATCTAATACTGGCGAATAAATAGTTTGAAACCCAACCGGTGTTCCAATGGATTGCCCTGTTGCGCCTAAAGGTCCTTTACGGCCAGCCGATCTAGCCGCCATTTCTTGGATTGTTGCAAGATTAGGTTCAGGCACAGCGTAGTGACGGGTTCTAAGATAGTACGCTTCACCAGGCTTATATGTTTCTGAAGTAAGATGTCCAGAAGTAATTTTTCCATAAACACCAGGAACTTGAAGCTCATGAGCCGTCCCCGTTGGATCTTTTGCAAAAACAAACTTTGTTGTTTCAACCATTGCATGTGGAGTTAATGAAACGGCAATTGCTTGTTCGCCCTTCTCAAATGCCACAGCTAATCGTTCACCTTCAGCAGATAACTTTCCTTTACGGTCTTCCCAAAATGATAATTGCTTGGCAATCATTTCAGCTTCGGCCAATAATTTTTTTGCTTTCTCCATCTTCCTTTTCTTATCACTTTCGCCTAAAGCATATTGTAAGACCATTCCAATTCCAGGTACGAAATATCCTACAATTGCAATTCCACCCATTTTAACATAGTCCATCACGCCGGTGATACCAAGTCCTTCCAATTCACTTGATAATTGCTCAAGTCGCGCATTTAATTGGACCTGAAGACCACCAATTCGATCAACCTCATCTTGTAGCGATTTCAATCTCCCCTTTGCTGCAGTATACTTAAATACAGTTTGTAGATTTAACAGCCCACCAGTTTTCTGAAACGTCGCAACTTCACTTTCAAACATATTAATATCTTTTGCGGATTCTGCGGCTGTACGAAAGACCTGCACTTGGCCAAGGCCACTATAGTTTAAAGCTCTTCGACCAACACCTTCAACTCGTTCCATATACATAGTGATAACCTATAGTTTTAGATGGTAACGATCAATGCATGAAATCTTTCTGTCATTCTTAATTTGCGCGGCGGCAGCAACCTCATTCTCAAAAATACCAACCATATACCGAACGCCTTCAACATTAATATCAAAGATAAAAAGTTCTGGCATATCCGTCTCTATAAGCTCATTAACCTCTATAGGAACTTGTTTTCCATATTTTTGATATACATACTTCATCATTACAAGAGTTGCGTTTACATCCAATCGACCACCTTCCACAGACGCAGATGGCGAAAGAGGCGCTAATGTGTCTTCAGCAAAGATTGGAGATATCCAACAGACCCAACAAAAAAGTAATGTTATCCCAAAAAGCACTCGTTGCATAATAAAACCTCATTAACTAGAAGTTGTTTTACCTGTAGAACGAAATAACGATCTCATCAATCGCATCGCATCTCTACGAAACCCGCGTACAACATATAACTCTCTAAAATGGCCACGCGTTTCTTCGTCTTTTAATCGTTCATAATGACATGGCGTTGTCTTAAACAAAATTTTATACTTTTTCATGGCCGCACTAATATAGTTTTCATCATCTTTATTTATAATACCAATAAACTTCCAATTTTTTCCAAGTCGCGGAGAATTTATTTCTATCATATATATAAAGTTCCTATATCCTCACCGGCATATTTAACGCGCACTTATCATTAGCTAATTGTTTCCATTCCTCCGCAGTAAATTCTGCGCGTTTTTGGCACCCTCTATATTTACAAAGCGCAACAATTTTTTCTTTTGTATGTGCAACTTCCAACCAATAGTGATTACATGGAACCGCGTTCATTTTATGCCGCTTTCTTTGTTACAAAGAAATATCCTCTAATAAGAACATTTGCATCATTATACGAATTTCTTCCAACATACAGTTCGCGTTTTCTAGGATCACCATTTTCATGGTCTTTAGTTATTTTTAATTTTATCCCACTAACCTTCAATAATCTTCGTACTTTTCCCATATCACCTTTATCAAACATGCCAACAAATTTCCACTTTCCAGACGTTAAGTGTGGGTTCTTCTTATGGCGTTTTGCACGACTCAACTCTTTCCCACCTTCCCCTGCGCCACAACGTGGATCGCTACCTTCCGGGTAAAGGATTGTCTGTACGCGCATGCCAACTTTACACTTGCCACGCTTCTTACTATATTTTCCTTTTTGGCATCCTACAACTTGCTTTACGCCACGCCCACCTCTTGTAATAGTCCTTAATGACCCCTTTGCAAATGCGCGAGGGTGTATCTGTCGTTCACGGCAATATCGAGCCATAATCAACCCCATTAATCTGGTGTGAAATCTACATATCCGGAAAGCACAACATTATGGAGTGCTGGGGACAATGTTGTATTTTGTTGAACCATAACAATATCACCAGCCGCAACAATGCGCGAAACATTTCTTGTAAACACTTCATTTTGTGTCCCACTTGGTAAAGTAAATATATCGACATTTATACTTGCACCAAATGGATCAAAATTAAGCAAGATTGTCGCGTCTGTTGGCCAAGTGGCAAAACTCTCTACAATTTGCCACTGAGTAATTCGACCAGCGGCAGGTGCAACAAATGTCGCTCTTGCAATTTCTCCAAACCCAGTCGACATACTTGTTCCAGTAAACATCCATGGCCATCGTACAAATCCAGCAACAGTCTCTGATCCTGGAATTACGCTTCCAACTGATACTGATCGCCAATTTGCAGCATCGCCTGCAGGATCGCCACCAATATAAACATAAAGTGTTGAAGTATCAGTATCAAAAAATAAATGCCCGCGTTGTATATTTCTTGTTGGAAATCCTGCGCCTACTGAATCAGCCATATTAACCTCCGCCAGCAAAAAAGCGTGCCATATGTTACCTATTGTGACGGTTCAAAATCAACATATCCACTAATCTTTACTGCGTGATTGGCTGGACTGTATGTAGTTGTAATAGTAATTCTAACAATCGTCCCAGCAGCAATTACAGCGTCAGGTACATCTATTAATGAAAGCGCTCGTTCATATCTTCTATTTTCAGCGACGGGAATTGAAAAGGCATCAAGTTGACCTGATTCGTTTGATGGACCGATTTGCAACTCTACATCAGTCACTGCAGGTAATACAACTGAGCCAACAATAAGGCCCCATTTAGTAATTGTTCCATTAACTGGGGCGACAAAATTTGCCTCTGCAAGAAGCCCAAACCCGACTGACACCTCTGTCCCAATAAATTTAGTTGGCCACCTTTGTACATTTGGCGCGGCGATTGGTTTCCAATTAGCTGAATTTGCTGCATCACCACCTAAATAGACAAATAATGTTTGTACATCAGTATCAAAAAATATGTGGCCGCGTTGTATGCCTCGTGTAGGAAATCCTGATCCAACTGAATCAGACATATTAATCTCCAATATTATACAAATCCGCCAATTAAAAAGACATCAGCAGCTGCTAACACTACCCCATAATCATCACAATCAACAACGACTTTCGCCCTCCAATCAGTTGTATTTTGTGCAACAGTGTTTGCAAAGTTAATCGCATAACTTGCGCCAAACTTTAATACTGTATTAACGACAACAACATAATCAATATTAACGGCACCATCAGCATATAGGGCGCCTTGTGCAACAGCAACAGCTTTTGGCATGTTAGCCTCTCGCAAATTCTAAATTAAAATAATCAAAATCAATAGACCGCTGACCATTCGTAAAATGACGCAATTGAACGTACATTTGAACAGTAGCCGATGACGGTTGATTTGTAACAGTTATTTCTGTTCCATTGTCAATCTTAAACCCAATTGTATTTATATTAATAAACCTCAGTTCAAATTGAGAAAAATCAGCGACAATAGTTTTATTGGTTGGCACTCTTGTTTCTACATCATTAGCTCGTATTATTGCGAACCATTCAGTATCTGCTTGTAACTTTTCAAAATAAATACCGTCTGATGGAGGATCGTTTGCTGCGTCATTACAAATACCAAATCGACTTATTACATTAGCATCAATAGAATTCAACCTCATTACCATAGATAATGAAAATGGGCTATTAAATGAGAAAAATGTATCATTTGTAAGGCTACCTTGATGCAATCGAGCAGGTGTTCCAGCAACATTATTTTGTGTTCTAAGGCGAATAATACCTGCATGACCAACTGAGAGTGGAATAATGTCTTGCCCACCTGGGCCACTACGAGATAATCCAAACGCTCCTATTAAATTATTGGTTGAGCTTCCACTAATAAAGTCATTCGAAAGTGAAACCAATTCCAATGCATTATCTTCAACATTACTCATCTGAACAGTTTCACGGCCATTCCAACCAAAATACTTCTTCCTTGCTCTATTATACCATAACGAGCCTTGCTGACGATCATTCCACTGTGTAGTATCTGGATCATTCGAAAATGCACCAGTAATTAACAACCAATTTCTATTGGTATCACGTGGATCCCCGCCTAAATACATAAAGATTTCTAACAATCCATTATCATTGCGCACATGAATGTGGCCAGGATTTATGTTAGCCGTTGGAAATCCCGGACCAAATGTATTTGACATAACTTCCACATAAAAAATTATTGTTATTATGGAGTACTATAACCTGTTAATGTGACTGTTGCTTGGGCTGCAGTGACTGGAGCAGCTGCAGATTCTATTGTCATTGCAGTTGCCGCAGACCCAGTCATATTGAGACCTGAAATATCTTCACATGCACTTGTATTTATCGGGGCAGAGAATGCCCAGCTCCTTATAATTGTCCCTGCCCCTGTTCCACCATCTCTTAAATGAAATAGTAATGGTGTTTGCGCTGTTCCTGCTGCTGAAACGCATACGGTTACAGATGTTGCAACATGACGAACAGAACCACCGCCAGATGCTCTTGATACCGTAGCTTGTGTGGCTGTTGCTGGCGTATTTGTTACAGACCAAGTTGATACTGGTGCAATTCTTTGAACTCCAAGAGTTGTTGTTTCAGTATTTGTTACTGCGGATACTGAACGCATGCGATCCCATGTCGCGCCATTGAATACAACTACCGCTGATGCTGGTAACCCAGTAATCGCAGCGCCATCTGCAGTTGCTTCTCTTAATCGATCCCATGTCGTGCCATCAAATACGCCATTTAATACCCACATCGTATTTGCGGTTGTGGGATTGGCAAAATCATCGGCCGGTGTTATCGATCCACTAATTCGTGTAACGTCAACATCCATACCATTTGTCGTATCGCCACGTGTGCGATCAAAATTCAATCCGTCAAACAAATATAATGACATCCCTATGATGCCACTTGATTGATCGTCACCTCTTGCGGCATCAATTACGTTATTCCATTGTGTTGATGTTTGCGCAACTGCAAGTCCAGCAAGTTGACTAATCGCTGGATGTACAATAATCGCTGATCCAACCAATAGCGCTATGACAATTGCTGCGCCCCAGAATACATTTGCTATTTTTTTACCGTTCATTTTTCAGCTCCCATATGGATTGGCACAATAACTTGATTTTGTTCATCGCAACTTGTCACCAGTCCAATACCAAACATAATGATTAACATTCCACCAAATATATGCACCCATATATTGCGTTCCATAAATATCCCCATTAAAATGCAATTCGATAAAATGCACCGGTTGTTCCAGCCGTGCTAATAAAAATTCCACCATTTACATTATACATCGTACAAATTCCAGCTGTTGCACCAATATCTGTCATTGTTACAAACGTAGAAAAATTATCTAACGATGCCCAAAATCTTTGATTACCAGATGTATTTACACCACAAATATAAACTGTATTTGCTGCCCATTCAACAGCATTTAGAAATGGTGATCCAGCTTGTAAAGCCCCTGTTGGAGTAAATGTTTTATCTGTACCCCCTATTGGGCTAATTTGGCGATAGTTTAGTGCACCAACATCATAACAAAATACCGCATCGCCAACATCACTAAATCTATTTGCACCACTACAGACATAGTTTACTGTACCTGCTCCCCATCCAGATGATGCAGCCCATACTCCTCCAGATGCTACAGGTACAACACGACCAGTTGCGCCTGATGTTGGTGAAGCGACTCCTTCAGTTCCATTAAATGCCAAACTATTTGAACCTACAAAATTAATGTTTGCAGTAACGGTCTGTACCCATGTATCACCGTCATCAGTTGTCTGATACGCTCGTAAATTTACACCTGTGCTTGTAAAAATATAATCGCATCTTCCGCCTGTTTGCTGGCAGATCATCATCTGTCCAGCGCCTGCAGCCATGTTACAACTATTTGCATCTGTAAACTCAGTGGTCCATATGGCCCCATTATCTACACTTCTTCTAATTGTACATGTTCCAGCCACTGAAGACACAGCAACGAGTGAACCATTAGAAGAGCTCGCTATTCTCATTGCGGTTCCAGCAAACGGTTGAGCAGTACATAACGCCCATGTATCTCCACTGTCTGTTGACGTTACGCAATTCCCTACTCCATCTTCTCCCCAATACCGTGTTGAATCTCCCCACGATGGCGCAAACGTTTCAGGACAGTTGGCTCCGCCTCCAACAGGGCAGAGAACTGTCAAGACTGTTGGAAAAGGTACAAAACCAGTCGCATCTGCGCTTGCACCAACAACACTACTGACAGCTGCAGAGGATGGAACCGTTAATATACAGCTTAATAATACTATACTTAGCAACTTTACAAAACTTGATGCCTTCATAATTGCTCCATTATTTTTTCTCTGCACGACAAGCAGCAATTTGCTGGTTGAGAGAACTAATCACATTCCCTTGATTCCATATTGTCATGACAGTCATAACGCTTAATTGCCATAGAATGTATGTAATAACAGCACCAGCTGCAACTTGCACCCAACGCTCAGTTGATGTTGACAACCCGCTCTTCCCCTTCAAATCTTCCAATTCCATCTTCATTCCCCTCCTCGCCACTAATTAAAATGGTATATACGGTGGCAACGAATCTACCATCAAAAATGGCCATCCAGCCAGATCCATAGACGCTCCTTTACATTTTCTTAGAAGTGTTGTTTGCGCGTGATCTTGCATTTGGATGGCACGCTTGTGAAGCTCCAATATATCTTTTCCTGATGCTGATGCAATTTCTGCATCTGTAAACATTTGACGCAGCATATCAATATCTCCAACCGCATAATTTGCATGAAGATATGCAATGCCCGGATTAAGGTCTTGAGCTGCAGCAATCAGCCAACGCTCGATTTGGCGAATGGCAATTGTGATCTTTGGTGTAAACATGTTATAACCATGTCCATGTGACACGAAGCTCTATTCCATCAAATGGTTGTTGTCTCAACGCTGCCGCAAAGAAGCGATCAGATTTTATATGCGCATTGATAGTTGCCTTTATCGTGTCATCTGTTCCATAGAACACATATCCTAATACAGGTTTCTGGCCTTTTCCTTCATAAATATCAATGAGCAGTCTTTTTTCTTTTTCGTATTGCATATTCATTTCCGTTTGCGACTAGATGGGTATTCATCTTTTCCCTTATATCGACCCGATGCATAAGGTAATGTTTTCCATAGCCAACGAATATACTTTCTTATATCGCGTGCTTCCCACTCTTGTGTGGGTTTACCAATTACCGCTGCAAACTCGCCAGCGGGGGTTTGGAATGCGCTTTTTCCGCTTTGAACTCGCTTTCCTTCTTCTGTTCGTGGAACATAGGGTTTTGTGCCCATTTTTTTCTTTTATGGTCCTTATCATATGGATCGTGTAAGCGAAATTTCCCAAACTTTTGCCGTGCCATGAAATGTCCTTTATTTATGATGCGCGCGAATATACATGCTATGCCTATACACCTAACCGTATATTACCATGGGAATAGAAATCCACCAAATATATAGATTGGTCCAACAGGTACCGGAAGATACATAAGAGATAGGCTTATCGTTGAGAAGTCAAACGGAAATGATATTAAGATGCCGGTGTTTGGAGCTAAAATTAACATGGTACCCTCTTATACATATACGCATGCGCGTACATATACACATGCAATGTTTTCTCAATTACCCGTTTCCACGATCACGTTTAATGTGCACATGTCTGTGCCACCATGTACTCATTATATCACAGTTTCAGTATAGATACATAGTCCTAGAAATAAAAAAGAATAAACAGTTTATTTTATTTTATATTTTAAACATCAATTAAATCATCAAACGTTATTATCAATTTTCTGCAGTCCACCACCGACGCACTCGCGCTGAGATCTGCTATCGAGAATTTTGCCTCAAAATTATCAATTCATGATTTATGATTTTTTCCTATACCTATTTCATTATTGCTATCCCTATCCCTATCCCTATTACTATTACTATTAGATATTAGATATTAGATATTAGGGATTAGGTATTAGATATTAGTATAGTATAGTATAGTATAGTAGTAGTATAGTAGTAGTAGTAGTAGTAGTAGGTAGTTAGGGTAGTTAAGTATAAATCCAAGGGCAAAGAGCGAAATAAATGGAAATAAACAGAAACAAGCGCAGAAATTGATGTTTATAACGCTAAACTTCCGATAGCTGTCCTCAGCCGCATCGCGTTGGTGGTGTGCTGCAGATAATTGATAATTATTGTTGATGATGTTATTGATGATGTTATTGATATATTATTGATATTTATTGATGTTTTTATTGATGATATTAGAAAACTTGGCATAGTATAATAATGACAATACATCAATTCGTTTGAAACGGGAAATTCGGGATGCGTTACACGCATATTACACGCATATTACACGCATATTACACGCATATTACCGCTTACATTGTGAGGAACACATGCCCACGCTATATCTCATCCTGGCAATATTCGTGTTATTACTACCACCAATACGGGGTACATCACACGCAATAATAATGATGACTGCATACCTGCCATTGCCAATGGTTCTTCTTTATCTGTTTGCACCAAAGGAGTCAAACTCACAATTCGCGGCTTAGTAGCATACTAACTCGGTAGATCATAGACTCGGTAGATCATAGACTAGGTAACCTGTATAATTCGCGCGTGTCATTAAAAATCATTGAGGGAGAAATATAATGGGAAAGCTAGTGACACTTGTATTCACACCAGGTAAAAACCCAACACTATCACTTAATGGTCAGCATCCAATTAAATGTGCGGGCCGCCTACCATCCAAACAATCAATCTTTACATTCGACATTCGTCAACTCATTGATGTCGATCTCGCCAAGGAAACAAACAAATTTAGCACGCTATTGTTAGAGTTAGCGGTTCACGAGATGCGTGTTGGGTTAAAGCGTGGAATCACCGAAACAGCGGTGTATAAACTCCCGATCATTCGCAGAAAATCGCTTAAGATTTATGGTATTGATTGGATTCATATTGATACAATTCTGTCAATATTGGTGCAGGGCGGGGCGATTATTCCAAGAGGGTCGTCGTATCTCAAAACAGAAGCTTTTACGCAATTCTTGAGCGAACGACATGTTGGAGATGAAAAGATGACGCGAGAAGACGTGACTGTGTCATCCATACAAAAATTTATGGAAGATGAGAAGCATTATTCGATTCCGCATAGTCTTGCAAGTTATGAATTACACGATTTAATCAATGAACAGGAGAGGGCGGTTGCGATGGGAGCAACGAAGAAAATCTTAAAGCAACTAAAGGATTTGATTTCTGAAAGAAAACGGCAAAAGCCGCGGAGAAAATCTGAGTTTGATCAAGTAATGGAATCAGCGAAGAGGGAAGAAGAAGAAAGCAAGGAAAGCAAGAAAAATAAAACTAAGAAAAAAGTTACAATGCACAAGGAAGGAAAGGATATTTATTATGAAGGCGAAGTTACGTCGTAAAGCGATTGTAGATCAAGCATCTCCGTTTTCATTGCCAGCGGATATTGCAATTAAAGCGCTTAGAGAACACAGGTTCCCGGTTCTCGCAGATAGGATGAAGTTTGTGCTTGAAATCGCAGCAATGAATATTAGCTTAAAATATGGTGGTCCATTTGGAGCCGCCGTGTTTGAGATAGATACAGGTCGCCTTATTTCAATAGGAATAAATCTCGTGATTTGGTCCAACAGTTCCATTGCCCATGCAGAAATTGTGGCGATTAATAATGCTGAACAAGCGGTTGGGTTTAACTATATTCAAAGTTTATCAAGTAAAATAAAATATGAACTCGTGACAAGTTCAGAACCATGCATCATGTGTTATGGTGCGATTCATTGGTCAAATATTCAGAGGATCGTTTGCGGTTCAAGAAGTGAAGATGTACGAGAAATTGGCTTTGATGAAGGAGAAAAGAATCCACGTTGGATTGCTGAGTTGTATAGACGCGGGGTACAAGTCGTGCAAGACGTATGTCGACCATCCGCAATAAAAGTTCTTCAACTCTATAAGGAACAAGACGGAATGCTCTATAATCCACAATAAAGGACACAACCATGATTTGGAAACATATAGTCATGCTTTGGTACATCATGCTTGGCTCAATTGCCGTTGGCATACTTGCAGCAACAGTAGAAAAATATTTGAAAAATTGACAATATCTTAGAAAGGGCACGATGAGCGCAGACAATGGAATCTACATTGCACAGTTTAAAGATGGAAAGTTTCGTGTTATTGAAGCACAGGCCATTGAGAATCTATCATTTTTTCCAGCCGGCTCAAAAGAATCCATAGATGAATTTTATGCATATTTTGGAAATGCGCAAATATTTGAGACATTTGAGTCTGCGATGATGCATGCCTATAAAATGGAACATGAAATTCGGAGAGGGTTTGGCATATTAGAATATGGTGTCAGCGATCTTGGGTTTTTCGATGTTGAACTTACACCACAAAAAGTTCTTAAATAAGGAGGATAATATGTATTTTTACGTGCTCTATATCATGCTCGCAAGCCCAGCAGTTGTGCCAATAACGGTGTTTGACAATGAAGTCATGTGCGAAGAAGCGAGAAAAACGGCAACTGAATTAAAAACAGTTTGTGGGCCGTTATTGCATTTGGATGCAAAAGCATGGGAGAGGGTAAAAGGCGGGTATAATGAGTATCTTAACACCACGTATCAGCTATTTAAACAACCCGAGCCAACCAACAGATAAACCTAACGAGTGGGTCTTACGAATGATCAATAAAAAACCAATGGTCGTCAATCTCCGAGATAATCCTACTGGTGACTACATACGCGTTGATAGAGGAACAATGTGGGGAAACCCATTTTGGATGAAAAATTCCTCAGAAAAGGAGAGAAAGCGCGTATGTAAATTGTTTGAAAAGTTTGCAGTCAAAGAACTTAAAGCATATCCGCATTGGTTAAAACTTTTAAGGGGAAAAAATCTAGCGTGTTGGTGCGCACCAAAACAATGTCATGCAGAGACGTTGATGAGGCTAGCCAATGAACCATAAAGACGGGCTAATTGCAAAAGGCTTATAAGGAGGTTAGCAAATGAATGATTATTTTGAACGGGTGGAAAAATTATTGAACCTATTTCCAGACGATTGTACTCGCAACGAGATAACAGAGCGTCTTGCTGATGCAATGCTTGATGTTGAAGAAACAACATGGAATGAAGCAATATTAACATTACGTCAATGTTTAGCGGCGTTTGTCAATCGTAGAATAGAACATAAAAAAGGACAGCAGCAGTGGTATGTACGCCATGTCAGTGGGAAAGGAGGTGTATATCGTGTATCTGATGAATCGATGCAAGAAATTGGCACAACACCATGGAAATGTTTCTATACATGCTTTGACGATAGTCAAGCTATTAGTTTGCCCAAAGCAGATTATCGATTAACGTTGTCAATTGTAAAATAGGAAAACTATGAAACATACACGAGTAAGATTACAATGGTCAGACCTATATGATGAAAATAACAGTCCTTACTGTTTTCCTTCATGCTCATTTTACAGGCGGTTTGATGTTGCCACAACACAAAAAAGACTTAATGAACTAGAAGATGCAATTCTTGTAGAACAATTGTTGGAAAGCAAATAGGAGGGACCATGCTATCTGATTCACAGCTTTTACTTGGGGAGTCCATTAGAAAACAGATTATTGATGGCGAAAAAAATAAATTTGCGCGGTTTGCAATTGTGCTTGCAGCTGCCGGTGCGCTTGTTCCACTTGGAAATAATCAAGCGGTGTCTGAGATAATTACTGCGCTCGCAATGAAAGCAACACCAAAAGATATTGAGGTGTTTTTGTCGATTGTGTTCGTTCGTTATGAACGATTGGTTGTGCAAGTAGCTGGAAATGAGCAAAAAAATTGATAATGTTCGCACCAAAGATTGATATTTTTGAAAGATCAATAAGTATAAAATAAAATAAATAATGGATAATAGCTATGACCGATAAAGAAAAAATTGAAACCTGGAGCAGCGTATGAAGCCAATAGTTAGTTTAGTTGAACAAGTGGTTGCGAATACGGGGTATATTGAAAAGGTGTTGCGTCCACTAGGAATGGAGCATTGGCGAAACTATCGAATTGAATATAAAGGAGATGCTGACTATTCTGAGATTGAAGGATGTATATGGCTTCCTCCAACCGCTAATGCTGACTTCGTTGAGAACATTATTCATGGAGAAGAGTTTGATATTAAAAAACAGTTAGACGCAATGACAAAAAAACATGATGAACTCGCATCAATTATTATTGCATCTGGAATAAAGACTCAAAAGATTGAGCGAGAGGTTATTAATCCGCGTATAAGAGCCGCGACCTTAAAAGTGTTGCATGAAATTTATGATCGTTGTCGTGAACGATTTCTTACTGCCGACGATTGTTATGCTGCTAACGAAATGGAAGACTTATATACTTGGTGCCTACAACAAGCAGCGGATGTTCAAAGGACTCGATGAGGTAAGCCGTGTTAAAAAATCTTATGCGTCTGTATAATCAAGCTTATGCATTTTTCTATGGATATTTTTGGCTTCCATGCCCTTTATGCCATGAGATGTTTGGTGGACACGAAAGTAGCAATTATTCATTACCTCCTGATAAAGTAGGAAATTTCTATGTTATATGTAAGACGTGTCAAACCAACGCGCAATTTCAATGGAGAAGATATCTCGCCCGTCAAAGGAACTTACAGTTATAGAGGAGATGTTGTCAATGATTGCTGCTGTTCTCGCAATTTTTTTAGTATTGCATACTCCACCACATACGCACTCGTGTCATTTATATTTAAGCGATTGGTGGAGTGAGGCATTGACTGTTGAATATGCTGTTACGCATCCAGATGGCGCAACCATACTCGCGACAACTTCTAATGGATGCCTTTGCTTAGTGTTTGTACCACAAGCTTTGTTACAACAAGAATCAATAATCCTAGCGGGGCGGGAGTTTATTGGCGCGGGATGGTTAGAGGATGGAGAGATTGTTTTACAAAAAGTATGTCTAACATTTGAAGGTTGTGTGGCTACACGCAATGAAGGAGCGAGTTAATAAAATGGATAAAACTTGGAATCAATTGGTAACAAAGATTGAATGTCAAGGTGTCATAGAAACTACAGTTGTCGATGCTATAATATGGTGGTCGGTCACAGTGCCCACATTTTTATAATTGTAAACCTGAAGGACGTTGGGGGGAGGAAAACATGGGAAAGATAGGACAACATAAATTTACAAAAACAGAGTGTAAAGCAGCCCTTAAGAGAGTTATTGCTTTTCGTGACGAATTTAATTTAACGCCAAATTCCGCTGTTAAGTTAGATTCGTGGTGGCGAAAGACCAGGACACTTTGCGGAAGTGTTGGCTGTCTAGGGGGATATGCTTGCCATTCTCCATTGATGAAAAAATTTGTAGTTGGACAACACAAGAAATTTAGCCATAAATATTGTGGTTCAGAAATCTATTTAACTGACTTTTTCGGTATCACACTTGCTCAGTCTTACCGGTTTAATTTGTTTGAACCTAGATTGCTTAAAGAAATGACTAATAAACAAGAAGGATTAGCACGATTAGATAAGGTGATCGCATATCACAACCGTCACTTGGAGTAAAACTATGCCTTACATTGACAAAAATCAGCGTGGCCGCGCGCTAATTGCACCACGTGGGCCAAGCGAATTGGATTATCTACTAACTATGTGCATACTAGAATATTTGAGCCGTAATGAGTATTGTTTTGCTACAATGAATGAAATTATCGGGGTATTGGAAAAAGTGGATCGCTTAATGTGGACGGAGTTCATGCGAAAACGGTTTGGCTTGCGGCAACGGAAATCCACAATGCCGGTGCCGGTCCAATGGATACAGCCAGCGAAAGGAGTGATGAAATGAGTGACGGTGAATGTATTGAAGATAAACAAGATGGAGATTATATGGACTTTACGCGTGAACAATTTAGAAACCTTATAGGACAAGTTCGTGCAAATGGATCAGTTCCTGATGAACCGCTGTTAGCCGTGTATGATGAACTTTATGCTCAACTGAAACAGGCAACAGCGGACCTTAAGGAGGCTTTACTCTGTAAGAACTGGGGCGATATTTATGCTTGGCATGTAAAACGGAATAAGCTGATTACCGATCGCGATGTTACGATTGCGCGATTTCACCAAATACATGATGCCTTGGTTGATGTGTTTGAAGGTCAATGGTCCGATGACAAGCATACCTTGGTTCTGACGGAAACTGAGCTGATGGGGTTGGTGAGGAGCGTAAGGGAGATTTGTGATTGTTATCAAAAGAGGCACTTAAATATATTATAGAATGCTTACAAGATTCCTCTACCTCTAATTGGGCTCCTAAAACATTATTCATATTTAAAGAGTTATTTGACGAGTATGTATCTTTTCGAGAGGAAATGATTTTGAATTTGCCATCTTCGACTTGTCGAGTTTGTTTTACAAGAACTGTCAATACTTGGTATATTTGTGAAAAATGTAATATGAAGATAAAGAAATGAAGATAACATACATGTCAATAAATAATGTAGATGGATATGCGTGAGAACGCCATATGAAAGACATTGCTATTGCAATTGGGGTTATAGGCGTTATGTGGGCGGTGGGAGGATGGCCGCGTGCTTTTTGATAAATTTCAGCCAAAACTACATGTACCTAGTATTAAATTATTTGCAAAAGATGGATTTAAAAAAGGGATGCGTGTTTGTATAACCATAGAAGAGATTAAACAGGAGGGTCTAATGTCCGATGTTAAACTTGTAAAACAGACAATACCTGTTTTTACGTTAACGTTTTCAAACTTGTCCCAAAGTGATGTAGATATTTTGTTTGAAGTTGGTAATTATGGTGTGAAAATTGCCGATATGTTAGCAGACTTTGTTCCGTTACCACATAAGTTTACGAAGACTCAGATTTACGATTTATTGTTAAAGCTATATTATACATGTGGAGATGCACAGGGTTTTACAAAGGAGAAAAAATAATGACTATAACTAAAATCGTAAACAAAAAACATAAGAAGCATGGTGTTAAAGCCGGTCAGAAACATCTTGTCCGACGAAAACAACGCGAGGAACGAGGTAAGCATGTTGCATGTAACCATTGATATTAATCAAAGGACACTTGTTTATGTTGGGATTAGAAGAGTTTTTCCAGTTTCTCCGACTTCTCTATCAATATCTGATGTAACATCAAAAGATGTACTATGCACGTATGTTCTATTAGATGATGAAAACAATGAGCTTGGTAAAGTTATCCATAGATATGGTGATGGAGCTGAAGAATTGGTAATAAAGGCATTACATTTCTTAAAAGGCAAACGATGATTAATGACATGCTTTCAATTGAAAATTATATTGGTAGGTTTGTTAGTGTTTCTAGAACAATTAAGGTTCCTCGACCAAAGCGTGTAAAGTCAAAACACCATGCAGAGAAAAGATTAAAACTTTGGAAGATTGAGAAAATGGCCCGAAAGAAAAATTATTCAGTTGCGAAAGGAACATAGCTATGTCTAGACAAGGAACTAAAGATAGGTTTGGATCATGGTTGTTGACGCAGTATAGAATGACATATACAAAATATTCTAAGTTATCAACTGAGAAAAAGAGCAAAATACAGGATGAATATCAAGGGCGTAAGAAAGTAGAAGCAAAATCAACGTAATTGAAGGAGGGTATATGCCATATATTCCTGAAGAGCGTAGGCACGCATTAGATCCATTTATTGCAGATCTCGATGGAAAGATTCATGAGAACCTATACCCACAGTCTTGGGCTGGCGAAATCAATTATGTTATGTCAACCTTGTTTAAGAGGGTGTGGGAAAGACATGGAAAGTCTTATTGGATGTTTGCGTTAATGGTTGGAGTGTTAGTGACGTGTGCATTAGAATTATATCGAAGAGTCATTGTGCGCTATGAAACCGATAAAATTATTATGCATGGCGATGTGTATGATGATCCATTATAGGTGGCATCCATGAATGAATATCATAAGATACCAACGGTTTGGAACCGTGATCCCGCGACAAATTATAAAACTCTTTTGACCTGTCAATGGGCAACCCATGAAATAGAGTATCTTAAAGACCAACAGTGGGTATGGACAGAAAAAATAGATGGAACCAATATTCGAGTGATGTGGGATGGAGAGAATGTAAGCTTTGGCGGGAAGTCTGATATCGCCATTATCTATCCCCCATTACTAGCGCGTCTTTTACAACTATTTTCTTCTGACACATTATCAAAAACATTCGCTGGTCCAGCTTGTTTATACGGAGAAGGGTTTGGTCCAAGAATCCAAAAGGGTGGAGGAAATTATGGGCCATTTATTGATTTTATTTTGTTTGACGTATTAGTGTGCTATACATGGTTAACAAGAGAAAGTGTTGCAGACGTTGCAGCAAAATTGGGTCTATTGGTTGTTCCTGTGGTTGGATCTGGCCCTCTTTTTGATGCAATTCATCATGTCCAAAATGGGTTTCTTTCTACGTTTGGTAATTTTAAGGCTGAGGGTCTTGTATTACGCCCATTGGTTGAATTGAAAGATCGTAGAGGACATAGGATTATTTCTAAAATTAAGACGAAGGATTTTAGCTATGACACATGATGATGGGCGAGATGCAGCAGCAGTGGAGGACCAACTAAAGGATATACTTATTAACATTCTTACGTTTCGATTGGGTGGAGAAGTATTGATAACAGCAGAGGATATTACTAATTCCGTTGAAACAATTTTATCAACCCGTGTTGTCTTAACGACGCAAAACAATATAAGCACTCTAGTTGTTAGAACGATCTTAAATAAATAGATGAGATAATTATGGTAAATGATACCTGCCCAAACTGCCATGATAGCGGGGAGTTGTTTTACTGTGAAGAGTGTATGGAAGAACTATGTACGGATTGCTGGAGTGAAGAAGGCCATGACCATTTAGAACTTAAGGAAGAGGATTAAGCGCTTGATGATGTATGTTTTGAATGTTGGTATGAAAATAACGGTGATATTAATGAGGAGGCTAGTAAGTAGTAGATATGAAACTTCGATCAAAATTTACGGGTAATATTTATGATGTTCCAAATTGCTTGAAAGTATATAATAATGGAGTGTTTCTTGGTTGGAAAGCAATTAATGTTGAAAATCAAGTTAGCTATCCTATTAAAATTTTTGAAGAGATTGAGCCATCAATAAATTTTATAGAGACACCATGCAATGTTAGTGATATTAAGAAATGCATTGCGGGAGTATCTGATAGCACAGAATTATATGTAGAAATTTCTGGAACATTTGTAATTGGAAGAAATGCAGTAAGACGAATTAGTTTAGATTTTAACTCCACTAAGGGTAGAGTAGAGGTTGTGCTGTCCATTTAATGGAGGATCAAATGTTATTTCGCCGACATTTAGAAGAATCAAAGTATGCTAAATATATTTTATCTAGTTCTGATGTAAAGAAATGTAATGGAACAAAGTCAGAACCAAATCCATGTTCAACCCCAGAAGTTGCATCATATATAATTCTTGCATATTGGGCGGGGATCATTACTATGTATATGTTGGTCAATTGGTAAATGGTAAAGAAACAACCATTCGAGGAGGGAGATCGCGTATTAGTGTTTGAAAAGGGCGAGTTTGTAAAAGGCATAATAAAGCGCACAATGTTTGGGTTTTATATTAAAGATGAGTTTTTTGTAAGTTATGTTATTTTGACCGATGACGGGAAGGAAATTATTCCAGTTCACAACGCTGATATTGAATTGTTATAGAGGTAAGCCATGAGACCATGTAATTTTTGCGTTCTTGAAAAGTTAAGGGCTCGGGCAGCGATGAATAGAGAGCAAATTACTATAAAGCTATCAAATAAAGAACAGAGGGGCGTTAATGTGTATATGCATCCTCGACAGATGTCTTCACGCGTTGTTTCAGCAGATGAGTCTTCTGTCGTACATAAGCGATGGATTGTTGCGCGGTTTATTGAATTACCAAATGTTTGTTGTTGTTAAAGGATTAAAACTATAATGGAAGAAACAAAAGCTATTAAGATGAAGGCACGTTCTCATGAAAATGAAGCTATTGAAGCCGTATTAAATGATTTGGTACGGCGAGTTGCTAAAGGTTATGACTATAATGATTTAATTCAACTTGTTATAGACAATTATGAAGCATTACGTACTCGTATTGCGTATTTAGAATTTGACTTGGAACAAAAGAGAATTCAAGTAAAAGCTTAAATGATATTTATTGGGAGGCTTTCCTATGCAAGCGCTTGAGAGTATCACTACGGTTATTAAGGCGAGCGCAGTTCCTGAACAGTTTCATGTAATGATTGATATTGAAACGTTGAATAATGATGCGTGTCATGGAGTTATTCTTTCGATTGGGGCAATAAAATTTTCCCTAACCAATAATGATGTTTTAGAATATCCTCCAGATGAAGCGTTTGTTCGAAGCGGGTGTCAAGCAAATCATTATGAACCATGGTTTTATTGTCCAATTTCTTTGTTGTCTTCATTCGATGCAGGATTAACTATTGAAGCAGATACATTAATGTGGTGGCTATCTGAGGGAAGGGAGGTTGAATTAGCACGAATATGTACCGGTGCTAGTGAGCAAATTACAAAGGTGTTAAATTATTTTGGTTCATGGCTTCGTCAGACGTCTAGTTATAAGAATAATTTGTATGTATGGTCACATGGATCGACATATGATATTGTTCATCTTGACAATAAATACCAAAGTATTTTGCATCAAAAGTCCCCGTTTATTTTTAGAAATGTACGGGATACAAGAACATTATTTGCACTTTATCGTGACACGTTTGGAAAGGATATAGAATGGCCAAGAAAAAGAAAAAACCATCACCCGTTAGAAGACAGTTGGGCACAAGCATCGTCAGCAAGCAAAGCGTGGTATCAACTCTCGCATCGTTAAGAAATGGTGGAACAAATAGAGCTGAGGGTGATTTGATTGTTGGAACGGCGTTGCATGTGCTAGTTGAAGAAATTTTGTATAGAGAACACGGTAAAGTGATCTGTGATTGGTTAACTAAAATTGTTGGGATAGTTGATGCATTAATTGCCGGTATAGACTCTGAAATATTAAAGGATTTTTTGTTAAAGAAACAGTCGGAACCAGATTTTAGCATGCAATCTGCGATTACAAAGTTGTTAGAGAAGGAGAAGAGTGATGCATGAACCTGTACCTTTGACATCTATAACAATAACCCCTGTAATTGAAGTTATGTTTCATAATCGTGAAATAAACGTGTATACGATTTGTAAGACTAATTTTAAAAGGCTAAATTGGAAGTTGAGAAAACTTCAGAAGGAGGGGATGACGGTAATTGGCATATACTTTAATGAGGTGCATAGTACACAGTTGCCAATGGCGGATCATTTTCCACTTGCCCCATTTCAAATCTCACCTTTTGATCGTATGACAGTGCCACTCGCTGAATCATATCCTAAAGAAATAGAGCTTCCGTCTGGCCCAACAATCGAATTTACCCAATAGGAGGTTGCATGTTTGGAGATTTAGAAGATATAATTAAAGCTGGGTTTGTGACAATGATTGGTAATTTAGAATTAATGGTAAAAAGTCTTAATCAACTCAATGAAGAATTAAAAAAGATTGAAAAAGAGTTGATTGATATAAAGGAAGGGCTCCATTATGATAGAAAGGCCGGGTGATTTATGGGATGTGTATGATCGTGATGTGAAATTCCATAAAGATCACTTTATTGTTATTCCAACAAATGGCATTGTAAAGAAAAATGGTCAAGCTGTGATGGGCGCTGGGCTTGCAAAAGATATTGCGTTAAAGATGGAAACATTTCCACTGATGTTAGGAAATCGATTGAAATTTTATGGAAATATTCCTCACTCGTTTAGTGAGGTTAACATTATTACATTTCCGACTAAGCATCATTGGTATCAAGAAGCTAATATCGATTTAATAGAGGTTAGCGCTTTGGAATTGGCAAATTGTGTAAGAACCGCTGGTTATAAGAGAATTTATATGCCAAGAGTTGGGTGTGGGAATGGCCGTTTATCTTGGGATGTTGTTCGTCCAGTGTTGATAGAGTACTTAGATAATAGGTTTATTATTGTTCATAAGGAGGCCGCATGAAATTGCGTATTGGCGATAGAGTAACAGTTGGTGAGGATGAGTTTGTTGTGACGGGGATGCAAGTAAATCACGGTGTTAATGGGCGTAGTCTTGGGTTGAGTGGTTTAGATCCAGAGGGCGCAGATAAACTTCAACGTCAAGCAATTGAACATGATAAGGCGACAGATTTTCAAAGTAAAATGTTGGAAGTCTTAAAAGACTTAATTGATAAAGGTGGTCAGTATCCACCATTCAATCAGATTGAATTATAGTAGGTGGTTGTATGAAACGCAAACCATGTAAATTTATGAATAGTGCATGCCGTAGATGGTGTTGGTCATGGTGGAAGTTTTATTTAGACCCAATGCAATTGGCAAGAGAAATAAAATGGTATTGGCAACGTGCTCGGTATGGATATGCTGATTGTGATTTATGGTCATTAGATATGTATCTCGCGTCATGGATGCCCAGCGCGTTAAGAGATTTAAAAGATGGCTTAGAAAAACATATAGTTCAAAGTCGTCGGCGTGTTCGTGAAATGAATTATTCAATTGAGGCATGGGAAGGACTTCGCCATATTGGATGGGATTGTGAATGTTGGAATGATCCAAATAATTGGACACGTCCGGATAATTTTTGGAAGCAACACGATGAGTTTTGGTTTAGACGATGGAACTTTGGCGCATCATTTTTTATTAAAAATATTCGATCATATTGGTATTAAAAATGAAGATCTATATTGCAAGCTCATATAAATCGTTAGAACCTGTCCGTATTTTAGGCGTAGCATTGCGTGAAATTGGGTATGACGTGTATGTATTTTGTGATGAAAAAGAAGATGCGTATAAACATAGTATGACAATTCGAGCCTCGTCACTTTATAGAAGTTGGACGCCTAAAACAGCGATGATGAATAAGTATGTGCAGATGATTTATGAAAGTGATATTAGGGAGCTCGATAGCTCTGATATTTTGATATTAGTTTTACCGTCTGGAAAGTCTGCCCATTTAGAAGCTGGGTATGCGAAAGGAAAGGGTAAAAAGGTTTTTCTATATGGGGATATGGAACTTGGAAGCTATGATGCGATGTATGGCATGATCGATAAGATTTATGATCCAGACGATACTGCAGTAATGCTTATGGACTTTCATGATCTTTTACAAGTGGAGAAAAATAAAAAACTACAGACAATAGATAAAGGAGATATTGCTAATGTTAGTCTCGCTGGTGAAGAATAGCCAACTTAAGAAGAGGCTTGATAAATGCTCACCGGCATCCCTTGTATTAGTTGTCCATGATACTGGCCAAACGTATAAAAAGTTGGATGTAAAAACAAAAATGATTGAGACATTTCAAGGTGATGCTGTTGCGACGTTTGATTTGTTAGTGCAAATCGCGAAGTTAGAGACGATGTTTGATAATGTAGAAACGTTTATTCAGAAATCGTTTAAGTCTAAAGGAGGGGAGGTGAGGAAATGTTTGCTGGACGCGACATCATTGACAATTAAGAATCTTGCAAAAGTTTCGAATATTTCTAGAGATGAAGCAAGAATGTTAATGGATGAGTTGGTTGCAGCAAAAGCGTATAAGCAATATTATTCGTATTGGAAGAGGGCACCTGAATTTGGAGCGTGGGTTCGCAGCCATTGGTAATGGAGGTGCGCTATGAGAACATGTCCAAAATGCGATGGAATGATTTTTGAAGAAGACGTAATTCCTGGTCTTCAGGAAGACTCAATAAATCGTTTTGATGGCGCGATTACAATGTATAGTTGTATAAATTGTGGGCTAAAAATGGACGAGCAGTGGATTAAGAACAGGGTATCAATGATTAAGAAGGCGCGTATTACAAAATGATGCGATCAATTTCAAAAAAGTATTTGAATAAATACATCCATGATATTAAGTTGGATGTAGCGGTTCATAGTCATGATGAAAAGGTTTATCTCGCGATTAAGTATATTATTGGGGTTAAGCAGGAAAGTGGGTTGTTTGAACTTTCTTTTGATATTTCCGATGCGCGTCAACTCACTATTAGTATTGAAAGAGCTATCAATGAGATTGTTGAACGAAGTGTCGCTAAAAATATTAGTTTAATGCCATCAAAGATATATGAGCCTAAAGCCGAAGAATCGAAAGCGCGAAAATCCTCATTTTATGGAGCTGACATAGATGATAATAATTGAACCATACGCAAAAATATATGATGTCGGTGATATTGAAGATGGCATTCGCTTATTAAAAAAAATAGAATGGATTGGTAGAATTTCTCATCGATCAGAAGATGCGCAAACTCATATAAGTTGGGAAAAGTTTATAACAAGTGTTGTCTTAAGACATGGGGATTGGTCAATTGTTGAACATGCAACCGTTACTGTTGATGCGGTTGTTGATCGAGGTATTACACATGAGTGGGTCCGACATAGAATTGGAGCGTATACGCAGGAATGTGTGACTGGGGATACTCGGCTATTAAGAAACTTGACAATCAAAGAAGCATATGATAAGCAGATGATTGGACAAAAAATTCGTAGCTCAAATGGAAGTGAGATTGTTAGAAATAAGATTATGTATATTTTTAATAAAGGGCCGCAGCAGGTATACGAGATTATAACAACAAAAGGATATAAAATTAAAGCAACAAAATTACATGAGTTTCAAGTTCCATCCAAACAGTTTGTCTGTTTAAAAGATTTGGCAATAGGTGATAAGGTAATGGTAAATGGGCGACCGTCGTTATTGCCAGTAAATGATATTAAATTAACAAAAATGTATGATACATTAACATCAAAACAAATACAACAAAAACTTCATGTAAATAGAAGTTCAGTGGTAAGAAGATTGCATCAACTTGGTATTTTTGAGGCACATAAAAATGATGGTCATCTAGAGAAGTATAATCGGAATCATACAGCGCAGTCATATCAAAAGATATCAGAGACAATACGACAAGGATTTAGAGATGGGAGAGTTGTATGGAATAAAGGATTACGAGAAGAGGATGATGAACGTGTAAAGATCCAAGCTAATGCATTGAGAGAACATCATCATAATAATGGGTATGGGGCTGCAAATTCTGCGTATAAAAGTGGTGTGGATAGAAGCTTACATAAAAAAGTGCGACAAGTAAAGGCACATATTCATCGATGTGAGATATGCGGCACAAAAGGAAAATTAGAGGTACATCATATTGATGAAAATGCATCTCATAATGATTGGGAGAATCTTATTAAACTATGTAAGAATTGTCATGGGAGAGCACATGCAAGTTGTCGCATAGGGATCATGCCAATTGCAGATACAATTATATCAATCACAGATGCTGGAATTGAGGAGACGTATGATTTAGAGATGGCGACACATCATAATTATCTTGCAAATGGGTTTATCGTGCATAATTCTACCCGTTTCGTGAATTATGAAAAGAAGATTCCACCAAAATTTGTTATGCCAGAATGGCTAAGCCCGCGTCAAAAAGAAATATGGGAAGCTGGTGTATTTGACGCTGAAAAATGGTATAAAGAATTGTTGGCAGCTGGATGTGCTCCTCAAATTGCTCGGTCAGTATTTCCTAATGCCCTATCTTCTCGGATTGTTGTGACATACAACCTTAGAAATTGGCGCCATTTTTTCTTAATGAGGACAACTCGTGAAGCTCATCCACAGATGAGACAAGTAACAATTCCATTGCTAGAAGAATTTAAGCAAAGAATCCCATTGCTATACGATGATATTGAACCAAATGAAATGCAAGCAGTTAACCTTGCAAAAGCGCGATAGATAAAGGTTGTGCGTATGAATTATAGAGACCCTATATTTTGGATACGCTTAATCATTAATATCGCTGTGTTATTTATGTTTTATATGACGCTTGTATTTACAAGCGAACTTCTAAGGAGATTATATGAGTGATGTGGTGAATCACCCAAAGCATTATAACGCTGGGCAGTTTGAGGTTATTGACGTTATTGAAGATTGGAAGCTTGGATTTAATCTTGGAAATACTGTTAAATATATTGCACGAGCTGACCATAAAGGCTCATCACATGATGATCTTAAGAAAGCTCTATGGTATCTTGGGAGGGAGTTGTCGACGCGCGGAGCGAAGTTTGAAGACCTCGTTAAAATCGTCGGGACAGTGCGAAAGGAAAATCGTCTTAATTTACCAGAAGTTAAAGGCTGATGCGCGCGTGCGTTGACGTTAAATTGATGTTTTATTAGTTGATATTTTATTGATGCTTTTCGATTGATGTTTATGATACAATAACAATATCAACATATTGTAGCGAGGGATTATGGGACAAGTGGTTATTCTGGAAGGTCCTGATAACATTGGAAAGACGTGGTTTGGGCAAAAGCTTGCTAAAAAGCATAATGCAAAGCTAGTTCACTGTGGTCCACCAAAAGGAGATGTAGATAAGGTTCTCCAATCCCAACTTGACTTACTTGATGAAACCATGGATAATGTCGACGTACTTAAAGGCATTGAGATATGGGATCGGTCAGTAGTTGGTGAAAGCGTCTATGGACCGCTATATCGAAATTATGATCATTCGCAATATTTTGAACGGTTGAAAGAGCTCTTGCACGAATATGAAAGTAAGATTTTGTTAATTGTGTTTTATGCAAATGAAGAAACATATGAAAAGTTTGGCATTCCAAAGAAAGCAGATGAAAAGGTTACATATCAAACAAAAGGAGAGTCACAAAGGATATCAGTTAAATTTGTTGATGTTGCGACTGAATTGGGTTTGCGTAACACGCTATATATTAATTGTAATAACTATAGCTCAATAGACGCGCGTAACAATTATATTGACCTTAGAATCAACGCTTGGTTGAAAAGAAAAAGGTTTGAATTTGTTTCAAGTAATGATTACACAAGAACATTCTTTAATTTGCATGATCGTTTATGGGAAAATGGAATTGGATTTATAAAGTCTCCTTACAAATGTAAGCAATTTGATAAGCGAACTTGTAAAATTGGCGTTGATTTTAGAAAAGACGGTGTAACGGTTGAGACAACACATGTTAATCCAACAGGCGCGGTTGGTGCAACGAAAAATGTGCGATATATTTTTGTCGGAGAATCTACCGGATTCAATGATAGAGGACCCCAGCTTTGCCATCCTTTTTATAATGGAGCGAGCGGATGCTTGTTTCAAACTACATTAACTTCACTTGGAATCCATCCAACATATTACTACTTAACAAATGTTTTGAAATGCAATCCAAAGGATCATAATCTAGCGAAGTATCTCTCGCCTGGAAAAGATCCATTGATGAAGTTTGAATGTGTTCAGAGGTTTGAAGGTGAGCTTGACAATATTAGAGCTGATAACCCAGATGCAAAGGTGATTTCATTAGGAGCAATTGCGTCAAAGGAGCTATCGAGATTAAAGATTGACCATGCGATGGTTTATCATCCAGCATATTATCTTCGAATGGGAATACGCGAACGCTTTATGTCAGATTTGAAGGTGGCTATTGCGGAGGGATTATGACATTTGCAGAAAC
>Ga0247727_10001602_pt1 | contig 53295 bp, 52 predicted proteins | sample WisWelCaveWW1625_FD_202498 | JGI IMG/M metagenome (GOLD analysis project Ga0247727, IMG submission 202498) | Biofilm microbial communities from Wishing Well Cave, Virginia, United States - WW16-25 | ecosystem: Environmental > Aquatic > Deep subsurface > Groundwater > Cave microbial mat | place... | reverse complement strand
TCTGAACGTAGCGCCGCGTGCCGAGCATGCCGTACTCTTCGGCGTCAACCGAAACGAAGGTGAGCGTATATTTCGGCTTTGGCTCAGTGGCAAAAATTTCGGCCAGGTGAAGCAGGATGGCGATGCCGGAGCCGTCGTTGTCGGCCCCCTGAATCGTGTCCGGCGATTGATCGTGATGAGCCACGACGAGAATCTCTCGCGGCGACTCGCCAGGCAGTTGGCAGACCACGTTGCGCACCGGCACGCGGCGGCTGTAGTTGACGATATCCCACTCGTCGAGGCGGCAATCCCAACCGAGGCGGGTGAACTCGGCCATCAGCCACTCCGCCGCCAGCTTGTTGTTCGGCTGGCCGCTGCTGCGGTTCGGAAATCGCTGGACGAAGTCGGCCTCGATCTCAAAAGTGCGTTCGCCGGAGAAGCGCAGTGAGGCCGGATCGTAAGTAGCGGCGATTTCTGACGCGGGGCCACAGCCGAACAGGGTGAGAGGCAGGAGAATAAGGGTGAGCAAAGCAGGGCGGTTCATGGTTGGCTCCTTTTGGGCGTAAAAGTTGAGCTTATTAGACGCTTGTTTAACCGCCAAAACCAGAGGTAAAGGTGTCAAAAACCGCCAATTTGGGTCTACAATGAGGGCCGGGACGTGACCAGGCGTTGGCCGCCCTAAAGTGGGAAACGGAGGAGCCATGCTGTTCTTTTTCACCTCGCTCACTGACTTTCTAGGATTGTCCATTTCGCTGTGGCTTGCCGCTTATCTGCTGGCGCGCGGCTTCCCCAGCCGCATCACCCTGCGGGCCGTGGTCGTCATGCTCTCGCTGGCCGCGTTCTTCATCAGCGCCTACATCAACGTCCACCAGGTCAGAGCCGGCTCGGCGGCGTGGCGGGCGGCCTTCCTCACCCTGGGCCTGACGGTCTGGTACGATGTCACTTACAGGATACTCCCGACTCGCGCTCAGAACAACACACGCTGGGTCATGTGGGGCGTTTACGCCCTCGGCCTGTTCACCATTGGCCGGCTCATCGCCCTGCAGGATGTGTTCGTAGATGAGCCGGAAGCGGCTCTGTGGGTCACCCGGGTTCGGACAGGGGCGTCGTATCTCACCTTCGGCATCTTTCAGGTCTTCGTGATGGCGGCCACGCTCTACAACTTCTGGCTGGGGGCGCAGGCCGGGGCCGGGCCGCACAACCGCTTCTTCCTCATTGCCACCAGCGTCACCGCCGTGTCCATCGTCGGCTATGGCATCTTCGCCCTGGTTGGAAGGATATTGATCCCCCGAATCATTCAAGACGGATTGTTGCTCACCGCCGTTGCCCTGTTTGGCTACTCGGTCGCCCGGCACCAGGCCTTCGTCGAGCGCCGCACTACTTTACACGACTTCCCCCTCTCCGGCCTGGCGATTGTCGGCCTGTCGAGCCTGTACGCCGCCCTCACCCAACAGCGCGGCGCTCCTGCCGAAGAGATCGCCTTCATCGCCGTCCTAGCCGTCCTCACCCACTCGGCTTACGACTTGGCCCGCGAATTTCTGGATCGTCTCCTGCACCGGCACGAGGGGAAACTGCGCCGCCAACTGCGGCGGCTGGCGCGCGACGTAAGCGGCGAAAGCAACCTCCAGACCTCGCTTCAACAAGGATTGACCGGCCTGTGCCGAACCCTCAATGCCTCAGGCGGATTCATCGCCGTTCGCCGCCAGAATGAATTTGTGGTGACCGCCTCTGTTCATTCACTCAGCCTCGACAGCACGGTTGAGCCGCCGATGGTGATGGGCGACGACCTGCGCCAGCCTCCCGCCCCGCTCGCCGACAAAGTCGCCTGGCTGGCCCCGGCCTTTGTGAGGAACGATCAAGCCGCCGTCGTCGGCCTCGGGCCGCGCCCGGCCCGCAGTGACTATTCAGAGTCCGACCTTGACTTGCTGGCCGAAACCGCCGACTGGGTGGGTCAGATGATGGACGCCGACACCCGGCAAGAGGCGGGGCGGACGCAGTTGATCGAGTTGGCGGCTGAAGTGCAGTCGCGCGAAGTCAAATTGCAGGCCGGGGCTGAGGACTTGATCGCCGTCTTTGAAAACCAACTCGACGCCCAATTTGTCCGCTGGGTCGAGGAAGGTTTGCGGCGTTTAACCGATTACACGACGCTAGGGCAATTGCCGTTGACGGCCCAACTCCAGATTCAGGGCGAGACTCACATTGAGCGCGGCAAAGCCGTTCGTGAACACTTGATTCAAGCGATTGAAACTCTGCGCCCCGCCGGACCGAGGCCTTCTGGCATCCTGCCGCGTGAGTGGCATGTCTACGCCATCCTGCACGACGCCTACGTCGAAGACGCGCCCAACCGCGAAGTGATGGCCCGCCTCTACATCTCCGAAAGCACCTTCAACCGCCAGCGCCGCAAAGCCTTGCAGGCCGTGGCCCGCGCTCTGCTGGAGATGAGGCAAGGCGTGATGGCGGGACAGTTTGCGTATAGCGCCTGAGGTGGCTACGAGCCGGAGAAGGCCAGGAAGAACACCGACGACGCCAGGACGGACGCAAAGATGACGAGGACGGCGACACAGCCGACAATGACGCCAATGGTGACCCCCGTCCGTCGCGCCGGGGATTGGGTGGTTCGCTTTACAACAACGTCTTGTTATGCTCCGAGTCAAACACGTGGGCGTGCAGGTTGGCGATCCACAGCTTGCCGTCTGCGGTCACCCGCAAATAACGCAGAGCCTCTTGAATGTGCGAGCTGACCACTCCCCAGTAAAACTCGTCGTAGCCCTGCCGCATGTCGCCGGGGTTTTTATAGCCGAGCTTGGCGTTTGCGCCCGTCTCTTCAAACTCGTAGAACAGCGCCGGAATTTTGCGCAGATACTTGGGGTCGCCAAGCTGGCCGATGAAATCCGCCGCCCGCGCCAGGCCGTAAAAACCGCTTACGTTCTGGTGAAATTCGTTGTCCGGGATCGGGAAGCGGGTCATCTCGATGTAATTGCAAATCGTGTCCACGTCGGCTTCCGACAACGCGCTTTTGTTGAATCGCTCGCGCACAAACAGTTTACTGCGATCAACGTGATAGGGCTGAAGCGCCGCATCCGAGCCGGACAGCGGCAGTGCCAGCGTCTGCCCGTTAAGCCCGGTCGCCAACTGCTCGCCTTTGTCGCCGCGACAGACGCCTTTGACGTAGCCAATGTCGTGGCACAGCAAGGCGATGGTGAACAGCATCCAGTCTTTGGGCGTCACTCCCCCTTCGAGCAGTTGTTTGCCTTTCAGGATCGCCTGGCCGACCATCGTCACCAGAATCGTGTGCTCGACGTTGTGGTACAGCGCGTCCGAGTTGGCGATGTTCTCCAGCGCCAGGCGGCCCGCCCAGGCGCAGATGTTGCCATACTCGGCCTCCAGCAAGTTGTAGGTCTCCTGATAGGCGTCCCGCAACTCTTTGACGAAGTGTTCGATGATAAGTTTTTGAACGTCGAGCATGCTACGGCCCTCCTGAGCGAGTTTGGTAAACTTATAACTGGCTAAGAAATCTAACCCAAGGCAACTTGTCTTTTACCGAATTGAACAGCCTTTCGTCGGCAGTCCACAATTCACAACCCATCTTTTCGGCCAGAGCGAGATAGTGGCTGTCGTACACGTTCGGGCGATTGAATTCAGTCGCCAGTTCCCAGGTTCGTGTCATCAAGTTATCCGGAGAGAGGATGTGAATAGGCAAGCCGAGAAAGGTTTTGCTCATTTCTTCGGCTTCCTCTGGCAATAAAAGCTTGCGATATGCTCGATTGCGAATGACGGAGAGGCCTTCAGACAAGAGGAGAGGCGGCGCGAGGCGCGCTACCTTTTCGACAATCCACTTCTGCCATAAGGCGCGCGCCCGGTCGCTGTCAGACTCAGGCAGAACCAGCTTGAGGACCAAGCTGGCATCAGTACACACCCTGGAGTTCAAGGAGTCTTAGCTCCCGTAAAGCTTCAAGGTCTTGAGAAATGCCGTCGAAGGGTTGTCCACCCCGGCGAGCCAGAACCTTCTCGCGAATCCTGTCCGCCGCCGCCAGAGCAGTCATCTCTTGCTCGTAGGTGAACGCAACCTGAGTCACTTGCTGAGGAAGGATCGCAAGGCTGACAAGCGCGGCTTGCACACCATCCGCCGTTTGGAGGACGATGGTTTCGCCCTTGCTGACCACTCGCCTTACAAGCGCCGCCAATTCTTCTTTGGCTTTCTCTACAGATATATTCAGCATCGCCTTGCTCCTGCAACGGATTATACACCTTACTTGATCCGATACCCCTCCTGCTCATTATTAAAAATCCACCCCACCAGCGCCCCGATGCGGATTTCGTCGAAGAGATAGGCTTCGCGAGTCACAGCGGCCGAGCCTTTGCCGCGCAGGGCCTGGCGCGAGCGTTCCATCATCTCAAAGCGCTTCTGCCAGCGGGCAAAGTTCGCCGGGCGCAAATCCACCCAGCCCTTGGCCGCCCACCTGTCCAGGTCGCCGGGGCCAATCTCGGCCTCGGTCGCCCCGGCCACTTCGGGAATGCGAATGAACGGCCCGCGAATCAACTGCGTGGCGTGTGGGGTGAGAATCGGCACGCCAATCGAAGTAATTGTCTGCCGCAAGGCCGCATCCTCTTGCAAACGCGCAAACAGCGCCGCCGAGATCGCTTCCGGCGTTTGAGCCAACACGGCTTTGAGCGTGCCATATTCAACTTGTAACAGCTCGGCTTCCCACAGCAACTTGGAAATCTCCGGCGGACCAAGCTGGCCCAGGGCCACGCTGTGCAGGCTGGTCTGCGCCTCAAGCCGCTCAATGTCGTTCAGCGCCTGTTGCCTCAGCACCCCCGCGCGGTAAGTCGGGTTCATCACCGCCCCGTCAACCGCCGCAATCACGTCGCGCCCGGTGTTGCTCCCCTTGATTTCCAGCACGCAGTCGAGCGCGATCTCTTCCGGCGTGATGAACTCCATCTGCCTCAGCGAGGTGATCGTCTCGAACTCGCCTTTAGTGAAGACGCCGTTCTCGCCCGTGTCCACGACCGGCAAGGAGAGGTCGCCAAGCGACTCGAAGTCGTCGGCGGCCAAACGCAGGGGCAGGCGGCTCTCGATGGGAAATGGCCGGGGCGCATACACCGTCACCGGGCGGCCGCCCTCGCGAATCGTCCGCAGTGAAATATCGGCAAAGCCGATCATCGCCCCCGGCTTGATCTCCTTAACCACCGGCCCGCCGACGGTGCGAGCCATGAGGAAGAGCAGGCCGGTATGGGCAAAGGCGATGGCGGTCTTGGTCATCAGCTTGGCCGAAGGCTTGTCTTCGCTATGCGTGTACGGAATGTTCAGCCCCATGCCGCCCGTGCCGGTGGTGCCGATCTTGAGATACAGCCGCGTGCCCACCTCGCGCATCGCCCGGTTGAGCATGAGCACGTGGCGGATCAACTGCGGCACCGACCGCGAGATCAGCAGAGTCTCAAACGCGCGCTCGGCCTCCTTCCATTCGTGTTTGGCCGCCGTTGCGTCCCCGGCCCGGATGTGAGTCAACAGATCATCCAACTCGCGCTTGGCGATCACCGTTCCGGTGTACATGTCCTGATAACTGATCGCCGTCGCGGTGTTGATCGAGTCTACGATCACGTCCGGTTTGTGTTCGAGGATGAGTTGAACCAGGCGCGACCGATCGTAGGCGGCGTCAAAGTCGCCAAACAGGTCGGCGTACAACTCGTCGCGCCGCTGGTAACTTTCGAGCAGGCGGGCTCGCTTCTCTTCTGAAAACTCGGTGCGCACGAACACGTCACCCCACACGCCGACGAACTCGATGCCCGAATGCGGAAACATCCGGCGCAGTCCGGCGGGACCGTGAATGGCCTCGTTGACTTCCTGCTGGAACAACGAAGCGATGATGATGCGTTTGGGTTTAAGGTCGTGCGCGATACGGCGGGCGATCTGCCGACCCACCAGGCCCGCGCCGCCCAGAATCAAAAAGGTGTCGTCTGGCATGTGTAAACGATTTTTGCGTAGGGGCGACGTCACGTCGCCCCTACCTGCGCGAATGAATGGTGACGGATTGAAACGCCAGGGTCAGCGTGCGTTCCTGGCCCGACTCGTCCCGGCCCCGAATCATGATTCGCTCAATCAAGTCTGGCGACTCAATCTTCAGGCAAGCGTCGTAAAGCGACTCGAGGTCGGGATAAACGTGCGCGTGTTCCGAAAGTCCAGCCTTTGGATCCCACCGCCGGATCACCAGCAGGATTTCGGTGACGCGTTCACTCATAAACGCAGGCATCCTGAGCCACGCCCTGAGCATGGCCGAAGGGGGAGCGTAGCGCAGTCGAACGCGGAGCGTGCGGTATCTGCGTAACGCGAGTCATAAAGTGTAAGTTTCGCCCGGCTTGATCACGTGAGCCTGCACGCCCGTTTCGGCCTGCACTTGCTTGGCCCAAGCCTCGGCGTCCTGGGCGATCAGGCCCCAGGTGTTGTAGTGAACGGGGATGACGTGTCCGGGCCGGATCAGTTTCACCGCCCGCAGAGCATCGGCCGGCCCCATCGTGTAATTGTCGCCGATGGGCAGGGTGGCAAGCTCAATGCCCTCGTCGCCGAGCAGTTGCATGTCGCCGAACAGGCCGGTGTCGCAAGCCAGGTAAATCTTCTTGCCCGAAGCCGGGGTAATCAGGAAGCCGCACGGATTGCCGCCGTACGATCCATCGGGCAGAGCGGAACCATGCAGGGCCAGCGTCAGCTTGACGTAGCCAAACGGGTGGGTGTAGCCGCCGCCCAGGTGTTGGGCGTGAACTTTCTTCACCCCTTGCGCCTCACACCAATTGGCGATCTCAAAGTTGGCAATGACCGTCGCCCCGGTGCGTTGGGCCACAGCCACCGCGTCGCCCACGTGGTCGCCGTGTCCGTGCGAGATCAGAATAAAGTCGGCGGGGACCGCGTCGGCGGTGATGGAGGCGGCGGGGTTCCCGGAGAGGAAGGGGTCAACCAGAATCCGGTGTCCCCCTAGCTCCAATCCCACCGTGCCGTGCCCGTACCAGATCAGTTTGTCGCTCATCGTCGTTTGTCTCCTTTCGTGAGAATGCGAATAGCGGCCGATGCTTCGCGCATCTTTTTGCCGTAACGTCGTTCGCGCCAGGCATCGCGGTAATCGTCAATCTGGCGGCTGAGGGCCATCCAATCGCCGACCATGAACAGGAAGCCGGGCGCGTCGGGCGCGAACATGTAATCGTTGAACCAGAGCTTGAGCCAGCGCAAAGGCAACGGGTACTGCTTGACCCACACCGCTACCACCGTAAGCTGGCCGGTCTTTTGCTCAAGGAATAGCGGCTCCAGGAAGCGGCGCTGGCTCCACTTTTGTCTGCGGAAGGGATACTTCTGGCCGAAGTTGACGGCGGTGACACTGCCGATGCGGGAATATGAAATACTGAGGCGATAGACAGGCGTGCTGATGAGCACGTAGTCGGCGCGGCATTGAACGTAGCACAGCGCGGGCGCAATGAGGCCGGCCACCCACAGCGCGCCGCTGATGACGACGATGATGAGCAGGAAGTCGCGCCCGGTGGAGAGAATGGGATAGTCGGGGGCGATCCACCACAGCACGTAGGCGCTGACGGCAAGCAAGAATGCCGGCCAGCGCAACATGGCAAACAGGCGCTCGTAGAGGCGGAGGCGGAAGCGCTTGCCGGGGCGGAGCTTTTTGACAGGCATCCTTCGTAAGACAGTGGTCAGTGAACAGTAATCAGTGATCAGTCAACGACCACTGATTACTGTTCACTGGTAACTGTTCACTGCTGACTGGCAAGAGGCACTGTGAACCAGAACGTACTACCTTTGTCCAACTCGCTCTCGAATCCGATTTGGCCGCCAAAGAGTTCGACCAGTCGCCTGGTGAGGTGCAGGGCCAGCCCCCAGCCCGGTTGCTCGCGCACTGTCGAATGGTCTGAACGAAAGAACTGGCTGAAGACCCGGGCCTGATCGTCCGGGCCAATGCCAACGCCGATATCGGCGATAGCAAGGCGGATGCGCGAGTCGTCGGCTTCGGCGGTGAGGGTGATAGCGCCGCCCGGCGCAGTGTACTTGTGAGCGTTCGTCAGCAGGTTGGCGATGATCTGATTCAGCCGCGAGCGATCAATACGGGCATGGGGCAGGGGCGGCAGGTTGGAGGTGAACACTTGCCCTTTTTCGTCAATCTGCGGTTTGAGAGCGGCAATCACATCTTCAACACAAGCGGCCACGTCCACTGCTTTGATGTCCACTTTGAGCCGCCCGGTTTCGATCTTGGAAATGTCCGAGAGATCGGAGATCAGGGCGTTCATGCGATCCACGCCGTTGCGGATGGTAGTGAGAAATTCCTTTTGCTGGTCGTTGACCGGGCCGGCGATTCCGGAGCGCATGAGATCGGTGTAGCCCTTGATCGAGGTCATGGGCAAGCGCAGTTCGTGGGCGACGACCGAGACAAAATCGCTCCTGGCGATGTTGGCGTCAAGAGCGAGGGCGGCTTGAGTGGCGAAGATTTCAAAGAACAGCAGATCGGCGTGGGTGAACAGCCCGGAGATGCCCGGCTTGTCCACGTAGACTGCGCCGAAAGGCGTATTGTCTCGCGCTTGCAGGGGCGTGGTCATGCTGGAACGTTGCAAGCCGGCTTCGTCGGCGACGAGGGCGCTCTGGCCGGTTTGGGCAACGGTTTGGGCCAGGGCGAACAGTTCCCCTTCAGTGGCGGCGTCCACGCCGGCGGCGGCCCGAATGTCGAATCCTTTGGTGCTCCTGTTGTAGAGAATCAACATCCCCCGTTCGGCCCCGGTAAGCCGGATAGCGCCTTCCATTGCCTGGGTCAACTGTTGGAGGAAGGCGGGGATGGCGGCAAGAGCCTGGCAAGCGTCGCGCAGTTCGGTCAAGCGGGGGAGGTCACTCATTGGGTTCGGCCTTTGCGGGTTTTGGTTGTCGGGGCAGGTGCAAGGCCTGCCCTTACAGTTTTATAGTAGTTACAGTTTCGGCGCAAGATGCAAAGATCGCAGGCGGGCTTTTGGGCGTGGCAGACTTCGCGCCCATGCCGGATGAGGTTGAGGTGGGCGGCGTAGTAGGTTTCGGGCGGGAAGAGCGCCTCAAAGTGGGGGTGGGCGTCTTCGACGGACATTTTTTCGGGGCGCAGGCCAAGGCGGCCCGTGACCCGGTAGACGTGGGTGTCCACCGGGAAGGCGGGGCGGTCCAGCGAGAATTGGAGGACGATGGCCGCCGTCTTTGGCCCCACGCCGTTGAACCTGGTGAGCCAGGCGCGGGCTTCTTCGAGGGGCAGGTCGCGCAGGAAGTTGAGGTCGAGCGAGCCGCGCTCAGCAGTGATGGCGCGCAGGACTTGTTGGATGCGTGGCCCTTTCTGGTTGGCCAGCCCGGCAGGCCGGATGGCGTTGACGACGACGTCGGGCGGCGCGTCGCGCACGGCTTCCCAGGTGGGCAGGGCGGCTCTTAGCAGGTCGAAGGCCCGGTCGCGGTTAACGTCGTTGGTGTTTTGCGAGAGGATGGTGGAGACGAGTTCGTCAATCGGCGGGAGGGGGTTGCGCCAGGTGGGCTGGCTGTAATGATCGAGGAGCAAGTGGTGGATGCGAAGGGCGCGTTTGGCGACGCGACTGCGGGCGGTGGGGGGCATGGGGAGATTATAACCCTTTAGGCAGTACCTTCATCCGCAAATTCAACATTTGGGTTGCGCCGGGCTGCTGAAATGCCTATGCTATACTCGCTTGCTGTATCTCTTGCATAGCACGGATTCTCAGAATGAACGGATTCCGATCCGCAAATTCCGAAAATCTGTGCTTTCAAACCAAAGGAGCCGTCATGCGAAAGAAAGCGACATTAATCACCGGCGCGCTTGGCGAGATCGGCCAGGCGCTCGTCGAACAACTCGTCATAGACCGGGCGAAGCGCGTGATCACCCTCGACATTCGCCCCGCCGAAAAGGCGTATCCCGGCACCACCCATGTTCAGGGCGACATACTGGACAAGGCCCTGCTGGCGCGCCTGGTGAGCGAGTACGAGATTGACACGATCTTTCATCTGGCCGCCCTGCTCTCCACGCGCAGTGAATTTACCCCGGATGCCGCTCACCGGGTGAACGTGGAAGGCACGATGGTCTTGCTGCAGATGGCCGCCGAGCAGTCGGAGTATCGCGGCCAGCCGGTGATGTTTATCTTCCCCAGTTCCATTGCCGCCTACGGCCTGCCCACTATGGAGACTAAAGCCAAATATTCGCGGGTGCGCGAGCACGAGTGGAACACGCCGACGACAATGTACGGTTGTAACAAGTTGTACTGTGAAATTTTGGGCGGCTACTTTAGCCGCAATTACCGCCAACTTGCGGCGACGAAGCCGGTGATGCTGGACTTTCGCTGTGTGCGCTTCCCGGGCCTGATCAGCGCCTTCACCGTGCCCAGCGGCGGCACAAGCGACTATGGGCCAGAGATGTTGCATGCGGCGGCCAAAGGCGAGCCGTACGCCTGCTTCGTCCGGCCTGACACCGCCATTCCCTTTATGGCCATGCCAGACGCGGTGAAGGCCCTTTTGCAGTTGCGACAGGCCCCGCGGGAGGCGCTGTCCCGGCTGGTCTACAACGCCACCAGTTTCAGCCTGACGGCGGCGCAAATCCGCGATCTCACTTTGCAAGCCTTTCCGCAAGCCCAAATCTCCTTTCAGCCAGACCTGAAACGGCAAGGGATCGTGGACAGTTGGCCGGTTGATTTGGACGATAGCGCCGCCCGCCGCGATTGGGGCTGGGAGCCGGAGTACGACGTTCGGCGGTCTTTTGAGGAGTACCTTATCCCTAATATCACCCGCCGCTATCAAGGCTAAAAATTCGCGTGGTACAATCGGCGCAGGAAGGAGAGGGTGAACAATGAAGAAACTGCTTCTAACATTGGCCGTGTTGGCATTGTTGACCAGCGCCTGCGGCATTGCTACCGGCGACACTCAGGCGACGGTTGCCGCGCAAGTGGCGGCTACGGTTGCGGCCCAGCCTCCGCAACAAGTGCAGGTGACGGTTGAAGTGCCGGTGGAAGTGCTGGCGACGGTGGAAGTGCAAGTTCCGGTGACGGTGGAAGTGCCGGTGACGGTGCTGGTGGAAGCAACACCCGCCGCCGACACGCCACAACCGGGGGCCACCAACCCCCCAGCCGTTTCCACCAACGCCCAGGACCCGCTGACCGGGGCCAACCCTGCGCCGGTCATTGACGAGAAGTTTGACTTTCCTGACAAGTATTACTGGTATCTGTTCGACTCCTCGACCGGCGAAGGGAAGATCGAAGATGAAACCTTTATTCTCGTCGCCAAAGAGCCGGAGCGTGTGGAGTGGACGTTCGGCGGCAAGAAGTTCGGCAACGCCTACGTGACGGCCAAGACCCTCGTGCCGGACACCACCTGCAAAGCGGGCGACAACTGGGGGATGATCTTCCGCATGAAAGATAACGCCAACTTCTATATGTTTGGCGTCTCGTGCGACGGCAAGTACCGCCTGCTGAAGCGCGTGGATGGCGCGTGGGAAACCATTGTAGATTTCGCCGACTCGGATGCCATCGCCGATTTGGGCCAGCGGAACGTGCTGGGCGTGCGGGCGGCGGGCAACCAGATCAGCCTGTATACCAACGATCAATTTCTCGTCACCGTCGCCGACGGCACGTTTGCCGAAGGCGTGGTTGGCATGTACGTCGGCTCGCGCCTCACGCCCAATCTGACGGTGTCGTTCGACGATATTGCGGTGTACACCATCGGCCAGTAACTGCCCAAGACCCTAAAGGTCTCCGAGACCTTTAGGGTCTTTAGAAATACCGCCTTGCGGCGCGTTCGATTTATCGGGCGCGCCGTTTTTTTCTGTATAATGGGGCCATCTCCTTTTGCCCAAACTTTTTTGATGAAGCGAACTCTTCTTGCTATCTGTATCGCCGCAACAGTATTAGCCGCCTGCGCCCCGCGCCCCGAAGTCATCCAGGTCGGGGTGGCAGGCACGCTCACCGCTTTAGCCCCCACGCCGGTTCTACCGGCAGATCGGCCCACCAGCACCCCGGTGCCAACAGTTTTGCCGCCGACCGCTACCCCGGAACCCAGCCCCACCGTTGAACCGACTTCCACCGAAGGCCCCACGCCCACCGACACGCCGATCGCCATCACCCTGGGCGAGTTGATCTTCGAGGACACGTTCGGCGCGCCGGGCGGCTGGGCGGTGGGCGACACCGCCGACAGCAACGTGGCGGTGAGCGGCGGCGCGCTCTCCTACACCCAAAAGAACCCCGGCTCGTTTTCATTCCGCGTCATTGGCAAACAGGGCGGCGACTTCGCCGCCGAGATCAGCACTGCGCTGGCGGATAACTGCGGCAGTGGCGACAAGTTCGGCCTCATCTTCCGTTTGCAAGACGCCGACAATTACTACACCTTTCAAATAGACTGCGACGGGCGCTACCGCTTCGCGCGCTACGGCGGCGGCGCGGCTACGCCGATTGTGGACTGGACGGCCACGCCGGCGATTGATCGCGGGGCCAAAGCCGCCAACAAGCTGGGCGTGAGCGCCAAAGGAAGCGCCTTCATTCTCTCCATCAACGACACCCAGATTGCCACCGCCACCGACACGGCTTACGCCAGCGGGCGCTTTGGCCTGTGGGTCGGCGCGAACGCAACCAAGAACTTCACGGTAGTGTTTGACGATTTGAGAGCGTACCAGTTGCCGTGAGTTAGAGCATGGAGTTAGAGTGTTTACAGCCACAGCTCCGACTCCCCACTCTAACTCTAACTCCCCACTCTAACTCATGCACAACACCCTCAACGACCTTGAATCCCGCGAATGGCTCAAGTTTCAAAAGTCGTGGTTTGTCCACAACCCGCCGCCGCGCAAAAAGGGCGTGCTCCAGCACCCGGCCAAATTTCCAGAGACGCTGGCCGAAGAATTCATCAGCTTCTTTACCAAGAAAGACCAGGTCGTGCTGGACCCAATGGCCGGAACGGGGAGCGCCCTCGTTGCCGCCATTCGCGCCCGCCGCCGCAGTGTCGGCATCGAGTTGAACGAGAAGTACGCCGCCATCGCTCAACAGATGGTAGACGATGAAATCGCCTCGCAGGGGAAACGATTTCCAAAAAAATACCAGCCGCTCCTCTTCAACGACGACGCCGCCAACGCCAGCCAACTCAACCTGCCGCCGGTTGACTACATCTTCACATCGCCTCCTTATTGGAATATGCTGAGGATGCGCGGCGCAGAGACGCAAAAGAAGCGGCGCGAAAACGGCCTGGACGTGTTCTACTCCGACGACCCGCGTGACCTGGGCAACATGGCCGACTACGAGCAGTTCCTCGACAGCCTGTGCAACATTTACGAGTCACTCTATCCGCTCCTCAAGAACAAAGCTTACCTGACCATCATCGTCAAGAACGTGAAGAAGGGCGGCAAGATTTACCCGCTGGCATGGGACATTGCCAAACGGTTAGGGCAGACCTACACGCTGAAGGATGAACGCCTTTGGCTACAGGATAACCAGCGCCTCGCCCCCTTCGGCCTCGGCAGTGCCTGGGTGAGCAACACGTTTCACCATTATTGTTTGCAGTTCCGAAAAGAAAGTGGTCAGTGAACAGTGGTGAGTGAACAGTGAGCGGCGGCTGTTATTCACTGTTTACTGCTCACTGACAACTGAGCAATTATGCTCGTCGCCTCCGATCTGATCACCCTCCCCTACGACCCTCAATTCTCCAGCGCCGGGGTGCAATACGCCCGCGACTCGCTTCACTACACTTACAACCGCATGCACCTCAGGGCCGCCGACCGCCTGCGCAAGATCGTGTCTGGCATTGCCTTTGAGATGGCCGTGCGCCGCTGGCTGGAAACCGAGGGCGTGCCCTACAACCGCCTCGGGGCCACCGCCTTCACCTCCCCCGACCGATTCGACCTGGCAATTGGCGGGCGGCGCTGTGACCTCAAAAGCTATTTGATCTACGACCGCAGTAAAATTGCCGCCCTGCACGCCGACCCAGCCTGGGCGCTCGACGCTCAAGCGATGATTCCTGAAGACCAGTTTGAAACCGAGCGCATGGGGGAGAACGACCTCTATTTGTTCGGCCTCGTCACCGGCCTTGAGGCCCGGCACTCGACAGATACCGAGAAAGCCATCGCCAAACATCTGCCCGTCTACCTCATTCATCCCTTGCCGCCCGAACGTTGGGCGGACACCAAACCCTGGCAATCGCTTGGCCCGCTCGCCCTCAAGAGCAACGCCTCTGCGCCGATCACCGTCGAGGTCGGCGGGCAGGCGGCGGATCATTCCGCCATCCGCGAGCGGATCACCCTGCTGCCGCGCGCCCGCCTCACCGTCACACAAGACTATTACGCCATCCTGTATCTCAGCGTCCCCCGCCCGCCCGACGGCGAGATTGGCATTCACAGCCCGGCGCTGGGCGAGACGCACTTAATCAAAACCAGCGAGTGGGCCAACATTTGGGTCTATGGCCAGCGGGCGTACCTGTGCGGCTGGCTGAACAAGCACGACTTCCGGGCCGCGAGCGCTCCCCTGCCCCCAAACAGCCCGGTGAAGCAATACAGCCACACTGCCACCGCCAACCTCGCCCTGCCCATGCACGCCCTGCGCTCCATGACCGAGCTGGCCGGGATCGCCCGCCAGCACTTGCAGTCGTAACTACCCGGGCCGCGCCCTTCGACTACGCGGCGCGCACGCTTCGCGTGAGCGGAGTGAAACGAAGTCGAAGGAGCGCGCCGCGCCGCTCAGGGTGCTGGCAGGCTGAGTAGTTACTGCAATCGCAGATGACTTATAATGAGAACTCAGGAGTCAGAATTCAGAAGCCGGAAGAATTCTGACTCCTGAATTCTGACTTCTGACTCCTGGAGGTTTCCATGCAACGCTTACTCAGTTTCACTGCCGGCGCATTTTGTGGCGCAGTCGTGGCCTCGGTGGCGGTGTTATTGCTCACGCCCATGTCGGGCCGCGACCTGCAATTGCGAGGCCGGGCCGAGGCTGATGCTCTCGCCGACGAGGTGCGCAAAGCTTATGACGACAAACTGGCCGAACTCAAAGCTCAACTCGAAGCGCTTAAAGCGCCGAAGCTGATAGAGTGAAGTCAGCCTGTTCAGGCTTATTGAAGTTTTGCGCGGAGACATTCTGAATGGGGCGTTCGATTTCGTCACGTCAGCAGTTGATCAGATCAGTTTCGACGATCGCCCTATGTTTCGTTGTGTGTCTGCCATTAATAGCCCGTATTATGGCGATGGATATTATGGCAACGCACGATGGAGCAGGCTATGTCTTTCGCACCCTTGCACTAGACATTAACTTTCATCAAGGGCGGCCCTTCTTTGGTTGGGCTTCCGATCTCAACCTCGGTTATGGTTCTCCTGGCCCCAGTTTCTACTCACCCCTGCCGCAGGCAGGAATCGAAATTCTTCATTTGCTGGGCGCCGATTACATCCCAGCCGCTAAAGCCTACATGATCATCACTCTGTTGATTGCGTGGCTGGGAATGTATTTCCTGTTGCGCAATTCGTTCAGCGCCTCTGTAGCCAGCGTGGGTGCTGCTGCCTATGTATACGCTCCGCTTTTACTCTTTGATATTTTCCGCCGGGCAGGCATTCCACAGGTTTCAACCATGGCGCTCTGGCCATGGTCGCTTGCTTTTGCTGAACGAACGATGAGGACTGGTGAACGACGGCTGGCGTTTGCGCTGACAATTTCGGCCGCCGGGCTATTGCTGACCCACCATCCTACTTCCCCGTTAGCTTTCGCCTCTTTAGTGGTTTATGCAGCGGCTATCTATGTTGACGCCAAGCGCGATAGTCAATCAACGAACAGGCAGGAGCCCAATGGACGGACAATCAGGCTGATCCTTGCCGCGCTCGGGCTGGCCTTCGCTTTAAGCGCATTCTTCTGGATCCCCCTTTTATACGAGTTGCGATACCTTCAATTTCAGCGCTCAGTTAATCAGTTCCCCCTTGATTTGCCGGATCTTTGGATTACAGCGCAAACAATTGTCCAGTTGCCGCCTTTGCCGGTCGACATTCACCAGATTAACCCCCAAAATTACCATGGTCTTGGCCCCTTGCAATTACTCTTAGCGGGAGTGTCGCTAATCCATTTGCTGGCAAGGTGGAGGAAGCCAAATTTTTATCGTTCGGCCTTCTTTGAATTGATGTTGATCTTGAGTCTTCTCCTGGGCAGCCCACTGGCTAGATATCTCTGGGATCACACGGCGATCCACTTCCTGCAACAGCCATTTCGCTTGTTTGTCCCTGCTACATTAGCCGTTGGTTATCTCGCCGGTTATGCCATCCACAGTGTTGCCGCCAATCGCCTTTGGTTCCAAGAAATTGGCGCAGCAATCCTGATCCCATTATTCATGATTCAGGGCTTGCCATGGTCCTATTCATCTGAGCAGGTTGGACAAACCAGCGTGATTGATTTGCCCGCGCTTGCCCGTCGAATGAATCCAGACGCAGGCTGGTTCGCTACAGAGGCGGGTGAGTTTCTCCCTATATGGGTTTCCGAATTTCCCGATACCAGTAATCGAAGCGAGGCATACATTAGAGGAGAGTCGATTCAACGCCTTGGCCTGGGCTCGGCGCCTTCCGAAGCAGTGATCGAAGACCTGCGAGATGAGCCAGGAAAGGCTCAAGTTGTCATCAATAGCCCTACGGAGTTTGAGCTTCTTTACCACACCTTCTATTTTCCAGGCTGGCAAGCAATCATCGACGGCCGGGAAGTTAGCATCCGCATAACGCCGAACACTGGCCTGATCGCCGTTTCAATCCCGCCGGGCCGCCATACGTTACAACTGGAGTTTACCGCTACACCTATCCGGGTCACCTCCAGCGCCTTTAGTTTAGCAGCCTTGGGACTACTGCTGTGGTTCTTGATCCGTGAAACACTGAAACAGATGAAGTCTGGAAAGTCAACACAGGTAGACTCCTCATCACCGTCATTTGAGTTGCCACTGTGGAATGCTTGGGGCGCAGGTCTGCCACTGGTAACGGCATTAGCCACGGTCGGCTTGATATTCGGCGTCACAGATCGTGTAAACAACCCTATTCGCGCAACGCGACGGCAACCCGCTGGGTTCGTGGGCGTGCAACATCCGGTGAGAATTAACTTCGAGAACGAGATAATGCTGGAGGGATATGACCTCGCGTTGCGGTCACTCGATACCGACCGACAGTTGGCTGTGGTGATGTATTGGTCGCCTCTGCACAAACTTGGCGTCCCTTATGGGTTTGGCCTGCGGCTTGTAGACTCGGATGGAATCATCTGGGCGACCGTGCGGCGGCCACGCTTCTTCATCGGTGGGGTACCCTCGGAGCAATGGTCCGAGACCGGTTTTTATCGGGACGAGTTGCTACTCGACCTTTTTCCGGGCACGCCACCCGGGCATTATTGGCTCGAGGCCGAGGTTTTCCGGCGAGATATAGCGGCGAACTTGATACACCACGGCAGCTTCGAGGGGCCGGAACCGGCTTGGGCGCGGGTAGACCAAATTCATATCGGATCCCAAGCCCTGAACGCCGTCGGCATCACGCCAGCCATGGAAAACGCCGTCAATTTGCCTGTAAACGACGCGGCGATTTTGGTTGGTTGGACCCTCCATCAACCCAAAGAGGCTACTTCGGGCGACGTTCTATTATTTGAGGCGCTATGGCAGGCCAAAGTCAATCAGCCAAACATAGACCCCGGTCTACTGCGCTGGCGTGATTCCTTTGGGCAAACTTGGGATGCCAGCGTCTGGATGCCAGGGGGCCAGCATTATCCGCCGAACGATTGGCAAATCAACCAAATTGTGCGCGATCAGATCAGATTGGTTGTGCCGCCTCAACTGCCTTCCGGACTTTACACATTGGAAGCCGAGCCAGGTGATCAAACTATCACGTTTGCCAACGTGCAGGTGAACGCACCGGAACGTCACTTCAGCCTCCCTTTGATAGAAACCCCAACCGATGTCACATGGGACTCACTGGCCCGGCTAGTCGGCTACTCCATTCATAGAAGCGCGACTGGCAATACTGAACCGATTCATGTAGAGTTAGTATGGGAGGTATTGGGAACGGCTAACACAAGTCTTAGGAGTTTTGTGCACTTACAAAATGATGCTGGAGCGTTGATCGCTCAAGATGACAGCATCCCAGTTGGCTGGACCAGGCCAACCACAGGCTGGCTTGCCGGAGAATACATCGTTGATGACCACATGCTTAGCTTGCCAGCAGATATCCAGTTGGGGACATACCGGCTTTTCATGGGAGTATACGACCCAGTCACCCGGCAGCGAATCATGACCCCAGAAGGCGATTACGTATTTCTGACCTCAATCGAAGTCAAGTAGCATCTCCTCTCTCCCGACGACACCCCGGCCAGAAGAGAGGTTGGGGTGATGCCTTTATGGCAACGTCACGGTGTAATCAAAGGTTTGCGTTCCAGCTTCGTAATCACCAACGCCGTCGTTGATCTTCTCCTCGAACGTCACAACAGTTTGGAGTTTGGTCTCGCCGCCCGGCCAGCGGAAGACGACAACGTAGAACGACTTGCAGAACAGGCCGTTGTTTTCGTTTTCGTCCGCGTAGAACTTATCGAGTTCAACCGGCTGGCCGTTGACGGCAAATTCAACTTTCATGTGTTCGTAGTTCTGATTCAAAATCTCCTGAGTCGTCGCGCACCAGCCGTAGCCCCACATCAGCCGCGCGTCCTGATCCAACGCCACAGTGTAGGTGAAGGTCGCGCCGACTTCCGCCAGGTCGTCGGCGCTGTATTGCTCCTGCGCCGGCTGTTCCAGAAAAGGGGTGTTGGCGAGCAAGGCCGCTTTCGTAGAGGCGGGTGAACCGAGAGTCGGGCCGCCCTCGATCTGCACGTCGTCAGGGCTGACTCCGAAGATCGCATCCTCTGCCGCTTTCAGTTCCACATCGTCGTTCGTCAACACCGTCTCTTCGGTGATCGGCACTTTCACCGTCGGTTGCACGCCCACGCCCTCCAGCACGATGTCCCCGTCGGCATCCACGGTGCGCCCGGTGGGCGCTTGCAGGCTCATGCCTTCCGGCAGAAGGAACTGGCCGCGCGCCACTTCGGCAAAGATGCCACTGCTGGGGTGCATGCCGACGACGACCGTGCCCGGAATTTTGGAGAAGCCAAGCGACTCGAACTCGCAGGCGCTGGCGCAGGCCTGGCCGACAATCACCGCCAGCTTGTCGAAGGTGTAGATGCGCTCGGTCGGGTCAATGATGCGGGGCAAACCGTCAGGCTCGAACTGGCCGGTCTTGTCGCTGTAATACTCGGATTGGCCGAACAGGATTTCCTGATCGGAGAAGAAACCGGCCAGCCCCAGCGGGAAGCCGCCGCTATTTTGACGCATATCAATGATCACCCCCGGCGCGCCGTTCTGGGTGAAGATTTGCAGGGCGCGTTCGAAGATACGGTAGATCAGGCCGATGTCGTCGTAGTTGGAGTTGATTTTGATGTAGCCGATGCCGGACTCGAGGAGGCGGTATTCGACCGGGAGGGCGTTGGGATCGGAGCCGCGGGCGATGGAGGTGAAGAGGAAGCTGTCACGCTCGGCAATTGAGGTGAGAGTGGCCGTCTGCTCCTCGCCGCCGGGGTTGATGAAGGTGACGGTTGCCTCTGCGCCCACTTTGTCGCGCAGGAGATAGCGGACCTGCTGGTAACGCTCGTAGGTTTTAGTGGAAAACGGCCCGACGAACCGGGCGACGACGTCCCCGATGGCCTGGCCGATTGGCTTGCTATTGAACTCGGTCACCTCGGCGCCCACCTGCATGCCCGCCTCCTCTGCCGGGCCGCCGGGGAGGACGTAGACGACGATGGCTTTGCCATCATCCAGTTCGCGGATGGCGAAGCCGTAGCCGCCGCCAGTGCTTTCTTGAAAATCCAGCGAGGCCATCTCGCCGCCGTTGAGGCCGGTGTGGCCGTCGGGGATGCCGAGGGTGAAGGTTTGCAGGGCGAGGTAATAGGCGAAGGCGTCGTTCTTCTGTTCGGCTTCGGCCACCAGCGGGGCCACTTTGTCGTGGAGCGCCTGCCAGTCTACCTCTTTGTCGGGCACGCCGTTGAAGGCCCACTCGGTGGAGACTTTTTCAAACAGCTTCTCGAAGGCTTCGGTGTAGCTCAGGGCCGAGTAGTCTTTGACGGCGATGTCCTGCGGCTCATAGAGTTCGACTTGTGGCTCGGACTCTTGCGAGATGTCGAACGGAGTCTGGTCGAGGTCAACAATGCTGTAGCCAGCCGGGATGGGGCCGACGGGGTCGTCGTCGGTGAAGAGCAAACCGTCGTCGCCAAAACCGGTGGGGAATTCCTGCTCGTTGTCGGGCGACCACACCACCAGCTTGCCGCCGGTCACTTCTTCGTCGTTCTCGGTGTCAATCAAAGTTGAGGTGATGAAATCCGGCCAGCCACGCGTGCGGTCGTCGCCTCGCGAGAAGATGTCGCCTAGATAGTTGGGCCAGTAGGCCACGGCAAAGACTTGCACGCCAGCGTCGGTCGCCCCGTCGTTGTCCACGTCCGCGTGGTAGCCATTGGGCCGGGCCGGAAGCTGGAGCCAGTATTCGCCGGTCATGGCCTGCTCGTCCAGATCGAGATAGCCAAGCGTTTGCGACTCGACCGGGATTTCCCATTCGAGGTCGCGGGTGATGAAGCCGTACATATCCACCAGGGCCACGGCTTGCTCCAGCGTGCTAATGGTGATGATGTTGTTGGTGTAAATGAACCCGCCGCGAATCTGGTATGGGCCTTCGGGGACGGCGGACGCCGGAGCGGGTGTGGAGGTAGGCAGGGGCGTGGCGGTGAAGCCGGGGGGTTGGGTGGGTTGCCCCGGCAGGTTGGGGATGGAGCTACAGGCCAGTGCGGCCAATGTGAGCACGAGGGTGATTGAGAGGAGGCGATAGCGATTCATGGGGTTCTCCAGTTGTTTCGGTCGGTTGCGAAGGGGCGAGAGGTTGCGTGATGGTGGGCATGGGCTATACTTGGCGTAGGCTTGCAGGGGTGATTTTACCGCAAAGGGGGGCGGGCTACTAATAGGTTGGGCCGCTCGTACGCAGAGAACCAGCAGAACAGTCGTCGGACAATACCGAGGCTACACATGGCACTCACCCAGTCCAACCTCGCCCGAAAGTTCGCACAGAGCATTAGTGAGGCGTTCGCGTCGCCCGAGTATCGCGAGTCGCTGCTAAACGCGACTCCTCAGTCCGAGCACAAAGAGATAGGTCCTCTGATTTGCGATTATCTCGACACATTCCTAAAATCCGAGTTGTAGTCGGCGGGGCGGTCTCCCGCCCCGCCGCCGCTTCCGAACCGCGCGTGACGCGAAGCGTTCCGGCCAGGCGCGCCTTACCCGCGAAGGCTCTGGTAATTGTCGCGGCGTGGGTAAGGCGCAGGCCGTTGGGCGGCTACGCCCAAGCCGCTGTGCTTTGCAAGCTTACGGCCATACTGTTCTGCCAAGAAACTATCCTTGTAACTTGTCATAGTCTGGCGATATGGCTATACTGTTATCATGCATTTTGAATGGGACGAAGAGAAAAACCAAGCAAACATTCGTAAGCACGGCTTTGATTTTGCCGATGCTTGGGAAATCTTCTTGGCGCCCATTCTTGTTGCACTGGATGACCGCGAAGATTATGGTGAAGACCGCTGGATTGGTATCGGCATGCTCAGAACGCGAACTGTCGTTGTCTTATACACCGAACGTGGCGAAGATGTCATTCGTATTATTTCACTCCGAAAGGCGTTGACCCATGAACAAAGCCAATATGAACAATTCCTCAAAGACCAATTGGGAACGGATTGATGCCCTGACAGACGACATGATTGACACGTCGGATATTCCGCCGCTGTCAGAGTCTTTTTTCGCGCGCGCGACTCTGCAAAAATTGCGCCCACCGATTGCTGTCATAATACATCTGGACCCGGACGTTTTAGCCTGGTTCAAAGCACAAGGGGGCGAATACGAGCAACGTATCAACGCCGCGCTTCGTATCTATGCTGAAATCCATAAAGCCTACAGCAGTTAAATCGCGCACGCCGCCCAAGTTCTGGTCGGCGAGATGAGCGCTCCCTTCACCACCGCTTCAGAACCGGGTAGAAGGCCCGTTGACTCAAAAAAACGGACTTTCTGTGCTACGAGAAAGTCCGGCAATAACCCAAACTTGGGAATCAGCACGACGTCACCTTGTTCAGGCATCATTCCAATCCTCGTCATCAAAAGGGTTATCCCAAAAACCCAGACTGCTCTGCGCCGCTAAAAGCAAATCAGCAAAAATATCATCGGCGGCTTCAATTACAAAGACAATGACATGAGCGCCGGGAGGAAAGGGAACAGTAAGTTCCACGCGCCCATCATCTTTTACTTCAACATCGTACTTGAGTGCCGTCTGTGGCATCATAGGAACTTTACTCCGGCCTGTCGCTGATTTCCTGGCTCAATTATACAGTAAACATCCTGCGGCAAAGGCACGGCCCAACCCGGCAACGGTGCAGGCTACGCGCCGCCAAAATGGGCGGGTGTTGCTCCGCCAGTAAGTCCTCACTTTTCGACTACAAACTCATAACTCGCCACCTCAGTCGTGTGCGGCGTCACGCCGGAAACGACCAGCGTCACCTTTTCACCATCGGCAACGTCGAGCGTGATGCTGCCCCTGTTGGCAACGTCGAGCGGCAGGCGCTGAACGGTTGTCGCGCCAGCGTGGCCGCGATGGATGACCTGCACTACGAACGTCTGCGGCAAGACGTTGTCAATGCGAACGAAGCCCGCGCCGTCCCAGCCGTCCTCGCCGGTTTCAAAGCCGGCGGTGTCATTGAGTTCGGGAATGGCGACGTCGTCAATCATCAGCCCCGACAGATTCACCGCGTCGTCGGTGACGTACTCAAACCGGATCAGAATCGTCTTCCCAACGTAAGCCGACAGGTCAACCGCCTCCTGCGCCCAAACCGGAGTCGCGCCTCCGCCCGAATTGCCGGTGTAGCCCCAGCCATAATTGTTGCCAGTCGAATTAGCGTCCGTGCTTGACGACGCTTTGAGCGTCGTCCACGTTTTGCCGCCGTCGGTTGAGGCTTCGACGTAAGCAAAATCGTAGCCGTCTTCTATCTGCCACCAGGCCCAATAAGTGAGCGTGGCCGAAGACAGGCCGGTGAGATCGAATTCGCGGGTGAGCGTCGTATCCACTTTGTCGCCGCGATTGCCCCAGAAGGCGTAGCGCCCGCTGTGCGGCTGAGTTGGAACGACGGTCGTCTGTTGCGAGCCGGTGAAGCGAATCGTGATTTGCCCGGTGCAGGTGATGTCGTAGTAGTCTGCGCCAAATTGATGCACCGAGGCCTGATACGCGGACGCGGGGACGGGGCAAGCGGAGAACGAGTCGGTGGGGGCGGCGACCGTGGGCGCGTCGGGATAGTTGTGGTAGTCGTAGCGGCCATCGGCCACGCCCGGGTCACCCAAGTAGTTGGCGGCGGCCCAGTCGGCAAACACATCCACGGCTGTGATCGGTTTCCCGGTGATCGAATCAGTCATGCCTTGCTCAGCCAGCACCTCGTCTACAGCCCGCAAGCCGTTGGCCCGGTTGGCGACAAGAGCCTTCAGGGCGTCCTTGCCGAACCGATCCAAAAAGTAATCGAGGAAGAGAAGGCCGGCGCCGTATTCTGAAAAGTTTTGTTCAGAGAACGTCAACTGGAGGTCGGGGTCCGCGATGAAGGCGTTGGCATAGCCGCTCGTGTCGAAGCCGTTGAGGAGCTCGGCCAGGGCCGACGCGCCTTCGTTCATCCAGGTGTCTTCGTTGCCATCGTAATAACCGTGAATCATGTGCTGAAACTCGTGAGCCAGCACATCCAGAAGATAGGAGCTGTCGAGCGGGACCGAGTCGGCGTTGACGTAGAAGATTTCTTTCTCGTTCGAGTGCGGTTGGGCCAGATGGGAGTAGCCGTCGGCAGAGTTTTGCGTGCCGCCCGCGCCGCCCAAACCGCGAACGTAAAGAATGTAGAGATGCGGGTCGCCGTCAATGCCGGGATTTGGTTCACTGCCGAAAAACTCGCGGTCGGTCGCGTAAATCTTCTGCTGAAAATTGTCCATCAGCGCCCTCACGCCGGACTCGTCCACGGCCAGATCGTTCGCGGCGAAAAAGTATACGTTCTCGCTCTTATCAATCAACCAGGCGGCGACGGTGAAATAACTGCCTGAGCTTACGTTCAGCACATTGAAGGTCAGTTCCGTCCCAAGCGGATGATCGGCGGGCGTGTCGCTCACCCTCAGCGGAATGTCGGAGAGGCCCTTGAGGCGCAGAGCCAGGTCACGCAGATCATTTTCCGGCACAATTTCATTTTCCAGCGCCTGCAGTGTGTCAGCGCCGGGCTGAGAAGTGGGTGAAGGTTCGAGAGTCTGAGTGCCGATGGGGGTCGGCGTGAACGATGGCGAAGCCGGAGCCGGGGTGGGCGTGGATTGAGGTGGCTGGCTGATGAGACAGGCGGCGATGACGGCGGCTATACCTACCAGAAACAGAAGAAGCCAGCATTCCTTCGACAAGCTCAGGGCAAGCTCTGAGCGGAACGAAGCGAAGCGGAGTGCAGTCGAAGCCTGTCCTGAGCGAAGCCGAAGGGGATGCGGTTCCATTGGGAAGTGGGGTTGCGCCAAACCTGCACCCTTCGACTACGGCCAACGACCCGCTTCGCTCCGCTCCGGGGCGCTTCGCGAAGCGCGTTGGCCTCCGCTCAGGGCGCTATGGTAATGCAAGTGTGATTACTTCACCTCAAACTGATAGCTCGCCACTTCGGTGGTGAACTGTGTGGCTCCCGACACGATGAGAACGGCGTTTTCGCCGCCGGCAAGGTCGAGCGTGAGAGTGCCGGTATTGGCCGCGTCGAGCGCCAGGCGCTCCACCGTCGTCTCGGCACTGTTCACGCCGCGCTTGATAACCTGCACCACGAACGTCTGCGGCAGAATGTTGTCTATGCGAACGAAGCCTGCGCCGTCCCAGCCGCCGTCGTCGCTCTCGAAGTCGGCGCTGTAATTCAATTCTGGGATCGAAATGTCGTCCACCAGGAACCCGGCACGATTGGTGTTGGGGTCGGTGACGTATTCAAAGCGAAGGAGGATTTTCTTTCCGGCGTAGGCCGACAGGTCAACCGTCTCTTCCACCCAAACCGGAGTCTCGCCCCCGCCCGAGTTGTCGGTGTAGCCCCAGCCGAAGTTGCTGAAGTTCGGATCGGTGTCCGTGCCGGACGGCGTCTTGATCATGTCCCAGGTTGCGCCGCCGTCGTCGGAGACGAGGACGTAAGTGTAATCAAAGTCTTCTTCAATCGTCCACCAGGCCCAATACTTGAGCGTGGCCGAGGTCAGGCCGGTGAGGTCGAACTCGCGAGTCAGGGTCGTGTCGCTCTGGTCGGTGCGGCCCCCCCAGAAGGCGTAACGCCCACTGTGCGGCGTGGTGGGCAGAACGCTCACTTGTTGTGAGCCGGTGAACTCTATCGTCACTTGCCCGTCGCAGTTGATCTCGTAGTAGTCCGCGCCAAACTGGCGCACTGTGGCCGAATAGGCAGAAACCGGGCAACTGTAGAACGAGTCGGTCGAAGTTAAGACGGTGGGCGCGTCTGGATAGTTGTTGTACTCGTAGCGGCCATCGGCCACGTTGGCGTCGCCCAGGTAGTTGGCGATGACCCAATCGGCGAACACGTCCACCATTGTGATTGACTGGCCGGTGAGCGAGTCGGCAATGTTCTGCTCTTTCAGCACTTCGTCCACCGAGCGCAGGCCGTTGGCCGGGTCGGCCACCAGCGCCTGAGTGGCTTCTTCGCCGAAGCGGTCGAGGAAGTAAGTCATGAACAGGAAGCCGGCGCCGTAGTGAGCGGTGTTGTCGCCCGCCGTGCCTTCCGTCCAGGTGTTGAGCTGCAAATCGGGGTTGTTCACGTAGGCGTACTCGACTCCGGTAGCGCCATAGCCGTTGAGGAACTCGGCCAGCACCGACGAGCCTTCGTTCAGCCACGACTCTTCGTTGTGATCGTGATACCAGTGAATCATGTGCTGGAACTCGTGGGCCAGTGCGCTGTCGAGGTAGGGGTCGCCGGGAAAAGTGCCGTCGGCGTTGATGTAGAACATTTCCTTTTCGTTGGACTCTTCGCGAGCCAGCCGCGAATACTCATCGTAGGACGTATAGTAGCCGCCAGTGGTGGCCCCCAGGCCGCGAGCGAAAAGGATGTACAGGTGAGGGTCGCCGTCAACGCCAGGGTTCCACTCACTACCAAAAAATTCCCGGTCGGTGGGGTAAGTATCGTTCTGGAACTTGTCCACCATTTCCTTCACCGCGTCCTCGTCCACGCTCACGCCCTTTTCGACAAAGAAGTACACGTTCTCGGTCTTGTAAACCAGCTCGGCGGTGAGGGTGAATTCATCGTGCGTGTCGGCGTTGGAGGCATTGAAGACCAGTTCAGTGCCGAGCGGGTGATCGGCGGGCGTGTCGCTCACCGTTTCAGGGATGTTCGCCACGCCCAGCAAGCGCGTCGTCAACTCGCGCAGGTCGTTCGCCGGCACCAGTTCATCTTCCAGTGTCTGCAAAGTGTCTTCTGCGCCGGCCAGGGGCGTGGGCACGGGCGTGGTGATGATGACGGGAACGGGAGTGGATGTGCTGAGGCCAACGGGAGTCACTGCGTAAATCTCAGTCACAATCTGGGCGAAGATGGTAGGCTGGCGAATCGCGACGGCCTGGTAGGCAAAGAAGCCGCCCAGGCAGATGGCGGCTATACAACAGCAGAGCAACAGGGTGACGATGGAAACGACGATGATTGAATTACGGCTCATTTACTCATCCCCCAAACCTTCGGCTCCGTCCATCTCCGGCATAGACTGCTCAACCGACTCCGGCGACTCGCCCGACTCGAGTCGATCCACCACTTCGCCGAACTCCGGGCCGAGGTCTTCGCCCATCTCCGACCCCATCTTGCGCATGAACTTCGCCACCGACTTGGGATCGTTCTCGTCCACGTCGCCGAAGCTCGACGGGTCGGCCATGGCTTCCATGCGCGCATCCTCGGATTTGGCGATTCGCACCCGTCCGATGGCGCGCTTGAGGTTGGAACTGCCGCACAGCGGGCACTTGGGTTTGGCCGTGTCGTACTCGGCATACGACAACCGGACGCCGACTTTTTGCTGGCAGGATTGGCAACGGTATTCGTACAGGGGCATAGTTCACCTCTCAATCGTGAAACGTCAAACGTCAAACGACATTGAATGGCAACGATTTACGCATCACGTTTCACGTTTGACGTTTGTCGTTTGTCGTTTATCGTTCGCCAAATTCTAGCACACTAGCCTGCTGTTTCCGTTTGTTATAATACCGCCCATGAGTGAACCCCTCTTCGAGCGCCAACGCCAACCCCTGCTCATCGTCATCTCCGGCCCGTCGGGCGTGGGCAAAGACACCGTGCTCCAGCGCATGCGCGAGCGCGGCGTGCCGATGCACTTCGTGGTGACGGCCACCACCCGCATCCCCCGGCCCAACGAAGTGAACGGCGTGGATTACTACTTCTACTCCAACGATCAATTTGCCGAGATGATCGAGCAGAACGAACTGCTGGAGTACGCCATCGTCTACAACGACTACAAGGGCATCCCCAAACAGCAAGTGCGCCAGGCGCTGGAAAGCGGCAAGGACGCGATCTTGCGCATTGACGTGCAGGGCGCGGCCACCATCCGCCAGCTTTGCCCCGATGCCCTGCTCATCTTCCTCACCGCCCAGTCTGAAGAAGAAATCGTGCAACGCCTGACGGCCCGCAAAACCGAAACCCCCGAAGGGCTCAAACTGCGCATCGCCACTGCCCGCCGTGAAATGAAACGTATCGCCGATTTCGACTATTGCGTGATCAACCCGGAGTTCCATCTCGACACCGCCGTGGACACCATCCTGGCCATCATCGAGGCCGAGCATAATCGCGTCAAACCCCGTGTGGTGACGCTGTGAGCAATACACCCGCCGCGCCCGGCCCCGACGACCGTCCACCACCAGCCCGCTACCTGCCCATCCCCGCCGTCAAGCCCCGGATCACCTTTGTCATTCTCACCATCAACCTCATCATCTTCGCCCTGCAATCCGTCACCGGGTCGGAGGTATGGTTCTTCTTCGGCGCGAAGATCAACGAGTTCATCGTCGCCGGAGAATGGTGGCGGTTGATCACGCCCATGTTCCTGCACGCCGGGCTGGCCCACGTCGCTTTCAATTCTTACGCCCTCTACAGCTTCGGCCCGCAAGTGGAGGCCGTGTTCGGTTACCGCCGTTTCTTTTTCATCTATTTGCTGTCGGGGGTGAGCGGGGCCGTGTTCAGCTTCGCTTTCAGTGCCCGGCCATCGGTCGGCGCGTCGGGTGCAATCTTCGGGCTTATCGGCGCGCTGTTGATCTACCTCTTCCGCCACCGCATCGCCTTTGGCGAGATGGGCCGGCGCCGCTTGGTTGAGATTCTGGCCCTGGCCGGAATCAACTTGGTTATCGGCCTCTCGCCGGGGATTGACAACTGGGGACACATTGGCGGCCTGTTCGGCGGCGCGGTGCTCACCTGGCTCATCGGCCCCATCTTCGCCGTGGACGCCGACACTGGCGGCAATCCCTTTGTCGCCGACAAGAACCCGTTCTCTCTTCAGCAATGGGTGGCTGTGTTCGCCGTCGCCTTCGCGCTCGGGGCGGCCACCTTCGTGATTATCTCCCTGCAAAAGTAGCATAGCCCCTTGTGGGCGGGCTAACCCCGGTGGACTGATAGTTTGACCAACCGTGCTAGAATCGTTGGTAGAGATGCCGTTTGTAGGGCGATTTGGCCGCTTCGCGTCGCCCTACATTTGTAACGCGATTTGGCCGCTTCGCGTCGCGCTACAGAAGAAGGTTCCCATGCTCGATATTCGCCCCTCACCCATCGCCGGCCAGTGGTATCCCGGCAATCCTGCGCAACTGGCCGCAACCGTAGACGCTTATTTGCAGGATGCGCCCGCCCCGGCAGTGCCGGGGGAACTGGTGGGCGTGATCGCCCCCCACGCCGGTCACCGCTATTCTGGAGCGGTCGCCGCCCACGCCTTCAAAGCCGTCAAAGGTCAGGACGTGAACCTGGTCGTCATCATGTGCCCGAGCCATTTCCACGACGACGCCCCTTTGCTCACCAGCCAGCACGCGGCTTATGCCACACCGCTCGGGGACGTGCCGGTAGACAGAGAGATGGTAGAGCGTTTGCGCGCCGGGTTGACGGCGGCGTTTCACTCACGCGAGACGGAAACGCTCGTTGCCATCCGGCACGACCGGGAACATGCCATCGAGATCGAACTGCCGTTTTTGCAACGCACGCTGGCCGAAGGCTTCACTCTCATTCCAGTCATGTTGCGCGATCAATCGCCGCGCATCGCTCGCGCCCTGGGCCTGGCCCTGGCCAACGCGCTGAAATCGGCGGACCGGCGAGCCTTCATCGTGGGCAGTTCCGACCTGTCGCACTTTTACCCGCAGGCGGTGGCCAAAGAGCTTGACGCCGAAATGCTCCGCCAGATTGACGCCTTTGACCCGGATGGTGTGCTGGCCGCCGAAGCGGCCGGGCGGGGCTTTGCCTGCGGCCACGGAGCCATCGCCGCCACGCTGTGGGCGGCGCGCGAGCTGGGCGCAAACCGCGCCCGCGTCGTCAAGCACGCCACTTCGGGCGACGTGATCCACGACTACAGCTCGGTAGTGGGCTACGGGGCGGCGGTGATTTGGAAGCAGTAACCTTTTATGCCTGACGATCCTTTCAACCCCTGGGGGCTGTTGGCGCTCGTCGCCCTGTTGGGCGTCAACGCCTTCTTCGTCGCCGCCGAATATGCGCTGGTGAGCGTGCGCCGCACCCGGCTGGACGAACTGATCCAGGGCGGCGTTTCAGAAGCAAAGTACGCCCGCGACGCTTTGAATGATCTTGACCGCTATATCGCCGCCACCCAATTGTGCATCACCATGGCTGGCATCGGGCTGGGCTGGGTGGGGGAGCCGACTCTCTCGGCTCTGCTCACGCAAGCGCTTGGCTTGCCTCTTCAGATTCTGGATGAGGGTCTGCGCCGCACTATCTCGGCGGGCGTTTCGTTCATCATCGTCACCTTCATTACGGTTGTGATCGGCGAACTTGTCCCTAAATCCGTCACCCTCAAATACCCGGAGCGCGTGGCATTGGGCGTTGGCAGGATTGTCATCCTCACCGGGCGGTTGTTTCGGCCCTTCATCTGGGCGCTGGATGCCGCCGCCAGCCTCATCCTGAGGCTGTTCGGCATCCAACCTGTGAGCGAGCACGGGTCGGGCTACTCAGTACAGGAACTTAAACTGATGGTGGAGGCCTCGGAAAAGATCGGCGTCATCGAAGACATCGAGCGCGAGATGCTCCACTCCGTGTTCGACTTCGGCGAGTCCACCGCCCGCGAGGTGATGGTACCGCGCACCGGGATAGTTGCCATTGACGCCGACGCGCCGCTGGACGAATTCGCTCAGGTGTCAGTCAAACATCCGTTCTCCAAGTTTCCGGTGTACGAAGGGGACGTTGATCACATCGTCGGCATTGCCCACGTCAAAGACCTGGTGGCTGTCCAGCACAACAAACGACAGGTGGCCACAGTCCGGGGCATTATTCATGAAGCCGTGTTCGTGCCCGACACCGTCCGCCTCGACGCTCTGCTCCAGCAGTTCCGCATCAAGAAACAGCATCTGGCGATTATCCTCGACGAGTATGGCGGCACCGCCGGGCTGGTAACGTTGAATGATCTATTGTCTCAGATCGTGGGCGAGGTCAGCGACTTGTTCGACAAACCGGCTCCCGAAATCCAGCGTCTGCCCGACGGCACGGCGCTGGTGGACGGCCTGATGCTGATCGAAGACGTGAACGGCTACTTCAACCTGAATCTGAAAGACGAGAACTACGACACCATCGCCGGGTTCGTGCTGGGGCGGTTGGGACGATTGGCGAACGTGGGCGACGTGGTGGAGGCCGACGGCGTCAAACTCAAAGTCGAATCCCTGGACGGGAAGCGGATTGCCAGACTCTCGCTCAGCCAGAGTCAACCCGAAGGTCAGAAACCTCAGCCTTTATAAATGTCCGGTTCAACCTTAGACATCCTCCGCCTGCTCGGCGTCGTCGTGCTGGTGCTGGCCAACGGCTTCTTCGTCGCCGCCGAGTTCTCCCTGGTCAGCGTCCGGCGCACTCGCGTGGACGAGCTGATCCAGCAGGGCCACCTCACCGCCCGTTTCGTGAAGAAGGCGCTGGAAGACCCGGACCGTTTCATCGCCGCCACCCAGCTTGGCATCACCATCGCCAGCCTGGGGCTGGGCTGGCTGGGCGAACCGGCGCTCGCCCACTTCATTGAGCCAGTGCTTGCGTTGCTACCCAAAGCCTGGGTGGGCATCGCCAGCCACTCGATCTCGGCGGTCATCGCTTTTTCAGTCATCACCTTCCTGCACGTGGTCATCGGCGAGTTGATGCCAAAGTCCATCACCCTGCAAAACCCGGAAAGAACGTCGCTGTTTGTGGCCCAGCCCACTTTGCTGGCGCAGGTGATCTTCAAACCGGCGATCTGGGCCTTGAACGGCACCGGCAATTTTCTGCTCCGCCTGATCGGGATGAGCGCGGCCAGCGGCCACCAGATGGTGCACTCGGTGCAAGAGTTGAAAATGCTCGTCGAGGCCTCCGAGGAGAGCGGCGTGCTGGAAGACACCGAGCGCGAGATGATCCACGCCGTGTTCGACTTCGGCGAGTCCACCGCCCGCGAAGTCATGGTCCCCCGCACCGAGATGACGGCCATTGACGCCGACGCGCCGATGGAGGAGTTGATCCATCTGGCAATCAAACATCCGCTCTCCAAAATACCAGTGTATGAGGGCGACGTGGATCACATCGTCGGCATTGTCCACGTCAAAGACCTGGTGCGCGTCCAGCACGACGAACGGCGGGCGGCCGCCATCCGGGGCATCGTCCGCGAAGCGTTGTTTGTGCCAGACACGATCCGCCTCGACATTTTGCTCCAGCAGTTCCGGATCAAGAAACAGCATCTGGCAATTGTGCTCGACGAGTACGGCGGCACTGCCGGATTGGTGACGCTCGACGACTTGATCACCCGCATCGTCGGCGAAGTGAGCGACACGTTCGACAAGTCTTTGCCCGAAGTGCAGCGCCTGCCCGACGGCACGGCCCTGGTGGACGGCCTGATGCTGATCGAAGACGTGAACGACTACTTCAACCTGAAGCTGAAGGACGAGAACTACGACACCATCGCCGGGTTCGTGCTGGGGCGGCTGGGCCGCCTGGCGAACGTCGGCGACACAGTGGAGGCCGACGGCATCCGCCTCAAAGTGGAAGCGCTGGATGGGAGGCGGATTGCGCGGGTGTCGCTAATACAGGGTAAAATTGAAGAGCAGAATCCAAAGTCATAGCGAGGCAAATCATGAGCGCCCTAAGCCTCTACACGGGCCTTTAGTAACCGCTGAAATCGGCCTCGACCGCATTCGCGGCGAATGCCCTCCCCCCGTTCGCTGCACACCCTTTCCAGGAGTTAGACACGTGACAACCACCCCCCGCCAAATCAAAACCCTCATCGAACCTCAACTTGTCATCGAGGGCGCCGGCGTGTTGCTTCGCCGCTCCTTCGGCCCCAGCCGTGACAACTTGTTCGATCCATTCCTGCTCTTTGACCACTTCGCCTTCAACAATCCCATCGAAGGCCCCATTGCCGGCTTTCCAACACATCCCCATCGCGGCATCGAAACCGTCACCTATATGCTCGACGGCAACGTGCGCCACCGTGACAGCCTGGGCAACATGGGCATCATCGGCCCGGGCGACGTGCAGTGGATGACCAGCGGGCGGGGCATCATGCACGAAGAAATGCCCCGGCGCGGGCCGAGCGGCCTGATCAACGGTTTTCAGTTGTGGGTCAATTTGCCTGCCGCCCAGAAGATGTCGCGGCCACGTTATCAGGAAGTGGCCGCCGCCGTCATTCCCCTGGCCGAGAAGGACGGCGCGCAAGTGCGCGTCGTCGCCGGCGAGTACGCTGGCGTTACCGGGCCGGTCACCGAGATCGCTGCCCGACCGCTTTACATGGATGTGACTCTTGCGGCGGGCGCCGAGATCAATTTGCCGACCGCGGGGGGTCACACGGTTGTTGCCTACATTTTTGAAGGCGAAGGACTCTTTGGCCTGGATGAGCACGGATCGGGCGAACCCATTCCGGCGGTTCACATGGTTGTGTTTGAAGACGGCGATCACTTCCGCGCCCGGGCCGCCCCGGCCTCCCATGTCCGGTTCATGCTCATGGCTGGCGCGCCGTTCAATGAGCCGATCTTCCCCTACGGCCCGTTCGTCATGAACACGCAGGAAGAGATTCGGCAAGCCCTGCAGGACTTGCGCAACGGCACATTCGTTCAGCCTGAACCTCAAGCCTGATTGGTAGACGGCGCGCCGAAAGGGCGCCCGCGCAAATGGAGAAACTCCAAAACATCTTCGCGCCTTAGCGGTTCAATACATGTTCGCCGAAGTCCTCCCCCTCGGCCTCCCTCTAAGCTCCACTTTCCACTACAGCATCCCTGACGAATTAGCGGATAAACTTGCCGCCGGGCATCTGGTGGAAGTGTCGTTCGGGCCGCAACGTGCCCAGGGCATCGTCGTCACTTTAGATGAAGATGCGCCCGAAGGCGTGAGCGAGTTCAAGCCCATTGAGGCTTTGCTCGACGAGCAACCCGTCCTCACCCGCCACCAACTCGATCTTGGCTACTACCTCAGCCGCCACTACCTGGCCCCGCTGGCCGACTATTTGGCCCTCATGCTCCCGCCCGGCCTGGCCAAGCAGGGCGACACTGAATACGAACTGGCCGACGTGAAGTTCGACGCCGAGACTGACGCCCAATTTCGCATTCTGCAACTGCTCGATCAGCGCGGCCCACTGCGCGGCAAGCAATTGGATCGCGCTCTGCCAAAACGAAACTGGCGGGCCGCCGCGGCCACGCTCGTCAAGCGTGGCGCGATCAAAAAGCGACCCGTGCTTCAGCCGCCCTCGGTGCGGCCCAAGAACATCCGCACCGCCCGCCTCCTCATCCCGCCCGCCGAAGTTGCAAACGCCAAATTTCGCCTGCGCCACAGCCCGCGCCACGCCGACCTGCTCGACCGCCTCTTCAGCCTGTGGCCTGGCCAGCCGGCCCTGCCCGACTTTCTGCGCGTGACGCACGCCGCCGAAGCCGACCTTCAACCGCTCGTCGAGCGCGGCTGGATAGAGATCGCGCCATCCGAACCCGTTATCGCTTCGACTTATCCGGTTGAGGTAATGCAAAAGTGGATCGAGAAGCACGAGCGCGATCAGCCCGAGGCCGCCTCTGCGCTTCGAGCCTTGTGCGAAGGCCGCGCCGTGCCGCTGGCCGAACTGCCGACCGTTCCGCTCGAGGTAATCCAATCGCTCGACAAGCAGGATATGCTTCGCTACTCAATCAACCCGCCGCGCGTCGTTCTCAAACTCACGGGCGCGCAACTCGCCAAACAAGCCGCCAGCCTGCGCAAGCCCGGCAAGCGCGCCGCCGTGCTCGACTACCTGGCCGCGCAAAACAAACCGGCGCCCGTCAGTTGGGTCTACGCCGAAACCGGCGCGACCTTTGCCCACCTCAAAGAATTGGCCGAGCGCGATCTGATTGACCTGGGCGAGGAAGAATTTTTGCGCGACCCTCTGGCTGACAAGATTTTTGTGCCAGTCGAGCCGCCGGCCCTCACCCCTGATCAAGAAGAAGCATGGGAGGCGGTGGAAGCCGCCTTTACCCTCAACGCAACCGGGGCGCCCGTCTCTCAACCCCCGTTCCTGATTCACGGCATCACCGGATCGGGCAAAACGGAAATTTATCTTCGGGCTGTTGGCTCAACCCTGGAACAAGGCCGCCAGGCGATCATCCTCGTCCCCGAAATCGCCCTCACCCCGCAGACTGTGGCTCGCTTCGCCTCCCGCTTCCCCGGCAGAGTCGGCGTCATCCACTCCGGCCTTACCGAGGGCGAACGCTACGACACCTGGCGGCGGGCGCGGGCGGGCGCGATTGAGGTCATCATCGGCGCGCGCTCGGCGCTCTTTGCGCCCTTGCCAAACATTGGCCTGATCGTGTTGGACGAAGAACACGACGAGGCCTATCAGCAAGACCCGCCGAACACGCCCGGCTACAACGCCCGCGATGCCGCCGTCGAATACGCGCGCCGCCTGGGCGCGATTTGCATTCTTGGCTCGGCCACGCCCGACATTGTGTCGTATGCCAAAGCGCGGCGCGGCGACTATCGCTTGCTCGAACTGCCCCAGCGCATCATGGCCCATGGCGAGTACCTGGCCGCCCAGGCGAGTCGGCTAAACCTGGAGTCACGTTATCGGCCTATCTCAAACGACAATGACGTGGCGCAATATATCGATCTGCCTCAAACGAGTCTGGTAGATATGCGACAAGAGCTTCGGGCGGGCAATCGTTCAATCTTCAGCCGGGCGCTGGAGGCAGCCTTGCGCGAGACGCTTGAGCGCGGCGAGCAGGCAATTTTGTTCCTGAACCGGCGCGGCTCGGCCACCTATGTGTTCTGCCGGGACTGCGGCCAGGCGCTCACCTGCCCCAGGTGTGGCATGCCGCTGACCTTTCACGGCGATGAGGCGCAGTTGCAATGCCATCACTGCGGCGTGACGCGCCGCCAGCCCGGCGCTTGCCCCAACTGCAAGAGCAAGCGGCTGAAATATTTTGGCGCGGGCACCGAGCGCGTGGAGGCCGAACTGCGGGCGCTGTTTCCTGAGGCGCGCCCCCTCCGCTGGGATCGCGACACGACGAAGGCGCGCGGCGCGCACGACATCATCTTGCGCCACTTCCGCGAGCATCAGGCCGACGTGCTGATCGGCACGCAAATGATTGCGAAGGGTCTCGACTTGCCGCTGGTGACTCTGGTAGGCGTCGTATCCGCCGACGTGGGCCTCAACCTGCCCGACTATCGCGCCGCCGAGCGCGTCTTTCAGATTCTGACTCAGGTGGCCGGGCGGGCCGGGCGTTCGATGTTAGGCGGGCAAGCGATCATCCAGTCGTATCAGCCGGAGCATTACGCGGTGCAGGCCGCGTCTCATCACGACTTCGCGGGCTTCTACGAAAAAGAGACGGCTTACCGCCGCGAGCACGGCTACCCGCCGTTTGGCCGCCTGGTGCGCCTCACCTACCGCCACCCCCAACCCGATCGGGCCGAGACCGAAGCCCAACGAGTCGCCGCCATCGTTCGCGCTCAAATGAAGAGCGCCGAAGCGCACAGCACGGCCCTCATCGGCCCGGCCCCGTGCTTCTTCAATCGCATCGCCGGCGAATACCGCTGGCAGATCGTCCTGCGCGGCCCGAATCCGGCGCCGCTGGTGGCCGGGTTGCCGCTAAAGGATTGGCGGGTGGAAGTAGATCCGTTGAGTTTGTTGTAGGCTATAATTGCCCGAAGGAGGCGGCCATGACTCTAGAAGACATTCTCGAAGACATTCATGCCCTCGAAGAAGACTTGCGAAAATACGAGCGCAAGTACGGCGTCTTGTCGGAAACGTTTTACGAAACTTATACTAAAGGCGAAGAACCTGATGATGAGGCTTGGGTAAAGGATTGGGCAGATTGGGCCGGCGCGTATCAGATTTGGCTACGCCGCAAAGAAGAATATCGCAAAGCGATTGATGGCTTGCGCGCGACTTCAAACTCGCTGATAGATGTGATTGCTAAGACCGCCCGGCATGTCCCCCTTCCAATCTCTGCGTGACTACGAACGATAGCACTCACCCTCATCACAAGCACATTCCTCCAAACATCAAACACAATCGCATTCCTGCGCCAGGGTTATCGTTCGATCAGCCCAATCTGCCGCTTTTGATTGCCGAAATCGAGCAACTGGCGGCCAGCCAGACTGAACAGTGAAACTTGGCTTTGGCTCACATGACACCTGTCACCCCACAAAGTGACACTCATAAATTGACAAAATCTCACGGTGCGGTAAGATTTACCCAGTTTTATGGCTGATATTCCAGACCGTGAATGGTTGAATCTGTCCGAGGCGGCGCACCTGTTGGGCGTCCACCCCTCCAGCGTGCGCAACTGGGCCGACAAGGGCGAGCTACCGTCGCAGAGGACGAGCGGCGGTCACCGCCGTTTTCGGCGGGTTGACCTGGAGCAATGGGCCGCCCACCAGCGCAAAGGGCCGCCACCCGGCGCCTCGCTCGTTATCCAGTCGGCCCTGGGCCGGGCGCGGATGGACATGAGCGACGGCCACCTGAGCCAATTGCCCTGGTACGCCAAGCTCTCCGAGGCGGCGCGAACCGCTCACAGAGAGGCCAGCCACAAACTGCTCGACCTTCTGAGGCGATACCTTGCCAGCGCCACACATGACGAGCGCGAGTTGTTTCTCATTGAAGCCCGGCAAATGGGCGCCGACTATTACCGTTTGAGCAAAACCAGCAAACTCTCGCTGGCCGAAAGCGTGCGCGCCTTTTTGTACTTCCGCGACTTTCTCACCGACAGCGTTCTGCAAATGATCGAGGCCGCAGGCAACCCTCAGTCACAATCACTGGCCGAGCTTAATCAGCTTACGGCTCACTTCACTAACGAAATTCTTGTGGCCCTCATCGAGGCGCATGAGACGGAACGCAAAGCGTGAGGCGTAACCCCGTTTTACGTATCGCGTTTGGCGTTTGACGCAGAAGACCGAACCATGACCGTCATCAAACTCCTCCCTTTCCTTTCAACCCTCATCACTTTCGTGTTCGCCGCCGCCGTGCTTCAGCGTTACGTCCACCGGCGCGGCATCCACCTGCTGCTGTGGGGTATCGGCCTCGTCCTGTACGGGGCGGGCACGTTCACCGAGGCCTATCTGGCCCTGGGCTGGAGCGAGACTGCCCTGCGCGTCTGGTATCTCAGCGGGGCGATGCTCACCGCGGCCTGGCTGGGGCAGGGCACCGTTCACCTGCTGGTGCGGAGACGGGGCGTAGCTGGTACCCTCACTGCCATCCTCACCCTCGTTTCCCTTGTCGCCATCGTCAAAGTTTTCAGCCTGCCAGTGAACGGCGAGACGTTCAACCAGCACATCCCGATCTCGGCGCAGTACAAAGAGATAATGACCAGAGACAGCCTCACCAGGTTCCTCACGGTCCTCTTAAACATCTACGGCTCGATCGGCCTGATCGGCGGCGCGGCTTGGTCGGCCTATCTCTTCGCCCGCAAGCGTGTCCTGCCTCATCGCGTGATCGGCAACGTGCTGATCGCCGCCGGGGCGCTGATGCCGGCCACTGCCGGAACTCTGATCAAGCTTGGACTGGGCGACTGGCTGTACCTGAGCGAACTGCTCGGCGCGGCGATCATGTTCGCTGGGTTCATCGCCGCCACTAACCCTCAACCTGCGACTACTCCCCAGGCCGCTACTGCCTGAGCCAGCCTCTCCTCTCCGAGTCGGGGCCGGTTTGCAACCGGCCCCGACATCCATGAATCAAAAACTCTTCACTGTCATCGAAGTCGTCGTCATCGGCGCGCTCGTCCTCTTCATCATGTACATCGGCGGCGCGTTCAAGGGGCCAGAGCCAACGCCGACGAATGAGCCGACCCAACCCCCGGCGACAGCCACACGCCCACGCCCGACGGCAACTTTACGGGCAACCGCCACCCCGGCCATCAGCGGCCCACCGCCAGCGATCACCAGCCCTACCGGCCTCATCGCCTTCGACACCACCCGCGATGGCAACTCAGAGACTTACGTCGTGGATGCGAGCAATGCCTTTCCAATCAACCTGACGAACAATCCTGCTGAAGATTATCTAATCGCCTGGTCGCCTGACAGCGAACGCATCGCCTTCTTCTCCACCCGCACCGGCTGGCTGGAGATTTACGTGATGAATGCCGACGGAACGGGTGTTACCCAACTCACCGACACGTTTGGCACGAATACGGTCTACAGTTCCCCTGCCTGGTCGCCCGATGGAAAACAGATCGCGGCGGTGCGAAGATATGCCTGGATTGTTAACAGGCCATCTCTACCTGCCTCACTCGACTTGATCCAGACCGATGGCTCCGGCGTCACCACTTTATATCAACGTGACGAGACTGACTTGTGGGGCCCAAGCTGGTCGCCTGACGGCAATTACATTGCGATGAACATCTATGGGCCTTCGATAGTCGATGGGCTTCACGTCGGCAAAATCGCAGAAACGCCTTTCAGCCCAATCTCTCCCAGCAATGCCTCGTCGTGCTTTGGTTCTGCCTGGTCGTCGGACAACAAACTAACTTGCATTGGAGGAAACGCGATTTTTACTTTCAGCCTTGACGGCTCGGACAGAAAATCGCCGGTCGATTTTTCGTTTACCTCTTACCTTGTCCATTCACCAGCCTGGTCACCCGACGGAAAACTCTTGCTCTTTGTGACCGAAACCTTTAGCGCGACCAACACGCTCACCAACCAGAAAATCCAAATTGTGAACTCCGACGGCTCGGGTTACAGAGAATTGCCAGGTGTTGAAGAGACTATCGAAAGTCCCCCTACCTGGTCGCCAGACAGCCAGTGGATTGCTTTTAGCACAAAATCAAACGATCAGTTCAACATCTACATCGTCAACGTTTACGACACGTATCAACATGCCCAGTTGACCCTCAACGCCGGCGACAACTTCTCCCCCCAGTGGCAACCGTAGCTGTTGTATACTGGCCTGCATGAACTCGCTTCTCTCCCTCCAACCCATCAACCGCATCCGCCGCAACCACGGCCTGGAGCATGCCACCATTCACGTCCTCACATCGAAGAAGCGCCGGGGTGTAGCCGGCTACTCCGACGCCGGGGGCTTCTGGCTGGTGGGCGACTGGTCTACCGAAGAGGTCGAGGCGGCGGTGAACGAAGCCCTGCAACGCATGCGCGGCGGCGAGCATGAGCTTGCCATCCACCCCACATGCGGCACGAACTTCGTCACCGCCGGAATGTTCGCCGGGCTGGCCGCCTTTGTTTCGTTGATCGGGGCGCGAACGTGGCGCGACAAGCTGGAGCGCTTGCCGCTCACCCTGGTCTTTGCCACCGCCGCCATCGTCTTCGCCCAGCCGGTGGGCCTGCGTCTGCAAGCCGAGATCACCACCAACGGCGTAGTGGGCGAGATGGAAATCGTCTCGGTGAAGAAGGTGAGCAGTTCGCCCGCCGTCGTGCACCGCATCGAAACACGCGGGTAAAATTCACCGCGAAGACGCGAAGAGCGCAAAGAAGACAAGATAAAACTTTGCGCGCTTCGCGTTGCGCCTTTGCGGCGAGAGTCTTTATGCCCCTACCGCAACTTGCCATCTTTCACGGCGACGACGACTTCGCCATTGCCGGGCGCGTCGCCGGACTCAAGGCCGAGATGGGCGAGCCGTCGCTGGCCTCGCTCAACATCGCCGAGCTCGACGGCAAAACGATCACCCTGGCCGAACTGCGCGGCGCGTGCGACACGATGCCCTTTCTCACTGCCCAACGGCTCATCATCGTTCGCGGCCTGCTGGCACGGCTCATGGGCAAGACCACGGAAGACGCGGGCCAACCCGCAGAAGAGGCGGCATCCGCTGGCGCGCCCTCGCAAGGTTTTATTGACGGGCTGATCGCCTATTTCTCCGAACTTCCGCCAACCACGTCGCTGGCGCTGGTCGAGCCAAAAGCCGTCAACGAGCGAAGCCGTCTCCTCAAAGCGGCGGAGAAAGCGCCGGGCGCGGAGATCAAAAAGTTTGACGTGCCGCAGGGGGCCGAGATGGCGCGCTGGATCATGCGCCGGGCCAAAGTGAGCGGCGGCGAGTTTTCGCCTGCCGGGGCCGAGGCGCTGGCGACTGCGGCCGGCGACGAGCCGCGTTTGCTGGCAAACGAAATTGAAAAGCTGTTAGCTTACGTGAACTGGTCGCGCCCGGTGGAAAGGGCCGACGTGGAGCAGTTGACCCCGGCGGCGGGCGAAGCGGAGATTTGGCACCTGGTGGATGCGCTGGGGGCGCGCAATGCGCAGTTGGCGATCAACAAATATCACACCTTGCTGAACATGCCGAGCCAGGATCAGTTCGCCATCTTCGGCATGATCGTCCGCCAGTTCCGGTTGCTGTTGCAGGTACGGGAGATTTTGGACAACGGCGGCAGCGCAACGCTGGTGATGCAAACGCTCAACCAGAAGCCGTATCCGGCTGAGAAGCTGGTGAAGCAGGCGCGCAACTTCTCAATTTCACAACTGGAAACGATTTACCACCGCCTGCTCGATCTCGACCTTACCCTCAAGTCTGGCGGGGCGGAGGACACGACGGCGATTGATACGTTTATTGCTGCGTTGACATTATAAAACCTTCCCGAAGGTTTAAGAACCTTCGGGAAGGTCAGTCATGCGACTCGATGGAGAACTTGTTGCCTTCGGGGTCAACGCCGTCGCACACCCACACGCCGGGCGCAGCAGAGCGAACCTCGCCAATCTTCACGCCTCGCTTCGCCAACTCCTCCCGCGCCGCGTGAATGTCGTCCACGCCAAACACCAGCTTGGGCGCATCGTCGCCAAACCGCTTCTGGCCGCCGCCGTGCAGGGCCAGCACGCATGCGCCCGTGTTCAGCGTCACTCAGAATTCGTTGCCGTAGTCCACGAAGCCCTTTGGAAACGTGACCTCAAGGCCGAGGGCATCACGATAGAACGCCACCTGCGCATTCATGGCTTGAACATAGACGATGATTTCAATCAGGCCTTTGGTGATCACCCATTCCTGTCTTTCTGCCTAACTGCTTGAGCCGTTCGAGCCGCGCCGGCTCGTTGTCGGCCAACCAGGGGTCTTTGGTACGAAGCGTCCCCTGTTGCCGCCGGCAACAACCCGCGAAATTTCTGCTCGGTCGTTTCGGGATCGTTGTAGTCCCAGAGGTCGTCAAAGTCCATTATTGCCCGGTTTCGAACAGGCCAATCAAGTTTCCATCTGGCGCTTTGACGAAGGCGAAACTGCCCATGCCCGGAATCGTGGTTTTGGGAACAGCCACCTCGCCGCCGAGGGCTTTGGCTTTTTCGAAGCAGGGACTATTCAATGCCTCCGTGTTGGCGAAGCAAGTCGGCGATGCCGCTCTTGCCCTGTTTGAGCGCCGCCGCCAGCGGTGTCAGGCCTTCGTAGTTCTTGAGGTTGACATCCGCGCCGCGGGCCAGCAACCACTCGGCCATTTCCGGCCGGTTGAACATGACCGCGCCATGGATAGCCGGGCTTCCGCCTGCGCCCGCGTTCGCGTCTGCGCCGCGTGAGAGGAGCAGTTCGGCGATGTCTTTGTTGGCGCGGATGACGGCGTGGTAGAGCACCGAGATGCCATGCGCGCCTTTCGCATTGGCCTGAGCGGGATCAGAGTCGAGATACGCTTTGACGTTGTCGTGGCGGCCGAGCATGGCTTCAGTGCAAATGCCGGTCGGGGCGCCCGCCGCCAACAGGTAATTGGCGATCTCCACGCTCCCCACCTGCGAGGCGGCTTCAATGGCGTGCTCGTTCCAGGAAGCGTTGGCGTTGAGCAGTTGTGGATATTGTTCCAGCAGTTCCTTCACCCGGGCAAAGTTGCCGTGGGCGTTGCCCACGAAGTCGTCAATGATGCTTTGAGGCAGGTCGGGGTTGGTCACAGAAATCTCCTCTCAAGCCGGTTTTGTTTTATCCAGCCAGGTGCGCAAGGATCGGCTGTGATCATGATAATGCTCGAAGGAATTCTCGGCGATGAGCTTCCAGGGGAGCCATTCGTCCGGCATGTCGCGGAACTTTCGCGGGTCGGCCAGTTCTTCGCCCGAAAGGGTTTGAACCGCCTCCCAGAATTGCTGGAAGGCTTCACGGGCCTCGGCCAGCACGTCGTCGAGAGTGCGAGCCTGGTTCTGTTGGAAAATGGCGGCGTTGCGCTCGTGGAGGGGCAAATTCCACAGGTCGGAGCCGGCGAGGGCTCGAGCCTGGAGGAGGCCAATCATCTCGCGCTCGTGCCAGGCGATGTGGGCGACGACGTCTTTGACCGACCACTCGCCTTCAGCGCCGGGCTGGGTCATGCGGGCTTTGTCAACTTGCGCCAACAGCGAGTCCAATTCGGCGCGTTCGGTTTGGATTGCGGCGAGAAATTCAGCCTTATTCATTTATGAACCCGATCATAAGCTTTTTGCAAGTACCCAAGCAATTTCTGATTGACATCCGACTTGCTTCGGATTTCGATCATGTGTGAGATGCGCGGCATCGCGCCCAGGCTCTTCGCTTTCTGAACGTAGTCGCCAAATGACTCATCGCCCAGATCCAGGCCAACCCTTATCTCGTTGCGGGTGATCGCGGCGCAGGCAAACTCGCGCTTGTCGCGGAACGAGACGTAGGCTTTGGTCGGAACGACCTGGAGCATTTTGAACTTGGCTTGGAGGCGCTTTTCCAATTCCTGATACAGAGCCAGCTTGTCTTCTTTGCCTTTGAAGAGCGCATCCAGCAGTGAGCCAGTGTTGCCGTAAACGGGCTTGCCGTCGTTGAGATAAATGCCGGCTAAAAGGGTGGCCTGCAAATGATTGAGACCATGCTCGGCCTTCAACCACTTCACGGTTTCCTGCATCTTCGTCAACGAGCTTTTGCGGACGATGCCCAGCCAGGTCTTCAAGTCCCTGCCCGTCTTTTCTTTCAACGTGTCCAGAAACTCCTGTTCGTAGTCTCGTGAAGTCTTTGCCATCACTTTCTCCTGTTCGGGGAAATAAAAACGTCGCCCGCCGACCCGGCCTCTTCAACAGAGGCGGTCGGCGGGCGTCAGTCCAGCTTGTTCAAGATCACGGGCCGGGCGATCACTTCATCGCCCGTTCCAGATACCAGGCGTTGCGCGCCAGATCATGATACACCACAAACGTCGCCTCGTTGGTGCGCACGCGGAAACAGTGGCGCTCCACTCGTCTCAACCAGTCACGGCGCGACACCGTCCAGCACTGCTCCACCGCCTTCACCGCGTGCCGCCGCCCGCGCCACAAAAACGACTTTGGGAAGTAGCCGTGTTCTTTAGCTGTCATGTTGATCGGTTCGGCGCTAATCATTCGACCTCCAAATTCTGTAGGGCAAGCTTCCAGCTTGTCCTACTCGACCTCTAAACTTTGCAACGTTGACTCTTCGAGATCGCCCACGCCGCCAATCACCGTGAACTTGCGCGGCATCGGGGGGGCCGCCACTGCCGGGTAAGCGGGGCCGCCGCCCCAACCCGGATATTGCTGGGGCGATGGGTAGCCATAAGCGGGCGCGGAAGCGGGTTGGGGCGCTGGCGCGGGCTGTTGCATCACCACCACGCGTGGCGGCTCAACCGGCGCAGGCCCGTTTGGCTTGAGCATCACTTTAGCCGCGATCCAGACCACGATCAGGCTGGTGGGGATGCTGGCGGCTACCCCGGCGACCACACCCATGAGCACCGCCATCGCTTCAGACGACATGCGTTCGCCGATCACAATTGCCAGGGTGACGGCGAAGGCCAGCATCGCCAGCAAGAGTGTCATTTTGAAGGACATTACTTTCATGGTTGCCTCCGCTTGCCGTCGCGCAGAATGCGGGGTAGCTCGGCCCAACCGCGAGCCGGAACATAAGCCGCCTGGAAGCGGGTGAGTTGCCCGCCGGCCACGGCGATGAAGTCGCCGCGCCCGCCAAGTTTCTCAGCGCCGGTGGCCGAGACGCCTGCCGCCACCCGCGCATCTTCCACACTGCCCACGCGCCCCACCAGGCGCACCGGCAGGTTGGCCTTGAGATGCGGGCCGAGCGCCGTTGACGACGGCTTTTGCGCCCCAAGAATTAGATGCAGTCCGGCCTCGCGGCCTCGCTGGGCAAGCCGGGTGAGCGCCGCTTCCACCAGCTTGCCGCCCGTCATCAGCAAATCCACCACCTCGTCCACCACAATCACAACACGCGGCAGGGAGACGCCTTCGAGATCGCGCCTGTCCATTTCTTCGTTGAGGCGGTCGAGCAACGCCATCGCCGACTCGGCGTCCACCGCCGGGGGGGCCATGAGGTGCGGCAGACCGGCCAGCGGGCCGAGGCCGCGCGACTTGGGATCGATGAGGGCAAACTGCAACTGCGACTGCCGGTTGCCAATGGCCAGGCTGAGCAGCATGGCGCGAATCAACTCGGTCTTGCCCGACCCCGTCATCCCGGCCACCAGGACGTGGGTCACATCCGGCGAGGGCAGGCGAAGCAGGAGGGGGCGGCCATCGTCGGCCAGGCCCAGGCAAGCGGTGTGGGCTGGCATGGGCGGCAAACTGCGGAGCAGGGACAGGAGCAGAACCGGCTCGGAGTCCGGGCGGGGCACTTCCACCGCCAGGTCGCTTCCGTCGCGAGAGATGCGGACGCTGTCCGCGCCGAGGGCCAGGGCGATCTCCTCGCTCAGGTTGCGCACCACGCTAATCTTTGCGCCGGGGGCGGCGACCACCAAAAAGCGCATCCAGCGCGGCGACACGACGCCGCCATGCACCCGGACGGGCACACGGTGCGAGGCCAGCACGCTTTCAATGCGGTCGGCCTGAAAATTCAGGTAATCGGCAGTGACTTGGTAGGACATAGAACTTGTGTTCTAAAATATACACCTCTCTTAGAACAGTTGTCAACAGGCAATTTTCGGGCTTTTCCAGCCCGCCACCGTGCTACAATGCCCCAAGCTTTCCCAACTTCCCAAAATCCACAATTCAGAATGCTTACGAGTCTCGCCAACGACCGCGTCAAACTTGTCCGCGCCCTGCAAAGCCAGCGCAAGGCCCGCGAGAAGGAGCGCCGGTTTGTGATCGAAGGCGCGCGGCTGGTGGAAGAGGCGCTGAAGGCCAACGCCCTGGTTGACTTCGCCTTTTATACCGCCGACCTCGACGATCGCGCCCGGGCCGCCCTCGGCCAACTACGCAAGCGCGGCGCAACCCTCGTCGAAGTTTCGCCCGAAGTGATGAAAGCCTGCTCGGACACGGAACATCCACAGGCGATGCTAGCAGTTCTGCCTTTTCCTCAGGTTCGTAGTGACGACTTCAGTCGTCGGCTTGCGACTAAAGTCGCTACTACGAGCCAGCTTTTTCTCGTTTGTGATCGGCTTGCCGACCCCGGCAACCTCGGCACGCTCCTGCGCAGCGCCGCCGCCGCCGGCGTGGACGCCGCCTTCCTCGCGCCCGGCACGGTGGACGCCTTCAACCCCAAAGTCGTCCGCGCCGGCATGGGCGCGCACTTTCGCCTGCCCCTCGAGTCGCTCAACTGGGATAAAATCGGCGAGAGGATGCAAGGACTGACTGTTCGACTCGCCGACGCGCAATCCACAATACGCCATACGCAACACGCAATACGCTACGATCAAGCCGATTGGACTCAACCCTCGGCCCTCATCATCGGCAGTGAAGCTGACGGCCCCAGCGAGGCCGCCCGCGCCTGCGCCGCCGAGCGCGTCTTCATCCCCATGCCCGGCGAAACTGAGTCGCTCAACGCCGCGATTGCCGGGAGCATTATTTTGTTTGAAGCTGTCAGGCAAAGAAACGACGTAACCGCTCACGAGGTAGCACCCTGAGCGGACGCTTCGCGCGCGTGCTCTTCGCGGAACGCAGTCGAAGGGTGCGGCCCTCGCGTGAGACCCGCGCCCTTCGACTGCACGGCGAAACTGCACCGCCGCTCCGCTCAGAGCTTGCCCTGACGCGAAGCGTGTCGAAGGGACGCTGACATTCGCAAAATGGGTGAGCAGTTACGAAACGACATGACGTTTCACGTTTGTCGTTTGACGAACCGCCCGTTACTCGTCATTCAGGAGTCCTCATGCCCAAACACTCCATCTCCAAGCTTCTCCGCATCCCATCCGTTTATCCCTGGGGCGGCGGCCTCACCGTGTCGCCTGACGGCAGGCACGCCGCCGTCAACTGGAACAAGTCCGGCTCGTGGGAAATCTGGCTGGTCTCGCTCGCCGCTTCTCAGGCGGGCGCAAAGAGGCCGAAAAAGATCACCGGCGGTTCGGAGAGCAAGGCCGCCCCACGCTTCTCGCCCGATGGCTCCAAACTGGCCTTCCTGCAAGACTACGAAGGCGACGAGAACTTCGACGTTCATATTTACGACCTGGCGACCGGTGAGACTCGCAACGCCATGCCCAACACGCCCGACGCGCTCTACGAAAATTACTCGTGGTCGCCCGACGGCCAGCACATCGCCCTGATCAGCAATCGCGGCGGGCGCTTTGCCGTGCACACACTCGACGTGGCGACCGGCGAATTACAACGCCTCATCGATCATTCATACTCTGATGCCGAAGTTGCCTGGTCGCCCAATGGCAGATACATCGCCCTGACCGCATTCACCAAAGGGCAGGACACCAACATCTTCGTCATCCCGTCGAGCGGCGGCAAACCGCAAATTCTCTCCGACGAGTCCGGCCCGCTTGATGCCGCCTCGCCGCGCTGGTCGCCAGAGGGTCAACGACTGGCTTTTGTCAGTTGGCGGCACGGCAACGCCGACATTGGCTATTGGAATTTAGAGGCGGGCAAGGTGCGCTGGGTAACGAGCGAGAAATGGGATGAAGAGCAACCGGCGTGGTCACCAGACGGCATTCAACTCGTCTACACTGTCAACCGTGATGGAGACGTATCACTGGCCGTCGTCGATCTCCGGTCGGGCCGACGACGGCGGTTCGCCCTTGAACCTAGCTGTCACTCCGACCCGCATTTCACGCCGAGCGAAGCGAGCGAAGCGAGCGGTGGCTCCATCGTCTGCGCCTTTCACAACTCGCGCCGCACTGCCGACTTGTGGAAGCTAAAACTTCCCGAAGGTTCAAAACCTTCGGGAAGTTCGCCACGCTGGACTCAGTTCACCCACTCCGCGCCCGCCGACGTGAAGCCGGGCGACTTTATCCTGCCTCAACCCGTCCGCTGGAAAGCGCCCGACGGTCTGACCATCCCCGGCCTGTTATTTGTGCCGAAAGGAAAAGCAAAGCGCCACCCGGCTCTGCTCTACGTTCACGGCGGCCCATCGTGGCAAACGATGATCGCCTGGTCGCCGCTCATTCAAACGTGGCTGGCCGAGGGCTGGGCCGTGCTGTGCCCGAACTATCGCGGAAGCACCGGCTACGGCAAAGCGTTTCAGACCGCCAACCGCTTCGTGCTGGGCCAGGCCGACATTGCCGACATCGTGGCCGGGGCCGACTTTTTGATCCGCAAAGGCCTGGCCGATCCAGAGCGAATCGGAATCACCGGGGCCAGCTACGGCGGCTACATGACAATGGTGGGCCTCACCCGCTACCCCGGCCGTTTCGCCGCCGGTTCAGCCGTCGTGCCCTTCCTCAACTGGTTCACCGAATTTGCCAGCGAGCGCGAAGACTTGCGCTACTGGGACTTGCAAAACATGGGCGACCCGGAGATTGACGAAGATCGATTCCGCGAAGCCTCGCCGATGTTCTTTCTGCACTGCATCAACGCGCCGGTGCAAATGCTGGCCGGAGCGCACGACCCGCGTTGCCCTGCCGCCGAAACCGAAGAAGCCGCTAACGAATTGAAGCGGCTGGGCAAAGTCCACGAAACCATCATCTTCCCTGACGAAGGCCACGGGTTTTTGAAATTGAAGAACAAGTTGACGGCGTATCAGCGGCAGTTGAAGTTTTTGAAGAAGCACCTCCAACTTCCATGAACATCCGCTCCATCACCTACTTCATCGACTCCGATTTTCCGCTGGACGAAGGGCGGATTGCCCATGCCGGCCGCTTTCTCGACGAGGCGCGCAAGGCGTTTGAGGCGGCGGGCCTGGCCGTGCAAACCACCCGCCTGGCCCTGCCGCCGCTGAGCCGCACCTTCGGCAAAACGTCAATCGGCGCGGCTATCCGGTACGCGCAGGACCTTGAGGCGTTGTGCTTCGTTCACAGCATTGACTACGTTTCGCTGGGGGTAGCCCGCCCCTCCGACCCGGCGACTTACTACGACATCATTCCCGAAATCATCGCCGCCACGCAGAACGTCTTCCTCGGCGGAGTCATCGCTTCGCCGATGGGCGGCATCAGCCTGCAAGCCATTCACCTGGCCGGGCGCATCATTCACAGTTGCGCGAAGATCAGCCCCGACGGCCTGGGCAATTTGCGCTTCGCGGCGCTGGCCAACGTGGAGCCGGGCATCCCTTTCCTCCCCGCCGCTTACCACGAAGGCGGCCCGGCCTCGTTCGGGATTGCGACCGAAGCGGCTGATTTAGCAGTGGCGGCCTTCACCGAGGCCGTCACCCTGGCCGAAGCCCGCTCCCGCTTGATCGCGTCCATCGAAGATCAGGCGAGGCGGATCAATAGCGTCGCCAAAAAAATCGGCGGGACGAGGAGCGTGCGATTTGCCGGGATTGATTTTTCCCTCGCGCCGTTTCCGTCTTCGGATAAATCCATTGGCGCGGCGATTGAGGCGCTGGGGGTGGGAGCGGCCGGGGCCTCCGGCACGCTGGCGGCGGCGGCCTTCATCACCGACGCCTTGCAGAAGGCGAAGTTTCAGGAGATTGGATTTTCGGGGTTGTTCCTGCCGGTGCTGGAAGACAACGTGCTGGCGGCGCGGAGCGCGGAAGGGCTGGTGACGGTTTCAGATTTGCTGTTGTACTCCGCCGTGTGCGGCACGGGGCTTGATACGGTGCCGTTGCCCGGCGACATCACGCCCGAAGAGCTGGCGCCGATCTTGTTGGACGTGGCCGCCCTGGCCCTGCGCCTGAACAAGCCGCTCACGGCGCGATTGCTACCCATGCCCGGCAAGCAGGCCGGTGAGGAGATCACCTTCAGCTTTCCGTTTTTTGCCAATGGGAGAGTGCTCGCTCACAAGGCCCGCCCGTTGAGCGGCGCTCTGGGCGGCAATGAGTCGTTTGATTTGGCGCATCGCACCAAATAATCGCGTCAGGTCTGTTCGAGGATGTTGATGGGTTGCGGCAAAATACCGGTGTGCCCGGCCAGCGGCAGGGTGAAAATGAAGGTGCTTCCCTTGTCCTCGCCCTCGCTCTCGGCCCACACCCGCCCGCCGTGCAGTTTGATCGTGCCCCGCACGATGGACAATCCCAAACCCAGGCCGCCCGTCTTGCGGACCATGTGATCTTCCACCTGGAAGAAGCCCTGGAAGATGTCTTCGAGATCGCGCCTGGGAATGCCCCGGCCATTGTCTTTCACCGCCACCCAGACCTCGTTGCCTTTGATGAACCCGCTAATTTCAATCTTGCCGCCTTCTTGCGTGTAGCGAATGGCGTTGGTGAGCAGGTTGGACATCACCGCCGCCAGCTTGGAGCGGTCGGCGTGAACAATGAGCGGCGCTTGCCCGTCGAGGACGGTGAGCGTTTGGTTCTTGGCCTCGGCCAGGGAGAGCATCTCGTTGCGCGCTTCGAGCAACAGCTTGCGCAGGTCCATCGGCTCGCGGCGGAGCGACATTTGCCCCACTTCGAGAAAGCGCAGGTTGGTCATGTCTTCGATCAGCTTGCGCATATGCACCGCCGAGTCGAGCACGGCTTTGGCATACTCGCCGGCTTCGCCTTTGGCCTCTTCGCGCAAGAAGGTGGCATAGCCCAGAATGACGCCGAGCGGCGTGCGCAGTTCGTGCGAGGCAATGGCGATGAAGTCGCCTTTCATCTTGTCCAGCTTGCCGAGGTCGTTGTAGGCTTTTTGCAAGGCGTCAATGAGACGCGCGTTCTCGATGGCGACGGCGGCCTGGGAGGCGAGGATAGCTAACACCCGCGCGTCGGCTTCGGTGAAGTTCCTGCTGCCTCTTTTATTCAACGCTTCCAACACGCCCGTCACCCGATCTTTGAGCCGCATCGGCACGCCCACCAGCGAGCGGGACTGGAAGTTGATCTTGTCGCCCACCTGCTTGAAGTGGCGCGTGTCCTGGCTCACGTCGTTGATGATCACCGGCCTATTCTCGCGGAAGACGGAGCCGGCGATACTGCCGTCGAGCGGCACCGGGATTTTCGCCAGTTCTTTCGGGTCGGAGCCGGTGGCGGCGGCGAAGCGCAGTTCGTTGAGCTTGGAGTCGTACAGCAGGATGGAGGCCGTCTCGGAGTTGAGCAGTTCGGCGGCGGCGCTGATGATGTAGGTGATGAGTTGTTGTTGGTCGAGTGTCGAACTCAGTGTGACGCTAACTTCGACCAGGCGGGCCAGCAGGGCAACCTGAGCTTTGAGATCAGCATTTTCGCGCGCCGGATCGGGGGTGGTCATGCCGTTAAGTATAGTCAAAAAGCGGCGGTTTGGGGGACATTTCTAATCCGGCTACCACCTTGATTCTAAGGGCTTGTAAAAGAATAACTCCGCAGTTTTATCGGGGCCTTCGTCATTCCCGCGTGCTTCTAGCGGGAATCTAGCGGGCCTCTCTGGATGCCCGATGTCATTCCCGCGCGTTTTAGGCGGGAACGGGCATGACAACATCGGAAAGCGCGGACTTATACTTTGACGACTCCTAGCCAATTGGCGGATTAGAGAGGCTGACCCAACCTTTATTCCGGCTTTGAATCCAACTTTTCAGCTACCACTTTCCCCGACTCATAAGCCTTTGGCTCCGGCGTGTAGACCGTCACCTCGCCTTCGCCCAGCACCAGCTGATCGGGGAGCAAAAGCGCCGTGGCTACGTCAATGCCGACCAGCGTGATCTCAGGGGCAAGCGTCTCTCGCATTTTGGTCGCGTTCCAGCGGGCGGCCACCGTGGCGTGGTGGGGGATGACGGCCAGCCCTGGAACCAGCCCCAACCCCTCACGCCAGCCCTCGCCCGGCGCCCAGGTCTGCCCGCCAAAGGCCATCGCGCCCGCGCTCGACCCGGCCACCAGTCCGCCGCGCTCGCCCAACTCGACGACGGCCTGCCACACCTTCGTGCCGCGCAGAGTTTCCAACAGATGAACGGGGTCGCCGCCGGTGAAGTACACGCCCCTCGCTTCCCGAATAGCGGCAACCACTTCTTCAGAGTTGGCGTGTTCGCGCTGAATGACAAAGAGCGGCTCGGCTTTCGCGCCCAGCCGTTTGAGGTGGGCCACGCCGTTGTTGGCCGCCTGCCGCGGCGACTCGTTGGCGGCGGCAGTCGGAATCACCAGCACCCGCGCGCTCGTGCCGAGTCGAGCTAAAAGCGCTCGATCCATCTCACGACAGTTCTCTCTAAATTCGTTGCCGCCGATGAGGGCGAGGAGGTGAGGCATGGAGGCTCCATGTTTAGAGCACGGATTTGCGGAATTAGCGGATTCGATCCGCCCATTCTGAGAATCCGTGCTCTCTATGCTCTTACAAACATTGTCTGCAGCCGAACGGCATCAAAGTTGGCGACGATGCCCAATCGAATATCTCGCGCTCGCATCCAGTCCTTCAAACTGCCCAGGTGGACAGACTCCAGATCGCGCAGGGCAACAGGGAACGCCATGATTTTGCCTTCGACGACAAGATGGCCGAAGGCAATATCTCCAACCACAGCTCCCTTATAAGTCACTTGCATACGCTTGGCTGGCACGCGCGCGAGGCCGCGCAGACCCAACTCGTGGTAGCAGGCATTCGCATAAATGCGGTGAACAAAACCAGGGCCGAGAATCGTATGCACTTCGTATAACCCGCTCACCACAGAATAAGCCAGATCAGGGTACAGCCAGTCGTCAGCCGGGGCAATCTTATCCCGCTCCACCGTTTCAAATGTCGCTTCCCTTTTTGCCGGATCGAAATAGAGGCGATCAAACTCCGGTTCCTGGCTTCCAAAATTGAACAACAGGCCGACTGTTTTATCTGTCGTCTTCAAATACGAAAGTGCTTGCGCACGATGCAAGGCGCTTAACCGTTCAACTGCCTTGTTCTCCACCACCACTTCCTGCACGACAAACAGATCCAGCTTTTGAATACCCGCCAGCTTTTCCTTGTAAACAATGCGATACTCGTCCTGACGAGTTGTTGGATAGCCTCGATGCCGCAACTCTTCCACGAAGGCGCGCTCGTAGATATGTTCTGGATACATTCGAGAGGTGTGATTGTAGACTTCGTAGTACGCACCGATAATGGCGCCGGTCAATTCTTTGTGAAGGAGATCGGCCATGTTGTTTCTTTCTGAGTCTCGCCTGTAGTTTGTAGCACGGATTTCAGAATGAACGGATCGTATCCGCCCATTCTGCAAATCCGTGCTCTCCCGGTCTGGTTATAGCACGGGTCGGCAGAATGAGCGGATCAAATCCGCCTATTCTGTAAATCCGTGCTGTTCCTCATTTCATAGCACGGATTCCCGGAATGAACGGATCAAATCCGCCCATTCTGCGAATCCGTGCTCTTCCGGGCCAGTCATAGCACGGATCAGCAGAATGAACGGAACGTATCCGCCCACGCAACGCGTGCAAATCCGTGCTGTTCCTCATTTCATAGCACGGATTCCCGGAATGAACGGATCAAATCCGCCCATTCTGCAAATCCGTGCTCTCCACCCCTGGGGCGGGGGACACCCCCGCCCCAGACCCCACC
>Ga0247727_10001601_pt1 | contig 53318 bp, 45 predicted proteins | sample WisWelCaveWW1625_FD_202498 | JGI IMG/M metagenome (GOLD analysis project Ga0247727, IMG submission 202498) | Biofilm microbial communities from Wishing Well Cave, Virginia, United States - WW16-25 | ecosystem: Environmental > Aquatic > Deep subsurface > Groundwater > Cave microbial mat | place... | reverse complement strand
GGGGCGCTGTATCACGAGCTGGGCCGCCAAGCCGAGGCGCTTCCGCACCTGCAGCGCGCGGCGGAACTGAGGCCGGAGTTTGAAATGACCCGGCACTTGCTGCAGAGTCCTTAACTAACTCACTCTATTGTATATCGGACGCGCGGTCGTGTCGGTTACCTCCGCTCCACGATCATCGCGATTCCCATCCCGCCGCCGGCGCACAGCGTCGCCAAACCGTAGCGCAGCGAGCGGCGGTGTAGCGCGTGGAGCAGGGTGACGAGGAGGCGCGCTCCACTCGCACCGATGGGATGGCCGAGCGCAATCGCCCCGCCGTTGACGTTCACGCGCTCGAGGTCCCAGCCGACCTCGCGCGTCAGCGCCAGCACCTGCACCGCGAAGGCCTCGTTGCATTCGATCAGGTCGAGTTCACTCAGCGTCAATCCCGCGCGTTGCAACGCCAGCGACACTGCTTGCGCCGGCGCAATCCCGAACTCCTGCGGCTCGCGGGCGCTCCACGCGTAACTGACGATACGACCCAGCGGCGCGACGCCGAGTGCCGCAGCGCGCGCGGCCGAGGCAATCACCAGCGCGGCGGCGCCATCGTTCAGACCGGCGGCATTGCCGGCGGTGATGGTCCCCTCGGTGGCGAATGCGGGAAGCAGCGAAGCCAACTCTTCCGCGGTGAGGTTCGGTCGCGGATGCTCGTCGGCGCGACAATCATCCACGGGAATCAACTCGTCGGCGAACGCACCGGCCGCTATCGCCGCCGCGCACTTCTGCTGGCTTGCGAGTGCGAAGGCGTCCTGCTCGGCGCGGGAGAGGCCGTACTGCGCCGCCCAGTGCTCGGCGATCTTGCCCATGTGGCGGTCATCGTCGGCATCCTGCAAGCCATCGTGCAGCATTGCGTCAATCGGCTCGTCGTGGCCCCACAATTCCGTGAGTGCCAGCGTGGGCGTGTTGGTCATGCTCTCGGTTCCGCCGGCGATGAACAGTTCGCCCTCGCCGGCGCGAATCGCTTGCGCCGCGAGCGCCACCGCGCGCAGGCCGGAGGCGCAGACCTGATTGATCGTCATCCCCGGAACACAATCGGAAACGCCGGCTTGCCGCGCCGCTTGCCGCGCGACGTTCTGACCGTTGCCGGCCTGAATGACATTGCCGAACAGCACCTCGTCAATCGTCGCCGGGTCGATCCCCGCCCGCGCGATTGCCGCGCGGATGGCGACGGCTCCCAGTTCCGACGCCGAGTATTCGGTGAGTGCGCCCTCGTACCGACCGATGGGCGTACGCACCGCGGAAAGAATGACTGCCTCTGGCATAACGAACTCCATCATCGATAGATAATTCTCGCAAATCTTCGCTTGCCGGCGCGTAGGACGCCGCCCTCGCTCACCGCGACTTGTGCCTTCTCGTTGATGACGACCGCTCCGTCGATTTCCACCCCGCCTTGTTGGATGAGCCGTCGCGCTTCGTTGCCAGTGACACCGAACGCCTGTCTCAGCAAATCGACAATCCAGAGGGGAGACGTTTCGACGATGACGTCGGGGATCTCGGTCGGCGCGCTGTGCTGACTGAACACGCGCTCGAACTCGGCTTGTGCTGCCGTCGCTGCGTTCGGCGAGTGGTAGAGGGTGACAAGCTCCCGCGCCAGCCGCTGCTTGGCTTCCATCGGATGACCGGCGAGTAGCACCGCGACTTGGTCGAGCGAAACGTCGGTGCAGAGTTCGAAGTACGACCGCAGCGCCTGGTCGGGAATCGACATGACCTTGCCGAACATGTCGAACGGCGCGTCGTTGATGCCGATGTAGTTGCCGAGCGACTGGCTCATCTTGTCCACGCCGTCGGTGCCGACCAGCAGCGGCATCAGCAACACGACTTGCGGTTCCTGCCCGGCCTCGCGCTGCAACTCTCGACCGACGAGGTTGTTGAACTTTTGGTCGGTGCCGCCGAGTTCGACATCGGCGCGAATCTCCACTGAGTCGCGACCTTGTAGCAGCGGGTACAGGATTTCGTGAACGTACAGCGGCTTCTGTTCGGCGAGGCGCCTGGCAAAGTCGTCGCGCTCCAGCAGGCGGGCGACGGTGTATTGCGCGCCAAGGTTGACAACCTCGGCGAGGGTCATGTTGGCAAGCCAATCGGCGTTGTAGAAGACGCTGGTCTTCGACTGGTCGAGAATCTTGAACAGTTGGGAGAGACACGCTTCGGCGTTGGCACGCACTTGGTCGGGCGTCAGTTGCCTGCGCGTTCTGGATTTGCCGGTCGGGTCGCCGACCTGCGCCGTAAAGTCGCCCATGATGAGACAGGCTTCGTGGCCGCAATCCTGAAACTGCCGCAACTTGCGCAGCACGACCGCCCAGCCGAGCGTCACCTCGCGGGCGGTCGGGTCAACGCCGAGCTTCACGCGCAAGGGCCGGCCCGTTTCCAGCTTGGCGATGAGTTCGGATTCGGGAACGATTTCGGCAACGCCACGCCGGAGCAGGGAGAGTTGTTGGTTGATATTCATTCAGAGTTGTCCGATGAGCTTATGCGTCTGCGGAATGACGCGCACGTCGCGCAGCCAGTGCACCGCCAACGCCTGTAATTCGAGCACGCGCGCTGGGGAGGGCGGCGGTGCTACGCGCGTTGCGTCGAGCAGCGGGCCGTGATCAGTCACCGGTTGCAGGATGAAGGGAATGCCGGGGTCGCGCTCAGCGACGAGCCGCGCCGCAGTTTCGATCTCGTCGTCGGTGACGCGCTCGTCGACCACGAGCTTGACGAACAGAACGGCGGGCAAGGGGACCCGACCGACGACGTGATCAAGGAACTCGCCATGCCGATTCCAAAGCGGCGGTTCGCCCGACGAACTCGGCAGTTTGAGGTCCATGGCGATGACATCGACGTCGTCGATAATCTCCGCCAATTGTCTGGGCGCGGCGCCGTGGGTTTCGAGATAAACGCGCAGGCCGTCACGCCTCACCCGCTGGGCCAGCTCACGCAGTGCCTCGACTTGCAGCAGCGGCTCTCCGCCGGTGAAGCTGACGCTGCGATGCAATCCCGTCGGCGCGTTGAGCCGGCGAATTGCGGCCTGCACGGCGTCGAGGCGCAGCGGGTTGTCGTGCCCGACGAAGTCTCGCCGTCCGGCGGAATGTTCGATCCGACAACGTGCGGTGCGCTCCAGCGCCTCGGGCTGGTCGCAATAGACACAACGCAAGTTGCAACCCGCGACGCGAACGAAGACCTGCCGTTCGCCTACGAAAGGACCTTCGCCCTGAATCGCCGAGAAGATTTCCGAGAGCCAGAGGTCCGCCACAGGCCGAGAGGATGCCACGGCGCGCCATACTCTCGCTATTCTCAAAAGTGACGACTGATGCATCCAACCCCGGCGCTCCCAGAAGTGGAGTTCCCCAGCGAAACGACCTCTCCGTCGATGGTGGAGTGCGAAGAGTTCCTGCACTCGGTGCTCGATGAGGCCCTGACAACCGTCAATGCCGCGCGTGGCTTTATCGCGCTGGTAGACACCGATCGCGGTGAACTGGAAGTTCGCTTCACCGCGGGCCCCGACTGGACTGAAGAGACTCGCCGTTTCCGCCTCACCATTCGCGACTTCGACCCCGACGATGCCACGCAGCGCCGCGGCATCACGCGCTTGGTGGTCGCGACCGGGGCGCCCTACTGGACCGGTGACGTGGCCGGCGACCCGCATTACCTGCGGTTCTTCGATGACACGACCAGCGAGCTGGCGGTGGCGATTCAGGAGACGCGCAGCCGACGAGTGCTCGGTGTCCTCAACGTCGAAAGTCCCCGCGCAGATGCCTTCACCAGCAGGCACTGTGAGGCCTTGCAGCGGCTGGCGCAGCGCGCGGCGATTGCCTTCACGATGGTCGAGCATCAAGCGCGCGAAGAGGCACTCATCGCCGTCGGCCAGGAGTTGGGCGCTACCGCCAGCGTCAGTCAGGTGATGCAGACCATCGTGGCGCACGCGCGACGGATTCTGCGGGCGGAGGATTGCTCTATTTTCCGGACCAGGGAGGACGGCGAATCACTGACGCTCACCGCCTCGCACGGCTGGCTGACTGGGCAGGTGGGCAAGAAGCAGTATCGTATGGGCGAGGGTTTGACCGGCTGGATTGCCGAACATGCCGAGGCGATTCGCGTGACCGATCCCCGCAGCGATCCGCGCTGGAAGGGCGTGCTGACGGAGTTCCCGCCGGACGAAATCAGCGCCTTCATGGGTGTGCCCATCTTCGGACGGGACGGGCTGCTCGGCGTGCTCCGGGTGGTGCGACGACGCAAGGGATTGCTGGCCTACATTCCGCAGGAATTCACCGACGCCGACGAGGAGATTCTCAAGACCATCGCCAGTCAACTCGGCGTAGCGCTCGACAAGGCGGAACTCGTCGGCAAGCTGCTCAACGCCGAACGGATGGCCGCGTGGGGGGAACTGTCGGCGCGCTCGGCGCACATGCTCGGGAATGCCCTGTTCGGCGTCAAAGGTGAGGTCAACGAGTTGCGCCATCAATTAGCCGAGGCGCCCGCTCCGATTCAGGAATTGTTGATGGCGGTCGATCGCGGACTTGGACGGGTCGAGCATATTCTGGAAGAGTTTCGCGACTTTGTCCGTGCGACCCAGCTCACGCTGGAAGAGGCCGATTGCAATCAACTGGTCAGCGAGGCGGTCAACGAAACCTTTCCGAAGCGCGGGCCATTGAAGCTCGAACTCTCACTGGCCGAGGGTTTGCCACCGATCGCGGCCGATGCGCACAAGCTCAAGCGCGGCTTCAGCGAATTGGTCGAGAACAGTGTCGACTTTCAGCCCGAGGGCGGGAGCATTCGCGTTACTACGGAATTGATCGATACCGCGGAACTGAACAACCTGGTCATTGCCGCCCGCGCTCGTCGGTACGTGCGGATCGTGTTCGAAGACCGCGGGCCCGGCCTCAGCGATGACGATCGCCGAATGGTCTTCACCCCTTTCTTCACGCGCAAAGCCAAAGGCATGGGACTGGGCTTGTCGATCGTGAAGGGCATTATCGACGCGCATCGAGGGCTGATTCGCGAGACTGGTGTGCCGGGCAACGGTGCGCGGTTCGAAATCCTGTTGCCCGCCAAGGAAGAGGGATGCACATGAATCGCATTTTGGTGATTGACGATGAACAGGCCGTGCGCGAAGCCATCGCCCGCCGCCTGCAACGAGAAGAACATGAAGTGGTGATTGCGGCAACCGAAGCCGACGGGATCGCGCACTTGCGCGAGTCCGATCCAGCCTTCGATGTGGTCCTCACCGACATGTTGATGGAGACGCCCGCCAGTGGCGTCAACGTCCTGCGCGCCGCGCTGATGCGCGATGTCTTTACAGAGGTCGTCGTGCTGACCGCGTACGGCAGTGTCAAGAACGCCGTTGAATGTATGAAGCTGGGCGCGTTCGACTACGTGGAAAAAAACATCCCCGAAGTGGACGTGCTGGAACTGCTATGCCTCAAAGTACAGCAGGCGATTGAGCGGCGCGCCGCTGCCCTGGTCACGGTGCGCAAACTCGAGCGCGCGAAGGAGTTCGCTTAATGGTCACCCCGTGGCAACCATATGGAGGTCGGATGAATCGTAATCGGATTCTGGAATTCCTGCTCCTGGGCGCGATGGCTCAGGCGGCCTGCGCCCAACAGCCAGCCCGCGCGCGCTACGCCCGCAACCGCACCTTTGACCAGCAGCATGTGAAGCTGGAAGTTCGCTTCGACTTGCCGAAGAAGCAGCTCATCGGAACCGCCACGTTGACATTGGCGCCACTTGCCACCGGACTCCGTGAGGTGGAACTCGACGCGGCCGACATGCGGATAAAGGAAGTGAAGGTCGGCGCCGTGCTGGCGAAGTTTCGGCATGAAGGCGAGCGGCTCACGGTGACGTTGCCACAGCCCGGAGCGGCCGGCGTGCCGATCGTCCTGACCATTCCGTACGAGACCGATTCGCAGGCGCGCGCCAATCGCCCCGCCGGCGGTTTTGGCGCAGCCAATGGCCTGCGCTTTGTGCTGCCCGATCCCGAAGACCCGAAGCGCAAGGCGCAAATCTGGACCCAGGGCGAGCCGGAAACCAACCACTTCTGGTGGCCGGGTTACGACTACCCCAACGACCTGACGACCAGTGAGATCATCATCCACACCGCTGGCGGCTGGGTAGCCGTTTCCAATGGACGACTGCTCCGCCATGCCCGGATGAACGGCAACGCTGTATGGCACTGGAAGCAGGAGCAGCCGCACGCGCCGTATTTGCTCAGCATTGTCGCCGGCGAGTTGGAGCAGGTGATGGACAAATGGCAGGACGTGCCGCTGCATTTCGTCGGTCCGCGCGACAGCGGCGTCGCCAAGTTGCGCAACGCGTTTGAGCACACGCCGGCCATGCTGAGCCTGTTCAGTCGCCTTACCGGCGTGAAGTATCCGTGGGCGAAGTATGCGCAGTCGGCGATGACCGAGTTCGGCGGCGGGATGGAGAACACATCGGCCACCACCGTCGGAGTCGGCGTGCTGCACGACGACCGCGCGCACCTTGACCTCGACAATGAGAGCCTCAACGCCCACGAACTGGCGCACCAGTGGTTCGGCGACCTCGTCACCTGCAAGGACTGGTCACAGATCTGGCTTAACGAGGGCTTCGCCACCTTCTGCGCAAACTTGTGGATTCGGGAAAGCAAGGGCGAGGATGAGTTCCGATTCGGCCTCGACGGTGAGGTTCGCTCTTCAGTTTTCGCCGACCAGAACCAACGGCGTCCCATCGTCTACAACGTGTACAACAACCCGCTCTCGGTGCTCGGCGCCTTTGCCTATCCGAAACCGGCCGCCGTGCTGCACATGCTGAGAACCGAATTGGGCGACGAGCTGTTCTGGCGCGGGGTGAACGCCTACCTGCGGCAGCATCGCCATCGCAACGCCGACACCCACCAGTTCCGCCGCGCGATGGAAGAGGCCACCGGCCGCGACCTCGAAGAGTGGTTCCAGCAATGGCTGCTGTCGCCGGGCCATCCGGACTTCAAAGTCCGATGGGAATGGCTGGAGCCGACCAGGGCCGCGCGCATTGTCGTTCAGCAAACGCAGAAGCAAGAGGGAGGCGTGCCGCTTTACAAAGTGCCGGTGAAGATCGGGTGCCTCGTGGCTGGCGAGTGGCGCGATTTTACCGTGCTCTGCGACAAGGCCGAGCAGGAGTTTCAGTTTCCGCTGCCGACGCGTCCGTCGCTGGTGTTGTTCGACAAGCAGCGCGATTTGCTGAAGACGCTCGATTTTGCAAGGTCGACGGAGGAGGAAATCGCCCGCCTGCATCAGGCGCCAGCCGCGCCCGACCGCCTCGAAGCGCTGCAGAAACTGAGCAGCCAACTTGGCGATCCGCGCGTGGTCGAAGCGATCGGCCTTGCCTTCCGCGCGGAGAAGCACCATCGCATTCGGGGCGAAGCAGCGCGCCTGTTGGCGCCGCTCGGCGCCGCCCAGGTGGAGTTGCTGCTCGCGGCGCTGTCGACGCAGCAACCGTCCCCGGCCGACAAGCACGGTTCCAAACTGCGCCGCACAATCATCGATGCGCTCGCTCAGGTCAAGAACCGCACCGACGTCGTCGTCAAGTTGCGCGGGCTGGTCGAGACCGACGAGAGCTACTTCGTGCGTTCCGCGGCGCTCAATGCCCTGGTGCGGATCGATCCGAAATCCCCGGGCAACTGGGAGGTCTTCGTCCGCGCGACGCAACAGGATTCGCACGACGAAGTCGTCCGCCGCGCAGCATTCGAGGCGCTGACGCAGGCCGATAGCGAACGCGCCGTCGCCCTGGTGCTGCCCTTCACCGACCTGCAGCAGCCGATGGCCGTGCGACAGGCGGCGATTTCCATTTGCGAACGACTGGCACGCGGCAACGCCAGGGTGCGGGAGCAACTGGTCGCGCTGCTCGACACAACCAAGTCGCCGGCGATCAAGCGCAGCGTCATCCGGGCGCTGTCGTTCCGCGGTGACAAAGAAGCCATTCCGGCGCTGCAAGCTTTCGTCGCCCGCGAGCCGGACGAGCCGCTCAAGCAGGCAGCGCAAAATGCGATTCGCCAATTGACCGGCGGAACCGCACCGACGCCGGGGCCGCCATTGCGACGGTAACGCGTGTTCAATCTTCCGGCGCCGCCCGACGGTTTGCGCTATTTTACGTGCGACCTGCACATCCACATCGGGCGCGCGTGTGATCGTCCGATCAAGCTCACGGCCGCGCGCGACCTGACCTTCGCCAACATCGCGCGCGAGGCCAGCGAGCGCAAAGGCGTAGAGGTCGTCGGCATTATCGATTGCGCGTCACCGGCGGTGCTGACGGAGATTCGCAACTGCCTCGACGACGGCACGATGGCCGAGCAGCCCGGCGGCGGTCTGGTTTACGCGCCGCAGCGCGATCGCGCGCGCCCAACCACCGTGATTCTCGCCGCCGAGATCGAAACCGTCGAGCGCGAAGGGGTCGGCCGCCTCAGTCACCACGTTGGCTTTTTCCGCACGCTCGACGCGATCACGGCATTCAGCGACACGCTCAGCCAGTTTGTGAAGAACATGAACTTGTCGTCGCAGAATTGCCATTCGTCGGCGGTGGAGCTGCTGCGGCTGGTCTGCGAACTCGGAGGTTTCCTGGTGCCGGCGCACGCATTCACTCCGCACAAGAGCCTGTACGGCAGCAGTGCGCGACGGCTGACTCAGTTGTTCGATCCGCACGGCGACGCGGTGTTCTGTGTGGAACTCGGCCTTAGCGCAGACAGCTCGCTGGCCGATCGCATCGATGAGTTGCACACGCGGACGTTTATCACCAACAGCGACGCACATTCGTTGCCGAAGATTGCGCGTGAGTACAACGTCATCGCGCTTGGCGCGCCCACGTTCGATGAACTGCGGCTGGCGTTGCGGCATGAGCAGGGCCGCTTCATCGCCGCGAACTATGGACTCGATCCGAAGTTAGGCAAGTATCACCGCACGTTTTGCGAAGCGTGCCAGCAGGTGCAGGTGGCTGAGCCGCCGGTGCAAGCGTGTGCGCTGTGCGGCTCGACCAACGTCACACGCGGCGTGCTGGATCGCATCGTCGAGATTCAAGACCGGCCGGCACCGAACTCCCCCCCTCATCGCCCGCCGTATCGCTACCAGGTGCCGCTGCAGTTCCTGCCGAAGCTCGGGCCGACTACGCTCAATAAGCTACTCAACCGATTCGGCACCGAGATGTTCGTGCTGCACCAAGCGACGGCGGAAGAGTTGACACAAGTCGTCGCGCCGGCAATTGCGGAAACCATTCTATCCGCGCGCGACGGGACCCTGCAACTCTTGCCCGGCGGCGGCGGTCGCTACGGTCGGGCCGTGGGCAGTGCTGCGGAGACCCAGTTACGACTGCTGTAGACACCGCATTGAAATGGTATTGGTTTCGATTAGCTTGCGTTGGGCGGCGTCGATCATGATCAAATCGCGATGCGCAGTTCCGTCAATTCGATAAACGATTACTTCAACGCCCGCCATTTGCGGACTGAGGCCGAGATCAACCGCGAACGGCGGCTCGTGAACCAACAAAGTCATCAGGACCTCGGCATTGGGACCGAGTGCGATGAACTTCACGGTTTCAATCTTTGCGCCAAATGAAACCGGGACTTCGATTCGCAAACTGTCATCACTGATCGAGGCATGGCCTAGCTTTGTCGTCGTTGCGCGTGACCCGGGCGAACTTGCGGCCGTTTGTGCCTGCCAACCCACCAACTTCTTGAACCACGACGCGTCGTCGCGCGGTTCGCGAAACGCAGGGCTGCGCGCGGCGGTGCGATCATCGAACGACAGCGACCACTTCGGAATCAGACTTCGATTCGTCGGGGTGAAGAAGCCCGTGAGCGGTGGGTAGTGGTTCTTGGTCGACGTGTGCCGGGCCCGAATAGGCTGGCTCGAGCGCGGGCCGCTGCCGAGTGTCACGCGGTGGTTCTGGGGCGTGGTAGTGAGCGGACGAGTTGAACCGACGAAGCCGGTTTGGATTTGGACCGGCCCGACCCCGCGTGTCTGTGCATTGGCCGGAGGAGTCACCGGTTTGCCGGAGGGAGTAACCACCCGACCGGCCGGCGCGGGGAGTTGGGGACGCGGCGGTGGCGGCGGTGTAGTGCCTCGCTGCGTTTGACCGAGGGCCGCCGAGGTTGCCGTCAATCCGATTGCCAGTAGCCAGTTCCTCATCTTAACCTCTACTTCACGTGCACGATGACCTGCCGCTTGCGCGGGCCGTCGAAGTCCACCAGAAAGATGGCCTGCCACGTGCCGAGCAGCAACCTGCCGCGCGACACCGGCACCGTAGCCGAGCTTCCGAGCAGCGCCACTTTGACATGCGCGGGCGCGTTCTCCTCGACGTGACGGTAGTCGCCCGCCTCGCGCTCGGGCGCGAGGCGCTGCAACGCGACGATAATGTCGCGCGCGACGTCGGGATCGGCGTTCTCCTGAATCGTCACTGCCGCGGTGGTGTGCGGAATGTAGACGGTGCACAGGCCGTCGTCCACTGCGCTGTCCGTCACGACCTGCGTCACTTGCGCGGTGATATCCACGAATTCGTCACGTTGATTCGACTGCACGGTGAGGGTTTGTGTCATAGCGGATTAGTCTGCCTCGGCTCCACCAGCGTCAACGAGAGCACGGCGCCGGCGAACATGATGACGGCGAATACGATAAACACAAATTGGAACGAAGTCAAGTCGATCAGCCAGCCGACCAGCGGCGCGAAGATGATCGGCGCGGCATGGACGGCGTTGATCGTTCCCAGGTAAAGGGGGTGTTCGGACTCGGGGGCGACTTCCAGCACGTAGTTGGTCAGCACGCGACCGGTCACCGGGTTGAAACCGAGCAGCCCGAACACGAGCCAGTACCAGTGGCGGCCGAAGTCGGGGACGAGGGTAAAAAGCACCGCCGCCAGCGGAGCCAGTCCCAGCGTGGCCGTCACAATTGACAGCGAGAGGCGATTGCCGCGCCGGTCGCTGAACGGACCGACCAGCGCCGAGGCCAGCGCATTCATCAGATTCTGTATGATGACCATGTTCACCCGATTGTTGGGGGACACCCCGAGCAGCGTCGAGCCGAACTTCTCGTAGTGAGGAAAGAGCAAAAGCGACACATACGAGAGCGTCACCACTGCCATGAGACGGCGGACATTGGCGTCGCCGCGAACCAACGCCGTTGATTGCGCCCAGAAGCTTTCTGTCCGCGGTTCAAACTCGCTGGCGTGCTCGATCGCGGGCGCGAGCGCCAATGCGGCGGCAACAAAGCCGATTGCCGCGGTCAAGAAAATGAGCGTGTAGCCGGCGTTGCCCTGCGAAATCCAGCGGGGCAACAACAGCCCGGCCGCCACGGTGCTCAGCACGCACCCGGTGGCGTTACTCACTGCCAGCAGCTTACCGCGTTCGCGGATGGCGATGAGTTTGCCTTGCAGCGTTCCAATCAAGAGACTGTAGACGCCGAAGGCAAACCAACTGAAAGTGTACAAGAACAAGAACAGCCAGAGCATCGTGGTAGTGGGAAGGCCCCGGTTGAGCAGTGCTGCGAGCGCCGCCCACGGAATCGCGAGCAGCACCGTGGCGGTGATCGCGTGGCGGCGGTAGGTAGGCCGGTGCCCCAGCCAGGCCGCGGCGAAGAGTTGCGGCAGGCTTTGCCCGAGTCGCCCCACGGTGGGAAGCAAACCCCGCTGCCAACTGGCCGCGCCGAGAGAATCGAGAAACGCCGGGATGAGCACACTCTCGGTGCGGAAGATCCAGCCGATGCGCAAAAAGATTTGATTGAGGGTGAGGCAAGCGAAATTCCGGCGAGCCACCATTGCATCGGAGAGCATGGCGCGTGAGAGTGTGGCTCAAGCTGCGAAGGGGCGGTGGCAACGCGGCCTCTGACACGAGGGGAACCAGCCAATGTACTTCAGCGATGAAATCAGTTTGGCCGAAGCCGCCAAGCTTCTGAGCGTCAGCGAGGAAGATGTTCTGCGGCTCATCCAAAAGCAGTTGCTGTCAGCGCGCTGGCATATCAACGACAAGGGGGAACGCATTCGGTTGATCAACCGCAACTTGGTCCTCGGGCTGAAGGACGCCGGCAGCTACCGTCGCGCCCTCGATACGTTTACCGGTACCCAGCCGGCTGGCGCCGCCGTGCTGTCGGCGCCAACCGGCGGGGGCAGTGCCAGCGGCGGTGGTGGGGCTGGTGGCGGAAGTCGGGAGACAGCCGGGGCCAAGGGCGAAGTGGCCGCGACGCCAGCGGGCGGCGGCATGGACAGTCTGACGATGCAACTGTTGGTGCAGAACACGGCCACGTTGCGCGAGTTGGTCGTTTCACTCGGCGGACAGGACGAGACGCGGTTCGCAGTGTTGCGAGAACAGATGGATGCGTTGGATCAGCGGGTCGTCGGCGACCAGCATGCACGGCAAGCGGAATACGCGCGGACGCGCCAGGAACTTGGTGCGGTGAGTGAGCAGGTCGGCCGGACCAGCGAACAACTTCAACAAGTTGACCTTGCAACCAAACAGAATTCGCTGGCACAAGCGGCGCAAGCGCAACAGTTGAATCGAATTGCCGAGTCGGTCGCCGAACTCAACGCCGCGGTGCAGCGGTGCGCCGCGGGCGTGGAGGAACTCAATCAACGGTTCCGCGATCAGGATGAGCGAGCGCCGTTTGCGCAACTCGGCAAGCTCATCAAACGAGGGAAGGGAGACGCCCCCTCAGGATGAAAACGCTCGCCGCGCTTCCGCTCTGGAGCTTGGTCGCCACCGTGTTCGCGGTGGGCACGCCCAGCACGCTGAACGATAAAATGCCGCTGACCCAGATGACGCTGGCCAAGCCGATGGCCGGCGTCGGCACACTGCATCACGCGATCACCACCGCTTCTGCCTCGGCCCAGCAGTTCTACAATCAGGGGCTGTCGCTCCAACATTCCTACTGGTACTACGAGGCCGCGCGGTCGTTCGAGACTGCGACCATTTATGATCCCAGGTGCGCGATGGCGTTTTGGGGATTGAGCCGCGCGTTGGATTCGCTGGGACGCACGGCGGAGTCCAAGCGCGCGCTGGAAACCGCCAACGAATTGACCCGGTCTGCCAGTCAGCGAGAGAAGCTGTTCATTCAGGCGCGCACGCTTCAGCAAGCAGGCGCGACCAACGCGCCGCAAGCGCGGAAATTGCTGGCCGAGGTCATCGCTCTCTATCCCGCCGATGAGGAAGCCTGGATGCTGCGCGCGCGCATGGAAACCGACGGCACCGCTACGCAGATTGCCGATTACCATGCGGTGCTGCGCATCAACTCGAATCATCATGGCGCGCACCACGAACTCATCCATGCCTACGAGAGCTTCGGGCGTCCGGCGCTGGGGTGGTCGCACGGCGAGGCGTACAAACGCTCCGCGCCGAGCGTGGCGCACGCGTGGCACATGCAGGTGCATCTGGCGTCACGTTTGTCGCGCTGGGATGTGGCGGCCCAAAACACAGCAAAAGTCATCGAACTGGAGAAAGCGTGGCAGGCTGAACTCGGCACGACCATGACGACCTACTGGAACAGCGGGCACCACTTCGACATTGCGATGCGGTCGCTCATCCACGACGGCAAGTACCAGGAAGCGCGCAGCACGGCACAGCACGCCATCGACAACAAGGCGCAAGCTGCGGTGCTCTTCAACAAAGGACGCCTGCACCAGTCCGAGCGCGATTGGCCGGCGCTGCTGAAAGTGGCTGAAGAGTTTCGCAAGGCGAACAACAAGAATGACGCCGCTTACTTTACTTGCATTGCGCAGCTGGGTCTGGGGCAACTCGAGCAGGCCGAAACGGAGTGCCTGGCACTCGAAGCGGCCTACAAAAATGCGTCGCATTACCGCGTGCTCGAATGTCGCGGACTCTTGCTGTGCGAAACCGGCAAAGTGGGCGAGGGCCTGAAGAAGTTGAAGGAAGCAGCGGAAAAATCGCAGAACGATTACGGCCAGCACGCCTACGGCGGCGGCGCTTATTTCATGGTGCAGTGGGGCCAGTCGGCGCTCCGCTGCCGTCGCTTCGATCAAGCCGAGGAGGGCTACCTGGAGGCGCTGGCCCACGATACGATGTGCGCCCCAGCCGCGCTCGGTTTGCAGGCGCTCATGGAGGCGCAGGGACGCCGCGACGAGGCCAACCGCTACGCCGCGCTGGCAAAAGATTATTGGCGGCTGGCGGATGCCGCTGTGCTCGATCGCGAACTCAAGTTGGTGCGGGCGCTGGTCAGGGGTGCGGCACTCGACAAGGGGGAGAAATGAACCGTCGCCAGTTCGCAACCCTGCTCATCGTTCCGGGCTGCAGCGGGACTGCGGCGCGCGCGTTCGCTGCCGATTCATTCAAGTCCGGCCTCCAACCCGGCGAGCGGCCCACCCCGTTTCAGGTGATTGATGTCACCGGTCCCAATCGGGGCAGGGCGTTGTGCTACGTCTGAGACAGCGGAACGCGGCCAGTGGCGCTGGTCTTCGCCCGGAGAGTCACCGATCCGCTCATCCACCTCTTGCAGCACTTCGACAGGGCTTTGGTCGAACACAAAGCCGCCGACCTGCGCGGATGGTTTGTGTTGCTCACTCCCGAACGCACCGTGATGGAGCAGAAGCTCGACGAGTTGGCCAGCCGCAGCGGACTTGGCGCCCTGCCGTTGACCCTCGGCGACATTCCAACGGGTCCGCCGAACTACCGCTTCCATCGCGACGTCGAAGTCACCGTGTTGCTTTACCGGGACAGCAAGGTCGTGGTCAACCACTCGTTTCGCCGCAACGAGTTGACCGAAGCCAGTGTCACCACCGTGGCGGCCGACCTGGTGAAGATCATCCCCGCAAAGTGAGGCGAAGTGAGCATGGCAACGGACACCATCCTGGTCGTGGATGACGAAAAGAAAATCGTCAACTTCGTCGCCGCTTATCTTAAACGCGAAGGCTTTGAAGTGCTGACGGCGGCCGATGGCGAGCAGGCGCTGCAAATCTGGCGCGAACATCATCCGATGCTGATCGTGCTCGACTTGCTGCTGCCGAAGCTGAATGGCCTCGATGTATGTCGCCAGGTGCGTAGCGAATCCAGCGTGCCGATCATCATGCTGACCGCGAAGGATGAAGAGTCCGATAAGATCGTCGGGTTGGAACTCGGCGCTGACGACTACCTGACGAAGCCGTTCAGCCCGCGAGAGTTGGTCGCGCGGGTGCGCGCTGTGCTGCGGCGTTCGGCGGCGGCAGGGCAGCGCAACGACAGCGTCCTCCGCTGTGGCCCGCTGGTCATCGATCGCAGCGGCCGCGAGGTCATGGTCAACGGGAATCCCGCGCGTCTCACCCGCATCGAGTTCGACATTCTCGACCTGCTGGCGAGCAATCGCGGTAAGGCGTTCACTCGAGACGAAATCCTGAGATCGCTCTGGGGGGAGAACTATTTCGGCGATAGCCGCGTGGTCGATGTCCACATCCGACGCTTGCGTGAGAAGATCGAGCCCGATGCTTCCGCCCCGTCTTTTCTCCACACCGTCTGGGGCATTGGCTACAAGGTCGAGATCGCCGACGGCGGCTGATTTGACACCTGCCCTACGCGCGGCAAGCTCAGGACATCCTCACAGCAAGGTAGGTGATCGGCCAAAAGCGACGCAAGCCACATCGGCATTATGGGCGGGACGTTCGACCCGATTCACTACGGGCATCTGGTCACGGCGGAAGAAGTGCGGATGCGGTTCGGGCTCGACGAGGTTATTTTCGTGCCCGCTGGCCGGCCACCACCTCCCAAGGCCAACCCCGTTACCCTAGCTGAACACCGATTTTTGATGGTGGTGTTAGCGACCGCGTCCAATCCCTATTTTCGCGCTGATCGGCTGGAGATTGATCGGAACGGGCCGAGCTACACGGTGGACACGCTGGAGGCGCTCAGACACTCACTGGGCGAAAACGTGCGGTTGTCCTTCATCACCGGGGCCGACGCGATTCTCGAAATCCTGACGTGGCGCAATCCCGATCGTTTGTTGCAGCTGGCGCGGTTCGTGGCCGCCACTCGGCCGGGCTTCAACCTGGAAGAACTGCGCGGCAAACTGACCACCAGGCAGTTGGCCAATATCGATTTTGTGCAGGTACCCGGCCTCGAGATTTCGTCAACCGCGATTCGTGAGCGGGTGGCAGCGGGCTTGCCCATCCGCTATTTGACCCCGCCCTCCACCGAAGCGTATATCAAAAAATATCGGCTCTACGCCGGCTGCACGTCGGCAGGTGACCCATGACAGTCCAAGCCCCAAACCAGCCCGCGGTGCGCAAATGCGCTGCGACTCGCCCGGCACGGAAGCCGAAGGTCGATCCGACCTTCGCGAAGCTGAAGCTTGCTTGTGAAGCATTGGAGAACGAAAAATCGCTAAACCTGCGCGTGATGGATGTGAGGGGCGTCACGCTCATCGCCGACTATTTCGTCATTGCCGCTGGCACTTCGTCGGTGCACCTCAACGCGATTGCAATCGGCGTGCAGGAGCATCTACGTGACCACGGCTTCCGCGGGCGCGTGGAAGGCAAGGGCGCGTCTGGCTGGACGCTGCTCGACTATGGAGATGTCATCGTGCATGTCTTCTCAAGCGACTTACGGGAGTTGTACGACCTTGAGCATCTCTGGGCAGACGCAGTTGCGTCGGATTGGCCGGGCAACGGAGCGCCATGACTACGCGCTCGCCGAACGCCGAGGTGGCCGAGCAGCTCAAGCGCGAACGCGCCAACGCCGCGCTGACCACGGCGCGGCTGGCGTACCGTCGCGGCCAACTCGACGAAGCTTACCGCCACTGCCGAGAAGTTCTGCTGATCCACGGAGACGACGGCGAAGCGCACGAGTTGATGGGCGAGGTGCTGCGCGATCAGCACAAGCTCGACGCCGCGCTGGAGGAGTTTCGCCATGCGCTGGAACTCGACCCCACGCTCACCAACGCCGAGGAAAAAATCGGCCTGATCAGCATTGAACGCGAAAATCTGCAACGGGCCGAGGCCCGTCGCAACGAGTTCATCGGCGACGCCACCAAGCGCCAACTGGAGGAACGCAATCCACGCATCGCGGTCACGGTAGCGATTCTGATTCCCGGTGGCGGCCAATGGTACAACGAGGACGTGCCGCGCGCCGCGATCGTTTTCAGTGCCGTGATTGCGTCGCTGCTTTTCTGGCTGCTACCGACGATTAGCGCCTTCAATGAAATCAAACTGTTGCGGCCCGATCTGATCCGCCGCGGTTTGTTTCCGGGGCCCGGCCTCGTGCTAAACCACCTGCAATCGCAGGGTTTCGTTTTTTGGTGGGTCGTGTTGAACGTGCTGGTCTGCTGCGGCGCGTGGCTGTATGGCGTGATCGAAGCAGCGTTGACCGCGCAGCGAGAAACCAAATTCCTGCGTCGGCAATGGGGAATCGAATGAACGGCTCGGTGCTCGTCCTCAACCAAAACTTCGAACCGCTCAACATTTGCAACTTGAAGCGGGCGTTTGTGCTGCTGTGGCTGGGCAAAGCCGAAGTGGTGCGTTACGACTCCGGGCAACTTCATTCGGTCAGCGAAGCCTATGAGATTCCGACGGTCGTCCGCTTGTCGCATTTCGTGCGTCGCCCGCTCCCGCAGTTGAAGCTTTCACGCAAAGGCGTTTTCGCGCGCGACAAACATGTCTGCCAGTACTGCGGCCACACCGGCGGCGAGCTCACGCTGGACCACATCGTCCCGCGCGACCGCGGCGGCACCAACGACTGGGACAATCTCGTCTGCTGCTGCCTCAAGTGCAACAACAAGAAGGGCAACCGGATGCCCACCGAGGCCAAAATGCTGCTGCGCAAGAAACCGCGCAAACCCAAGTACGTTCCCTACATCGCATATCCACGCTTCATGTCCGCCATCAAGACCGACGAGTGGCGCGAGTTCCTGATTCACTACATGAAGGACTTCGACGTGTTGATGGGCGAGTGACCGAGGCCGCGTCACCTCGGCGCTGTCGAAGCTTGCAGCCGTATCTCGGAGGAGGGAAACTATGAATTCACACGACTCGTTGTCCCGCCGCAATTTCTTGACCACCGCCGGCGCCGCCGGCGCGCTGAGCGGCGTCGCGCTTCCGGCAGTGCACGCCGATGATGAAGATACCGTGAAGGTCGCGCTCATCGGCTGCGGCGGGCGCGGCACCGGCGCGGCGTCGCAGGCGCTCAGCACGAAAGGCCGCGTGAAGCTGGTCGCGATGTGCGACGCTTTCAAAGACCGCCTAGAGTCCAGCCTCAATAGTCTGAAGACCATCGCGGCGAAGAAGACCGACGGCACCGCCATCGTCGACGTGCCCGAGGAGAATAAGCTCGTCGGCTTCGATGGCTACAAACAAGCCATTGCGCTGGCCGACGTCGTGCTGCTCTGCACGCCCCCGGGCTTTCGTCCGCTGCACTTCGAAGAAGCAGTGCGGCAGGGCAAGCACGTCTTCTTCGAAAAGCCGATGGCGGTCGACGGTCCGGGGGTCCGCCGCGTGCTGGCCGCCGGGGCGGAGGCAAAGAAGCGCGGGCTGCGCGTCGGCTCGGGTTTTTGCCTGCGGTACTGCCACGGCCAGCGAGAGCTGGTCAAGCGGATACACGACGGCGCCATCGGCGACATCGTCGGCATGCGCGCCGTGTACGATACCGCAGGCGTGTGGGACCCGCGCAAGACGCGCGCCGAGTGCCAGAGCGACATGGAGTACCAGATGCGCAACTGGTACTACTTCGTGTGGCTCAGCGGCGACCAGATTGTCGAGCAGCACTGCCACAGCCTCGACTTCATCAACTGGGTGAAGCAGAGCTTCCCCGTGCGCGCGCAGGGCATGGGCGGGCGGCAAGTGCGGACCGGCAAAGAGTACGGCGAGATTTACGATCACAACTTCGTTGAGTTCGAGTACGCCGACGGCACGCGGCTCTTCAGTCAGTGCCGCCACCAGCCCGGCACCTGGAGCCTGACGGCGCAATCGTTGCAAGGAACGAAGGGCACGGCGGACACGCGGTTGTTCGACGGCATGGTCATCCGCGCCGGCAAGGAGGTGTGGCGCCACCGCAACAACAACGATGCGGACCCGTACCAGCTCGAGCACGACACGCTGTTCGACGCGGTGCGCAACAACAAGTCGCAGCACGAAGTCGAGTTCGCGGCGTACTCGTCGCTGACGTCAATCCTGGGTCGCATGGCGATTTACTCCGGCAAGATGGTGGAGTGGGAAGAGGCGCTCAACTCCAAGCTCGACCTGTCGCCGAAGTCATACGCATGGGACGCCCCGCCGCCGACGCTGCCGGACAAAGACGGCTACTACCCAATTCCGAAGCCGGGCGTGACCGTGGCATTTTAGCCAATGGGCCACCTTGTCATCGCTTGTTATCGTCCGAAGCCCGGCTGCGAGGACGGCCTCCTGGCCTGCGTCCGCGACCACCTGCCGATTCTGCGGGGCGAGGGCTTGGTCACCGACCGTGCGCCGATTGTCGGTCGCGCTGCCGATGGCACGCTGGTCGAGATGTTCGAATGGCGCTCGCAAGCGGCTGTTGACGCGGCGCATCGCAACCCCGCCGTGCTCGCGTTGTGGGATCGCTTCAACGCCGTGTGCGAATACACCTCGCTCTCCACGCTGGCCGAATGCGCGGAAATGTTTCCGCACTTTGAGCCGGTTGAGGTGTAGATGAAGATCACCGCCGTCAAGCCGTTCGCCGCCATCGCTGCTGCGCTTCATCACGAGGTCGAGGTCGCCGGCATCGCCGCGCCCGCCCTTGCGTCCTTCGCAGAACGCCAGCAACGTGCCGCGCCGGGTGCGGATGACGCTGGGGATTCGATAGGTGTGGTAGCCGCCGGTGCCCGCCACGAAGACGTCGACCTGCTCCGGCGCGGACGTGGCGAACGCAATGGCCAGCGTGATTGACAACCGGGTGCGCATGGTTCAGTCCTCCAACTCCGTCGCGGTGGTCGGGGCGAAGAGGATGACGATCATCCCGAGGGCGTAGACCAGGCTGGTGACGCGACCGATTTGCGCGTAGTCGCCGTGGAAGACCTGCTTGAGCAGTTCGGCTGAGAGCAGCACGCCGACGGCGGTGATGATGCGACCGAAGTTGAAGCTGACGCCGGCGCCGGCTGCGCGACAGCGGGTGGGGAAGAGTTCGGGCAGACACAGCGGCAGCCAGCCGAAGAAGAAGCCGCTGAACAGCCCCAGCGCGCCGTTGCACCAGAGGAAGCGCGGGTCGGCGGGGGTCAGGAACCAGAACAGGGTCTGCGCGCTCGCCAGCGCGCACAGGCTCAGCAGGAAGTAGCAGAGCCGCCGACCGAGCAGCACCGCCAGCCCCGCGCCCAGCAGGCTGCTGATCGAGCCGGGCAGCGAGCGGGAGATGAGCACGCGCGCCTTCAGCCCGGGATCGGGGGGGATGACCTGATCGGCATAGCGCGCGGGAAGCTGGCGCTGCTCGCCGACCTTGCTGGCCCAGGTGTTCGCCCAGTTGGAACTGCCCCAGCCGCCGAACAGTGGCACCGCGCCCAGGGCAATGCCGATGAGCGTCGTGCGCAGCACGGGCGGGCGGAAGACTGTTAGCGGACTCACCGCTGCGGGGCGCGTCGCGGTGGCATCGCTGCGCAGCGCCAGCCAGCGGGGCGACTCCGGCACCGCTAACAGAACGAAGACGCCCAGCACGGCGGGCGCGGCGCTGACCATGAACACCCAGCGCCAATGATCGGGCGTGATGTCGATCACGGTGGCCACGATCGCGAACAGCAGGATGCCCAGATTCGCGCTGGCGCCGATGACGCCGGCCAGCAGCGGACGCGAAAGGTTCGACCAGACCTCCGAGACCAGCGCGATGGCGTTGGGCCACATGCCGCCGACGCCGGTGCAGGCCAGATACCAGCCGAGCAGCAGCAGCTCGGCCGTCGGCGCGAACGCGCACAGCCCGGACAGCAGCGAGTAGGTAAGGATCGCGCAGCCCATCGCCTTCGCGCGTCCGAGGCGGTCGCCCAGCCAGCCGAAGCCGTAGCCGCCGGTCGCCGCGCCCAGCAGGAAGGCGCTGGTGAGCCAGCCCACCCAGCGCGCGATGACGGCCTCGTTCGCGGCAGGCAGCAGGTCCCGCGCCGCGTCGCGCATCACCAGCGAGGTGATCGCCAGCAGGAACCCCGCGCAGAACCAGCCCAGGGCGGCGGCGATTAGCACCAGGTAGCGCTGCACGCGCAGCTACCCCGGTTCCGGCAGGTCGCCGTCGTGGACGCCGCGCGCCAGCGTCAGCCCGTTGACGTCGCGCAGCTCGAGGTGATCGAGCTGGTTGTCGGTCAGGGTGACGCCGATCCACTCGGGTTGCGCGACCACAGAGCCGGGCAGCGTCGGCTGCGTGTAGGGTTGCGTCAGCTCGACCGCGCCTTCCTTAAGATAGATGAAGGCGGCGTTCGGCATCGCGGGGTCTTCGATCCAGGTCATGAGGCGATCCGCCTGCGGGACGCGGTGGTTCGAGTGGAAGGTGGGCAGGCCGGCGGAGCCTTCGGGGAAGATGCGCGGCAGCGTGTTGGCAATCGGCTGGTTGGGGAAGCGCGTCAGCACCACCGCGTGATACAGCTCCAGCCGCGCGACGATGCTGGTGTCGAGCCGCTCCAGTTCGAGCACGTCGCCGAACAGCGCCTCGCGCTCGGCGCGGTCCACGTTCAGCGTCAGTTGGGTGTAGGCAACCATCTTGACCTTGTAATCAATCTGGTCGTGCTTGGCCTGCAGGTCGGCGCGCGTGAACGTCCCCAGCGTGAGCGGGGTCGAAAGCGCCGCGTTGACCCGCGTCCAGTGGTCGAGGAAACGGTCAACGATGACGACGTACTCGTCCACCTGCACCTTGCCGAGGTTCGGGGTGGTCTTGGTCAGCGGGGCGCGGCGTCCCACTCGCAGCGCCACCATGGGCTTGTACTGATTCAGCCAGAACCAGACGCCGACGTCCGATTCGGGCGAGATCCCGAACAGTGCGTCGCGCTCGGCGCGCAGCAGGGGCAGCTCGGTCTCCTCGAGGGTGCTGATCGTCTCCTGCTTGGTGTGATACTCCGTGCGTTGCGCCGTGAGCTGGGGCAGGCCGTAGCCCGGCGTTATCTCGAACGGGCCGCCCGGCAGCGCGTCGGCCTGAGTCCAATGTCCGATGTGCGCGTCCACCATCGGTATGCGGTCGAGCTCCTTGATTCGTCCCATGGTCGGCTCCTTTGTGGGGTTGCGTGCAGTGCGAGAAGCATGGCAGTCAGCCCGTCGGGACGTAAGCGATTGTTTTCGACCGGCGTGTGGAAGCCGACCTATAACGCACGCGACTCGTCGGTGTGCAGCCGCAGCGCGTCGGGATGCAGCCGCAGCGCGTCGGGTCGCAGCCGCAGCGCGTCGGGGTGCGCCCACGACGCGTCGGGGTGCAGCCGCCACGCGTCGAGGTGCGCCCGCCACGCGTCGAGGTGCGCCCGCCACGCGTCGAGGTGCGCCCGCCACGCGTCGGGTCGCGCCCGCCACGCGTCGGGGTGCGCCCGCCACGCGTCGGGATGCGCCCGCCACGCGGATTTTGCCAATAAACGCGTTCCGTTGGGAGGACGACGTTATCCGAGCCGCGAAGGTCACAGAGCGGGTGCCCGCAAAGTCACGGACACCGGGGCAATCCGAGGCGCGACAGTAATGGAGCGCTCAGCGGGCATCTCTGAGCGCTCCATTACTGTCGCGCCTCGGATTGCGCCCGCTCCCTCACGGTCGCGGCTCGGGTAACATCGTTCGCCGAGCGAACTCTTACACGCCGTGGGAGTCAAACTTCACGAGAATGCAGCAGGGAGTCGGCATGAAGCTACGGTTCGTCCTCGCACTGATGGTCGTCGCCACTATGTTGGCGGGCAGCGTCGCGTTGGCGCTGCGCACGCAGGATGTCCATGCCCCCCTCAGCGCGGAGGCGGTGCTGGCGCACATCAAGTATCTGGCCTCCGGCGAGTTGCAGGGGCGGGGCACCGGCACACTGGGCGCGGAGAAAGCGGCGCGCTACGTGACCGATGCGTTCCGCGCGGCTGGCCTGAAACCGCTGGGCGACCGCGGCGGCTACCTGCAACATTTCGAAGTGACGGTCGGGGCGAAGGTCGGCTCGCGGAACTCGCTGGCGGTGTCGCCGCCGCTGTGGAGCGCGGGGCTGGCGCTGCGGCGCGACTTCCTGCCGATGCTCATGTCGGGCCTCGGCGCGGCCAACGCGGAGCTGGTCTTTGTCGGCTACGGAATTACGGCGCCCGACGCGAAGTACGACGACTACGCCGGCCAGGACGTGAAGGGCAAAGTGGCGCTGGTGCTGCGAGACTCGCCCGACAGCGCCAACGCACACAGCGCGTTCGGCCGCTACGCCTCGCTGCGGGCGAAGGTGATGGCCGCCCGCGACCGTGGCGCGGTCGCGGTGCTGCTAACCGTGGGGCCGCTGACCACCAACGTGTCGGACGCGCTGGGGCCGTGGTCGATTCAGCAGGGCGTCGGCGACGCGGGCATACCCGCACTGTACGTCACGCAATCCGTCGCGGCGGGGATGCTGGCGGGCGGTGGCCGGGACTTGAAGGTCGTGCAGCAGGCGATCCACGACACCAAGCAGCCGCAGTCGTTCGCGGTGCCGGGCGTCACGGTCAGCCTGCGCGCGTCGGTCATCAAGGAGCGTGCGCGGACCGCCAATGTCGTCGGGCTGCTCGAAGGGAATGACACTGCCCGCAAGGAGGCCGTCGTCATCGGCGCACACTACGATCACCTGGGCCTCGGCGAGCAGGCGGGTTCACTCGCGAAGCACGCGGGCGGGCAGATTCACTACGGCGCCGACGACAACGCCTCCGGCGCGGCCGGGCTGATCGAGTTGGCCCGGCACTTCGCCGCGCGGCGCGGTGAGCTGAAGCGGAGCCTGGTGTTCATCGCCTTTGCGGGCGAAGAGATGGGGCTGCTCGGCTCGAAGCACTTCGTCGAGGCCCCGACCTGGCCGCTGGCCAAAACGGTCGCGATGCTGAACCTCGACATGGTGGGGCGGCTGAAGAACAATCGCTTGTTCGTGCTGGGCGGCGGCAGCTCGCCGTTCTGGCAGGGCGCGCTGGCGGAGGCCAATCGGGAGCTGGCGCTGAAGTTCGAGCTGAGCGCCGGCGGCTCCGGCTTCGGGGCCAGCGACCACCAATCGTTCTTCGTCAAGAACATCCCCGTGCTGCATTTCTTCACCGGCGTGCACGAGGACTACCACAAGCCGAGCGACACCTGGGAGCGCGTCAACGCCGAGGGCGAGTCGCAGGTGCTGCGGCTCATCGCGCGGGTGGCCGCGCAGACGTTGGCGCTGGAGACCGCCCCGGCCTTCGTCAAGCTCGAAGAGCCCCGGCAGCCCTCCGGCGCGAGCAGCGACGGCTTTCGCGTCTACCTCGGCACCGTGCCCGACTACGCCGCGGAAGTCGAAGGCGTGCGCCTCGAGGCCGTCCGCGACGGCAGCCCCGCGCAGAAGGCAGGGCTGCAACCCGGCGACGTGCTGGTGAAGTTCGGAACGCGGACGATCCGCAACGTCGAAGAGTATTCGCAACTGCTCCGCGAGGCCGAGCCAGGCAAACCGACCGCGATCGTCATCATCCGCAACCAGCAGCGAGTCACACTGATGATTACGCCCGGGACGCGGTGAACATGGGAATCACAGTGCTCGAAGTACAGGTAGGCAACCTTGCAACCCCCGACCAAACCGTGGCGGTGGAGTTCATCGTCGATTCCGGCGCGGTCTATTCGGTGGTTCCCAGACCCATTCTTGATCAGCTTGGAATTCAACCGATTGCCTCCGAGACCTTTCGCCTTGCCGACGGTTCGAAGCTCGAGCGGCAGAAGGGCGTCGCGTTGTTTCGCTACGGCGATCGAGTCGGCGGGGCCGAGGTCATCTTCGGCGACGAGGGCGACAGTCAACTGCTGGGCGCGTTCACTCTCGAAGCGCTGGGGCTTGCGCTGGATCCGTTGCGTCGCGAGCTGAAGCCGCGCCCCATGCGGTTGTGACGGCGGTTCAAATCTTACCCGAGGAGTCCCATCATGCGCTGGTTCGCAATCATCGCCCTCGTCGGCATTGCCGTCGCGATTCGTCCTGCGGCGCGCGCGCAGAATGCGCCGCAGCTCGCCCCCGGCGAAGAGCGTCACCTCAGCAACCTCCAGCAACTCACGAGCGGCGGCGAGAACGCCGAGGCCTACTGGTCGCCGGACGGCAAGCAGATCATCTACATGTCGAACCAGTCGCCCAACGGCGCCGACCAGATCTTCACCATGAACGCCGACGGCTCCAATCAGCGACTCGTCAGCACCGGCAAGGGGCGCTGCACCTGCGGGTACTACTTCGACGGCGGCAAGCGCATCGTCTACTCGTCCACGCACCACCACAGCGAGGCAGTGCCGCCGCCACCCGACCGCAGCAAGGGCTACGTCTGGCCGATCTACGACACCTGGGACCTGTTCATCGCCAACGCCGACGGCAGTAACCCGCGTCAGTTGACGACGACGAAGGGCTACGACGCCGAACAGACCGTGTCGCCCGACGGCAAGACGATTGTGTTCACCTCCGTGCGCGACGGCGACCTCGACCTCTATACGATGGGCACCGACGGGTCGCGCCTGCGGCGGTTGACCAACCAGCTCGGCTACGACGGGGGGCCGTTCTTCTCGCACGACGGCCGGCAGATTTGCTACCGCGCGAATCATCCCACCGACCCCGCCGAGGTGGACGATTACAAAGGCTTGCTGGCGCGGAACCTGGTTCGCCCCACCAAGATGGAGATCTTCGTGATGAAGTCCAATGGGTCGGAGCAGCGGCAACTCACGCGCAACGACGCGGCGAACTTCGCGCCCTGCTTCACGCCCGACGACAAGCGGCTGATGTTCTCGACCAATCTCGCAAGCCCGAACCGCCGCGCGCCGTTCTTCGACCTGTTCATCGTGCCGCTGGCCGGCGGCGAGCCGGAGCGAGTAACGTTCCACCAGTCGTTCAACGCCTTCCCGATGTTCTCGCCCGACGGCAAGAAGCTGCTCTGGACCTCTTCACGGGGTGGCGGCCGCAACATCGATATCTTCGTGGCCGACTGGAAGGATTGAAGGTTCGATGGTTTGGCGGAATCCAAGTTGGGTATCGTGTGCGAAGATTTTCAAGGAGTGAACACCTCATGATCATGAAAGTGCGCAATCTTGGGCTGGCCGCCATGGTGGCGGCAGTCATCGCAATTATTGGCTGTGGCGGCGGCGGTGGGGGGGGCACAGCATTGGCTCCCATCGGCGGGGGCGGTGGCGGAACCGGTGGTGGCGGCGGCGCGGGCGGCGGGACCATTCTCGGCCAGGTGACAAATAACGGTGGGTTGGCACAAGCGAAGCTGCAACGCCTCAATTTCGCCAACCTGCGCGCGCTCGTTCAGGACACCGATCTCTCCGCGCCCGTCAATACCGATGGAACCTTCCGTCTCGACAACGTCCCGCCCGGCCGCCAGGTGGTGCAAATCGACGATTCCAGCGGTGGGGTAGGCGGAGTCGTCACGGTCAACGTCGGCACCGGTCGAACGACCTCCACCGGCGCGATCGTCCCCCAGCCGGTGGGGCGGATCACCGGCAGCATTTTCTCCGTGACAGATGGCGGCCAAGTCCTCGCGTTGGCCGGAGCACGCATCGAAGCCATGCCGCTCGAAGCGACGACTGAAATCCTTGGTGAGGTGGCGAACGGACGTCCGCGCTTCGTCGGTCGCTCCGATCCGAATGGCGAATACAACATTCGCGGCGTGATTCCGGGCACGTATTTACTGGTCGCGCGCGCAAGGGGGTTTTTCGAAGGAACGCAGGCCGTTGACGTCGCCGAACGCCAGACCGTAGCCGCCGACTTTGCGCTGGAGCCTCAACCGCGGGAAGCAGGAACAGTGCGGGCAACCGCGCGCACGACCCAGGACGGCCAGACCGTACCCCTGCGCGATGTGCTGGTCGCTCTGCGCTTTGAGCGCCCCCGGCCCGGCCCAGGGGGCAATGGCGGCGGCGGCGACGCTCCTCCCCCCCCGCCGGAGAGTTTCACCATCGGGCAACTTAATGGCCAGTTGCCGCCGGTGCCGAATGGCTTGAATGCCCCTGGCTTGCGGACTCATCGGCAGGTGGTAGGCGGAGGTCCCGGTGGCGGCGGGCGTCCGCTGGAGCGGCCGATCTTCGGAATGACGAACGGCGATGGCTCCGTCGAACTCAATGCGGTCCCCAGTGGGCGCTATGTGGCTTTCTTCCTGCGTGAGGGTTACGCCGTGGAGCAGCGACCGTTGGAAGTGCGAACGGGTGAAACGACGACGGTCGAGGTGACTCTGCGCAGCAACACCGGCCAGGTCTCGGGCACGGTGACCGACCGCGCGACGCGTCGCCCGATTCCCAACGCTGGAGTATTAGTATTCCGCGACGATCCGTTCATCCTGCCACTCAACGGAGGACCGAACGGCGGCGGCGGTATCCACGCTCAAGCAGCCATGCCCAACGCGCAGGGCCTCTCGATCGCTCCGCCCGTGCGGTTCTTTGCATTGACCGATGGGCGGGGACAGTTTGAGTTGACGGCGGAGGCGGGGCGGCAAACGGTGATTGCGTTCGCGGAGAACTATCGCGAAGCGTTCCAGTCCGTGAATGTTCAGGTCGGGCAGACCGCGACGGTGACGTTGCAACTCGACGCAGCACCGCCGGGCGAAGTTACGATCATGGGAGCGCTGGGTCGCCATTTGAATCAACGTCGCCAGTAAGGCGAGAGCGGCCAGGAGGTATGCCACCAGGCAACAGGCCCCGCTTCTGATTGCGGTTTTTTGCCGGAGCGTGAGGCACGGGAGCATCAATGCCATCAAACTAATCAGTTCATGGAGAACTGCTCAATGACCAAGAAGTTTGTAGTTCTGCTGCTGGGCAGTGCCCTGGCAACCGGCTTGTGGGCGGGGGCGCCACAATCGCGGCAACTCCAGGCGGGTGACACGCCCAACGCGCAAACTCCGTTGCTCCTGAGTTCCGGCCAGCGTTCGACGCTGGGCGGATTGCGCGGCAACATCGTGCTGGTGAACTTCTTCATCACTGGTTGAGGCACCTGACAGCAAGCCCTCCCGCAGTTGCGGGATCTCTCCGAGAAGCACGCCGGCAAACGGTTCGTGGTGGTCGCGGTCAACGCGGCGAATGCCACCGGACAGCCCGAGACCGTACAGACCGTGCGGCAATTTGCCACGCAAAATCGGCTCGCCTCCAGTAACACCTTTACCATGGCTTTGGATGGACGAGTCGCGGCCGCGCAATTCGGCGTGACGAGCCAGCACACTTACTTTCTGCTGGATCGCTCCGGCCGGATCGTGTTGACGGGAAGCGGTTGGAGCGAGGACCAGGAAAAGGCGGTCACGCAAAAGATCGATGTGCTGACCGGCAACCTGCCTCCTGACTTCGGTTGGCGACGAGATATCGCGGCGACCTACACGCGCGCGGAAGAGTCTTACGGCGCCGGTCGGCTCGACGAGGCGCTGAGCCAGATCAAACTCATTCTCCCGCCGCGGGTACTTAACATCAAGGCCGATTACAAACAACTCGGCACGACGCAAATGGAGCGGCTGGCCAGCCAGTCGGTGCAGCGCGCGCTGAGCATTTGGAAGCAGCAGTTGGGCAGCATCGTCGAAATCAACGTAACCGAGGTTGCCAACGAAATTGAGATTAGGAAGCCGGAGGAGAAGCCCAAAGACGACAAGAGAGGCGCGGCGGCGTCCACGCCTCCGAAACCGACCAAGCCCAATGTCGAACTCATCTTTCAGCGCAGTGTGCTCGATCCGCAGGATGACGCCGGGCTGCGAACGACCTGCGCGGTGATTCGCGTGCTGAACGAGCGCGAAATGGGCGGGAGTGTGCGGGCGGGCGTGAGCGAATCTCCCTTCTATGTGTTGGGGCGGATTGCGCTCGGACACGGTAATGAAGCGCATCGACTCGAGGCGCTGATTCATCTGGTGGGCGTTTCGATTGCGCGGTCGCTGGGTCTGGAGCCGCGTGAGGACGATACCAGCATCACCAAAGTCGGTAACGTGGACAGCCCCAACTGGCGCCCAATGTTCGGTCCGTCACGGGAGGATTTGTTCGCGATGGGGAATCTAATTGCAACAATGAACCTGCGCATCGGCGAGATCCACATTCAGAAGAAAAAATACGACGAGGCCCGCGAAGCATTGCAAATGGTAGCGAACTTGCGAGTCGGCGCAGCGTCTGACAAAGCCAGTATCTACCTGAGGGAACTACCGCCCGCCACCGCCGGCGAGAAGAAGCCGTAAACCTCGGAGCCAATCAAGCCATGAATCGAACCAAAACGAGTTTACTCACCGTCGCGTTCAGTGCCCTCTGTGCGTTCTGCAATGTCGTCGTCGCGCAAGACAGCAGTGATTACCTGAAGGCCGCGGGCACAGTGGACAAGTTCATCGAAGCGGGTATCGTCAAGCGCGGCATTTCGCCGTCGATGCGGACCGACGACTTTGAGTTCATTCGGCGCGCTTACCTCGACGCCGTTGGCTTCACGCCTCCGGCCGATTCGGTGGTTGCTTTTGCCCAGAACAAGAACCAGAACAAGCGCGAACTCCTGATCAACGATCTTGTAAATAGCCCGCAGTATATTGAGCGCTGGGCGGATGTCTGGACCACCATGATCGTCGGGCGCCGCAATGATCGCAATCGGAGCGGCGTCAATCGCGCGACGATGAAGTCGTGGATGAAGGAATCGCTCCTGCGTAACAAAGGCTGGGACCAGATCACGCGCGAGATCCTTACCGCCGCCGGCACGAACGAAGAAAATGGTGGAGTCAACTTCTTCGCCAAGTACGGCCCGGCGCAGAAAGACACCGCCGCCGCTGTTTCCAAGATTTTTCTGGGAGTTCGAATCAGTTGCGCGCAATGCCATGATCACAAGTTCGAGAAGTGGAAGCAAGAGGATTTCTGGTCGCTGGCTTCGTTTTTCAGTCGGAGCCCTCAAAATATGGTGCGCCCGCGTGATCGCAGCGAATTGCCCTATTATGTCATGAAGGACAATCCCGGCGGCGGGGAAGTCGCTTCTGTTATTGACGATGGTCCGAAGAAGAACGTGCGCGTCGTGGCGAAGAGCTTTCTCGATGGGGAGCCCGTCGACACTGGAAAATTGAGCAATCCGCGCATTGAGTTGGCGCGCTGGATTACCTCGCCGAAGAATCCGTTCTTCGCACCGGCCATCGTCAACCGCATGTGGGGTGAACTGTTCGGCCGCGGGATGGTGCATCCCGTGGACGACTTCCGCGATACCAACCCGCCGACCCATCCCGAGTTGATGAACTACCTGTCAGAGGATTTGGTGGCGCACGATTACGATCTGAAATACCTGACGCGTGTGCTGATGAACTCAATGGCCTACCAGCTTTCCGCCAGAGTAACTCGCGAAGAATACGAGGCGAAGACGAAGGGCGACGAGAAGGCGCTTGCGACGCTGAAAGAGAAGATTGAGTTGGCCTTTGCGCGTGCGCGCTTTCGTCCCATGACACCGGAGCAAATGTTCGAGTCGGTGGTGGCCGCCACCGGCGGCGGAGCGGAAATCGCTGACGCTACTTCCCGCGCAGAATTGGAACGCCAGCGCTCGTCCTATTTGAATCTATTCGTCACCCTGCTGGACAACGACGAGGGAGTGGAGCAGACTGACTTTGAAGGCACGATTCCGCAGGCCCTTACGTTGATGAACGGGGGTCTGCTTAATGGTCGCATTTCCGCTGGTCGTGGCTTCATCACCACCCTGCTGGAACCGCAGCGGCGGTTTTCGATTCCCACACGCATTGACTATATTTTCCTCCAGGCAGTTGGTCGCACGGCGAACAACAAAGAGAAACAAGACCTTGTGGGGCTGATTCAAAGCCGGGTGCGCGACGCTCAAACCGGCGCCGCGCTCGGTGCCACGGGAGGTGGGCAAGGAAATCCGACCCCGCCGCCGGGAGGCAACGCACAGGCCGCGCTCGCGCAGGCAGTTCAGCAAGCCGAGCGCCGCGTGCTGGAAGACACCCTATGGGCTCTGCTCAATTCGAGCGAGTTCATGTTCAACCGCTAATCAACACCAATCAAACTTTCAAGGAGAGCAACCATGTCCAGGCAGTGCAGCGGCCCTAACGATTTCATGAATGACAACGTGTCGCGCCGTGGCTTCGTCACGGTAGGCACCGGCGGCTTGTTGAGCCTGATGTTCGCGCCGACGATGAACCAGTTCGCGTGGGCACAGGCGGGCGCCGGCGCCAAGCCGGCCCGGACGGCCAAGTCGGTCATCCTGCTCTGGATGGGCGGGGGGCCGAGCCATATCGACACATGGGATCCCAAGCCCGGCCATGCCAACGGCGGCGAAACCAAGGCCATCCGGACTCGGGCCAACGGCCTGATGATCGGCGAGCATTTCCCGCGCGTCGCCGAAGACGTCGGTGACAAGATCGCGGTCCTCCGTGGAATCACCTCGACCGAGGCTGACCACGCACGCGCTTCGTATCTGCTCCATACGGGTTACACCCCGATTCCCACCATGCAGCACCCGAACATCGGGGCGATCATCACCAAGGAAACCGGCAATCCCGAGTATGAGATTCCGCAGTTCGTCAGCGTCAACGGCGGCACGATTGGCGCGGGCTTCCTCGGGTCTACCTACACTCCGCTGCAAGTGGGCGCGGGCCGACCGCTGGACAATGTCGCGGCGCCCGGGGGCGTGGACAAGAAGCGCATGACCGAGCGGATGACGCTGTTGCGTTACTTCCAGAGCAATGTGGAGGCGATTGCCAACGATGACGCGGTCAAGTCGCATTCCAAAGTGTACGGCAAAGCGGAGAAACTGATGAGTTCTCCGCTGACCAAAGCGTTCGACGTTGCCAGCGAACCCCAGGCCGTGCGCACGGCTTACGGGACCAGCCAGTTCGGCACCGGCTGCCTGGTTGCACGGCGGCTGGTGGAATCCGGAGTAAAGTTCATCCAGGTCGGCGGCACCGCTTCCTGGGACATGCACAATGGCATTTATGCCGCCATGCAGCGTGGCGCGCCACCGGTTGATCAGGGCATGGCCGCGTTGATCAAGGACCTCGATCAGCGTAACCTGTTGCGCGACACGATGGTCGTCTGGATGGGTGAATTCGGTCGCACCCCGCGCATCAACGGCAACCAGGGCCGCGACCATTACGCCCGGGCGTTTTCCGTCGTGGTGGCCGGCGGCGGCGTGAAAGGTGGTCAAGCGATTGGTGCAACCAGCGAGGGCGGCGAGGAAGTGGTCGATCGTCCGGTGCAAATTCCCGACCTGGTGGCCTCCGTCTATTATGCGCTCGGTGTCGATGGCACCAAGACGGTTTACAACACGCTCGGTCGTCCGATGCGATTGGTCGGCGCGCGCAAGGATGGTTCGAACGGGGAAGTTGTTCGAGAGCTGTTCGGCGTCTAGCCGAGCCGCAATCGCTTGACTTGCAACGCACGCTCGGCGCTCGTCGCCGTGCGTGCGTTTTGCCATTCGCCGACGGAGAGAACGATGAAGCGCTGGTTGCTAGCACTGCTGCTCATGGGCATTGCCCCGGTCTGGTCACAAGAGCGCAAATTCGGCGACAAGCCCGACCTCAACTTTTTCGCTGAGTTTGTGCAACCCACGTTTCGCGATGTCTGCTCGACCTGCCACTCACAAAACGGTAACGCCGCGTTCGGTCGTTTTCCCATGCAGCAGTCGTTCGGCAGCCCCTATACCGACGAACAGACCCAGAAGAACTTCGAGGAGGCCGTCCGCCGTATCCGGCCCAAGGACCCGAACGGCAGCCTGCTGCTCAACAAGCCGTTGGCCAAGGTTACCCACGGGGGCGGCCAGCAGGTCCGCGAGGGCGGCAAGGATCAAAAGAACTTCATCGATTGGATCAACGGCGCTATTGGCACGAAGGCGAGCGGCGGCGCGGGGGGGCCATTCGACCTGGCTTTCTTTGAGTCCCGCGTGGCGGCAATTCTCGACAAGAAATGTGCGATCAAGGCCTGCCACGGCGGGACCACCGGCGCGGGGGCCGCTTTCCACCTGGAGCCCTCGGCCAACGGGCGTTTTGCCCCCGAGGTTATCAAGGCTAATTTCACGGAAGTTACCAAGCGGGCCAAGCCCAAAGATCTCAACGCCAGCTTGGTGTTGCTGAAGCCGACCGGCGATCGCACGCATGAGGGAGGGACCGTGCTGCAAAAGGCCTCGCAGGATTTTGGAATTCTGGTCGAGTTCGTCAACGGCGCCAGCCTGAGCGGTGGCGGATTGGACCGCGCCTTCTTCGATCAGTTCGTGAATCCGATCCTTGGTCGCACGTGCGGCGTATCCGCTTGCCACGGCGGCTCTGACGGAATCGGAGCGCGCTTTCACCTTCACGCGCCGAACGAGGTCGGTAAATTCTCCCAGAAACAGCTCGACGACAACTTCATGGCCGTAACCAATCCGGCGTTACCACGTGCCAAGCCGAGCGACCCTCAGAGCCTCGTGCTGCTGAAACCGACCGGTGGAGCCCCTCATGTCGGTGGAATCAAATTGCCGAAGACTTCGAAGGAATACCAGACGGTTTTGGCCTGGGTGAACGGTGCCAGGGCTCGTCCCAACCGTCCGCCCATCGTCGCGCAAGGCGGCGTTGGCGGTGTGCTGGAGCAGCGACTGGGTGCGCCGGTTCCGCTCGATCTCAGCGGCTCCTCCGATACGGAAAACGACACGCTCAGTTTTGAATACAAACTAATGATGGCGCCACGCGGTGCCAGGGCCGAAGTGCGAGGCACCGGTGCCAGGGCGGCCCTGACCACCGACCGGCCGGGTGCGTATGTGATAAGCGTGACTGCCAGCGACGGCAAGCCCGGGGGCGAGAGCGATCCGTACAAAGTTACCGTCATTGTTACTGGCGCTACGACGGAAGAGGCAGCCGCCGTTGGCCCGCGCACGATTCCAGCCGCTACCACCGAGGTGCCCGGCGGACGGAGGGAACTATTTGTGCGCCGCGCGTATTTCGAGGTGTTGGGACGTGGTCCGACCATCGAAGAGTTTGCCCTGGCGGTCGGACAACCCCGTGACCAACTCGTGGCCGGTCTGTTCAATCGTCCGGAGTATTACCGCCATTGGCTGGAAGAGCAGTTTCAGTTACTCGGACTGACGGGATCGCATCGCTTTTCCGCCGACCTCGTGCAAGGGGCCACGCTTGGCCTGTTCAACCGCGATTACGGACAGCTACCCACGCTGTACACACTGTTCACGAGCAAGCAATACGTCGATCGGAATTTCGGCGCGGTCAATCCACGCGACTTCTTCATGACGCTATTCCAGCAACTCGTCGGCCGCGACCCGACCGACACCGAGCTGCGCAATGTCGGACCGCAACTTGTGCAGCACGTGATGGCGACACCGGAATTCTATGTGCGCTACGCGCATCGCAGCTATCGGCGGCTGGTTGGTGCGGATGCCTCCAACGAGCTGGCCGTGAAGCTGGCCGAGCGGCTCTCGCGATTTCCGGCCGCGGCGCAAGCCATCGAGCAGGAAATCGTGCTGTCCGCAGATTACCTGAATTCGCTGACCCGGCCCAAGCCGAAGACGTCGGTCATGCTGGCCGAGTCGCTGGTGCGTGACCTGCTGGGCCGCGCGCCGAACGAGTCCGAATTCGACGCTGCGCAAACGGCATTGGGAGCCAGCCAGGATCAGGGCGCGGTCGCGTTGCTGATTGGTCGCGCTTTGCTCGGTTCGGCGGACGCCAATCTCCCGACCAAGGCGAACCTGGGTGATCGGGCGAAGTGGGTGCGGGACACGTTTGTTCGCTTGCTGCGCCGGGAGCCCACGGCGAAGGAAGTCGGTGCGTTTGTGGAGGCGATGAACGAAGCCGTAGTTACACCGCGGCTCATCATCGAGGCGCTCATCTCCTCACCGGAGTATTTGATTTACTGATGACCGTCCGCCGTGACTTTCTGCGCATTGCCGCCGGCTGGATGTCGATGTCGTCCGGTTCCGCCGTACCGCAAGCCGCCGCGGGTCGAGTTCAGCGGGTGGTGCTGGTGCTGTTCGGTGGCGGCGTGGCCTTCAACGATGTTTTCCCCCGGCTCAACTCGACCACAAAAAAGTTCGACACGACGCGCGACTTCGCCGGCAAGAACATTTTCAAGCTTTTTTGTGAGGGCACCGGCGTCCGATTCGATTCGCCGATGATCGGCCATCACGCCGCGCTGGCGACAATTCTCACCGGCGCGATGCATCCACCAGAGTTTCGCGGATCGGAGCGACCGCGCCGTCCGACCCTGATGGAATACCTCCGCAAGCAGCGCAACCTCGACGCCGGCCAAATCTGGATGTGCGTGGGCGGCGACAGCGCAGAAGCGCTGCTCTCGCACAGCACGCATGCGCAATACGGCGCTCGATTCGGTGCGAACTTGCTCAATCCGCGCGGCCTGTTCGGTGGCCAACTCGCGCAGACGTTGGAGAAGCACGGCAAAGCCGATTCACCCAGCGCCGCCGAAGCAACTGCCCTGGCAAAACTGCGCGCCGCCGTTGACGGCACGCCCGCTACGAACGTCTTCGGCAACGAGTCCACCACCCAACAGAAGCTCACCAAACTGATAGCCGACACGATGGTGGGCCGTCGCCTTCCAATTACCGGTCCGGCCGCGTCCGATGTGTGGGCGTTGCGCCTCGCGACCGAAGTACTCAAACAGTTCAAACCGACTCTGCTGGCCGTGGTCCTAACCGCGGCTGATGTCGGCCACATCAGCTATCGCCAGTACGCCAGCGTCATCGAAGCCAACGACACTGAAATCGGCGAATTGGTCAAAGTCATCGATGGCGACGCGCAATTCAAAGACTCCACCGCCATCTTCATCTGCCCGGACTTCGGACGCGAATCTTCGCCCAGCGCCACCGGCGGCAAGGATCATGCAGCGAACGATCCCAACGTCGCCGCCTCGTGGCTGGTAGCGCGAGGCGCAGCGATTGCAAAAGGCGCGCAGCCGGCGCAGGCGATGCGCACCATCGACGTTTGCCCGACGATTTGCGCGTTGCTCGGCGCCCGCGCCGAGCACGCCGAGGGCCGCGTGGTCACGGAACTGGTGGCGGCCGGCTAATCGATCTCGTCGAGATCGGCTTGCTCGTGCTTCTCGATGGCCTCGGAGACTTGAAAGAAGTAGAACATTGCGGTCGCCAACGTGCGGCGAGACTCGCTATCCAGCGGTGGACGTCGCAACACTACTTCATCACCACATACCGAAATCCGACGTCCGGAAGATTGGCATAAGGAGCCACGGCCTGTCGCTTGGCGCAGCGCAAGCGGCCGGGATCTTTCGTGGCATACGAGCCGCCGCGGATAACGCCCATGCGCGTGTTCTTTGTTTGCTGCGGATTTTTCGCATCCATGCGCACGTAGAAGCCCGCGTCCCACCAATCGGCGACCCATTCCCACACATTGCCGCTGAGGTCGACAGCGCCGCAAGGGCTGGCGCCGGCCTTCAGCGTGCCGACCTCGTGGGGCTCGCTCTTTTTCTTCTGTGATGAGTTGACGCACTTCTCCGCGTCCCAGGTGTTTCCCCACGGAAACTTGCGACCGTCGGCGCCACGCGCGGCGCGTTCCCACTCGGCTTCGGTGGGCAGGCGCCCGCCCGCCCACTTTGCATAAGCCATCGCGTCATCACGTGCAACGCGCACGACCGGCAGCCCCCCTTTGCCCGCCGAGTCCTTCCAGGTCCTCCGTCCGTCCTTGCCCCGCGCCTCGGCGAAGGTGACGAACTTCTCCGCCTTGACGAACTTGCTGAACTGCTCGTTAGTGACTTCAGTGCGGGTGATCCAGTAGCCGGTGAGCTCAAGCTCGCGCAGCGGCCGCTCCGACTTTTCCCCGCCGTCCTTCGTGCCCATCAGGAATTTGCCCGCCGCAACGAACACCAACTCCGTCCCGTCCTGCGGGTTGACCCACACCGCTCCCGTCTTCGGCTTCTGCGGAGGCTCCTGGCCTCGGGCAACGCTGGGACCGGAAGAGGCTGGAGGTGTGGCCGGCGGACCCTTCACTCCGCGCGCGCATCCGCAGAGTGCAGCGCACAGCCCCATCGCGATCTGTAGGTTGCCGATCGTCCGTCGTTTCATGGTGATTCGCCTCTGTTGGGTTTGACGTTTCTGCATGTCTTTCGCCGCCGAGAATCTTTTTCTTGCGCAGTGCTTTACATCCTCGGCCCCTCCGTGTAGACTCGCATCTCAGACAACTCGGTAATCGGCAGGGTGTTACTTCCGAAATATGCTTGCTTCCCGGTGCCCAGGTACGAAGCAACGCCCCGCGCCAGTTGCAAATCTCACGGTTTGTAGATGGTGACACCCATGTCGGTACAGTTCGTTCCGCTCGTCTGTTTCGTCGTCGGCCTGCTCGTCTCCCTCAGTGCGTTGGCGCTTTCGTTTCGTTGCGCCACTTCGACCCGGCCGCCTGATCTCAGCCTCCAATCGTCCGCGCGCTGGGTGCTCGGTGCGGCGGCCACGTGCCTCGGCCTCCTCCTCGTCGTGACGCTGCCGGCCGGTGAGCCGTTCTCACCCGGGAACACCCTGGGCCTCGGCATTGTCGCCGGAGGCGCTTGCGCATTGTGCGGCTTCATGATGCGGATGAAGTTGCAGCCGCGCCCGCCTCAAGCCATTGCCCTCTGGGCCGCAGGTGAACTCGCGCTGTGCGTGGTCCCGGTTGCGTTCGTCCTGTGGCGGGTGGTTGACGATCCCACCGATGCGCTGGCCGGCGTTGCACTCGGACAACTCACAGTTCGAATGTTGGCCGGTTGTTGCGTCACCACCGAAAGCCAGGCCGAGGAGGTGTTGGGTGTCATCGGAGTCGGCGTCGCAGTGGCTGCACTTCTCGCCGTGATGCACGACGCGCACGGCATTCTGCCTTCGGCGACGGTGGCCCAACGGCATTGGCTTTGGAATCTGCCGGTGTGCGTCGCCACTGGAGTGAGCGTGGTCGCGCTGCTGACGAACCGCACGCTCGACGAACGCAAACCGCTCATGACCTCAGCAGTCGCCACCGCGCTGAGCGTTGCGGTTTGCCTCGCGATTGCGCTTGGCGTTTATCACACCCGCGCAGTGTTGTGGCCTTTGGCGTTGGGCGCACTTGTCGGCCTGTTCCTCGCGGCGCTGACCTCACTGGCGGAACCGCTGACTCCGAAGCCAGCGGCGCTCGGATGGCTGGTTGTGCTGGTGGTGCTCGGCGTGTGGTCGGAGTCGTTCCTGAGATTGGCCGGTTACGGTGTGGCCCTGGCGACGACCGGCTTGCTGAGCCTCGCGGGCGTGATGGTTGCGTTGTCGTTGACGCCGGAATCACGCGGCAGCACAGTGGTGCGAGTCTGGACGCGCAGCGTCGGGTTGTTGTTATCGGTGGCGTTGGTTCGCGTCTTCGTCACTCGGCTGGAGGTGCGCACCGGCGAATGGAACGCGCTCAACAACTACGTGCTGGCAGGTCTGGCCGTCGGCGTTGTGATTCCACTCCTGCTGGCCGATACTCCGCTGGCCGTGGGCGATCGGCGGCGCGTTGCTGGCGCTCTGCTCCTCGGGCTGAGCGTGCTGCTCATTGTCGTGTTGACGCCGATGTTCTTCCGTCTGCGCGCGTCCGCCGGTTTGATGGTGGGACTGGCTATCGCGCAAGCGGTCTTGCTGGTCCAATCACTCACCACGCACCACGCACCACGCACCACGCATCACTCGCCAACTTTGTTTGTCCTCGGACTTGGTCTGATGACGGCGCAACTGACGCCGCACCTCACCGAGTACACCGGCTTGTTGCAACGACCGCACAAGCTCGCCCTCGTCGGCGTGATGCTGTCGTTGCTGTTCGGTTGGTTCGTCGTCTCGCTGCGTGCGGCTTCGCGTGGCGTGAAGGAGGTCGAGTAACATGGTTCCTCAACGCACTCGGTTTTTGGTTGCCCTGTTCGCCACTGCGCTCGTCGCGGTCGGTGTGATGTTCTCACGCTTGACGGCCGAAGAACCGAAGCTCACTACGCTGACCGGCGTGGTCTTGTCCGAGCGAACTGACCAGCCCATCGGTCGCGCCAATGTGACGTTGCGCGGCGAGTGGATTCGCTTCTGGGATACGGTTGAGACCGATGATCGCGGTCGCTTTCGGTTCCTCGAAATCCCGGTTGGAAACTATCTCGTTGAGGCGAATGGGCGCGCACACAAACAGCGACAACCGATTCGTTACCATGCCAGCGACGGCGGCGCTGAACGAATTGCGCTGCGCCTACCTTCAGTCGCGCCCTATCTGCGTGCGCGCATCCGCCATCGCTCAATGATGCCGGGCGAACCGATCACGATCGGCTGCGAAGGGCTGGTTGCCGGCGAGAACCTGGACTCGCGACTGTATCGAGTAACGAGCCAGTCACTGGTCCGGCAGGTTTTGAATCCCCCCCATAATTATTATGAAGATGAGCTAAGCCCCGCCCTGGAGCGGATCAAGGCGGCGATGGAATCGCCGACCGCAAATCGGTTGCCCGCTGGTGTTGCATTGGTCAAGGAGTGGGATGAGCCGATCCGTAAGCGCGACAGCGAAGGCCTCATGCAACAGAAACTGGCGCTCGGCAAGCTGGAGGAGGGCGCGTACATACTGACCGTTGCGGCGGATCGTCCACCAACTGCTGATCAGACGAAAGAAGGCCCACTGCTCACCAGCGTTTCATTCTCGGTCACGCGCCTCGGCCTGATCACAAAGTACACGCTCTCGAAGATGCTGGTCTACGCACTCGACTTGCAGAAGAACGAACCGTGGGAGGGCGTGCAGGTTGGTGGGATGGTAACGGGCCGCAAAGCCACCGACGAGCGCGGACTGGCGTTGGTGGAGCTTGCCCGCTCGCAGACGGATCGCAAGTTCGTGATGGCCTCCGCAGGCGATTCGGTGGCTGCGGTGTCGCCGTACATTTACCATGACGAAGCGGAGGTCGAGCAGAACGTCTACTTTTACACCGAGCGCCCGGTTTACCGTCCAGGCCATACCGTCCACTTCAAAGGCATCGTGCGCTTGCTGCAGGGCGGCAAGCTCGTGGTCCCCAGCCCGCGCAACGTGCAGGTCGAAGTGCGCAGCCCGCAAGGCTTGCTGCTCGGCAACCAGACGCTGCGCACCAATCGCTTTGGCACGTTCAACGGACGCTGCGTGTTGCCGACCGAAGCCGATCTCGGTCATTACAATGTGGTCGTTCGCACCGGCGGCGGAGAGTCGTTCCACGGATTCTACGTCGCCGAGTATCGCAAGCCCGAATACGAAGTGACGGTGAACACCGACCGGCCGCGCTACCTGAAGGGAGACACGATTCGCGTGAGGGCCAGCGCGCGCTATTACTTCGGCTCGCCGGTCGCCAATGCGGAGGTGCATTGGTACGCGTTTGCGGAGCCGCAATGGTATCACGACTGCTGAGGCGAAGGCGGCGACTCCGGGCTGGAGTCCGAACTGTACGATGAACTCGACCGTGAGCAGAGCCAGCGCGCCTACGGTTACGGTGAAATGATCGCCGAAGGCACGGCGCGCACCGACACCGACGGCAATGTCGTCTTCACCGTGCCCGCGAAGTTGACGCAAAGCGGCGACACTTTCGCCGAGTCGGATCGGAAGTTCAACCTCGATGTCACCGTTACCGATCTGAGTCGCAAACCGGCGAGCGGCTCCGCCACCACGATGGTCACGCGCGGCGAGTTCCGATTGAGCATGTCGATGAAGCAGTGGATGTATGAGCCGGGGAACGAAGTCGTCGTCACGGTCGGAGCGCGCAATTACGAGAACGAGCCGGTGGCGGGCGTTGACCTAGCGCTCATCAAACCGATGCGCTGGCGCGGAGAACTGGGCGACAGGGCCCGCCGGCTGCGCAGCGGAACGGTGAAGTTGCGCACCAACGAACAGGGCGAGGCGGAATACCGCTTCGTGGCCGGCGCGATCGGTAACTACCTGCTGGACGTGGAGGCGCGCGATCGCCGCGGCAACACCATTCAAGGCTCGGCCTCGGTGTGGGTGGCGCGCGGACAGTTCCATAGCGAAGACTTCAAGTATCCCGACCTCGAAGTTGTGCTCGACCGCAAGCTCTACCAGCCGGGCGACACCGCGAAGGTACTCATCAACACTCGCGTGGACAACGCGCAGGCGCTCCTCACCATCGAGGGCGCCGACCTTTACGATTATCGCGTCGTCTCGCTGAAGAAAGGCTCGAACGTCGTCGAGCTTCCCGTGCGGGCGGAGTACGTGCCCAACGCCTTCGTCAGCGTCGCGCTCGCGCGCAATAAGCTCTTCGTCGAACGTGAAGTGCCGTTGAAAGTTTCGCCGCGCAGCCGCGTGTTGCAGGTGACGATCGAGGCCGACCGCGAGACGTACGAACCGCGCGATACGGCGACGTACACCATCCGCACCACCGAGGCCGACGGCGATCCGGTGCGTGCGGAAGTTTCATTCGGTCTGGTGGACGAGTCGATTTACGCCATCCGTCCCGACAATCCACGCGATCTCATCCGCCATTACTTCGCCGCGCGCTACAACCGTGTGCAGACCAGCCATAGCTTCCCCGAAATCTACCTCGGCGACGGCGAAGACGACAAGGAACTCGGCCAGCCCGTGCGCAAGGATTTCCCCGACACCGCGTTTTGGGCGCCGACGATCGTGACCGACGCGAACGGCGAAGCCACTGTGAAAGTGCGCCTGCCGGATACGCTGGGCCAGTGGCGCGCGACGGTGAAGGCCGTCACGCTCGACATCCAGGTGGGCGCGACGTTGCAGAAGGTCATCTGCCGCAAGCGGCTCATGGTGCGGCTCGAAGCGCCGCGCTTCTTCACCGAGCACGATATCGTCACCGTTGCCGCCGTGGTTCACAACGAGAGCGGCAAGGACGGCAGCTTCGATGTGACGCTGCTCAGTCGTGAGCCGTCGCTCCGCGTTGCCGCAAAGGGGAACGCAAAGCTCGACCTCGCGGCCGGCAAATCGGGACGCGTGGACTTCATCGTTACCGCGCTCGCAGCCGGCAACGCGCAACTCCTGGCAGCCGTGAAAGGCGAGGGCTTGAACGATGCGATGCAGCTCGACTTACCCGTGCGCCCGCACGGCCTGCAACGACTTACAGCTTTCAACGGCATGACGACGGACGGCGAGGCCTCGCACGAGTTCGAGTTGCCCGCCGCCGCCGCGCGCGACACGGCGAAATTGAAATTGTCGATCACGCCCAGCGTCGCGGCCACGGTGTTCGACTCGCTCGGCTACCTGGCGCAGTACCCGTGGGGTTGCGTCGAGCAGACGACGAGTTCGTTCATCCCCGATGTGTACTTGCACCGCGCCGCGAAACAACTCGGCGTCAAGTTGCCGCGCGCCGCCGAGCTGCCGAAGATGGTCAACGTCGGGTTGCATCGGCTGTTCGACATGCAGACCGATGACGGCGGCTGGGGCTGGGTGAAGTACGATCCGTTCGACCCATGGATGACCGCCTACGTGATGTTTGGCCTGGCACAGGCGCGTCGCGCCGGTTTCGACGTGCCCACCGATTCGTTCAATCGCGGCCTGCGCGCGCTGGAGAAGGCCATAGCCGAAGAGACCTGGCCCGATCAACTCGCGTTCGAGTTCTATTGCGGCACGTTGGCCGGCGCGAAGGCGCCAGTGCTGGACGAGGCGCAGAAGAAACTGTTGGAGCGGTCGGTGGCCGCGACCGGAAGGGCGCCGCTCCACGCTCGAACGAACTACGCGCGCGCCTGCCTCGTTCTCGGACTGGCCGAGCGCGGGCACAAGGCGCTCGCCGCGCCGGCGCTCGACGAACTGCTTGCCTCCGTTCGCGCCACTGAGCACGGCGCGTTCGTCCCGTACGACTCGCGCGGCGCGACCACACGCGAGTACCGCTCCGACGTCGAGGTCACCGCGCTCGCGCTCACCGCGTTGCTGGCCGTACGGCCCGACGACGAGCGCGTCGGTGCGATGATTCAATGGCTGCAATTGCAGCGCGAGTTCGACCACTGGTCGTCCACGCGCGACAGCGCCGCCGTGCTCTACGCGCTCACCGATTACCTGGTCCACTCGCGCGAACTCGACACCGCCGTCACCGCGCACGTGTTCGTCAACGATGAACCCGTGCAAACGCTCGCCGCCGACGCGCGCTCGGCGCGCTCGTTCCAGGTCGTGGTCCCGGCGGCGAAGCTGCGCACCGGGCGCAACATGGTGTCCATTCGCACCAACGCTGTCGGCGAGCGTCCGCGCCGCGTTTTCTTCAGCGGCGCGCTCGAGTATTTCATCACCGGCGAAACCAGTCGCGGTGAAAGCGCGGGCCTGATCGTCACACGCAAGCTCTCGCACACGCGCCTCGTTCGCGACGAGCGCACCGACACGATGAACTTCGCGCCGACGCTTCCTGCGCCGACGGCGAAGTCCGGCGAGTTGCTGCGCGTGGACGTGACCGTCGAGGCGAAGTCGCCCTCGCGCCGCGTCATCGTCATCGACCCGTTGCCCGCCGGCTGCGAAGTGGTGGATCGCGTTCCGGAGTCGCGCGATGACTGGCGCTGGTTCTACGGCGACCGCGTCGTGCGCGACCACCAGATTGCGTTCTTCATCCACTCGCTCGATCGGGGCAAGCACACGTTCACGTACTACCTGCGACCGGAACTTCCCGGCAACTTCCACCAACAACCCGCCGTGGCCTTTGCGATGTACCAGCCCACGTTTCGCGGCTCCAGTGCCGAATCGCGGCTGAAGGTGGGGGACTAAACGATCATGAGACTCTGCTTCGCCGTCGCTTGCCTCGCCATCGTCGCGCTGGTCGCCGTCGTGACCCCGATGTGCGCGCTGACACCTCATCCGCAGTTTTCCCACCGCCTTGCTTCGTTCACGACGACGCTGGAGGGGCGCTCCAGCGGGCAGAAGCGCAACCTTGCGCTGGCGGCTGCGCTCATTCACGGGCAGGTGATCGAGCCGGGCCAGCCGTGGTCGTTCGTGGGCACGCTCGGGCCGATGACGCCGGAGCGTGGCTTCGTGAAGAGTAACGCCTACCTCGACGGCGAGACTCGGCCCGCCTACGGCGGCGGCTGCTGCCAACTCGCCTCCACCGTGTACAACGCGGCGCTGCTGGCCAATCTGGAAATCGTAGCGCGCTCGCGCCACATCTGGCCGGTGCGCTCGGTGCCCGAGGGGCTGGACGCCGCCATCAACGACGAGACGCTCGACCTGCGTCTGCGCAACCCGCACCCGTTTCCCGTGCGCCTGCGCGTCAGCGCCAGCGGCGGGCGCGTGGTGGTGACGTTCGCCGGCGCGAAGCGTTTTCCGGAGCGCGTGACCGTGCAGCGCCGCGTGTTAGAGACGGTAGCCGCGCCGGAACTCGTTCGCACCGACGACGCATTGCCGCCGGGCGAATTCAAGCGCCGACGGCGCGGTCGGCGCGGCGTGCGCGTCGTGGTCGAACGCACGATCACCACGCCCGACGGCGCCCAGCGCCGCGAAACCCTCTCCGACGACTTCTATGGTCCGCGCAATGGGATCGTGGCAGTTGGGGAGCGGTAAACGACGACGCAAGCGAAGGTATACGGTGAATGGGTAGTCCAATCGATCAACGAGGCCGAGGAGAATTCACGATGACTCGCCAGTGCCTGACCGTGTTCGCTTCCATGTTGATCGCCAGTGCGCACGCGCATGATGCGCAGGCGCAAGACGCGCGCGTGCAGACCGTTCTGCGCGCGTTCGAGAACGCGAAGCCCACCGAGAAGAGTCTCACGTTCTACACCCTCGACTGGGCGACGAATCTGGCTGAGGCGAAGGAACGCGCGCGCAAGGAAAGTCGCCCCATCTTCCTGCTGATCAACACCAACATCACGGCGGGGACAAGTTTCTATCAGGGCCACACTTGAGCGAACATGGATCACGTGCGAGGGAGTTCCCTCGTCTATCCGCCCGTCATTGAAGCTCTGCGCCCGTTCATTGTCACGGCCTGGACCGGGCGCACTACCGCCGAAATGCCCTCCGATGTGCGTGCGATGTTCGACGCCGCGGAGATTCGCGCGCCACACGTCAACCTGGCGCTCATCGCGCTCGATGCCGAGGGGCGCGTGTTGCGTTCGTATCTGCCGTTCGTGCGCCCTCCAGCGTTTGGGTTCGACCCGGAAATGCAGGGACGCGATTTCAAGCGCCAACTCGACGAGATGCTGGCCGGTTTGCGCTGGCCGCAAGTCACGACTCTCGCGCAACGGAAGTTGACGCTGCCGGACGTGTGCGCGCCCGGCGTGGCTGCGCCGCAGCCAGCGGGTGTTCGCATTTACCTGATGTTCTCGGCCAACCGACTCAATCATTACCGCACGCCGACGGTGGAGGCGGTGGCGCTTTCCGACGCGACCAAGCAGACGTTGCAGTACCCGACCCAGGCGCGGTCGCTCGCAGTCGCCGCGCTGCGTCCGTGGCTCGAACAGATGTATCCGCCCGCCATCATGGACGGCAAAGGCGGTATGCGCGCGATCGAGGGACGACTGCAAATGACGCCGGCCGGCGCCGACTCCGAGTGGCGCTACGCGCTGCTCGAAGGCACCGTGCAGTTCACGCTCGACAACGTGAACGTCACGACCTACCCGGGCAACCTCTCGGTGGTATTGAAGTATCGGCGCGATGCGACCGAGTTGCATTCCGTGCGCGGCGTGCTCGAAAGCCTCGTGCCCAAGTCGAACCCACAGGGCCAGGTCGTCGAGCGCATCCGGATGACCGCGGCGATTGAGTCTTTGCCGAAGTAGCATGCGCATCCGCAGCATCGAATGCGCCGGCCTCCGTGGCGCCACGCCCGCAGGTGGTTGGAGCAACGAATTGCGGCCGGGCGATTGCGTGCATACACTCGTCGCCGTCCACACCGACGAGGGACTCATCGGATGGGGCAGCGTTTTCACCAACGATGGCCTGGTGCGTGCGGCGCTCGCCGTGCTCGAACCATTGCTGCTCGGCGAGAATGCGCTTGAGCCGGAGCGCGTCAGCGAGAAACTGCATCAACACACGTTCTGGATGGGACGCGGCGGCTCGATCACCCATGCCATCAGTGGGGTTGACATTGCGCTGTGGGATCTGCTGGGACAGGCGACCGGTCAGCCGGTGGGGCGATTGCTCGGCGGCCGCTATCGCGAACGCGTGCGTCCCTATGCCTCGCTGTTGATGGACGAGCCGGCGCGCATGACCGAACAGTTGCTCATCGTGAAGGCGCAGGGCTTTCGCGCGTTCAAGATTGGCTGGGGGCCGTTCGGTCGTCACGATGCGCGCACCGACGAGGCCATTGTCGGTGCTGCCCGCGAGGCCGTCGGCGACGACTGCCTGTTGATGGTGGACGCCGGCGGCAGTGACGCGTTCTGGCCGAACGGTTACCAGTGGGCGCTGCGCACCGCGGAAATGCTGGCCGACTTCGATGTGCACTGGTTCGAAGAACCGCTGGCGCCCGACGCGCTGGCCGACTTCGTCGAATTGCGTCGGCGCGCGCGCGTGCCCATCGCGGGCGGCGAGACGCTCACCCGACGGCAATCGTTTCAACCGTGGCTCGACGCCGGCGCGTTCGATATCGTGCAGCCCGACGTGACCAAGGTCGGCGGAATCAGTGAGGCGCGGAGCATCGCGTGGGCCGCGCAGGCGCACGGCGTCCGCTTCATTCCGCACGGCTGGAACACCGCACTCGGACTCGCCGCCGACTTGCAGTTGGCCTCGGCCTTCGCGCAAACGGACCTGGTCGAGTACCTGACCGGCTCTCCCTTCATCGACGAACTCGTCGCCGAGCCGTGGCAATTGGATGGGGCCGGCATGTTGCCGATTCCGGATCGTCCGGGCCTCGGCATCTCACTCAACCCCGACGCGGTTCGCAAGTACACGGGAATAGAACTGGGCGAGAATCGCTGACCCCTCAGATTTGGATTGCGCCGGGCGTGTGGAAACCGCTCTCTAACGTTCGCGGCTCGGATTTGTCGGGCAGGGATGCCCGACCTACAATCTTCACGGATGGCAGGAGGATCATCACCGCCGTCGTCAAAACCAAACTTGTTGGGCAACGGAGACGGGCCGATGTGGGGACTAGCGGTCGGGATGGGCGCAGAGTCTGGACGGATGGGCGGAGGACCGGTCGGGATGGGCGGAATACCAACTCGGATGGGCCAAATAGTAAGTATCCGGGGCGTCGGGGTTGGTCCGGGGGCCATCTGGGCAGGTTCTTGGCGGAAACGCGTGCGATTTTTGGCAAAAATGCAACCTGGAGGGCGCTCGCGTGAAGCCAATCGTTAGCCTGTTGATGTTGGCGGTGGCGTTCGCCGCGCTGGCCGCCGGCGAGGGCCCGCGCCATTGGGCATATGTCGTTCCCCTCCGACCGGTCGCGCCCACCGTTCGGGATGCGCGCTGGCCGAAGAACGACCTCGACCGGTTTGTTATGGCGAAGTTGGAGCGAGTCGGACGGTCCCCCTCGCCGGAGGCCAACCGTGAAACGCTCATTCGTCGCGCCTCGTTCGATCTCGTCGGCCTGCCGCCAACGCCGGGCGAAGTAGCTGCGTTCGTGCTCGACCCGGTGCCTTCGGCGTATGATCGGCTGATTGATCGATTGCTGGCCTCGCCGCAGTTCGGCGAGCGCTGGGCGCGTCCGTGGCTCGACCTCGCCCGCTACGCCGATTCGCACGGCTTCCAGCGCGACGACTTACGCGACTTGTGGCCGTACCGCGATTGGGTAGTGCGGGCGCTCAACGCGGATCTGCCGTTCGATGACTTCACCATCCAGCAGCTCGCCGGCGATTTGCTGCCGGAGGCAACGGTCGCGGAGCGGGTCGCCACCGGCTTCCATCGTTGCGCACCGGTGAATGTCGAAGCCGGCAGCGACCGTGAGCAGGGACGAGTGAACCAAGTCTTCGACCGCGTCAACACCACGGCGACCGTGTGGTTGGGCACAACGCTCGAATGCGCGCAATGCCACGATCACAAGTACGACCCGTACACGATGCGCGACTACTACCGAATGTTCGCGTTCTTCAACAACACTCCGCGCGAGACCGAATACCTGAACGCGAAAGCGATGGCGACGCTCAAATTCGTCGGGCCTTATCTAACCCTGCCGGGTTCCCGCGAGGCGCCGACCGACGAGCAAGGCGTCGACGCCGATGATACGCCGGGCCAGGGACGCGCGCCCAAGCACCATGATCGATCGCTGGTTATGCAGGAGTTGGTGGAGCCTCGCATGACGCGGATTTTGATGCGCGGCGATTTTCTGAATCCGGGCGAAGTGGTGTCACCGGGCGCACCGGCCGTCCTTCCCAAACTGCAAGGAAGCAACCGACTGGCGTTGGCGCGCTGGCTGGTCAGCGGCGACAATCCGCTCACCGCGCGCGTGACCGTCAACCGCTGGTGGGCCGAACTGTTCGGCGCTGGTCTCGTCGGCACGGCCGAAGACTTCGGTGTGCGCGGTGAAGCCCCGACTCATCATGACCTGCTTGATTGGCTGGCCGTCGAATTCGTCGAGCACCGATGGAGCTTCAAACAATTGCTCCGATTGATAGTGACGAGCGCGGTATATCGACAGGATTCGAGGTTCCGTTCGGATGATCCCGAGAACCGTTTGTTGGGCCGCGGTCCGCGTCACCGCCTCGAGGCGGAAGCCGTGCGCGACAACGCGCTGGCGATTGCAGGATTGTTGAGCTTGAAGCAGGGTGGGCCACCGGTGCGTCCGCCCCAGCCGCCGGGATTGTGGACGAAGGTGGGCGGCGAGCGGTACGACTACGTGACGAGCGGCGGGGAGGATCGCTGGCGGCGTGGTCTGTACATTGTCTGGCGACGGAGCGCGCCGTATCCGAGTTTTGTCAGCTTCGATTCCACCGCACGCACGGCCTGCACCGTGCGACGCGGGCGCTCCAACACGCCGTTGCAGGCCTTGACGCTGCTCAATGACCCGGTGTATGTTGAGGCCGCGCAGTCGCTGGCGCAGCGAATGCTCAAGCACGGCGGCGACGAGGCGGAGCGTCTCGCCTACGGCTTTCGAATGTGCGTCGCGCGCGCGCCGAGGCCGGGCGAGCTTGCCGTGCTCCAACAGTTACTTAAGGATTCGCGCGCAGCGCATGCGAAGGAGCAGCGGGCATGGACTGAGGTGGCGACCGCTCTGTTGAATCTTGACGAAACGATCTCCAAGTCATGACCTCTTGCGAACTCACTCGTCGTCAACTCTTCGCGCTCGGCGGACTCAACCCCGCGCTGATGGCGCTCGGCTCGCTGCTGGCCGCCGACGAGTCGCGCCGGTCGGGCAGGGGAGAGCAGCAATCGCTGACCCCTCACTTTGCGCCGCGCGCAAGACGGCTCATCTATTTGCACATGGTCGGCGCTCCGTCTCAACTGGACCTGTTCGATGCCAAGCCAGCGCTGGTCCAACGCGACGGTCAGCCGTGTCCGAGCACATTCCTGGAGGGCAAGCGGTTCGCATTCCTGCGTGGACATCCCAAGCTGTCGGGAACGCGCTTCCAGTTTGCACAGCACGGCCAGAGCGGCGCGCGCATTTCGGAACTGCTGCCTCACCTGGCCTCCGTCGCCGACGAACTAACCATCATTCGTTCACTCCACACCGACGAGTTCAACCACGCGCCTGCGCAACTCTTTTTGCATACGGGTTTCGGTCAACTGGGACGACCGAGTCTCGGTTCGTGGCTGGGCTACGGCCTCGGCACCGACAACACCGACCTCCCAGCTTATGTCGTGCTGTTGAGCGGTCCGTTGGCCGGCGCGGGCACGAGCCTGTGGTCGCCGGGGTTTCTGCCGACCGTGCATCAGGGGGTGCAATTTCGGAGCGAAGGCGATCCGGTGCTCTTCCTCAGCAATCCGTCCGACGTACGCGCGACCGACCGACGACGCGTGCTGGACGCCGTGCGCCAACTCAACGAGCAACAGCTCAGCGTCGTCGGCGATCCCGAAATTGCCACCCGCATCGAACAGTACGAATTGGCCTTTCGTATGCAGGCCAGTGTGCCGGAGTTGACGGACCTCACGCGTGAGCCCCGCGCCGTGCGCGAGTTGTACGGTGCCGAACCCGGCCGGGCCTCATTCGCAAACAACTGTTTGCTGGCGCGGCGACTGGTCGAGCGCGGCGTGCGCCTGGTTCAGCTCTTCGATGCCGATTGGGATCATCACGCCGACCTGACCACGCGCCTGCCGGCAAAGTGCAAGCAGGTGGATCGGCCCATGGCGGCGCTCATTCGTGACCTGAAGCAGCGCGGCTTGCTGGAAGACACGCTGGTCGTCTGGGGTGGTGAGTTTGGTCGGACTCCGATGGGGCAAACCGACAGCGGAGCGGGTACCACCACGCGCGTGGGCCGCGATCATCACAAAGATGCCTTCACGATGTGGCTGGCAGGCGGCGGCGTGCGGCGCGGCTTGAGTTACGGCGCTACCGACGAACTGGGCTACAACATCGCTGAGCAGCCGGTGCATGTTCACGACCTGAACGCGACGGTCTTGCACCTACTGGGCCTCGACCATGAGCGACTGACCTTCCGCTATCAGGGCCGCGACTTTCGTCTGACCGACGTTCACGGCCGCGTGGTCAAGGAGCTTCTCGCGTGAAACCGATCGTTAGCCTGCTGCTGCTGGCGGTGGCGTTCGCCGCGTTGGCCGGCGAGGCGACTGCGCCGAGGCCGACCGACCTCGCGCACGACATTCTCCCGCTTATCAAGCAACGCTGCGCGGAATGCCACACCAACGGCAAGTACCAGGGCGGGCTGTCGCTCGACGATCGCGCGGCGATCATCAAGTCGAAAGCGATCGTGATCGGCAAGAGCGCGCGAAGCGTGTTGCTCCAGCGAATCACGGCCACCGATCCCGCTCGCCGCATGCCGCCGGTCGGTGAGCCACTAACCGCCGAACAGGTCGCGCTCTTCAAGGCCTGGATCGACGCCGGGATGCCGTGGGAAGAGGGCTTCACCTTTAAGAAGACGGTTTACTCCGCTCCCCTGAAGTTGCGGACTGTGATCTTGCCGCCAGTGCGCAACGGCCGGGATCATCCAGTCGACCGACTGGTCGGACAATACTTCGCGAAGCACAGAATCAAGCCACCGGAGCCGCTTGACGACGTAGCCTTTACGCGTCGGCTGTGGCTCGATCTGGTCGGTCTGTTGCCGCCCTCTCCGCTCGTGGGAGAGGGTCGGGATGAGGGGGACCGGCGCACCGCGCTCATCCGCCGTCTCCTCGCCGACCGCCGCGCATTCGCCGACAATTGGCTGGCATTCTGGAACGACCTGCTGCGCAACGAGTACGTCGGCACCGGCTACATCGATGGTGGACGCAAGGCGATCACCAGTTGGCTCTATCGCGCGCTGCTGGACAACAAGTCGTACGACCTTTTCGTTCGAGAGCTTATCAGCCCCAACGCGGAGTCGGAGGGGTTCATTCGCGGCCTCAAGTGGCGAGGCCGCGTCAACGCCAGTCAGGTGATCGAGCTGCAGTTCGCGCAAAACGTGTCGCAGGTTTTCTTCGGCATCAACCTGAAGTGCGCGTCGTGCCACGACAGTTTCGTCGACCACTGGAAACTGGCCGATGCCTACGGGCTGGCTGCGGTCGTGGCCGACGAGCCGCTGGAAATCAACCGGTGTGACAAGCCGACCGGTCAGTTCGCCAGGCCGCGCTTCGTGTTGCCCGAACTGGGCGACATTGACGCCGGCTCGCCGAAGCTCAAGCGTCTTGAACAACTGGCCAGTCTGGTAACCAGTCCCGAAAACGGACGTTTCTCCCGCACCATCGTCAATCGGATCTGGCATCGCCTGTTGGGCCGTGGCCTGGTGCATCCCGTGGATGCAATGGACACCGCGCCGTGGTGCGAAGAGGTGCTCGATTATCTCGCCGGCTATCTCATCGACAACGGCTACGACTTGAAGAAGTTGATCGAACATATCTGTCGTTCGCGGACGTACCAATCCAAGTCAGTAGGTCGGGCTTCCAGCCCGACGTCGGGCGAGGACGCCCGACCTACCCGCCCGACCAGCGATTTCGTTTTCCGCGGACCCGAGACCAAACGGCTGACCGCCGAGCAGTTTATGGACGGCGTCTACCTCATCACGGGCGCTGGACCCACGGCGCCCGCGCCGCCGGTGGTCGCCCTCTTCGCGCGGATCCCGGAGCTACCGCCGTCACTGTTGGTGCGCGCCACGCTGGTCAACTCCGACTTGCTGATGCGGTCGCTCGGCCGGCCGAATCGAGAGCAGGTAGTCACCTCGCGGCCCGAACAGTTGACCACGCTGCAGGCGCTCGATTTGAGCAACGGTCAGATCCTGCACGACTTGGTCACGCGCGGCGCGGACAACCTGCTCCGTGCCAACCAACTTGCCGCGCGCAGCGATCTCATCAACGAACTCTACCTGCGCGCGCTCAGCCGCCGGCCGTCACCAGCGGAACTGCTCGCCGCCCGCGAACTGCTCGGCGAGTCCGTCACGGCTGAGGGCCTGGCCGATCTGCTGTGGTCTATCTTCATGTTGCCGGAATTCCAGTTGGTGCGGTGAAGGGCAGTGATAGCTCGGCGGGAGCCTTGCCCTCCCATCAATGCACCAGTGGCGGCATCGACTACCGTCGACCGGGTGATACTATCGCGTGCAGCCATGTCTCCACTGACTTCTGAACAGCAACAGGGACTTCGCGATCTCGGTGAACGCTATCGCCTCGATCTCCTGTTGCTATTTGGTTCACGAGCGCGGGGGCGAGAGCGAGCGGGAAGCGACCATGATATTGGTGTCGTAGATTTTAGCCATCCGCTCACCGAGGCTGACGAGTCCCGACTGGTGGGCGAAATGTACGAGCTATTCCGGACTGACGCGGTGGACCTCGTAGTGCTGCGGCGGGTGAGTCCGCTGTTGCAATTCACTGTGGCCACCGAAGGAATTGTGCTCTACGCGCACGATCCCGACACGCATCGCCGATACCGGTGGCGAGCCTGCAAGCTCTGGGAAGACAATCGCTGGCGGCATGTGCGACGGCAGCAGCACGTGAAGCTCTTCTTGCAAAGGGCGGGGCTTGGATGAGAAGCTTGAACGAACTTCAAGAGAAGCTGACATTGCTAACCGGATTGCTGGAAGAATTGTCCGCCGCCGTTCCGCCCACTTACCGCGAATTTGCTTCAACTCCACTTACGAAGCGCGGTTGCGAGCGCCTGGTTCAGTTGATCGTTGAATGCGCCGGAGACCTCTGCACGTTGGCGGTTGAGCTGGCGAGACAGCCCGCACCCTATTCGCTCTATCGGAGTTTTATCGAAGCAGCGCATGTCAACCTCTTGCCGGAGGAAATGGCGCTGCAATTGGCGGAATGGACGAAGCTCCGCAATCGTCTGGTGCATGACTACGATCGCGTTGACGATGCCGCCATGTACAGTAGCCTGGTACCGATCCAACAACAGTTCACCCTCTTCGTCAAGCATGTTCACGACTTTGTTCAGGCACAGGTGAGGTCGTGAACGCCTGACGGTCCCTTCGCCTATCGAAACAAACACGC
>Ga0247727_10001600_pt1 | contig 53330 bp, 45 predicted proteins | sample WisWelCaveWW1625_FD_202498 | JGI IMG/M metagenome (GOLD analysis project Ga0247727, IMG submission 202498) | Biofilm microbial communities from Wishing Well Cave, Virginia, United States - WW16-25 | ecosystem: Environmental > Aquatic > Deep subsurface > Groundwater > Cave microbial mat | place... | reverse complement strand
GCATCGCTTTCGCGAGGAAGCGGTGCAAACTCTGAACTACCCCCGGCGCATCCCCGCGCGCCCCGCCTCCCGCCCGCGTTTTCAGTCGCGAAAACGCAAAGCGATCGCGCGCGCATTGGCATCAAGCCTGTGGCGCACGCGCTCGCCCCCGGGCAAGCCTCGCTCCCATCGGATCACGCAACAGAAGCAGCGAACCGGGTCGTCTTGTCGCCGCGCTCAGCACCGCGCCAAGATCGCGCGCCTTGAGCCCCACGACGAGATCGGCAAACGCGCGCGCGTCGAGCAGAGCGCTGCGCTGGCGTGCGAGCGCACGGCGCAAGCGCTCATCGCGGCCAGGATCGAGCCTATCGAGCGCCGCCAACATAGGCTCGATCGTTCCCGGCGTCAGGCGATGTGAAATCGAGCGCGCGTGCTTGCGGTAGCGATAGCCTATTTCAGGATAGACGCGCATGCGCGCTCCCTCGATCAACAAGCGTAAGACAAGGTCGGCGTCTTCGCCGATGCGCAGCGTTTCCTCATAAGCGCTAGTCCCAAGGAGGGCGCGGCGGAAGATCGGCTTGAGATAACCAAGCTGGGCGCCGCTTTTCAGCACAATGTTGCTTTCGGCGTAACCGGCCGCGTCGATCCAAACGGGGGCGGCGAGATGGCGAAGGTGGGGATGGGGTTGGCGAGCGCCATCTTCGTAGAACGTCAGCAGGTTGTCGGCAGCGATGTCGGCGCCGTCGCCCTCGGCTGCATCGACAAGGCGTCCCAGACGGTCCGGCTCCATAACATCATCGTTGTCGACGATGGCGACCCAGGAACCGCGTGCGACGCGCAACGCCCGATTTCGCGCCCCTGCTGGCCCGGTCTGGCGCTCGCCTCGCATGACGATCACTCGCCCATCGCCCTGGGCCGCGTTATCCGCCCGCGCCAAGCTATCGTCGCTCGACCCGTCGTCGCTTATGATCAGCTCCAGCGAGCGCTCACTTTGGTTCAGGACGGAGCGCACGGCTTCGGCAATGTGCGCCGCGCCGTTATGATTGGCCATGACGACCGAGACGCGGGGATCGCCGTTCATTCGGTTCGCCGTCGCTGCAAGACTCGCTCCATGGGAGTTCCGATTGCCAGACTCAAGTGCCAAGCCTAGTCCATTGTCCATGAAATCGCTGCGGCTGTTTGCACGCGCACCGCCGCCTCCAGCCAGATTTCCGGAGGGCCGAGTTGGATACGCCGTGGGCGATATTCACGGTCGCGCCGATTTGCTTGCCGCCTTGTGTGCGCGGCTTGAACAGCGCGCTGCGCAGGACGTACGCGCGAGCGGAGCGCCAATCGTCGTGTTTCTGGGCGATTATGTCGATCGCGGCCCCAGAAGCGCGAATGTGATCCATCTCCTGCTGAGCGGGCGTCCCAACGGATTCGAACGCCGCTACCTCAAGGGCAATCACGAGGAATGCATGCTTGCTTTCATGGATTCCCCGCTGGCAAACCGCGCATGGCTAATGCAGGGCGGTGCTGAAACGCTCATGTCCTACGGCGTTCAACCTCCTTCGCCCATCAGCGCAACCGAGGCCGATTGGTTGGCTGCCGCCGGGCGGTTGAAGGCGCGCGTTCCGCCCGCGCACATGCAGTTTCTGACCAGCCTGGAGCGCTATGTGGTGCTTGGCGACTATGCCTTTGTCCATGCGGGGGTGAACGTCGGACGCCCCCTGGAACAGCAGACCGACGCCGATCTCTATTGGAGTCGGGAGCGGTTCTTGAATGACCGCCGACGCTTTTCCCACCGGGTCGTCCATGGCCATACGCCTGCCGAAAAGCCGTTTGCGGACGAGCGGCGCGTGGGCGTCGATACCGGCGCCTATGCTACCGGCGTGCTGACTGCGGCGCGATTTGAGGGCGTGGAAGTGTCGTTCGTATCGGTCGGAGATGGAGGCGCCGGCGCCCCAGAGGGTGCGGGAACCTGACGCTTGTTCCCCCGCCCGGCGCGGTCTAAACCCCGGCGCGAGCTTTGGACTTTGGGAGCACGACATGGCGCAAACGAGCGCGCGCGGCGGCATGGATATCCAGGATCAGCGTGGGACGTTCCACGGCTTCCTGATGGCGACAGTATGGACCTGCGCGCTCATTGCGCAGGGCGTAGCGTTGGCCACGCTGGCCTTCGCGATCGGCAACGGTTGGTGGGCGGGCATGGGGGCGCTTGTCGCGATCGGCGTTGCAGTAGGGTTCCTGTTTCGGATGTCTGGCGCCTATTGGGCCGTGCAGATCGCGCTCTGGGTAATGTTGGGACTCGGTGGCATGATCGTCCCGGCCATCTCCGGCATGATGGGCTAGAGCCGTTGCGGATCGCTGTCCTTAGAGAAAGCGCGCCGCTTGAGTCGCGCGTTGCGGCCACGCCGGAGACGGTGAAGAAAATCGTCGCCCTGGGCCACAGCGTCGTTGTGCAAACAGGCGCCGGCGTCGCAGCCAGCGCGCCGGACAGTCAGTACATCGGCGCAGGCGCGGAAATCGCCGCCGACGGCGGCTTAGCCAGCGCGGACCTGGTGCTCAAAGTGCGCCGGCCCACGGATTCCGAAATTGGGGCCATGAAGCCAAGCGCTGGGTTTGCGTCGTTGCTTGAGCCTTATGGCGATAGCGTTGCGATCGAAGCGCTGGCGAAGGCGAAGGTCGACGCCCTGGCGATGGAGTTCATCCCGCGCATCTCCCGCGCCCAATCCATGGACGCGCTCTCTTCGCAAGCGAACCTCGCCGGCTATCGCGCCGTGATAGAGGCAGCTGCCCTCTATGGGCGAGCGTTTCCTATGATGATGACGGCGGCGGGAACCATCGCAGCAGCTAGAGTGTTCATCATGGGCGTGGGCGTGGCTGGCCTGCAGGCGATCGCCACGGCGCGGCGCCTCGGCGCGGTGGTGAGCGCCACCGACGTGCGCCCAGCCACCAAGGAGCAAGTTGCCTCCCTCGGCGCCAAGTTCATCGCCGTGGAGGACGAAGAATTCAAACAGGCGGAGACTGCCGCAGGTTATGCCAAGCCGATGAGCGCGGAGTACCAAAAGAAGCAAGCCGCGCTAGTGGCCGAACACATCGCCAAGCAAGACATTGTGATTACGACCGCGCTGATCCCCGGCCGGCCAGCGCCAGTGCTTGTCACCGAAGCGATGGCGAAAGCGATGCGCCCGGGCGGCGTGATCATCGATCTCGCGGTGGCGCAGGGCGGCAATTGCCCGCTATCGAGAGCCGATGAGTGCATCGATGTCGGGGGCGTCAAGGTGATGGGCTTCACCAACCTGCCGGCGCGGCTCGGTGCGGACGCTTCATCGCTTTACGCCAAGAACTTGCTCGCGCTCTTGCCGCTTCTGACAGACAAGGAAAGCAAGAACTTCGCGCCCGCATGGGACGATGAGATCATAAAGGGCGCGATGCTGACCAAGGGCGGCGCGGTGATCCATCCGCACTTCGTCGCGGCGAGCGCGGCATGACCAGAGTTATCCGCCCATGAATGACGCCGAATTCGCCCGCCGCTATTACTCCGCATGGAACGCGCGCGATTTAGAGGCGATCCTCGCGCTCTACGCGGAGGACATAGAATTCTCTTCGCCCTACATCGCCGCACTGGGATTTTCGCCCGACGGGGTCATTCACGGCAAGCCAATGCTGCGCGCCTATTTTCAGCGCGCGCTCGACCGCGCGCCGGCGCTGACGTTTACGCCCGAGGGCTTGTGCGTCGGCGCGCGCGGGCACACGTTGATCTATCGCAACCATCGCGGCGAACGCGCCGCCGAAGTGCACGAACTAGATGAGGCGGGACGCGTCATCCGCGCCGACGCTACCTACGAAACCGCGTGAGGGAAATATGGAAGCGGGCGATCCCTTCGTTTTCTACTTCGCGATCTTCGTGTTGGCGATTTTCGTGGGCTATTACGTCGTGTGGTCTGTGACGCCGGCCCTGCACACGCCATTGATGGCGGTCACTAATGCAATTTCCTCAGTCATTATCGTTGGTGCGCTGGTCGCCGCGGCCGCCGGCATGGCCATGGACGGAGGCTGGACTGCAAAGGGCGCAGGCGCGCTTGCGGTAGGCTTGGCGTCGGTGAACATTTTCGGCGGTTTCCTGGTCACGCAGCGCATGCTGGCGATGTATAGGAAGAAGGAGAAGAAGTGAGATCATGACGCCGGCGGATTGGGGCGCGCTGATCGAGGCCTATCTTGATGGCCGGCTTTCCGCCGAAGCATTCATGCGCCGCTTCATAGAGAGCTGGACTGCAGCCGGCCAGCTGCCCCGCGCCGTCGTCGATCTCCAAGTGGCCGTTGAGGCCTTCGAGGCTCAGGTGAACGAGGTGCGTGAAGAGGGAGCCGCAAGCGACGACGACTTGCGCCAAGCCGCGCGGCGCGCATTGGCCGAACTCGAAGAGGATGGCGCGCCACCGATCGGCCCCCACACCTTCGATCGCACACGGGCGCGCGAGGAGATGCGGCGCTTTCAGGTGCACATGACGGGCTGCGCCGGAATTGGGTGTGCCCTTGCGATGATCTGGATCGGCCTCTGCGTGCTGCAGATCTACTTCGTCAGCGAATGGATTCAGCGCGCATTCGAATGGGGCGCCTGGCCATCAGCGGTCGCCGGCTTCTTTCTCGCCTTCGTGCCGGTTATCGGCAACGTGCTTGCCTTCCTGGGCGCGACAGAAGAGGGCTGGCCGCAATGGCTCGCTGCAATCGTGTTCTTCGCCGCGCCAGCGGCGACCATGCTCTCGGCGTGGTCGCGCTGGCGCAGACCAAGGTGATTTGGGACTGACATGAACGCCGAACTCGCAACGCTTTTCTATCTTGTGTCCGGGGTGCTTTTCATCTTGGCGCTGCGCGGGTTGTCGAGCCCCGAGACCAGCCGGCAAGGCAACGTGTTGGGCATGATCGGCATGGGGCTTGCCATCGCTGTGACGCTCGCGTTGGCGTGGGAGCATCTGGATCAGGCCACGCTCGGCCTTATCGCGGGCGCGGCGCTGATCGGGGGCAGCGCTGGCGCCTATATCGCGCGCCAGATCAAGATGACGGCGATGCCGCAACTGGTTGCCGCGTTCCATTCGCTCGTCGGCCTTGCGGCGGTGGCGGTCGCGGCGGCCGCGTTCTATGCCCCCGAGAGCTTTCACATCGCGCTGCCCGGTGGCGGGGTGCGAATGCAAAGCCTGATCGAACTGTCGCTAGGTACGGCCATCGGCGCAGTCACTTTCACCGGCTCGGTGATCGCGTTCGCCAAGCTCAACGGCAACATGTCGGGCGCGCCGATCATGTTGCCTGCACGCCATCTCGTGAACATCGCAATTGCTGCCTCTATCGTCACGATGATCGCGCTGATGGTGGGCGAGCGCGGCACGGTGGAATGGCATTTCTGGGCGCTCGCGGTGTTGTCGCTGTTGATCGGCGTGCTGCTGATCATCCCGATCGGCGGCGCCGACATGCCTGTCGTCATCTCGATGCTCAATTCGTATTCAGGCTGGGCGGCCGCCGCGCTGGGCTTCACGCTCGAAAACGTGGCGCTCATCATCACCGGTGCGCTGGTTGGCTCATCCGGCGCCATCCTCTCCTACATCATGTGCAAGGGCATGAACCGCAGCTTCATCTCGGTCATCCTCGGCGGCTTCGGCGTCGCCGATGGCGCCGCGGCGGGGCGCGTGGAGAGACGGCCGGTGAAGCAGGGATCGGCCGACGATGCGGCCTTCATCATGAAGAATGCGAGCAAGGTGATCGTCGTGCCCGGTTACGGCATGGCGGTGGCGCAAGCCCAGCACAGCGTGCGCGAATTGGCCGATCTGCTGAAGAAGGAAGGCGTCGAAGTGAAGTACGCCATCCACCCGGTCGCGGGCCGCATGCCGGGACATATGAACGTGCTGCTCGCCGAAGCCAACGTACCGTATGACGAAGTGTTCGAACTCGAGGACATCAACAACGAATTCTCACAGGCCGATGTAGCTTATGTCATCGGCGCAAACGACGTGACCAATCCGAGCGCGAAGACCGATCCCAAATCGCCCATTTTCGGCATGCCGATCCTGGATGTGGAAAAGGCCAAGACGGTGTTGTTCGTCAAGCGCGGCATGGGCTCGGGCTACGCCGGGGTCGAGAACGAACTTTTCTTCCGCGACAACACCATGATGCTGTTTGGCGATGCGAAGAAGATGACGGACGAGATCGTGAAGGGGCTTTAGTCGCGTGAGTGGATGGTGGCGGTGGTTGTTGATCGCAGCGGCGGCCCTGGCGCTCGTGCTGATGGCGCTCGTCGCGTACTCCAATTCATTTGTGTATCACCCGCATCGCGAACGCGTTGCGCCGAACTTTGCGGAGACAGAAGCGGTTGTCGTGGAAACCGAAGACGGCGAGCGCCTCGTCGGTTGGTATCGCGCGCCGGTCGAAGGCAAACCCATCTTCCTCTTCTTCGACGGCAATGGCGGCCGTCCGCAAATCTGGGAAGGGCGCTGGCGGCGTATCACCGAGAGCGGCGCGGGTTTTCTCGCCGTCTATTATCGGGGCTATTCCGGTTCGACGGGGCGGCCGAGTGAGCGCGGGCTGCGGCTCGATGCGCGTGCGGGGTACGACTGGCTAATCGCACGCGGCTATGCGCCGCGCGATATCGTCATTCACGGCTTCTCGCTGGGCTCGGGCGTTGCCGTGCAGCTTGCCGCCGAGCGGCCGGCGCGAGCCTTGATCCTGGAAGCGCCGTTCACCGGCATCGACGATGTTGCCGCCTCGCATTTCTCTGGTGCGCGCTACCTGATCCGCGACACCTATCGCTCGCGCGACTTCATCGGCCGCGTGCACATGCCGGTGCTGATCGCACATGGCGACGCTGACACGGTGATCCCGTTCAGTCAGGGCGAGCGTCTCTTCGCGTTGGCGAACGAGCCGAAACAGGTTGTGCGCATGCCGGGGTCCGATCACGCCACGCTTATGCGTGACGGCGTTTATCCGCACATTTGGCGCTTCCTCGATCAGCATCCGGGAGAATGATCCGTGGCCAAGCAAACTGCCGCCAAGAAGGCCGTGAAGAAAGCCGCGATCAAGACGCAGAAGACCAAGGCCTCCGTCGGCGATTTTCTCGCCGCCGTCGAAAGCGAGGACAAACGCGCCGACGCCAAGGCGATCGATAAGATGCTGCGCGAGGTTACGGGCGAAAAGCCCGCCATGTGGGGGCCGTCCATCATCGGCTATGGCACGTGGACATACACCAACACGTTGGGTGTAGCGGATTGGCCGAAGATTGGCTTCTCGCCGCGCAAGGGCGCGACCGTGCTCTACATCTCACCCGCTTTGCTGGCGTCGGATCCGCTGATGAGGAAGCTGGGCAAGTACAAGAACGGCAAGAGCTGCCTTTACATCAACAAGCTCACGGATGTGGATCAGAGGGTGCTGCGCGAATTGGCGACGAAGTCGTGGCAAAAGACGAAAGACAGATACGGCTAACAAAAAAAGGGGAGCGGCTTTCACCGCTCCTCTCAATCGTTTCACGCTACAGCGCGCTTACCAAACCGTGACGCGATCCGCCGGCGCGAGATAGAGGTCGTCATCGGCCGTCACGTTGAACGCGGCGTACCACGCATCCATGTTCCGCACTGTGCCGTTGCAGCGATAAATCGCAGGCGAATGCGGGTCGGTCAAAAGCTGATTGCGCAGCGCTTCGTCGCGCATGAGCGTGCGCCAAGCTTGCGCCCAGCCAAAGAAGAAACCCTGATCGCCGGTGACGCCATCGAGCACAGGCGCCTCTGCGCCGCCGCGCGCGAGATTGTAGGCGTGGTAGGAGACTTGAAGCCCACCATTGTCCCCGATGTTTTCGCCGAGCGTGAGGCGCCCGTTCACGTTGAGGCCCTCGAGGGGCGAGAAGCCGTCATATTGCGCCACGAGGCGATCGGTGACCGCAGTGAAGCGCACGACGTCTTCAGCGTTCCACCAATCGCGCAACACGCCGTGAGCATCCGACTTGGCGCCTTGATCGTCGAAGCCGTGGCCCATTTCGTGGCCGATGACGCCGCCAATAGCGCCGTAATTCACTGCCGGATCGGCGTTGGGATCGAAGAAAGGCGGCTGCAGGATCGCGGCCGGGAACACGATCTCGTTGAACACGGGATTGTAATAGGCGTTCACCGTTTGCGGCGTCATGAACCACTCATCCCTGTCGGTTGGGCGTGAGAGACGCGCGAGATCGTAGTTCCAGTCGAACACCTGCTGACGCTTGGCGTTGCCGAACGCATCGCCTGTACGGACATCGAGCCCGGAATAGTCCCGCCAGCGATCAGGATAGCCGATCTTCGGACGGAAGGTGGCGAGCTTCTCGCGCGCGGCGACCTTCGTTTCCGCCGACATCCAGGGCAGCTGGTCGATGCGTTCGCCGTAAGCGCGGCGCAGGTTCTCGACCAGGTCGCGCATTTGCGATTTCGCTTCCGGCGGGAAGTGGCGCTCGACATAGATTTGGCCGATGGCTTCGCCGAGCGCGCCATTGACAGCTTGCACCGAACGCTTCCAGCGTTCGCGTTGCTGTGGCTGACCGTTCAGCGTCTTGCCAAAGAAGTCGAAATTGGCTTCATCGACCGTGCGGGGCAGCACGGCGGCGTTGTTCGTCATCAGGTGGAAGACAAGATAATTACGCCAGGTTGCCACAGGCGTCGACATGAAGAGCTGCGCCAGCGGGCCCATCGAGGAGAGTTCGGCGATGACGACTTCTTGAATGCCGCCAAAGCCCGCAGCTTCGAAGCCGGCGTCCCACGGGAAGTTCGGCGCCAATGCGCGGATTTCGTCGCGGGTTTTCAGATTGTAGACGCGGTCGCGATCGCGGCGATCGGCGATCGGCCAATGCCGTTCCGCGATCGCTGTCTCGAGCGCCACGATTGTGCGCGCCTTGGCGGCGGCGTTGTTTTGGCCAGCCATGGTCAATATGCGCTCGACGTGGGCGAGGTATGCGGCGCGGAGTTCCGGGAACTGACCGTCGGTGCGGCGATAATACTCGCGCTCGGGTAGCCCGAGGCCCGCGTGCGTCATGTTGACGATGTAGCGGTCCGGGTTGCGCTCATCGAGACCCACGAAAACGCCGATGGGCGAGTTCACTGCGATGCCCGGCGTGGCGATGAGGCGTATTGTCTGCTCATGGGTGCGCAGCGCGGCGATCTGGTCGAGCTCCGGCTGGATTGGAGCAAGACCGGCGGCGTCGATGGCGTCCTGGCCGAGGAAGGAATTGTAGAAGTCGGCGATTTTCTGCTGGATCGACCCCGGCTGACCGCCTGCGAGCGCGACCTCTTCGATTATGGTGCGTACGTCGCGTTCAGACTTGTCGCGCAAGATGTTGAAGGTGCCCCAGCTCGTTCGATCGGCCGGAATTTGCGTGTTTGCGAGCCACGTCCCGTTTGCGTGGTGAAAGAAATCGTCGCCCGCCTTCACATTGAGGTCACGCGCTGTGAGATCGACGCCAAACGAACCGATGGCGGCCGGCGGACGCGGCGGCGGCGGCGCCTCGGCTGTCTGAGTGGCGCAACCTGCAAGCAACGCAAGCGACGACGCGCCGACGGCGCGACGAGTAAGAACGATCATGTCTTCCCTCCAAGTCCCAATGGTATTCTTCTATTCCGCGGCAGCGAGTTTTTCGCGCCGCCCGCCATAAAGCCGGAGGTAGAAACTGACCAACCCCGTCGTCACCCGCTTTATGTCAATGCCAATCATGTAGAAGGCCGGCGTCAGGATCAAGGTGGCGGGCATGCAGAGCAGCACGCCGAAAGCGAGGCTAATCACCATTGGCTTCAGGAACTGCACGATCGCCGCGTTCTCCAGGATCATGGGCGAAGTGCCGACAAACTCCGTCACAGAGGTGAGGAATATCTGGCGGAACCTTGAGACCGACGCCTCGGTGATGCCGCGTTCGGCCCGCACGCGCATGACCTGGAAGCCGAACCCTTCGAGCTCAGCCGCGCGCTCGCGGTGCTCGGAGCTGTCCCAGCGCATTTGCGCGGAGCCGCGGATTTCAATGGGCCCATTCGAGAAGTTGGTCTCCGCAGATTCGCGAACGAACTCCTCGTGCGGCTCGAGGTCGGGAGATATCCCGATAAACTCGTACACTTCTCCGCGCGGGCCCGTGATCTCGTGCAGATCGATCGGCCGCCCCTCCTCGTCGAGCAGGGGAGGCGCGCCGGCTCGCTTGTTTCGAAGCGCGAAATAACCTCGAATCTGGTTGCACCTGTCCACCAGCACTACGTTGTCGTTCACCACGACGCCGATCGCCGCGATCATGCCGAGCCATGAGAACAGCGCAAAGCTCACGCCAAAAATGAGGTGGCCGAGCAGCGCGCCGACGATGGCAAACGGAATGACGCACAAAATCATGACCGGTTGAGCGTAGGAGCGGAATGTCACTGCGAGCAGGAAGTAGATGCCGCAGAACGCAAGGCCCATGAGCGTTATCAGTTGCTGCATGAACTCGGCCTGGCCTTCGGCTTCGCCGATAGCGCGCCGCGACACAGTGCTGAATCGCGTTTCAAACGCCGGCCAATATTCATCGTCAAGCGTGCGCATGATATCGGCGCGCGCCTCCGCATTCACGAGATCGGCGGTGACCAGGATCGAACTCATGCGCTGGCGGCGGTCGAGACCGGTAACGCCGGGTGCAAACTCCCAGGTCGCGACCGATGCGAGCGGCACCTCGCGGCCATCGGTGGTGCGAATGCGGAACGAGCCGAGGCTTTCGAGGGTGCGCCGATCGTCCCGTGGATAGCGCACATACACGCGCACATCGTCGCCTTCGCGCGGCAAACGCTGCACTTCCTCGCCGAAATAGGCTTGCCTCACCTGCCGCGTGAGGTCGCCCAAGGTAATTCCGAGCTGTTCGGCGCCGGGCAAGAGTTGGAAACGCAGTTCTTCATTGGCGGCATCCTGGCTGTCGCGGACGCTGGTCACGTCGGAAAATTGCAGCAGGCGCGCTTTCAGGTCTTCGACGGCGGCTTCAAGATCGTCCTTGTTTTCACCCATCAAGGCGAGGTCGATGCTGGGCGCCCCAGAGCCAGAGAGCGAGAAGCTGATCTCGTCGGCGTCGGGAACCTCGCCAAGCAATTCCTCAAGACGCTCGGTGATAGCGCGAGACCTCAGTTGCGGCCGCGTCTCGGGTGGGGTCAGGCCGACATACGCACGGATCGAGTTCTCCTCAATCGATTGACTCCATGAGCGCACGACCCCGCGCGACATTGTTCCGGTGTTGGGGTCCTCGACAGCGGCGTCGGTGGATTCCTGCTCTAGCGCGCGTCGCGCGGCGTCGAGCTGTTCGGCCACCTGCTCCATGCGCGAGAAGGGCGCTGTCTGGGGCAAAGTGATGGTGGCGATCATGAAGTCGCCTTCGACTTCAGGCATGAACGTCTGTTTCACGCGGCCAGACGCCATCAGGCCGATGGCGAGGATCATGACGACGGCGAATATCGCCCAAGTAAGATAACGCGCCTTCACGGCCGCGCGCACGAGCGGTCCGTGTATGTGTTCGGCCACCCATAGCACGGAATGGGCGCACTTCTGCTGCAGCCGCATCAAGCGGCTCATGAGGCCAGCGCCCTGAGGGTTGGGCTTGGTTACGTGGGCAAGGTGGGCAGGCAGGATGACGAGGCTCTCGATCAGCGAGAACACCAGCGTCGACATCACCACTATCGAGATCGCGCGCGTGAACTGGCGCACATCGCCTTCCATCAGCATCATCGGGCTGAATGCAATCATGGTGACGAAGACAGAGGCAACCAGCGGCTTCAGCACGAGCTGCGTTGCCAGGATCGCGGCGTCGGCGCCTGAGTGGCCCCTTTCGGCGCGCTCGTATACGGCTTCGCCGACGATAATCGCGTCGTCGACCATGATGCCGAGCACCAGCAGAAACCCGAACACGCTCATGAAATTGAGCGAGACGTCCATGTAGGGGAGAATAAAGAACGACCCCGCGAATGCGGTCATCACGCCGAGCGTCGACCAGAAGGCCACCCTCGGGTGCAGTGTCAGCAGCAGCAGCACGAAGATCAGGAAAAAGCCCTGGAGCGCGTTCTGCAACAGGATCCAAACTAGCGAGTTGTAGTCTTCGGTTTCGTTGTAGATGGTCGTTATCTGCACGCCAGCAGGGGCCTCGGCGCGCATTTCTGTCAGGGCTTCCTGAACGGCGCGGTTCGTGTCCCAGATATTGAATTCGTCGGCGGTTTGCAGCGTCACCAACGCCGACGGCTCGCCGTTCATACGGGAATAGAGATTTGTATCCTGGAAGCCATCGACAACCGTGGCAACGTCGCCGATACGCACAGCACCGCCGTCGGGCGTCTGGCGTATGATGATGTTCTCAAAGTCAAGTTGAGTGTCGGCGAGGTTTCGGGCCTGAAGCTGAAAGTTTCCGTCAGCCGTGCGCACGCTGCCGGCGCCGAGATTGAGTGACGTCCCACGCACTGCTCGTGCGACCTCATCGAAGGTTAGGCCGAACGCCTGCAGAGACGATTCCGAAACTTCGATCGACACTTCGGGCTGGCGCACACCGACCACGATGGTGTTGGCCCCGCCCGGCAAGAGCGAAATCCGGTCGCGCAGCCGCTCGGCGGTGTCGCGGATGGAGCGCTCGCCGACTTGGCCGTGCACTCCAATGATGATCGACCAATTGCGCCCGACCTCGCGAGCAACCTGGATCGGCTCCATGCCTTGCGGCAGGCCGCTGATGGAATTGACCCTGGAGCGCACTTCCTCGGTCATGGCGTCGACATCGACGCCTGGGTCGGCGGCGATACGCACCCAGCCCGAACTTTCCCCCGCGCGCGACCTCACCCAATCAACGTTATCGAGGTCGGCGGTCGCCTCCTCGATACGCACGATGACTTGGGATTCCATGTCCTCGGGGCTGGCGCCTGGCCAGATCGCAGTCACGAAGACGCCATCGCCGCGACCGGCCGGCCAGAATTCTTTCTCCATGTTGGTGAAAGAAAAGATCCCCGCGACCACGCAAAAGATCATCAACAGGTTGCCGGCGACGGGATTGCGTCCCCACCAAGCGACAAGGCCCTTTAGCATGTGGTGTCTCCAAGCGCGCGGGTCGAACCCGGCTGCGCTATTGGCGAATTTCCAAGTTCTGTTGCGCGGCGGGCTGGGCGGTCGTCTCGCCAGCGCGGTTGATCGGGGTTACGGCCATGCCTTGGCGGGGGGACGTCAACACGGAAACGACGACCCGCTCGCCGTCTGCGACGCCCTCCCGAAACAGCACCTCGTCGGCGGTTGTTTGCGCCGCGCGAACCTGGCGAATGTCGATGTTGTTTTCGGGGGTGACGACATAGACGAACTCGTTGCGCTTGAGCGCGCTGCGCGGTGCGGCGACCAACGTCTCGCGGCCCGAGCCTTCCAGGCGCGCCGACACGAACATGCCGGGCGCCAGCGGGGCGGCGTTGCGGGCGTTGAATGGGTCGCGCACTTCCACGACGCCGTAGACGAGGCGCGTGCGCGCATCGACAGTGGCTTCCGTACGCACAAGTCGGCCTTCCCAGGTGCGGATGCGTCCACCCGTTACGCTGCTGACTTGTGCTACAGGTCCCTGATTGGCCCCGGTGGCGGTGAAACCAACGGGAATACGCAGGGACGTTAGGTCGGCGTCGGTCAAGGGCACCCGGATTTCCATGGTGTCGGTGGCGAACATCACCGCGACCGGAACGCCCGGGCCAATATAATCCCCGATATTGGCGCGTCGCGTGCGCACACGGCCCGTGAACGGTGCGCGAATGCTGGTGCGCGACAGATCGAGTTCGGCGGCGCGCAATCCAGCTTGGGCTGCAGCGAGCGCGGCGCGCGCCTGCGCCAATTGAGGCTCGCGCACGGCGAGCGGCGGTGGATCGCCGCGGCCCAGGGCTTGCCAATCCTGGCGCGCCAATTCGCCTTCTGCTTCTTCGCGGGTCAGCGCCTCTTCAGCTTGCGCGAGCTGGGCGCGGGCGCGCGCGACGGCGAGACGATAATCGGCGTCCTCGAGACGGGCCATGACCTCGCCTTCGACGAATGCCCCGCCATCGACGAATTTGGGGCTCGCCCAAATCATTCTGCCGGCGACCTGCGACGCCAGCGATGCTTCGACCCGCGGGCGCGCCTCGCCCTGCACATTGATGGAGATGATTGTCGGACGAGAATGGGCGACCGCGAATTGCACCGCCGGCGGATGGGGCGCATCGGTCTTTTCCTTGGGTTTCGGGCCGGTCGCCATCATGATCCCAAACAGCAGAACGCCGCCCCCGATCACCACCAACGGCGCGGCGAACACCAACCATCTGCGCACCATCGCCCATAACGGCGAACGCGGCTTCTCCAGCGCTTCCGAATTGGTGGTCATGTTGAGATCCATCTTGTTCATGGCGCCGCTCCGCGAGTTCGGTCAATGCCGCCCGTTCTTGCCCCACCGCCGATCGCGACATGGAACGCGATGCGATTGGACACGCGATCGGCGCGCGCGCCAATCAAGCCGCGTTCAGCGTCGATGCGCCGTGTGTAGGCGTCAATCAATTCAAATAGGGTCGCCACACCGCGCGAGTATTCGCGCTCGGCCAGATCTTGCGCGGCGCGCGCTTCTTCCGCAGCGGTGGCGAATTCACGCTCGCGCACGTCAAGGCTTTGGTCAGCGCTAATCGCGCCCTCGACCTCGCGCCACGCCGCAAGCGAGGCGCGCACATACTCGGCGGCAGCGGCGCGGCGGTCGGCGACGCTGGCGCGCGATTCGGCCAGCAACGCCCCGCCTTGGAAGATAGGCATCGTGATGCCAGCGACGATGTTGGAAATAAGGTTGGCGCTGTCGTCGATGTTGCGCAGCCTTGGATTGGGCCCGGGGTCAGTCGCGCCGGCGCTGCCCGTCAGGGTCAGGCGCGGCAGCATTGCAGCGCGCGCTTCATGCATGCGGAAACCAGCCGCGCGCATGCGATCCTCGGCCGCCAGCACGTCCGGGCGACGCTCCAACAAATCAGCTGGCGCGCCGGCAGCCGCAAGTGCGGTGAGTTGCGGCAACGCACCTTGCGCGCGCAACACGCCATCCGGATAGCGCCCCATCACCTCCTGCAGGCGGCGAGAGGCGATTAGGAGCGCATCTTGCGCTTGCGCCTCGAAGGCGCGCGCGGAGGCCACTTGGCTGCGCGCCGTGCGAAGGTTCAGGGATGAGGCGATCCCGGCGTCGTAGCGGCGCTGCGTCAGGTCGAGCGCGCGCTCCCGCGTCTGCAGGTCTTCCAACGCCAGCGCCAACAATTGCTGCGCTTCGATCAGCGAGACCCAAGCTTGCGCAGCTTGGCCGGCAACCGAAATGCGCGCGTCGTTCAGATCTTCTTCTGCCGCGTCCGCACTCAGATCGGAGGCGAGCGCGCGCGAGGCGAGCCGGCCCCACAAGTCGATCTCCCAACTTGCGACGACGCTTGAGGTCATGAACTCGGTGCGCAGACGCTCGTTCGAGCCTGCGATGGGCGTTTCCATGCGCGTCGCGTCAGCGCCGATGTCGAGACTTGGAAGGAGATTGCCGCCGAAAGAGCCGCGCGCGCGCCACCGCGCGGCGCGGTAGCGGGCTTCGACGATTTGCAAGTCGGGGCTGCCTGCGAGCGCCTCGCGCGCGAGAGCCGACATCTCAAGGGAGTTCAGGTCGTCGAGCCAGGTGGCCGCGGGGGAGGCTGCGAGCTCAGCGGCGCGCTCGGGGCCGATGGCGTCAGCGGCGACGTAGCTGTCCGGTTCGGGCGGAAGATTGCGACCCGCGCACGCCCCAATTGCGGCGATCAGGCCCAAGCCAATCCAGATGCGGGCGCTGCGCTGCATTTAACTCCTCGCTCGGGGACTGGCTCTAGTGATGAATCTCTCGAAAGTCAATAAATGTGTATTGAATTTCGATAAATACGGTACGACGCATACTGGCTGCACCGTTTCACGCATAGCCTTTGATGCCGGCTTCAAGCGCTTTGGATGCGTGGGCGCGGTGCGATACCCTTTGAGCCGCCATGAATCGCTGGATCGTACTGCGCGGGCGCTTGGACAGGGTCCCCAGCCCGGCGTGGGCGGCTGCGGCCCTAGCCGCCTTGGCGACCCTGCTGGCGTTCTCCACCGACGCACGCGCGACGCTGCTCATTCTCCTTGCGGTTGGCGCGGGGTATTGGGCGTTGCGGGAAGCGCGCCGCTTTGTCATCGCGCCGAGCCCGGAAGAAGACGCCTCGCACGCAGGGCTCGCCGAGCTTGCGCCTCTGCTTGAGGGGCTGCCCGATCCTGCCTTGCTTGTCGATGCTGATCGACGCATCGCCGGATCGAACGCGGCGGCCCGCCGGCAAATGGAGTTCGAGGCGCGCGGCCAATTCTTGACTTCGATCCTGCGCCATCCAGACGTATTGGAAGCGGTGCAAGCGGCGGTCCAGGACGGTGTGACGCGCGCTGTCGAGTACGAGACGACAGCGGGCGTAGAGCGCCACACACGTTGCTACGTGGCGCCAGTCAATTGGAGCGAGAAACCCGCAGCCTTATTGGTGTTTCACGATCAGACCGCGCGCATCAGCACCGAACGCATGCGCGCCGATTTTCTCGCCAACGCAAGTCACGAACTGCGTACGCCGTTGGCCTCGCTCACGCTCTTGATAGAAACTATCGCCGGCCCGGCGCGCGACAATCCTGCCGAACGCGAGCGGTTCCTCAAGATGATGCAGGTTCAAGCCGAACGCATGCGGCGGCTCATCGACGACCTTCTCTCGCTGTCGCGCATCGAACTTGACGAACACGTCCCGCCGTCCGATCGCGCTGACCTCGCGGCCTTGGCGCGTGAGACCGCCGACATGCTTGGCGCAGTGGCCAGCGAACGCGGCGTCCGCATTGACTTGAACATTCCCCCGGCGCCAGTTTGGGTGGTGGGTGAACGCTTTCAGCTAGTTCAAGTCGTCCAAAACCTGATCGACAATGCGTTGAAATACTCTCCCGCCAACGGGGCGATCGTGGTGGAAGTAGGCGAGCGGGGAAGTCGGGAGGAGGTCGTCGCTCACGCCGGGCGGCGATGGCCGGAGGCTGGGCGCATGGCGCTCGTATCGGCCGCCGCCGCCAACCGCCCCTACGCCTTTGTCCGCGTGGAAGATTCTGGCCACGGTGTCGCCCGCGACCTGCTGCCGCGTCTGGGGGAGCGCTTCTTTCGCGTGGAGCGCGAGCAGGGCCAAGAAAAGGGCGGTACGGGCCTTGGATTGGCCATCGTCAAGCACATCGTGAACCGCCACCGCGGCGGATTACTGGTGGAAAGCCAGGTGGGGCGCGGCTCGGCGTTTTCCGCCTATGTCGAGCGAGCCGAATCATGAGCCGGCATGCGGGGGATTTCACATCAGTGTCATCAAAGCCGCTTAAGTGTTGGGGGCGGAATGAAAAGGGCTGAGTCGCGGTCACCCCGCGCCCGGGAAGAGGGGTTGGTTATGGAGTTGTCAGCCGATGGCGCCGAGCGGGTCGCGCCGAGCCTAGCTATGACCGCGCCGACCGTTCGCAATCACGCCGGTGTGGCAGCTAACGCCGCGACCAAGGTCAGCGCCCGCGACATCAATGTGTTCTACGGCGACAAGCAGGCCCTGTTTGATGTGTCGCTCGACATTCCCGACCGCGCTGTCAGCGCCTTCATCGGCCCCTCCGGGTGCGGCAAGACGACGTTCCTGCGCTGCATCAACCGCATGAACGATACGATCGAGGGCTGTCGCGTCTCCGGCACGCTTCAGATCGAAGGCAAGAACGCTTACGCAAGCGATGTGGACCCGGTGGTGCTGCGCACGCGCGTCGGCATGGTGTTCCAGAAGCCAAACCCTTTTCCGAAATCGATCTACGACAACGTCGCCTATGGCCCCCGCATCCACGGCATGGCGCGGTCGAAGGCCGACATGGACCAGATCGTGGAGACATCGCTCCGCCGCGCCGGCCTTTGGAATGAGGTCAAGGACCGCCTGGCTCAGCCCGGCACGGGCCTCTCCGGCGGCCAGCAGCAGCGTCTGGTCATCGCACGAACTGTGGCGGTCAATCCCGACATCATCCTCATGGATGAGCCGTGTTCGGCGCTCGACCCGATCGCAACCGCAATCATCGAAGAATTGATCGACGAGCTGCGCGAAAATTTCTGCATTGTCATCGTAACGCACTCTATGGCCCAGGCCGCACGGGTGTCGCAAAAGACGGCATTCTTTCACCTGGGGAAGCTGGTGGAGACCGGCGCTACAGAGGAAATCTTCACCAATCCTCGTGACTCGCGTACGCAAGATTATATCACCGGCCGTTTCGGCTAACGCGTCGGACCCCAAATGCGACTCACGGCTTGGATCGGGCTCATTGTCGCATTTGAGGTCCAAAGACGCTTTAGATGATATGGCAAGGCGTGGACGTAGCCGAGCGACGCCGGCGAGCGCGTCGGCGCCCAGGATCAAGACGAGTATGGCCGAGCACACCGTCAAGGCATTTACCGAGGAGCTCGACGCGCTGACCCAGGAAGTCGCGCGCATGGGCGGATTGGCAGAAACCGCGGTAAATGACGGCCTCGCCGCTGTCGTGCGCCGCGACACCGATCTGGCGCAGAATGTCATCGAGCGCGATGTCCGCATCGATGCCGCCCAACGCGAGGTGGAGAAGAAAGCGATCAAACTGTTCGCGTTGCGCCAGCCGATGGCGAGCGATCTGCGTGTCGTGCTCACGGCGTGGCGAATCGCAAGCGAACTTGAGCGCATAGGCGACCTTTCGAAGAACATCTCCAAACGCGCGCTTATTCTCAACGAGGCCGAACCTATCCAGCTCACGCGCAGCGTCGACCGCATCGGCAAGATCGCGGCGACGCACCTGAAGCAAGTGCTCGACGCTTACGCCAACAAGGATGTGGACGCCGCCATCGCCGTTTGGCGCCAGGACGACAATATCGACGCTCATTACAACTCGCTGTTCCGCGAACTGCTCACCTACATGATCGAGGACCCGCGAACGATCAGCTCATGCGCGCACCTGCTGTTCATCGCGAAGAACATTGAACGCATCGGCGACCACGCCACCAATATCGCCGAATACATCCATTTCCTGGTCACGGGCGAGGAAATCACCACCAAGCGTCCGCGCGCCGCCGCCGATGACGGCGATTGAAGGGACTGGCGATGGCAAAGCCCACCCGTGTCCTTGTGGTCGAGGACGAGGAGGCGCTTGCGCAGCTTCTGAAATACAATTTGGAGAAGGAAGGCTATAGCGTAAGCGTGGCCGTCGATGGCGAGGAGGCGCTGATTGTCGCCGAGGAAGCCGGCCCTGATCTTGTCGTGCTCGACTGGATGTTGCCGAAGGCCTCCGGAGCTGAAGTCTGCCGTCGCCTGCGCGCGCGCAAGGAAACGCGTAATACGCCGATCGTGATGCTGACGGCGCGCGGGGAAGAGAGCGACCGGATTCGCGGCCTCGACATGGGCGCCGACGATTACATAACCAAGCCGTTTTCCATGTCTGAATTGCTGGCGCGCCTGCGCGCTGTCATGCGGCGCATCCGCCCGGGCCTCGCCGAGGATAAGCTGACCTGCGGCGACATCCTCATGGACCGCGTCAGCCACCGGGTGAGGCGCGGCGCGCGCGAGGTTCATCTTGGCCCGACGGAGTTTCGCATCCTCGAACACCTGATGCAGCATCCAGCCCGCGTGTTCAGCCGCGAACAATTGCTCGATGCGGTGTGGGGCTCCGACATTTATGTCGAGGCGCGCACGGTTGACGTGCATATCGGACGCCTGCGCAAGGCGCTGATGGTGGGCGAAGAGAGCGATCCGATCCGCACCGTTCGCAGCGCCGGCTATGCGCTGGATTTTGATGCGGGGGCGTGAACCGCGCACCACGAGCGCGGGCTATTGGGCTCGCATTCGCGCAAGGGCTTGAGACGCAAGCGTAACGCACGTCTGAAGGCGCGCGGTTCAACATGGAAACGCTCGCCCATACCCTCTGGGTTGGCGAACAAGCTGTCCTCTCATCTCGATGAGTCGGAGCGCGCGGCTCCTGCTGCGCCACGCGGCGCAGCCGCGCTTTTTCCTCCGATCTAAGGTAGATGTGGCCAGCGAAACGCGCCTTCGGCGTGTGGGCGCGGCAGGAGCCGCGCGCTCCAACCCTCGAACGTCGCGCGCGGTCATCCCCTAGGTTCCGGACCGCGCTCCGCGCGTCCGGAATGACGGAGATCAAATGGTTTTGAAGAAACCCTCGTCGACGGTGATTTCCTCGACCATCTGCACTCCCACTCCGAGGCGGCGCTCCTTCAGGAGTTGGCAAAAGTTTTCGCCGTCGATGAGATCATCGATCTCCGTCAATTATCCAAAAAGCTCCGCAGTTTCCGCGACCGGCTCGGGTGCTTCAGCTTCCGCAGCGCCTTGGCTTCGATCTGACGGATGCGCTCGCGCGTGACCGAGAATTGCTGGCCCACTTCCTCGAGCGTGTGATCGGTGTTCATGCCGATGCCAAAGCGCATGCGGAGCACGCGCTCTTCGCGCGGCGTCAGCGAGGCGAGCACGCGCGTGGTGGTTTCGCGAAGATTGCTTTGGATGGCCGCGTCCACGGGCAAGATGGCGTTCTTATCTTCGATGAAGTCGCCCAGATGTGAATCTTCTTCATCGCCGATCGGGGTTTCCAAGGAGATCGGCTCCTTGGCGATCTTCATCACCTTGCGCACTTTTTCGAGCGGCAGGCCGAGCTTCTCGGCCAATTCCTCAGGCGTCGGCTCGCGGCCGATTTCGTGCAGCATCTGTCGAGATGTGCGCACAAGCTTGTTGATGGTCTCGATCATATGGACCGGAATGCGGATCGTGCGCGCCTGATCGGCAATGCTGCGCGTAATCGCCTGCCGGATCCACCACGTCGCGTAGGTCGAGAATTTGTAGCCGCGCCTGTACTCGAACTTATCGACCGCCTTCATGAGCCCGATATTGCCTTCCTGGATCAAATCCAGGAATTGCAGGCCGCGATTGGTGTACTTCTTGGCGATGGAAATGACGAGGCGAAGGTTGGCTTCGACCATTTCCTTCTTGGCTTGGCGCGCTTCGCGCTCGCCTTTTTGGACCGCGTGAACGATGCGGCGGTACTCATCGATCGGCACGCCGGTTTCTTGCGCGAGCACTCCGATTTCGGCGCGAATCTCGGCGATGTCGTCGGCTTCGGAGGCGACAAACTTGCCCCAGGTCTTTGACTTCGCCGAGATCTTATCAGTCCACTTCGGATCGAGTTCGCTGCCTTGATAGGCTTCCAAGAACTGTAGGCGCGGCACGCCGCTCGATTCCGCCAGCCGCATCAGCTTGCCTTCGAGCTGAATGAGTTTGCGGTTGATGGCGTAGAGCTGTTCAACCAGGCTCTCAATCCGCGCATTGTTGAGTTTCAGCTTCTTCAATTGCTCGATGATGGTGTTTTCGGCGCCGTCATAGGCTTCCTTCTGCGCACCGGGCAGCGAACGGCCCTTCAGCCGCAGATCGATGCGCTTTTCCTGCAGCTTGCGGAATTGCCCGAAGGCTTCGGCGATGGCGTCCAGAGTGGACATCACGCCTTCCTTGAGTTCGGCCTCCATCGCCGACATGGAAATGGCTGCTTCGTCGTCAAACTCGCTGTCGCTGTCGGCTTCGGCGGCCGCTTCGCCGGGGTCCTTTGCTTCCGCGTCGGGATCGTTCTTGGCGGCGAGTGCGGCCTTGGCGGCTTCGGGATCCACGAGACCGTCGGCATTCACACCGGGCGCCGATTGGGGAACGATGCCCATCTCGGCGCCGTAGGTGGCTTCCAGATCGATGATGTCGCGCAGAAGGATCTTCTGTTCGCGCAGTTCATCGCGCCACACCATGATGGCTTCGAAGGTAAGCGGGCTCTCGCACAAGCCGCGGATCATTGCGTCGCGGCCGGCCTCGATGCGCTTGGCGATGGCGATTTCGCCTTCGCGCGAGAGCAATTCGACGCTGCCCATCTCGCGCAGGTACATGCGCACAGGATCGTCGGTGCGGTCGGCGTCTTCGCGCGTGTTGGTGACGGGCGGCTTGGCCTCGTCACGGACTACGACAGCCTTGGTGTCTTCCTCGACCGCTTCGCCTTCTTCTTCGTTGTCCACGACGTTGATCCCCATTTCGTTCAGCTGGGACATCACGTCTTCGATCTGTTCGGAGGAGAATTCCTCCGAGGGCAGCACCTTGTTGAGTTCCTCATGGGTGACGAAGCCGCGCGTCTTGGCAGCCTTGATCATCTTTTTCACGGCGGCGTCCGAGAGGTCCAGAATCGGCCCATCGGGGGCGTCTTTTTCTTCCGTCGGCGTCGTCTCTTCGGTCTTGCTCATCGGAACTCAGCTCTTCCACATTCTCAGATAGGGGTGATGCCTCAGGCGACCATGCCGTCGGCGCCGTCTTCGGCAGCGTTCTCGTCGAGTTTGGCTTCGCGGGCGCGGGCTTCGATCGTGCGCGCTTCGCGGCTCAGAGCCTGGAAGCGAACGAACGCGGCTTCATCGCCTTCGGCGGCCGCTTTGCGCAGCTCGCCCAATTCCTCCCTGATCGCCGGCAGCACCACATTCCGCGTCACTTGGGCCAGCCACTCTTCAGGCTTGGCCTCGTGTCCACGGTCCGGTCGACCGTTTTGCCCTGAGGGCTTTTCGTCCAGCTTCCAACGCGAAATGCGCGCCGCGGCGCGCTCTTGACCCAATCGGGTGAGATGGAGGCTCAGGGCCTCGCGGTCAATGGGCTTGGCTCCTTCTTGTGTCTCCGCGATGGCGAGAAGCGCGGCGCGGATTGCCGCAAGCTCCGGATCGGCAATGGCCAGGCGGTCCAGCCAGTCCGAAAAGCGGACCAAAACGCCCGGGTGATCGATAGCCGCGCGAAGGAAGCTCTCTGCCGCTGGCCTGGGCCGGGCCGCCGACGCGATCGCCTTCAGTTCCTGGGTTGCCCCGGGAGGCGGGGCGTTTCGGGGGTAGCGGCTGTCTGGGGCCTGCGGCGGGCGCTGGCTCCTCAGCAGCGCGTCCGCGCGCGATAGCAGCTCTCCGAAATACAGTTTGCGGGTTTCCGGCTCCGCAATGCGGTTCACCGCCTCCCGCAGGCCCGCCTTGAACGCGGCGCGCGCTTCCGGCGTCGCCAGCGCATGTCTGGCCTTTTCGCGCTCGAACAGCGCATCGGAAGCGGGCGCTGCTGCTGAGATGAGCGCAACAAGCGCTTCCCCACCAGCGCGGCGGAAAATATCGTCGGGGTCCTCGCCGTTCGGAGCATAGGCGATCTTTATCGTGCGGCTGGGTCCCAGATGCGGCAGCGCTAGATCGAGCGCGCGCTCAGCGGCGCGCTTGCCGGCCGCGTCGCCGTCGAAGCAGAGCACCGGCTCGCCTCCCGCTCGCCACACCAATTGCAATTGTTCTTCCGTCAGCGCAGTTCCCATCGGCGCGACCGCCGCAATACCCGCGCGCTCAAACGCGATGACATCGAGGTAGCCCTCGGCGACCACGAGGCCGCTTGCCTTGCTTTTGGCCAGTGTCTCGCGAGCCTGCTTCAGCCGATAAAGTATGCGGCCCTTGTGAAATAACGCAGTTTCAGGAGAATTTATGTATTTTGCACGCGCGTTTGGATCGAGCGCGCGCGCACCAAACGCGACCACCTTGCCCGCCGGATCAGTGATCTCAAACGTGATGCGATCGCGGAACGTGTCGATCGCGCGCCGGCCTTCTTCACCCTCGCGCGCAAGCCCGGCTGCGACCGCCTCCTCAAGTGTGAAACCCTCCGCACGGAGCCTGTCGAGCGTCCAGGTCCACCCGTCGGGCGCTAAGCCGATGCCAAAGCGCTCCCATACATCTGGTCCCAGCCCGCGGCCCTCGAGATAGCGGCGCGCCTGCGCGCCGCCCGACGAACGTAGCGCATCGCGATAGAGCGCGGCTGCATGTGCAACCAGCTGCAGGAGCCTCCTGCGGCGGTCGGCTTCGCCTCTGTCCTCAAGCTCGTCCCGGGGCAGCGCCATCCCCGCGCGCTCAGCCATGTGCGCGACGACCTCCGGAAAAGTGAGGCCTTCGAGCTTCATCGCCAGCGTGAACACGTCGCCCTTTTCACCACACCCGAAGCAATTGTAGATGCCCTTGGCGTCGAGCACGTGGAAGGAGGCGCTTTTTTCCTGATGGAAGGGGCAGCAGGCCCAATAGTCGCCAGCGCCAGGGCGTGTCTTGCGTTTGTCCCAGGCCATGCGCCGGCCCGCGTAGTCGGCGATAGACACACGGTCGCGAATTTGGCGCAGGAAGGCGTCGGAAAAGCGCATCGGACCTTTGGGGCAGGCGAAAGCGCGATTCTATCTGATTCGGCCCAGCGAATGTTCCGATCTAGAATTGATTGGACGATCGGGCGAATTTCAGGTTCGCCACACTAGCGGGAAAAGACGTTTTATTGTCGCAATTTAGCCGAGCCCGACGCGCAGAAGCGCCGACGAGGCAAGGAAGGGGACCTAATGCAGATCTTCAAAGCCGCCGCAGTAGCGGCGTTGTTGACCGCCGGCGCCGCCGCGCCCGCCGTCGCTCAAGAGGCCGGGCACGAAGGCCACATGATGCGCCATATCGAGGGAACGCTGCTTTCAGTGTCGGCTGAAGGCCGCGTCGAGAGTGCGCCCGACATGGCGACGATTTCGCTTGGCGTGACGACAGAGGGCCAGAGTGCGGCCGCCGCCATGGCCGAAAACGCGCGCCGCATGAGTGCGCTCACCCAGGCATTGCGCCGCGCCGGCATCGCCGAACGCGATATCCAGACGACGAACGTCTCAGTAAATCCGCAATATTCTTATGTCGAGAACGAGGCGCCGCGCATCACCGGCTACCAAGCCAACAATCAGGTGAATGCGCGGGTGCGCAATCTCGCCAACGTCGGCCGCGTAGTTGACGCCTCGGTGAGCGCGGGCGGCAACACAGTCAACGGCGTGAGTTTCTCGCACGCTGAACCCGACACACATCTTGACGCGGCTCGCCGCGAAGCTGCCGCGGCTGCTCGCCGGCGCGCCGATCTTTACGCGCAAGCGTTTGGAATGCGCGTGCACCGCGTGATCGCCATCAGCGAAGGCGGAGGATTCGCACCGCGTCCCGAGGAAATGATCAGGGTGACGGGCGCACGCTTATCTGCGGACGATGCGCCGCCGGTGTCGCCTGGTGAAATCACCACGAGCGTCAATATCACGGTGACCTACGAATTGCGCTGAGTTCGGCGTGTGGCGAGGGCCGGTCAAGCCCTCGCCACACCTACCTTGGCCGCGTGCGTGACCGCCGTCACTGTGAGTTGGGGCACGGAGGCCTAGGTTTCCATTATCGAAGCACGCTCGGAGAAGGACATCATGGCCCGCATCGCTCGCTCAGCATGGAACCACGCTCAGGCGATCGCGGTTTTCGCGCTCTGCATTGGCGCGTCGATGGTCTTGCCGTTGAGCCTCGCAGCTATCGGCTTCCACACCCTCTAAATCGGCCTAAGATAATCGCCCAACAGACTGGGGGCGCGGCATGCGAGGGACTCTTCTTTGGGGGATTTGCGGGGCCGTGTTGGCGTTCATGGGAACGACCAGTCCCGCAAGCGCGCAGGCGCGGCTGTTTTCGGACCAATTAGAGCTGCAAGCGACGATCGAAGGCCCGATCGACGCTCTTGTACGTGCATCCGTGCGCAGCACCGATCCATATCCTGCGATCTTCGTCCTGGAAGGCGGCGCCCAGCGCTATGACATGCAGATGTCCGCGCGCGGCATTTCCCGCCGCATCGGCGGGTTCTGCACCTTTCCGCCAATTCGCCTCGATTTCGATCAAAACGCGTTGCGGGGCACGCTCCTGCAAGGACAAAACCGGTTGAAGCTGGTCACGCGGTGCCGCGCCGGGGGCGCCTATGAGCACCTTACCATGCTCGAATACACCGCATATCGCCTTTACAACGAGATTACTCCCTTCAGCTTTCGCGTTCGTCCTGTGCGCGTCACCTATCACGATACCGATGGCCGCCGCCGCGACACGACACAGTTCAATTTCCTAATCGAGGACGTCGACGACTTGGCCCGTCGCAACCGCCGCGTCGCGCTCGAAGTGCAAACGCGCGAAGTAACCTCAGCGCAGCTCGACCCTGATTTGTCTGCAAGTGTGGGTTTGTTCCAATACATGATCGGCAATCTGGACTGGGACATGGTTGCGGGCCCCGCCGGTCAGGAATGCTGTCACAACGGCAAGCTGTTGGCCTTATCGCCGACATCACGCGAGAACGTCGCGCCGATCCCGTTCGACTTCGATTTTTCGGGGTTCGTCAACGCGCCTTACGCCACGCCTCCCGAAGGAATTGACGTGTCGAACGTCCGCACGCGTCACTACCGCGGCTATTGCCGGCACAATGACCGCCTGCCGGCCGCCGCTGAGCGCTTTCGCGCCCGCCGAGCCGCGCTTTATGCGATCATCGACGGTGAAACGCGCCTGCCGGAATCGCGCCGTCGCGTCGCACGACGCTACATTGAGGGCTTCTTTGAGACGCTCGACGATCCGGAGCGCTTCAATCGCCAGATCGTCGCGCGGTGCCGCGGCTAAGGCGGCGCTTCGAGAGCGCCAGTTTCAGCCGCGCATTGCGCGCTCGCCAACGCGGTCATGGGGCCGCCTTCGGGGTCGAGCGCCGCGATTCGATTGAAATAGGCGCAGCGTTCGGCCAGCGTCGATGCAACCAAGGGCACACGCGCGCCACGGTGGATTGTTGTTGCAGCGCCGTTTTCAAAGATGAGGAAGGCGTGAGGGTCCAGTTGGCCGCGGCTCACCGCGATGTCAGCAACAATGACGCGCCCGCCAAATCGTGGAAGAACAGTAGGCGCGACCTTGGAATGTCCAACCACCAATCGGGAAACGCCGTGGCGCGCCAGCAGCGCCTCCAAATGCGTGCGTTCGGCGTCCTCGGCGTTAGTGGAGAGGCCGCGATACCACAGCGGCCCATCTTGGTCTGTGAGAATTCCGGGGTGCGACGCGGTCTGGCGCCCGGCAAGCGCAGCGCGAACGGCGTTGTTCATCGCATCACGATCAGCAGCGAGATAGGTCGGGCCGATTCCGCCATGCAGATAAAACGTATCGTTGATGCGGATAACGCTGTTGTGGCCCGACACCCAGCGGCCATAGGCGCCGCCGCTGCCCCAGGCGCGTCGGTGCTCGACATAGCCCAAGGGATGTTCGCTCTCCCACTGGGCGCGGAAAACATCATCCATGACTGGGGCGCCCGTCGGCAGCGGGTTTGCCCGCAGGAAATCCAGTGTCTGTCGGTAGAAGATTTCACGTCGCCGCCGTGAGCCGTTGTCGACGAATGCGGCGTACTCTCCTGGGTGCACGTAGCGGAGATCGCCCGTGACGTTCATCGCTTCGTGATTGCCGATAAGGGCGTGCACGCGCCCGCCGCGCCGGCGCGCCTGGGCTTCAAGGCGGCGCAGCAGGTCCATGATGGCGCGGCTGTTAGGGCCGCGGTCGGGAACATCGCCGAGCTGGACGAGGTGTGTTGGTCCGCCAATCCAAGAGTTGCGCCCATCGATCAGCTGCGCCGTTCGCAGCATATCTACGAACTTGTCGTAGTCGCCCTCCAAGTCCCCGATCACAACTACGCGCGCGACATTGTCCCATTGCGATTGCTGGGCGTGCGCGGGCGCTGCAAACATTGCCGCCACGCACCATGCCAAGGTGAGGAGCTGCACCAAGACCTTCATGATGCCGGACCATAGCGCGAAAGGAGCGGCTGACCTTGGACGCCTTCATCGGCGATGACCACGCCTCCATCGCCAAGAACCGCAACGCCTTCCGCCTGCACGTGGGTCGGATTCAGCCGCCGCGCGGAGAGGATTTCTCCGTCCAAGCTCAGTTCCGCCAAGGCGCCGTCGAACGCCGATAGCAGCAAGAGGCGGTTGCCGCGTGCATCGATGTCGAGTGAGGAGGGGCGGAAACGGCGGACGCTCGCGGCCTGGGCCAACCCCGCCTCGGAAAGACGCAGCCAAGGCCGTGTTGCGTCGCCACCGATCGGCCAAGCTAGAAGTTGGATCGCACCGCTCATCTCGCGAGCCTGGTTATGCTTGCAGGCGAGAATAAGGCTCCGTTCCGCGGCAAGGTAGGCAAGGCCCTCGATTTCGCAAACGTCGGCAAGGTCGAGATCGTGCGTGTCGAACCGGATATGTGCGCCGTCCGCGCCTTCATGGAATCGAAAAAGGCGCCCGGCGCTCGTCGTCATCCAGAACTCGCCGTCTGGCGTGATCGCCAGCCCCTCGAAGTCGCCGCGTTCGATCGGATCGCCCAGAGCGAACGCTTTCACCAGCACACCGCGCGCAGCGTCGATCTGGTAAATCACTGCTTGCTCGTCGTCGTGGCCGAACAGGCGTCCGTCAGCGCCGGCCGCGAGGCCGGAAATCTCGCGCAATCGATCTGGCAAGCGCCATTGTTGTTCTGGCTCGGCAGCGAACAGAGAGTTGGATGGCGGGTCTTGGATTGGCGCTGCAGTTGGCGGTCCGCACGCCGACAGGGCCAAGAGTGCAATCGTGATACACCCTCTAATCGTCAACGGCGTCATTGTCGCGTTTCTTGTCTTCGTCGCGCTCGTGCGGTTCGTCCTTCGACATCCATTCGCGCGAAAACATCTGTTTGCCCGTGGTCTCGGCGCCGAACTCCGTCGCCCACAGGCCGAGCACGGTATAGTTGAAGAAGATCGAAATGATGGCTGCGACCTCCACCGCGTTGATGCCGCACGACACCCCGACCGCGATGGATGTGAAAAGGTAAGTTGTTTCGGCGCTGTCCTTCAGCGTGTGGCGGAAACGAACCCCGGCGACGATGCCGGCGAGACTGAAGGCAAGCGCCAGGCTGTTGTGCACGACATGGACGATGCCAGTGACAACCATCGGCAGTACGAGAATAGTCTGGATGAAGGACTGGCTTACGTCCTTGCGACGCCGCGCGCCCATGCACACCCAGGTCACCGGCAGCATCAGGGCGAAGGAAGCGAATATCGCGAGCGCCAGGCGTATGCCGTCGGTCAAGGTCGAGGTCGCGCCTGGCTGGATCGGTTCGAACGCCGATTGCCCGACAGCGCTGACCGCGCCCCCGACCGGCAGCACTTCCATCAAGGCTGGATAGACGCCGAGCGCGGCTGCGACCAAGGCGACAAGCGCACCGTAATAGAGGCTGATGAAGAAGTAGGGCTTCATCAGCTTCGGCAGCCCAGGGGCGCGCGTGCTGGTTTCATCGTCGGTAGTTTCGACCATTGGCGACCCCCGTGATCGAGACGCAAAGCTACCTTTAACAGAATTCGCGCTCGTGTTTACCCCAATGGCGTCGCCAGCGCCTGGCCGGCGAAAAACCGCCGTAAGTTTTCCATCACGTTCTGAGAGCCGGCATAGAGCGCTTCGCGCGTGGCCCCGCCCAAATGCGGGGTGAGCGTCGTGTTCGGAACATCGGCCCAGCGCAGCGCTGGCGTCGGCTCCTCGCTGAAGACATCAAGCCCCGCTGCAGCCAACCTGCCGGCCTTCAGCGCCCCAATCAGCGCCTCCTCATCGATTACACTGCCGCGTGAAACGTTGACCAGAATGCCCCGCTCGCCGAGCGCCTCAATCACTTGCGCTGATATGAGGTTTTCCGTGCTCTTATCGCCGCGCGCGGCCACCGCGAGCGTGTCGGCCCAATCGGCCAATTTCATCAGGTCGGGTTCGTACGAGAACGCCACTTCAGGTTTCGCGCGCGGGCCATACCATCTGATCTCCATGCCGAACGCGGCCGCGCGCGCGGCGATCGCTTGGCCGATCGCACCCATGCCGACAATGCCGAGTTTCATGCCGCGCAGGCGCCGCTGCGGCGGCACTGCAAGCGGGGGCGTCCATCTATCTTCGCGCAGGACGTGTTCGCCAAGCGAGAACGAACGCGCGCAGGAAATGATGTGTCCCATCGCCACGTCGGCGACGTCTTCGTAATTGATGTCGCGCCCATGGGCAATGGCGATGCCGCGTTTGTCGCAATGAGCCCGATCGAGCCCATCGACGCCGACGCCGAAACAGACGATGGCGCCGAGCTCGGGCAGCGCGTCGATCATTGTGTTGCTGATCCCGACATGGCCAATCGTGATGGCGGCGCGGATATCCTGGCGGTCAGTTGGCCAATGCACGACGTCGTAGTCGACGAGGCGCAGCTCGAACAAACCGAGGGGCGGGTGAATGAGAAGCGGCGGTTTGGACATATCGCGTTTATGGACCGCCGGCTTCCAGCCGGCAAACGCTGCATGCCGGCAAGATGCCGGCGGTCCTCATTGGCTTGACAGCCACGTCCTGAGTTCGCCCTCGGGCAGGTTCTCCGCGATCATGCCGCGATCTCGCCAGATGCGCCGGTTGCGGATGTTGACGCCGGCGCTGTCGAGAATTTGCATGGCGCGCGCGGCATCGTCCGCAACAATCACCCGCGCGCCTCTGAGGTCGCCGTAACCGGCGTTCACGAGGACGCCCAGATCATCGTAGTCGGCGTTGTCGGTGATGATCCAAACTGCCGCCTGGCGCACGGCGTAGGGAATTGAAGCCCCGTTGATCAGAGGCGCCACAAGAAGAAGGTCCGGTTGCGGCGGCGCCTGCGCGATAGTGAACGAGTTTTCGTAATTCGGGATGGCGAGCGGCAGGTTGGCGCACGCCGTAGCGACCGTCGCCGACTGCGCCTGCCTAGCGTCGAGATCGACATAGTCGCCGCTCGTCGCGACCATGCTTTGCGCGCGTGCATCATTAGAAGCGAAGAATGTTCCGGCAGGGACATGCACGCGGATCGGCTCGTCCGTCAGATTAAGTACGTGAAGCGAGACCCGTTCGATGTTGGATCCGTTGACTTCGGCCGCAATCTTGCCGGCCGCGATTAGATCCAACAGGAAGCCCGCTTGCGTGGGCGGCGGCGATCCGAATTCGACCTCGTTGCGCACTGCTTCGATGTCGGCTTCCGAGCTTTCGATTTGAGCTTGCTCAGTCGTTTGCGGTGCACCGCGCCACATCGGGACCAGCACGGCGAGAGCGATGCCGATCACGGCAGCGGCGATAGCGACCGGAATGATCTTGGACATCGCCGGCCCCGCAGCAACATGAAGCCAAGATGCTAGCCTACGCGGCCTTGGCTTTTTTCGCCATCGCTTTGGCGAAGCGCTCGAACAGGTAATGGCTGTCTTGCGGACCGGGCGAGGCTTCGGGGTGATACTGCACGGAGAACACCGGCTTGCCCTCAACTTCGATGCCGCAATTGGAGCCGTCGAACAGAGAAACGTGTGTTTCTTTCACACCCTTCGGCAGCGTGGCGCGATCGATGGCGAAGCCGTGGTTCATCGACACAATCTCGACCTTGCCGGTGGCGAGGTCCTTAACCGGGTGGTTGGCGCCGTGATGGCCTTGCGCCATTTTCAGCGTGCGCGCCCCAAGCGCCAGGCCCAACATCTGGTGGCCAAGGCACACGCCCATCACCGGCACGCCGCTCTCGACCAGCTTCTTGATTTGCGGAGCGGCGTAAATCCCCGTCGCAGCAGGATCGCCGGGGCCATTGGAAAGAAGCACGCCATCAGGCTTATGCGATAACGCTTCTTCAGCTGTCGCAGTCGCGGGCAGCACAATGCATTTGGCGCCGACATCGCCGAGACCGCGCAGGATGTTGCGTTTGACGCCGTAATCCATGACGACAACGGTGAAGCGCGGTTTCTTCAGCGCCTGCACACCCTCCGGCCAGCGCCAGCGGCCTTCGCTGACAAAGTAGGTTTGCGCGGTCGTGACTTCCTTCGCGAGGTCGAGCCCGATCAAGCCGGGCCATGCTCTCGCTCGTGCGGCTAATGCATCGAGATCGAGTTTGCCGTCGGTTGCATGTGCGATCACTGCGTTCGGCATGCCTTGTTCGCGAATGCGGCGGGTCAATGCGCGGGTGTCGAGGCCGGCAAGGCCGATGACGCCGCGCGCCTTAAGCCAGGCGCCAAGATGTTCGCCGGCGCGCCAGTTCGAAGGCGCGCTCGGCGTCGTGCGGAACACTGCCCCGCGCACGGCAGCCGCGGCGGCCGGTGAAGAGGTCTCAACATCCTCGGCATTAGCGCCGACATTGCCGATGTGGGGAAACGTGAAGGCGACGATTTGCGCTGCGTACGAGGGGTCGGTCAAGATTTCCTGATACCCCGTCATCGCCGTGTTGAAGCAGACCTCGCCCTCAGCCGCCCCAACGGCGCCCAAGCCTTCGCCCAAGAAAATGCTTCCATCGGCGAGCACAAGAGCGCCGGTGGCGGAGGATCGAGTCGATTGGGCCAAAGCGGCAGTGGAATAGGGGTCACCGAGCGAGGTGTCAAAAAATGCCCGGGCCTCTTCCTGGGCGCTGCTTGCCCCATGGACGCCGCAAAGGTGAACTCCATGTCAGAACGAGTTGGCGAAATTATGAATATCCTGTAAGGTTTGGGTGTGGGGACGAGTGCGATCAGATTTTGGACTGGAGCGGGCACCGCCCTGGGGCTGGCTGCAGCGCTTTCGGGCTGTGACTGGCCTGTTTCGCGTGCGCCTGTTCCGGAGAATGTGCAGCCCCCCCTTATTGCTCGCGCAGACCTGCTCGGCGACCCGGTGCGTTACGGCGGCCAGCTGTCACCGCGCGGCGATCAGGTAGCCTTTCTCGCGCCACGCGACGGGGTGAGCAATCTTTGGGTTTTGTCGGTCGACGCCGTCGATGAAGCGCGAGCCCTCACCGACGATCGCGGGCGCGGCGTTTCTTCGTTCGTGTGGGCCCAGGACAATTCAACGCTGCTGTTTCTCGTCGATGAGGCCGGCAGCGACGAGGCAACCCGGCTTTTCGCCGTCGATGCGGCCGGGGTCGCCCCTCCGCGCGCGCTGACGCCGGAGGGCGCAGATGCGGAAGTCCTCGGTCTAAGCGCACGCGACCCTGGCGGGGTTGTCGTGGCTCTACGGCAGCGCGAGGAGGACTTCGCCGACGTAGTTCGCATCGATATCGTGACCGGTTCGCGAACCCAGCTCTATGGCAATTCGGGCGGCTACTCTGATTTCCTGATAGATAGCGACAACCGCGTGCGCGTCGCCATGAGACGCGTGGTGCAGGGCGGCCAGGAGGTCGCTGCGCGTGATGTAAGCGGGCGGTGGCGCACGCTGTTCCCGATCTCGTTCGAAGACGCCATGTCGTCTCGCCTCGTTGCGTTCGAAGCCAATGGCGCGTCGTTCCTGATGTTGGATTCCACAGATCGGGACCGAACCGCGCTCGTGCGCGTCGACGCTATGACCGGCGTAAAGACGGTCGTCGGCGAAAGCGCGCGCGCCGATGTCGTAGATATATGGCTTGATCCAGCGACAAATGCGCCGGAGGCGTTCGCCACCGAGTATTTGCGGCGCGAGTGGCGTGCGCTCACGCCGGAGGCGCAGGCCGACCTGGATTATCTTGACGGGCAACTCAGCGGCGAGTTTGAGATCGCCTCGCGCAACGCCGCCGATACACGCTGGTTGGTGGTGGAGGAAGGGCCGACGATCCCTGATAGGTCTTATCTCTATGATCGCGCGGAACGACGGCTCTCGCTGCTGTTTCGCCACCGTCCCGCGCTAGAGCAGGCGCCGCTGCAATACATGACGCCTGTCGAGATAGAAGCACGCGACGGACTGACGCTTGTCACGTATCTCACCTTGCCAGTTGGCTCAGATCCCGACGGTGATGCGCGCCCGACGGCGCCGACGCCGCTGGTGGTTGCGCCCCACGATGGGCCCTGGGCGCGCGATTCATACGGGTTCAACGCCATGCACCAGTGGTTGGCCAATCGCGGCTACGCGGTGCTCAGCGTCAATTTCCGCGGCTCGACTGGATTCAGCAAGGCGTTCGTCAACGCCGGCAACCGCGAATGGGGCGGGCGGGTCCAGGAGGATCTGCTCGACGCCGTACGATGGGCGATCGACAACCGCGTGGCGCGCGCCGACCGTATCGCCATCGTCGGCTCAGGTTTTGGCGGCTACGCCGCGCTCGCTGGACTTACCCTAACGCCGGGCCAGTTCCGTTGCGGCGCCAGCTTCGGCGGGGCGACTAGTCTCCTGACATTGATCGAAGCCGCCCCAGGCCCGCAGCGTGAGGAACTGTATCAACGCATCGGCGATTCCCGGCTCGCCGAGGGACGCCAAGCATTGCGCGAGCGTTCACCGATGACGCGCGCCGGTCGTATCGAGGTTCCGCTGCTGTTGTCCCTTGGCGGGCGCGATGCGCGTGTTCCGCGCGCGGACGCCGACCAGGTCGCCCAGGCGATTCGCGCCCAGGGCGGTGCATTGACCTATCTCGTATTTCCCGACGAAGGCAGCGCGCTGAGCCATCCGCGCAATCGGCTCTCTTATTTCACAGTGCTTGAACATTTCCTCGGCGATTGTTTGGGCGGACGCGTCGAGCCCGTGGGCGCCTCGTTCGAAGGCGCCAACATCGAAGTGTATGAGGGCGCGGTGAACGTGCCGGGCCTATCAGCTTTCGCGCGCCAGCGAACTCCACGAGCGCCGGCGCCGACGCAAATCGATCCGGTCGCCGCGCCCCACGAGGACGCCGCCGCTGTTCCGGGCGATGTGCTGGAGGTCGCGCCAACGGCTGCGCCTACGCCCTAACGCGGCGGACTCGCCTCATTTTGATGGCTAAAGCGGCGGACTTTAAATCCGCCTCAATGTGATGGCGGGCGGAGAGCGGATTTAAAGTCCAAAGCCGCTCTAGAGAACCTTTGAATCTAATGTCCCTTTTGGACATTAAATTCGATCAGCGGGTGATCCAAGGCGAGTCGAATTTAAAGTCCGGGACATTAGGGCCAAAATGAATGCACGCGCCCCTTGCGGCCGGTGAAGCTGTCCCAAACGATCGATTCAACTCGTGCGCCGGTGGCTTCGAAGCGTACGCCCTCGAACATCGAGCCGTCGGTGACCCCCGAGGCGGCGAACACCACATCGCCTGGAACCATGTCGTCGAGGGAGAGTTTCTTCAAAACGTCGCTGTGGCCCATGGCGCGCGCGCGGGCGGCTTCCTGTTCGTTCTCCGGGAGCAAGCGGCCCTGCATTTGCCCGCCCGCGCAGCGAATGGCGGCAGCGGCAAGCACGCCCTCCGGCGCACCGCCCGAACCAAAATAAATGTCCACGCCGGACCGCTCGGTTTCGGTGGTCCAGAACACGCCCGCTACGTCGCCGTCCGGGATCAGGCGAATGCCGGCGCCCGCGCGACGCAGTTCTTCGACGATTCTGGCGTGGCGGTCGCGGTCCAATAGGCAGGCGCGAATCTCGCTTACGGCAACGCCCTTTGCCTTGGCGAGGCGCGTCACGTTTTCGGTCGGCGAAAGATCGAGGTCGACAAGGCCCTGCGGATAGCCTGGGCCGATCGCGATTTTGTCCATGTACATATCGGGCGCATGCAGAAGCCCGCCTTCAGGCGCCAGCGCCACCACAGTCATCGCGTTGGGCGCATCGTTCGCGCACAGCTTGGTGCCCTCTAGCGGATCGACCGCGATGTCGATCTTCATGCCGCCGGCGCCAACCTCCTCGCCGATATAGAGCATCGGGGCTTCGTCGATTTCGCCCTCGCCAATGACGACTCGACCCGAGAAAGGCGCATCCTGGAAGGATTTGCGCATTGCATCGACGGCGGCTTGGTCGGCGTCATTTTTTCTGCCGAAGCCGCGCAAGCGCGCGCTCGCGATGGCTGCCGTTTCGGTTGCGTGAAGTGCGATTTGGGTGAGGATCATGCCGGTTGTGTATTTGTTCACGGGGGTAGGCCTTGGAAAGCTAAAGTGCGTCGCGCTTGTTTACGCCGTGTGACGCATTGGACAAGGGCGCGCGTTCATCGATGCGCAAGCCGCACGCGGTCTGACAGGCCCCTTGCCATTTTTCGCCCGCAGGCGTTTGTTACTTTCGGGCCGCGCTCCATGGAGATGGAGATGAAGCAGTATCTCATCATCGAAACGCGTGATCCAATCGAATGCCGGGATGTCGACGCCATGGCGTCGCTGGCCGCTGACTTGGCGCGGTCGGGCGCGTCGGCTTCCGTTCTGCTGACCGATAATGGCGTGTTCGCCGCGCGGATTGGCGCCGCAACCGACGCGTTGGATGTGCTCTCCAGCGCGGGCGTCGGCGTGTTCGCAGATAACTTCTCGCTCAGCGAGCGCGGTATTGAGAGCGCGAGCCTCGCACCCGGTGTTCGCCCGGCGACCGTGGACCTGGTCATCGACCGTTTGCTTGAAGGCGCCTCGGTGATGTGGCGATAGGAGTGTGGCATGTCACAGCAAGCAACGCTCGCTTTTCTGCTCATGGATGCGCCGTTCGAGTCGGCGCGAACCACGACAGCGCTGAGGATCATCGACGCCGCCGTTCGGCGTGGGATCAATGTCAAAGTGTTCGCTTACGAAGGGGCGGTGTTTCTTCCCTTTGCATCGCAGATCGCGCACGCTAACGCGGTGCATGGGCGCACTGTCGAAGAAGAAGACCATCCTTTGCCGCGCGAGTGGGTTGCGGGGTTAATTGAGGAATCTGCGCGGCGCGGCGCCGCGTTCGAATGGGTCAATTGCGGCTTGTGCGTGGATGAACGCGGCGCGGGCCAGGCCATTGAAGGCGTCCGCCGCGGCTCCCCGGCTGACTTCTGGAAATTCGCCGAAAGCTCAGACAATACGCTTGTCGTGCCCACCGCTTAGAGGGAGTGCCTCATGCGAGTCCTAAGCATCGTATCGTCGGCGTATCGCGCGACCGTCGAGGAGCAGGACGATACGGTCATCTGGTTCACTCACGCGATAAAGGGCGCGGGGGCGGATGTAGACATGTTGTTGAAGGGGCCTGCCGTGAATTATGCGGTCATGGGCCAAGCTGTTGCCCCTGTCACGATCGGGACAAGAACGCAAAGACAAGGGCCAGACGTATGTGGCCAAGTGGCCGGGCTGATCGGCAAGGGGGTTCAGGTCTTCGTCGCTGAGGTCGATCTTGAGCGCCGCGGCCTTGCAAAGGCGCCGCTCATCGATGGCGCCCGCCGCGTTCGCGACATCCCCGCCTTGTTTTCAGAGTACGACCGGGTCTGGCATTGGTGAGGCGCGCGGCCATTCACTCCACCGTCAGCAGATCAGAGCAGATCGCCTCAAGGCCTGCCTGGTCGATCGCGTCGAACCCATCGTAAGCTGTGGAATCAATATCGAGCACCGCAGCCAGCGCTCCGTCGGCGCCCAAGACTGGCACGACGATCTCGGAGTTGGTGCGGCTGTCGCAAGCGATGTGGCCTGGAAAGGCATGCACGTCGGGCACGATCTGGGTCTGGCGCGTGCGCGCGGCGGCGCCGCACACGCCTTTTGAGAAGGGAATGCGCAAACACCCCAGAGTGCCCTGGTAGGGTCCGACGACGAGTTGTTCGGGCCTTGCGGGATCAACGAGGTAGAAACCCGTCCAGAAGAAGCGATCGGGGAAGGCCTGGGCGAGCAGGCATGCGGCGCTGGCGTAGCGGGCGATGAGGGCAGGCTCACCGGCGATGACGGCGGCGATCTCGGCGCGCAAGGCTGCGTAGCGTTGCGCCTTGCGTGAGGGGAGTTCCGCGCGTGGTTTTTGGCTCACGGCCGGTTCGATTTGCGATGTTCGAAGGCGCCCGAGGACTTGAGCGCCAACATTTCTTCGCGTCTGACCCGATGGCGTCTGCTGCTCTTGAGGCTAAGACCCACGAGAATCGACGCGCCGATGACAAGCAAGAAGACAACCAAAATGCCGATCCAGAAGCCTGTCACGGGAAATCTCCAATATCCCTATGAAGATAGTGGATTGCACCGCAAAGTGAAGGCGGCGCCCTATTTGCGCGGCAACAGGCCCTCGCGCTGGGCGCGCTTGCGCGCGAGCTTGCGGGCGCGCCGGACGGCCTCAGCGCGTTCGCGCGCACGCTTTTCCGATGGCTTTTCGTAATGGTTGCGGCGCTTCATTTCGCGGAAGGTGCCTTCCCGCTGCATCTTTTTCTTGAGCGCCTTCAACGCCTGGTCGACGTTGTTATCACGGACAAAAATCTGTACCAGGACCCGTTCTCCCGCACCTTATCGTGGTCAACGCCTACCCGCCCCCGAGCGCTCCGCGCTGGGCACAAGCCTTAGGAAGGGGCGGGGCATACCAAACCGCGCCCGCGCTGTCCATGCCCGTCGGAGGCGACTATCCCTGGAACCGCTCGATGCGGTAGGGCGCGGGGTCGAACGGTAGTGCGGCGGCGCCAACCAACGCTTCGACGAACTCGGCGGTCACCGCCGCTAGTGTAATCCCAAGATGCTGGTGGCCAAAGGCATAGAGGATGCGTGGGCTCTGCGCGAGCCGTCCAATCGCCGGCAGGTAGTCTGGCAGGGTCGGGCGGGCGCCGACCCAGCAATCGAGCGCTTCTCCGAAGCGGATGCCGAGCCTGCGCAAATTCTGTTTGAGACGCTCCCATTTGCGCGAATCGGGAGGCGCGCCGGGCGAGCCGAACTCCAGAAAGCTGGTGGCGCGCAGGCCTGTGGTGAAGCGAGTAACGAACATCGAGTGCTCCTCGAATGCCGTGGAGAAGAGATTTTCGGGCCAGTCGTGGCCGGTGCTTTGGATCGAATATCCACGCTCGCCGATGAGCGGCGCCTTGACGTTGTGATCCGCCATCAGCGCCCTTGACCATGCGCCGGCGCAAATAAGCGCCGCGTCGGCGACGCGCGCTGGTCCATCATCGACGTGGACCAGCGCCTGCTCCATCACCGACACGCGCGTGACGCGCGAGTTCACAAGTTCCCCGCCTCGTTTGACGAACGCTTCGAGCAAAACTTCGCGCGCGACTTGAGGATCGCTCAATTTTGCGGTGCCGCCGAACACGATCCCGGCGCTCGGCGGCCTGTGCATGACTGAGGCGTAACTGGCGGCTTCCGCTGTCGTCATGTCGCGGACCGTGGCCGGGCCTGTCTGCGCCTTGCCCCAGGCTTCGCGGCCAGCATCGGCGGCTTGCGGAGTCATCCAAACCACGGCGTGCCCGCTTGTCCGCACTACATCGGGCCGGCCCGCCAAGGCGACGAGACGCTGCCACGCGGGAAGCGCGCGCTCGAGCAATGCGCCAAGCGCAGCTTGGCCGCGCGCGAAATGATTGCACGCAGCTAGGAAGCGCAGGCTCCATGGCGCCCACAGCCCGACATCGCGCCAACGAAAATCGAGCGCGCCGCCCACACCGAACAAGCGGGCCGGAAATGCCGCGAAATTGCTCCACGAAGCCCATGGCGCGACTTGCTCCACGGCGATGTGGCCGGCATTACCAAAAGAGGCGCCGCGGCGCTTGTCGCCGACATCTATTAACACGACGCGCAGGCCCGCAGCCTGCAGGCGTAGCGCGCACGCCGCGCCGACCATGCCCGCGCCTACGACGACGACCGACTTCAGCGCCACTTAGCCCTCATCCGAATCGAACACGAAGCTTGGCCCGTCTTCTAGATGTTGAAAACCGGCGCGTTCGCGAACGGCTCCTCCAGACTGGCCTGAGGTTCGGTGAACCAGCGTGGGCCATTCTTGGTCATGTAGAAATGATCCTCAAGCCGCACGCCAAAGCGCCCCGGCACGACAATCATCGGTTCGTTCGAGAAGCACATGCCGGGTTCAAGCAGTGTGGTGTCGCCGCGGACTAGGTTCGGTGCTTCGTGGACATCAAGGCCAATGCCGTGGCCGGTGCGGTGGGGCAGCCCAGGCAGGCGATAGCCGGGCCCGAAGCCGGCCCGCTCAATCACCTCGCGCGCGGCTGCATCCACGCTTTCGCAAGCACGGCCGATTTGCGCGGCGGCGAAAGCCGCGCCCTGCGCTTCCTTCTCGACAGCCCACACTTGGCGCACGTCTGTGGCGGCCTCACCGAACACATACGTGCGCGTGATATCGGAATTGTAGCCGTCAATCTGCGTACCGGTGTCGATCAGGACGACATCACCGCCTTTCAGCGAACGATCCGTCTCGCCTCCGTGCGGCAGCGAAGTATCCTCGGCGAATGAGACGATGCAAAACGTGCTGCCCGCCTCTCCGAGCGTGCGGTGCTCTGCGTCGATGAAGCGCGCGATCTCGGAGGCGCGCACACCTTCGCGCAGGCGCGCCCAAGCGCGCCGATGGACTTCCAGCGTGATCGATTTGGCGTGCGCCATGAGCGCGATCTCCGCCGGTGATTTGCGGCTGCGAAGCCCCGCGACGAGGGGGCCCGCGTCCGCCAAGCGCCCATCGCCGACAACGGCGCGAAGCCCTTGATACATGAACAGCGGCATGTGCGGGTCCAGGCCGATGAATCCAGCCTTGCCCAGCCGTGCGCCTATGAGCTCGTACGGACTTTCATCCTCCTCCCATGTGAGCACTTCGCCCGCGATGGAAATGAGGCTCGACACCTTTCCCAGTTCAAAGCGCGGCGTGATGTAGCTGATCTCACCGTCGGCATGCACCAGCGCGCCGAGAAACCGTTCGGACGGATGCCATGCGATTCCGGTGAAATACCGCAGGCTTGTCGTGGCCGAGAGCAATATGCCGTTCATGCCGGCTTGGTGAATCCGCTCCGCAACCGCCGCAATGCGCATCCGGCGTTCTTCGACACTGATATGCGGGGGCGGCTGTGCAGGCATCGGATGGTTTTTCTGGCGTTGAATTTCGTATACGATGGTGCTCAATTGCGGCCGCGCACGCAAGGGGGGAGCATGGTTCTGGCGATTTTGCTCGGGCTGTTGGCGCTCATCGCGCTCGCCTTCACCTCCGCGCTCCTACGCGCCGCAGTTTCGCGCCAACAGGCCGCACCAAAGCTCGAAGCCGCAGTGTTGGGCGCAGCGACAAATTTCTTCGACACGCTCGGCATTGGGTCGTTCGCGCCCTCGACGGCGTGGTTCAAGTTCCGCAAGCTCATCCCCGATAGCTTCATTCCAGCGACCCTCAACGTTGGCCACGCACTGCCGACGATTGCGCAATCGGCGATCTTCCTTGTTCTGCTAGGCGTTCACGTTGATCCGGTTTTGCTTGTGTCTTGCGTGATCGCCGCGACCTTGGGCGGCCTTCTGGGTGCGCCCATCGTGGTGCGCGCCCCGATCCGTTTTGTGCAGGGCGTCGTGGGGGTCGCACTCCTTATCGCTGCCGCGCTTTATGCACTGAGCAATCTTGGGCTCTTTCCTGTCGGCGGAAGCGCCACCGCGCTGCCCATGCCCCTGCTGGCGTCGGCTGTTGCCGCACACTTCGTTATGGGGGCGTTGATGGCGTTCGGGATCGGACTCTATGCGCCCTCGCTCATCCTGCTGAGCCTGTTGGGCCTCGATCCGCGGCTAGCGTTTCCAATAATGGCCAGCGCTTGCGCCTTTCTGATGCCGGCCACAGGCTTTCGCTTCGTTCAATCGGACCGCGTCGATCTGCGCGTGGCCATCGGTATGGCGATCGGAGGCATTCCGGCGGTGTTGGTCGCGGCCTTTATCGTGAAGGAACTGCCGATCGAACCGCTGCGTTGGGGCGTGGTTGTGGTCGTTTTCTATGCAGCGCTATTGCTCCTGCGGGCGGCAATGACAGGCGAGCGAGCTGCCGCGCGGGCCGCGACGACATGATTCTTGATAAGGTAATCACATGAAACTGCCCGATCTGATTGGCGCGGCGTTCGCTGTGGTCGTTGCTGCAACACCACCGGCATTGGCCCAGACTAGCACCGCAGAGCTGGCCGTCTTGTTCGAGGACGAGCGCCAAACCGCTTGGCGCGAGGATCCGCTGTCGGCGACGTACGAGGGCTTTCACGATTACGATGACAGGCTGCCGTCAGTGACGCCCGACTCACAAGCGCGCCGCTTGGCCAATGACCAAGCATTCCTAACGCGCCTAGCCTCGATCGACCGCGGAGCGCTCACAGATCAAGAACGCATCAGTTACGACCTGTTCAGTTTCGTGCTTGGTCAACGCGTGGCGCTGGCGCGCCACCGAGAATGGCGCGCGCCTTTGAACAGCGACAGCGGTTTTTATGCCGATATCCTGTTGCTTTCGGAAGCGCACGATTTCCGAACCGTGCGCGACTACGAAAACTACATTGCCCGCCTGAACGACTTTCCGCGGTATTTCCGTGAGAACATCGACAATATGCGCCAGGGCCTGCGTGACGGGTTCACGCTGCCGAGCGAGATCCTGGGCGGCGTGGCGAGCATTGTCGCCGGTGCGCAAATCGAGCGTGCGGAAGATTCGACGTTCTGGACGCCATTCGCCAACTTTCCTGTTGCGATGGCTTCAGGCGATCGCGCGCGATTGGGCGCGGCGGGTCGCGCGGCGATCGAGAACTCGGTGGCTCCCGCTTACGCGGAATTCCAGCGTTTCTTTAACGAAGAGTACAGCCCACGCGCTCGCCGCACCATCGGCGCAAGCGCTATGCGGGGAGGGCGCGCCTATTACGCCGACCTCGTGCGCTACTTCACAACGTTGCCAGAGGCAACGCCGCGCCAAGTTCATCGAACCGGCCTCGCAGAGGTGGCGCGCATCCGCACGGAGATGGAAGCAATCGTTATCGAAGTTGGGTTCAAGGGTGGTTTCGCCGCATTCTTGAATTTCCTGCGCACCGACCCGCAATTCTATGCAACCTCGGGTGATCAATTGCTGCGCGAAGCGGCGTGGATCACGCGCGAGATCGACGGGCGGATGCCGGACTTCTTCGGGCGCATCCCGCGCGCGCCGTACACAGTAAGGCCAGTGCCGGCGGCGCTCGCGCTGAATTACACCGGCGGGCGTTATAATCCAGGGCCCATGGGGGCGGCCGGGGAGTATTGGGTCAACACATCACGGCTCGACCAACGCCCGCTATATGTATTGCCGGCGTTGACACTCCATGAGGCGGCGCCCGGCCATCACACGCAAGGGTCGTTAGCGCGCGAACTCGAAGGCGTTCCAGCATTCAGGCGCAATTTCTACCCGCACGCCTTCGGCGAAGGGTGGGGTCTCTATTCCGAGTGGCTCGGCCAAGAGATGGGCGTCTATCACACGCCCTATCAGCGCTTTGGGCGACTCACCTATGAAATGTGGCGTGCGTGCAGACTGGTCGTTGACACCGGCATCCATTCCATGGGGTGGTCGCGCCAGCGCGCGATTGATTTCATGACCGTTAATACCGCGCTATCCAATCATGAGATCCGCACCGAGGTCGATCGCTATATCGCGTGGCCGGGTCAGGCGCTTGCCTATAAGACGGGCGAGATGCGCATCATTCAATTGCGGCGGCGCGCTGAGCGCGAGCTGGGCGAGCGTTTCGACGTGCGCGCGTTCCATGATGCGGTGCTCGGCAACGGCGGGGTGACGCTGCCCGTGCTGGATGCGGAGATCGAAGCTTATATCGAGCGGACCCGAGAGCATTAGGAGGCACACATGGATGGGCAAGGGCACGCCGCTGGCCCCAGTCGGCGAGCACTCATGCGCGGCGTAGCGGTGCTGGCGCCGCTAGCGATGGCGCCGGGCGCCGCAGATGCCGCAATTCCAGCAAGGCGCGCGCTGCAGCGCGTCGTTGAGCGGCAAAAGGATGAAAGCGTCGCGCGCATCCAGGACTGGATCAGACACCCGACCATCGCCGCGGAAGGCCTGAATATCCAGGAGGGCGCGCAATACATGCAGCGTCTCGCGGCTGAAGCAGGCTTCCAGAATGCGGCCATTGTCCAGACCGAGGGCTCGCCTGGCGTGTTCGCAACCTGGGATGCCGGCGCACCGAAAACGCTCGGCGTCTATTTCATGTACGACGTCAAGCAGTTCGATCCGGCCGAGTGGACGTCACCGCCGCTCGAGGCGCGACTAGTCGAGAAGGCAGGGTTCGGCAACGTGATCATGGGACGCGGCGCTGTAAACCAGAAGGGGCCAGAAGGCGCGTTCCTCGCGGCGTTGCACGCGCTGCGCGCGGCGGGGCGAACACCACCCGTGAATCTCGTCCTTGTCGCGGAGGGCGAAGAGGAGATCGGCAGCCCCAATTTCCGTCAGGTCGTCGAGCGCCCGGAAGTCACAGCGGCGCTGCAACGGGCGGAGGGCGTTTTCATTCCGTCGGCGTCGCAGGATCCAGCCACCGGCGGCGTCACTCTCGTGTTAGGCGCCAAAGGCATTATCGAGTGCGAACTCGTTTCGAGCGGCGCCCGATGGGGTCGCGGCCCTTCACACGACATTCATTCCAGCAACAAGGCGATGGTGGATTCACCCGTGTGGCGGCTAGTCTCAGCGCTGCGAACGCTTGTTACCGAGGATGGCAACACGCCCGCGATCGAGGGCTTGGTCGCCGGCTACACCGGGCCCGGTGGCAAGACGATCCTGCCGGGCCGCGCCGCCGCCAAGCTCGATCTCAGGCTCGTTCCCAATCAGACGCGCGCGGAGGCTGAAGCGAAGCTCAACGCGCATCTGCGCGAACTCGGCTTCGCCGATATCGAAGTCAACGTCACTGGCGGATACGATCCAACCGAAACCAGCGAGACGAGCCGCATTGTGCGGGCCGAACTTGCCGTGTGCCGCCGCGCCCGCGTCGAGGCGACGTTGAGCCCCAGATCGGCCGGCTCATGGCCTGGGTGCGTGTTCACCGGAGCGCCATTGAGTCTGCCGGCGGTTCAGTTCGGTCTGGGCCACGGCGGCGGCGCTCATGCGCCCGACGAGTATTTCGTGATCGACAGCACCAATCCGCGCGTTATGGGCCTTGCAGGTGCGACGATGGCTTACCTCGACTTCATGTACGAAATGGCGATGTGACGAGGGCTCAGAGTCCATCCAGCGCCAGCAGGGCGAAGGTGGCGAGCCAATGTTCGCCCATGTAATCGCCGGCAACGTGGGCAAGGCTTGCGGCGATATGGCGCTCGGCAGCCTCACGGGCTCGTGGGGCGCATGCATCGCCGGGCGCGAGCGCGTTCGCTATGGAACGCCAGCACCAGGCCCGCGAGAAATTAAGTCCATCAAGGTGGGCGATCTTCCCATCGCTCCTATCGCTGACGCGCGCCGGGAGAAACAGTGCGGCAGGCTCGCCCGCGTGCGCCTCCGGCAGGAAATCCCCAAACCAAGCCCCAAAGGCTTCAGGCGTCATGAAGCGGCGCATGCATTCGGCTTCCATCAACGTCGGTGAAAGGAAATCATCCTGGCTAGGCTCCCAAGCTTGAGCGCCGCAGTCCGCGCCGTACCAAGCGAGCGCTTTCTCGCGCATGAGTGCAAAGAGCGCGGGGTCGTTGCGCTCTGTGTAATCGGCGGCCAGGCGCAACGCGAACGCGGTCGAACTATGAACGCCGGTTCGGACTGGATAATCGCTCATCGGCAGAAACCGCCGAAAGCGAGCAGCGAATCTCTCCGTGAGGGGGCGCAATGCGCGCGCGACATCGCGTGCGGCGCTCGCTTTATGCAGGTCGAGTTCGGCTTGCAGGGCAAGGAGCCAAGCCCAGCCATAAGGCCGCTCGAAGCCGCGGGAGGCCGGGCGGTCCAGGTATGAACACTCGACCACGACATTCTTGGGTGTAATGCGCTCTGCGAACAGGGCCGAGATTACAGGCGCTGCCGCGAGGTCGGGGAAGCGGCGCATGAGGCGAGCCATCAGCCAATACCCGTGCACGCAGGAGTGCCAATCGAAGCTCCCGAAGAAGATCGGATGCAGCGCCCGCGGTCCCTGCGCGTCGGCAGGACAATCCATCACGTGATCGAGTTTGTTGGGATACTCGCGAGTGACGTGGGTAAGCGCGAGCGCGGCGAATTTAGCCGCTATGTCGGGGGTGAGCGCGATCATGGGAACGCCAACAACCGCATCAGAACGATATTAGCGAGCAGCAGCGGCAACGCAGTGGGAATTTGCGCGCGAATGACGCCGTTGAGTGCGGCGTTGCGGTCCGGCAATTCCAACAGATTGGCGGGCACGACATTGAAGTTTGCCGCCATGGGCGTCATCAGCGTGCCGCAAAACCCAGCAAGCATGCCGATTGCGCAAACACGGGCGGGGTCGCCGCCGAAGATCTGCACGACGATGGGCAGGCCAACTGCTGCAGTCATAACTGGAAAAGCCGCGAAGGCGTTGCCCATTATGATCGTGAATAGCGCCATGCCGATGCAATAGGCCGCAACTGCAAGGGTGCGCGTATCGAGGGGAACGTACTCGCCGAACAGGCGCCCAACCTGTTCGCCGACACCAGCCGCAAGGAACACAGCGCCTAGTGAAGCAAGCATTTGCGGCAGTATCGCTGCCCAGCCGACCGCATCGATCAGGCGGCGGCCTTCCTGCAGCGGCGCTATCACCGGCGGGCGCAGCCAGAGGAGCGCGACGCCTACAGCGACCAGTACACCGATGACAAGCGAGATCAGCGTTGCTTGAGAGGCCTGGATGAACAGCGGTCCCCATGCCGTTTGCTTGGCGATGAGCGTGCCCACGAGCGCCGAGGCTGGGATGATGAGAGCGGGCAGGAACAAAGCGTTGCCTCGCTTCTCAGCGCTGGCGCGGCGCTCCTCCGGGGTGCTCGTCGCGGGCTTGCCTTGACCGAGGCCGAACGCGGCGACGATCACGAGCCCGAGAGCTAAGAGCCCGTTACCGAAATCGCCTAGATAGTCGCCGCCGAGAAAGCTCGCGGCAAGCAGGCCCCAGAACACAGTGTTGCGCAGGCGGCGTGCGTTGGACGCATCGCCCAGCGAAAGCAACGACATCGCCGCGAAGAAGAGGCCGCCGACTATATAGGCGTGGGCGAGCGTGATCATTGAACTGCTCCGCTTTGCGGAACGCCAGCGCCTTGCCGTTTAGCAGTGGGCTCCGCAAGAACTTGCTTCAGCCGTCGATCCAGCAGCCACAGGCGCGTGCTGTGGATGACGAGCGCGGCAAGCGCTGTGGGGATGGCCCAAACGGAAAGTTCGAGTGGTTCGACAATGATGCCATTCTGCTCGAGGAAGCCCTTGATCAAAAGTATGGAGGCGATGGCGATGAAGATGTCTTCGCCGAAGAAGAGGGCGATGTTGTCGGCGGCGGCCGAGTGCGAGCGGATCAGGTAGCGCTCGCGGTCGGGCAGCGCGCCGAACTTGGTCTCAGCCGCGCCCTCGGCCATCGGCGCAACCAGGGGGCGCACCATTTGCGCATGTCCGCCGAGCGAAGTGAGTCCCACCGCGGCCGCCGCTTGGCGGACGATGAAGTACACCCAGAGCAAGCGCCCGACGGTAGCGGCCTTTACGCGCGCGATCGCCATGCGCGCGCGTTCCTGCAGCCCCGCGCGCTCGAGCAACCCGATGGCGGCCAGGACCAGCCAAACGACGCTGACATATCGGTTGTCATTGAAGGCTTTGCCGAATGCGGCGATCGTTGCGATGGCAGCTGTCGCCAACGATTCAACACTGGCGTCCGGCGCCCACGCTGCGGCCAAACCAGTCGTTAGCGCTGCCGCCATCACTACAACGAGGGGATTGGCGCGCACGATGAAGCCGATGACAACCACCGCGATGCCTAGAAGTACGAGCATGCTATCCCCAACCAATCATGCGCGCGAAACCCCATATCCCCCGCCGCCTGGCGTTTCGATCACGAAAACGTCGCCGCGCTCAACCCTAGTTTTGCCGGTCGCGGGCAATTGCTCAAGAACACCGTCAGCACGTTCGATGCGGTTGGCGCCGGCCTTGCCTGAACCGCCGCCGTCAAGGCCGAACGGCGCGGTGGCGCGGCGATTGGCGAGTATCGCCGCCGTCATCGGCTCGCGAAACCGGATGCGGCGAACAACGCCGTCGCCGCCTTTGTGAAGCCCTCTGCCCCCCGAATCCCGCCGCACTGAAAACGACTCCACCAGCACAGGGAAGCGGCTTTCCAACACTTCCGGATCGGTGAGGCGCGAATTGGTCATGTGGGTCTGCACCGCAGATGCGCCTGCGAAATCAGGGCCAGCGCCCGCGCCCCCGCAGATGGTTTCGTAATACTGGCGCGTCTCGTCGCCAAACGTGAAATTGTTCATCGTTCCCTGCGAGGCAGCCAGCACACCAAGGGCCGCAAAGAGAGCATCCACGACGATTTGGCTCGTTTCGACGTTGCCGGCGACTACGGCTGCACCGCGCTTTGGATTGAGCAGGCAGCCTTCGGGAACAATGATTTCGATCGGCTTGAGGCAACCTTCGTTAAGCGGAATATTGTCTTCGACAAGAGTACGGAACACATAAAGCACCGCCGCACGTGTGATCGCCAGCGGTGCATTGAAATTGCCAACGTCCTGCGCGCTCGTGCCGGTGAAGTCGACGCGAATGCGCCGCTTCGCATGATCGGGCGTGATGGCGACGCGCACGACCGCGCCATTGTCCATGCCCGCCTCGAAGCGGCCCGGGGCGAGCTTCTCGATGACGCGCTTGATCTGCTCTTCGGCGTTGTCTTGAACGTGGCGCATGTAAGCGGTCACGCCAGCGCGCCCATAATGCGCCACGAGCCGCTTCAGCTCCTCCCCGCCGCGCAGGCACGCGGCGATTTGAGCCTTGAGATCGGCGATGTTGCGGTCGATATCGCGTGCGGGGTGGGGGCCTGACGCAAACAGCGAGCGCGTTTCCGCCTCGAGCAGGCGGTTGTCTTTCACCAACTGAAAATTCTCGATCAGCACGCCCTCATCCTCAACGCTTCGACTGTCGGGAGGCATCGAACCTGGCGTAATGCCGCCAATGTCGGCGTGGTGCCCGCGCGCGGCGGTAAAGAACGCGGGCTGTTCATCGCCCCCCAGAAAAATTGGAGCGATGACGGTTATGTCGGGCAGGTGCGTGCCGCCGGCGTGCGGCGCATTCAACATGAAAATGTCGCCATCACCCATTGTCTCGCCGCGTTGGCGGATTATCTCGCGCACGCTGTCTCCCATAGAGCCCAGGTGCACAGGGATGTGCGGAGCGTTTGCGACAAGGCCGCCGGTTTCGTCAAATACTGCACACGAAAAATCGAGCCGCTCCTTGATGTTTACGGAGGAGGCTGTCGTCTGCAGCGCCAGCCCCATCTCCTCAGCCACGCTCATGAAACGGTTGTTGAACACTTCCAGCAAGATCGGATCGACGCGCGCGTCGATGGATGCGCGATCGGCGCGCGGGCAGATGCGAGTGAGCACGAGATCGCCATGTGGGCTCATTCGAGCCCGCCAGTCGGCATCCACGAACGTGGTGGCGCCTTGTTCGAGGATAAGCGCCGGGCCATCGACGGAAAACCCGGGCGCCAGCGCCTCCCGCGCGAACACGGGCGCTTGGCGTACGCCGCCGGAGGCGCGCAGGGCCACGATTGTAAGGGGCGCGGCCGATGAGGCGGAGGCGCCGTCAGGCCGATCAGAAACTTCTACTGCAGCGCCATCACGCGCGCTCGCTTCGGCGGTCAAGGACGCAACGATCAAGCAGCGCGCGGGATCGACAAAGCCGAAGCGTTTCTTGTGTTCCGCGGCGAAGGCGCTTGCGAGGCCTTCACTATCGGACAAGGGCAGGGGCAGTTCGGAGTCACTACCCTCATATTTGAGGTTGGCCGTGACGACGACGGCGACATCGCGTGCGCCTTGCGCCTCCAAGGCGGCGCGCGCTTGAGATTCCAGCGCGCTCACGTAGGCAGAAAGGCTAACGGCCTCGCCTAGCGGCGCTTCGACCGTGGTCTCGACGACCGCTCGCATGTCTGCAAAGCCCATGCCCCATGCTGAGAGCACGCCGGCGAGAGGGTGCAACAGGATCGTCTCGACACCGACGGCGTCGGCGACAGCGCAAGCGTGTTGCCCGCCAGCGCCGCCGAATGCGACGAGCGCGTATTCGGTCGGGTTGTAGCCGCGCTGGATCGATATCTTCTTGATCGCTTCGGCCATGGCGAGGTTAGCGATGGTGAGGAAACCCAGAGCGATGTTCTCATGCTCCATGTCCTTGCCGCTTGCTCTGATGATATGTCCGGCCAAGGCGTCGAGTTTTTCGTGCGCCGCCTTGGCGTCGAGGGGTTCGTCGCCGCCGGGGCCGAAGATTGCAGGAAAGAACTCTGGGCGCACGCGACCGAGCAACACATTGCAGTCGGTGATGGTAAGTGGCCCGCCGCGCCGATAGCAGGCGGGTCCGGGATCTGCGCCCGCAGAGTGGGGGCCGACGCGCAGGCGCGCGCCGTCGAACGCGCAGATGGACCCCCCGCCAGCCGCTACAGTGTGAACCTGCAACATGGGCGCGGAGAGGCGAACGCCGGCGACAACCGTCTCGTGGGTGAGTTCGAATTGGCCCGCGTAGTGGGAAACATCAGTTGAAGTGCCGCCCATATCGAAGCCAAGCGCGCGCTCGAAACCAGCTCGGCTGGCGGCGGCGGCCATGCCGACAACCCCGCCAGCGGGGCCAGACAGCACCGCATCGCGGCCGCGGAAGGCGCCCGCGCGGGCAAGGCCCCCATTCGATTGCATGAAGGATAGAGAAGTGGTTTCTCCCAGCGCAACCGCTACGCGGTTCACATAGGCGTCAAGCACGGGCGATAAATACGCGTCCGCCACAGTGGTGTCAGCTCGGGGCACGAGTTTGATCCGGCCGCTGATCTCGGAAGAAACCGAAATTTGCGTGAATCCGATGTCACGCGCGATCTCAGCCAACGCGCGCTCGTGGGCGGGAAACGTCCAGCCGTGCAGGCAGGCGATGGCGACGGCGCGAAAGCCATCGGAATATGCGCGCATGAGTTCGTCTCGCGCGTGGGCTTCATCGAGCGGCGTCAGCACTTCGCCATCGGCGCTGACGCGCTCGCGCGCCTCGATCACGCGTTTGTGCAAGAGGTCCGGCTTCACGATGCGGCGCGCAAAAATGTCCGGCCGCGCTTGAACGCCGATTTCCAATGCGTCAGCGAAACCCTGGGTGACCAAGAGGACGACGTCCGCGCCCTTACGCTCAAGAAGGGCGTTGGTTGCGACTGTCGTCCCAAGCTTCACGGCGTCTACGTTTGCGAGACCCGCGCCATGTTCGGAGAGTGTGAGGTTGATTGACTCAAGTGCTGCGTCATCGTAGCGGCCAGGATTGGCCGAGAGCAGTTTCGTGACCTTGATGGCCCCCCCTGGGCCGCGCGCGACCACGTCGGTAAACGTGCCGCCGCGATCGATCCAGAATTGCCAACCCATGGGCAGACCATCCACCATCGCGGGCCGCGGGATCAAGTCCGCACTTAAGTTCTCATGGTGCGCGCGCGATTTGAGCCGCAGCGTGACCCACTTCTGTATTCTCGGGGCAACCTGAAGGCCCCAAGGAGCACTCCCAACACGCAAGCTTGCGGACCCGCGGGCAGTGGCGCACAACAACGGCCTCATTCAACGTTGACGAGTGGGCGAGCCAGTGACTGACGTAGCAACATTATCAGTCGAGGACGGGGTCGGCGTCCTCACCACCGATTCTCCTCCGGTCAACGCATTGAGCGCGGCTGTTCGCAGAGGTTTGGATCAATCATTCAAGCAATTTGCCGCCGATCCCGCGGTCAAGGCGATCGTGGTTATCTGCGGCGGACGCACTTTCTTCGCCGGCGCCGACATCTCGGAGTTCGGCAAGCCGCTGCAGCCGCCTGGCTTGCATGATGTCTTCAACATCATCGAAGGCGGCAACAAGCCTGTGGTGGCGGCGATACACGGAACCGCGCTCGGCGGCGGCCTAGAGCTGGCGCTGGTGTGTCATTACCGCGTGGCGGTCCCATCGGCGAAAGTAGGACTGCCGGAAGTCGCACTCGGGTTATTGCCGGGCGCTGGGGGCACCCAGCGTCTGCCGCGCCTCGTCGGCGTCGAGCGCGCGCTCGACCTTATTACCAGCGGACGTCACATGGGCGCGCGCGATGCGCTCGACTGGGGCGTGCTCGATGCGTTGGCCGAGGAAGGACAATTGCGGCGCGACGCGATCGCGTTCGCAAGGCAAGTCTTGGCCGAGAACAGGCCGCTTAAACGCGCCCGCGATCGCGAGGAAAAGGTTGCGCCCCATCGGGGCAAGCGGGAAGTGTTTGCAGAGTTTCGCGCCAAGAATGCGCGCGCGTTCCGAGGCTTCAAGGCGCCTGAGAACATCATAAAGTGCATCGAAGCGGCGGTGGAGCTGCCCTTCGATCAGGGCATGGCGCGAGAACGGGAGTTGTTCATGGAGCTGCTGACGAGCACCGAGTCGGCAGCCCAACGGCACGTTTTCTTCGCCGAGCGGGAGACGGCGAAAGTTCCCGACGTGCCCGGAGATACTCCTACGATCGCGATAAGGTCCGTCGGCATCATCGGCGCTGGCACGATGGGCGGGGGCATCGCCATGAACTTCCTCAACGCCGGCATTCCGGTGACTTTGGTGGAGATCAAACAAGATGCGCTCGATCGAGGCGTTTCCGTTATCCGCAGCAATTACGAGGCGAGCGCCAAGAAGGGCCGGCTGACAATCGCTGATGTCGAAGAGCGCATGGGGTTGATAACGCCGTCGCTTGATCTCGCATCGCTGTCAAAAGTCGACTTGATCATCGAGGCAGTGTTCGAAAGCATGCCGATCAAGAAGGAGATCTTCGCCAAGCTGGATGGCATCGCCAAGGAGGGCGCGATTCTTGCTTCGAACACGTCCTATCTGGACATCGATGAAATCGCCTCGGCCACCAAGCGGCCTGAGTCCGTTGTTGGGCTCCACTTCTTTTCTCCGGCCAATGTCATGCGCCTGCTGGAGGTTGTGCGCGGCGTCAAGACGGATAAAGCCGTGATCGCCACGGGCATGAAGCTCGCCAAGCAGATCGGGAAGATCCCCGTGCTGAGCCGGGTGTGTCACGGCTTCATCGCCAATCGGCTGATGAACCCGCGCGGGCGCGAGGCGAACGCATTGATCGTGCAGGGGCCAACGCCGCAGGAAGTAGATAGCGCGATCTACGGATACGGCTTCGCCATGGGGCCGTTCCAGATGGGGGACCTGGTTGGGCTTGATGTGATCGGCCGCGATTCGACCGAGCGGACGGTGCGCGGCGATCTCGTCGCTAGGGGCCGGCTTGGGCAGAAGCAGGGCGGAGGCTTTTACGATTACGACGAGAAGCGCAACGCTACGCCTTCGCCGGTCGCCGCCGAAGTGATCGCCGCGTTCGCGCGTGAGCACAAAATTCCGCAGAAGGGCCAGATGAGTGAGGAAGAGATTGTCGCGCGGCTCTTGTACCCAGTTGTGAACGAAGGCGCGAAGATTCTCGAAGAAGGCATCGCGCTGCGCGCATCAGACGTCGATGTCGCCGCCATTATGGGATATAATTGGCCTGTCTATACCGGCGGGCCGATGTTCTGGGCCGACACCGTTGGCTTGGCCAAGGTTGTGGCCAAGCTGAAGGTTTACGAGAGGGAGGACGGCGCCGCCTACAGGCCGTCAGCGCTGCTCGAGAAGCTCGCCAGCGAGGGCAAAAAGCTCCACCGGGTTTCAACGGCATGAGAAGCGCGGGCTAAAGCGTCGGACCTCAAATGCGACTCACGGCTTGGATCGGGCTCGGTGTCGCACTTGAGGTCCAAAGACGCTTTGGATTCAGGAGTTTCTAAAGCAACTTTGGACTTTAAATTCGCTCTGCGCCC